>JACCDS012042987.1_pt1 | contig 17968 bp, 20 predicted proteins | sample 7446441 | NCBI WGS metagenome assembly JACCDS01 (sample SAMN15323445, study PRJNA562643) | freshwater metagenome | isolation source: river surface water | place: USA:Blue River Watershed | collected 2017-08-17
GACGAGGCCGGACCCTTCGCGCATGGCCGGCGTGATACCGACCACCCGCTCGTCCTGCGCGGCAACGTCGCACAGCCAGTCGCCGAATACTTGCGTATAGGTGAGTTTGCCCGACTTGCCCCCTTTGATGCCGTGGGCGTGATCGAACTTCGATACGCCGTGATACAGCACCGGATCGGCCTCGGCGAGCTTGTAGCCCTGCCCCTTGCGGGTAACGACGTGCAGGAACTGGGGGCCGCGCAGATTGCGGATATTGCCGAGCGTGGGCAGCAGGGCGTCGAGATCGTGCCCGTCGATCGGCCCGATATAGTTGAAGCCGAACTCTTCGAACATCGTGCCCGGCGTCATCATGCCTTTCACGTGCTCTTCGGCGCGTCGCGCGATGGAGCCCAGTACCCGCTCGCCGAAGCCGCGCGCGGTGGTGTAGAAGCGCCCGGACATCAGCTTCGCGAGATACTTGTTGAGCGCGCCCACCGGCGGGGAAATCGACATGTCGTTGTCGTTCAGAATGACGAGCAGGTCGACGTCCATCGCGCCGGCGTTGTTGAGCGCTTCGAAGGCCTCGCCGGCCGTCATCGCGCCGTCGCCTATGATCGCGACGACGTGGCGCCGCTCGCCCTTGAGCTTGGAGGCGACCGCCATGCCGAGCGCGGCGCTGATGGACGTGCTCGAGTGCGCCGTGCCGAAGGTGTCGTACATGCTCTCTTCGCGACGGGGGAAGCCCGAGATGCCTTCCCACATCCGCAGCCGGCTCATGCCGGCGCGGCGCCCGGTCAGCACTTTGTGGCCGTAGGTCTGGTGCCCGACGTCCCACACGAGCCGGTCGTGCGGCGTGTCGAAAACGTAATGCAGCGCAATCGTCAGCTCGACGGTGCCGAGATTGGACGACAGGTGGCCGCCCGTCTGGCTCACGGATTCGAGCAGGAACTGCCGCAGCTCTTCTGCGAGCCGCGGCAGCTGGCTGCGTTCCAGCCCCCGCAACTCGTGCGGATAGTTGATGGTGTCGAGCAGTTCGTACATGTCGTTGTCGGAATGCCGCGCGCTGCCGCGGCCATAAGGCCTCTTGGGTTTTACTTCCGCTGCTTCACGCTTAGAACTTGCGCAGCACGATAAAGTCGGCGAGCTGGTGCAGGCGCAAGCCCCGCTCGCCGAAAGTGTGCAGCGCGTCGAGCGCCTGCCGTCGCAACTCTTCCGCAAAGGCCTTGGAGCGCGCGATGCCGAGGGCACTCACGTACGTGGGCTTTTGCTGTTCCGCATCCTTGCCGGCCGTCTTGCCCAGCGTCGCCGTCGAAGCTTCGGCGTCGAGCACATCGTCGACCACCTGGAATGCGAGGCCGACGAGCTTGGCGTAGGCATCGAGCGCCTTCAGCTCCGCGGCGGAAAGCGAATCGCCGCAGTGCGCGCCCAGCATGACGGAGGCGCGTATCAGCGCACCCGTTTTGTGGATGTGCATGAACTCGAGCTCGGTAACGGTGAGGGCCTTGCCCACCGAGTCGAGATCGATCGCCTGCCCCCCGGCCATGCCGCGCGAGCCTGCAGCGGCCGCGAGCAATTTCACCATGTCGAGCTGCCGCGCCGCCTCGCCCGCGAGGCGGTGTTCCGCGAGTAGCTGGAACGCGAGGCTCTGCAAGGCATCGCCGACGAGCAGCGCCGTCGGCTCGTCGTATTCGACGTGCACGGTCGGCCTGCCGCGCCGCAGGACGTCGTCGTCCATGCACGGCAGATCGTCGTGCACCAGGGAGTACGCATGGATGATTTCCACGGCGCAGCCCGCCACGGTGACGCGATCATCCGGAGCCTGGGCCAGTTCGCCGGCTGCATACGCGAGGAGCGGCCGCACACGCTTGCCGCCGCCCAGCACCGCGTAGCGCATCGCCGCGTGCAGGCGCTGCGGGGCGATTTCCGGCCCGGGCAGCAATTCGGCGAGCACGCGCTCGACACCCTGCTGCCGGGAAGCCACCCAGCTCTGAAAATCGGGGGAAGTCACTGCTCGGCGGAGCCGAAGCTCTTCAAGACGTTGTCTTCCAGTATTTTGACCTGCTGCTGCGCGTCCTGCAGCGCGGCCTGACACAGCTTGAGCAACTCGGCGCCGCGCTTGTAGGCAGCAAGCGACTGCTCGAGCGGCATCTGCCCCTCTTCCATGCTCGTGACGATTTGTTCGAGTTCGGCGAGAGCGGTTTCGAAGGAGGGCCGTTCTGGACTGCTGGCGGCGTTGGCCATGGGAAGCTTTTTGTGCAAACCGAAAGATTAGCGCAATCAGAGGGTTGCGGTCAAACAAAGCGCTGCTGCCGCGCCCGGGTGACGGCCTCGTGCGGCGCTATTGACCGCGCCGCTTGGCGCGGCAATACTGCGCTGCTTTCGCTCTTGCGGCAACGCTCCGCGCATGCGGCTCACCGTCATCATTCCCTGCCTCAACGAAGCCGAACAGATTGTTGACCTCCTGCACGCGCTGGGCCCGGTACGCGCCCGAGGCGCCGAGGTCATCGTGGCAGACGGCGGCAGCACCGACGGCACGCTCGAGCTTGCCCGTACGCTCGCCGATAAAGTGCTCGTCGCGCCTCCCGGGCGTGCTCGCCAGATGAACGCGGCGGCGGCCTTGGCGCACAGCGACGTTCTGCTTTTTCTCCATGCCGACTCGCGTCTGCCGCCCGGCGGCGACGCGCTCATGCTGAGCGAGCTCGCGCGCTCCGGTCGAGCGTGGGGACGCTTCGACGTCGACATCGCCGGCACGCATCGCATGCTGGGCGTCATTGCAGCATGCATGAACCTGCGATCGCGCTGGAGCGGAATCGCGACCGGCGACCAGGGGCTTTTCGCAACGAGAGCCGCGTTCCTGGCGGCGGGGGGTTATCCCGATATTCCTCTGATGGAAGATGTTGCGCTCAGCAAGCGTCTGAAACGCAGCGGGCGCCCGCTGTGCCTGAAAGCGCGCATGACGACCTCCGGCCGCCGCTGGGAAAAGCATGGCGTATTCCGCACCATTGCGCTCATGTGGCGGCTGCGGCTCGCCTACGCGCTGGGCACCGACCCGCACATTCTTGCCACTCGCTATGCCCCGCATCGCTCCTGACACCCAGATCCTGGTGTTCGCCAAAGCACCCGAACCCGGCGCAGTGAAAACGCGCCTGGTACCGCTGCTCGGCGACGAAGGCGCCGCCGAGCTGCACCGGCGGCTCACCCTGCACACGCTCGACACGGCTTGCGCCGCGAGCGACCGGGTCCGGCTGTATTGCGCACCCGATACGCAACATCCGTTTTTTGCGCAGTGCGCGGCGCGCCACGACGTGCCGCTGGAAAAACAATGCCGGGGCGATCTCGGCTTGCGCATGCTCCATGCGTGCATCGAGCATTTGCGCATCGACAGCCGTGTGATCATCGTCGGCACCGACAGCCCGGTTCTGGGTGCCGACCATATCGTGCGCGCGGCGGCTGCACTCGCTGAAGGCGCGCATATCGTGCTCGCGCCGGCGGAAGACGGCGGCTATGCGTTGATCGGCTTGAGGCGTTGCGCGCCCGAGCTCTTCCACGATATTCCGTGGAGCACGGATCAGGTCATGGCAAACACGCGCTCACGGCTCACGCGGCTCGGGTGGCGATGGGTCGAGCTCGATACGGTGTGGGACGTCGACCGGCCTGCGGACTACGAGCGACTCAAGCAGGAAGGCTGGCTCGATGCGCTTCCGCGCTAGCGCGCTCATCGGCGCGGCGCTCGGCATTTCGGTTGTCGCCGCCGACGCCGGCGATGGCCCCATTGCCGCCTTTTCCGCCGCGGCGCCGGGCGATGCGATGCCTTCGGGTTGGAAACGTTCGGCGATCAAAGGCGTCGCCCGGGCGACGACGTACACCCTCGTCGTCGATGAAGGTCGCACCGTGCTACGCGCCGACGCCGATATGTCGGCATCGGCGGTGGTGCACAAGGCGCGCGTCACGCCTGACGCCGGAACACAGCTGCACTGGCGATGGAAGGTAAGCGACGCCTTGAAATCGGGCGATCCGGCCACCAAGGAAGGAGATGACTACGCCGCGCGAGTGTACGTGATGTTCGACTACCCGCTGGAAAGGCTGCCTTTCGCCGACCGCATGCGGCTCAGGCTCGCACGCGCGCTGTATGACCCCGACTTGCCGGCCGCGGCTCTGTGCTACGTCTGGGATGCGCGACTGCCTCGCGGGACGGTCATGGCGAGCCCATACACCACGCGTGTGCGCATCGTCGTGGCCGATGGCGGCAGCCGGCGCGCCGGGCAGTGGAGCACCGTCGAGCGCGACGTCGCCGAAGACTTCCGTGCCGCCTTTGGCGAGGAACCCCCTGCGGTTTCGGCGGTCGCAGTCGCTACGGACACGGATAACACGAAGGAAAGCGTTACCGCCTGGTATGGCGACATTGTGCTGAAGAAACGGGCAGTTACTGCGCCGGCCGAGCGATGACGGCCGGCATCAGGATTGCTTTTTACCCTCCCCTGGGCAAAAATAAGTCCTTCTTATCAGTATCTTGCTTCTGCCCCAACACGGCTGCCCGGCGCACCCGCCGTTCAACTCTCAACCATAACTAACGGACTGCATGTCTGACCTTTCCACGCTTGCCGCACTGGGCCAATCGACGTCGCAGCTGCCCGTACACTGGTATTTCGATCGCGAGATCTACGAGCTGGAGAAACGTCTCCTCTTCGAGGAAGGTCCCGGCTACGTCGGCCACGAGCTCATGGTGCCGAATGTCGGTGACTACCAGACGCTCAGCTGGCTCGGCGATGCGCGCGCGCTCGTGCGCAACGCAGGGGGCATAGAGCTGCTTTCCAACGTCTGCCGCCACCGGCAGGCCGTGATCCTCAAGGGACGGGGCACGACGCGCAACATCGTCTGTCCGTTGCATCGCTGGACGTATGCGCTCGACGGCCGGCTGCTCGGCGCGCCGCATTTCGAGAAGAACCCGTGCCTCGACTTGGCGAAAATCCCGTTGTCGAGCTGGAACGGTCTGCTCTTCGCGGGTAAGCGCAACGTCGCCCGCGATCTCGAGGCGCTGACCGTAGTGCCGGACCTCGATTTCTCGAATTACATGCTGGACCGCATCGAGATCGACGAATACGCGTGCAACTGGAAGACGTTCATCGAGGTTTATCTCGAGGACTATCACGTCGAGCCGTTTCATCCTGGGCTCGGCCGGTTCGTGGACGTGGGCGATCTGCGGTGGGAGTTCGGCGACTGGTACAGCGTTCAGCGCTGCGGCGTCAACAAGCGGCTTTCCAAGCCCGGCAGCGAGACCTACCGCCGGTGGCACGAGCAGGTGCTGCGCTACAACAACGGCGAGCCGCCCAAGCACGGCGCGATCTGGCTCACGTATTTCCCGAACATCATGGTCGAGTGGTATCCGCATTCTCTCGTCGTCAGCACGATCGTGCCGCGCGGCCCGGAAGCGTGCACGAATGTCGTGGAGTTCTACTATCCCGAGGACATCGTGCTGTTCGAGCGCGAATTCGTCGAAGCGGAGCAGGCGGCGTACAAAGAGACGGCGATCGAGGACGAAGAGATCTGCATGCGGATGACCGACGGACGCCGGGCCCTGCTGCAGCAGGGCCTCGACGAAACCGGCCCCTACCAGTCACCGCTCGAAGACGGGATGGAGCACTTCCACCAGTACTTGCGGCGGGAAATCGAGCCTCAGCTGCGCTGAACCGCCGCGGCACGCAGGCGGCGCAGCTCGTTGAGACAGAAATGCGCGTAGGCGAGCGCGCTCACCACCGGTGCGACGAGATTGACCACCGGCACGTAATACAGCAACGACAGCGAAAGGCCCAGCCCGAACAGCCCACCGCCCGCATGACGTGTGATCGCCGCATATTCCTCGGCGGTCGCGTGCTCTGCGAGGACGTCGTAGCGAAACACGCGCATGTTGAGATAGGCCGCGTTCACCAACGGCGCCAGCACGGCGCCGATGACCGTGAACCACAACGGCACGGTGAGCACCCATAGAGCAGCAAATATTCCGCTGCTGACGAGCACATTCACCAGGCTGCCCCACGCCGTGCCGAAGCCTCGCATCGCGAGCTCGGGATAATGCCGCTGCCGGACGTAGCGCAGCACGAGCGGCATCACGACGAGCTCGTTGATGAGCAACGCCGTGACGATAACCGCGGGTATCAGCAGCACGAAGACGAGCAGCGTGCTCGCCGAAGGGACCAGCCATCCGCCCCACGACTCGCTCGCCCGCATGAGCCAGGTCCCTGCGAAGGCAGCGCCGACCCACGCGGTCCAGGCGGTCCAATAGATCCAGCCGGCGATGCCCCATAAGATCAGCGCCGCACCGGCGGGCAGCAGCATGAGCCCGAGCATGCGCGATCCGACGGCGTCGTGCGCCGCCAACGCAAGCGCCCGGAATATGCGCAACATCAAAGACTCCGGGCGAGCGCGAACATGACAGGCAGCAGCACCGCGGTCAGCAAACCGTTCAGCCCCATCGCGAGACCTGCGAACGCGCCGGCCTGCTCGCTCACCTGAAAGGCGCGGGCGGTGCCTATGCCGTGAGCCGCGAGGCCCACGGCGAAGCCACGTACGGCGTGATCCTCGATGCGGAGCGCGTCGAGCACCCATTTCGCGAGCGATGCGCCGGTGATGCCGGTCAGAATGACCAGCACGGCCGTGAGCGAGGGAATGCCGCCGATTTTTTCGGCGATGCCCATGGCAATCGGCGCCGTGACGGACTTCGGCGCAAGCGCGCGCAAAGTCGTGTCGCTCGCGCCGAGCGCCCAGCCGAGTGCCACCGCCGAGCTCGCGGCGACCACAGCGCCGGTGAAGAGCGCCGCGCCGAGCGGAATGAGAGCCGAGCGGAGCCTGCGCCACTGCGCATAAAGCGGCACGGCGAGCGCAACGGTTGCGGGCCCCAGAAGAAAATGCACGAACTGCGCGCCTTCGAAGTACTGCGCATAAGGCGTCCCGGTCAGGTGCAAGGCGGCCACCAGCACGGCGACCGCGATCGCGACGGGGTTCACGAGCGGATTGTGGTTCGCACGCCGGTGCACCCAATACGCCGCCTGGTAGGCAAGGAGGGTGATCGTGAGGCCCAGCAGCGGACTCGCCGAAAGATAGACCCAGATATCGGCGATGCGGCCCGGCATCATGGCCCCCGGCGCGCCAGCAATGTATTCATGACCCATGCGGTCGCAGCGATGGCGAGCACGGTACTTGCTACCACCGACACCGCTATGGCCGGCAGCTCGTCAGCGACGCGCGCGTAATGCACCATGACGCCGACCCCTGCCGGCACGAAAAGCAGCGAGAGGTGCTGCAGCACGCCGTTGGCGGTATTCCGCAGCGTGTCGGGCAGCTCGCCCCTGGCCGACAACGCGAGAAACAGCAGCGCCATGCCGATCACCGGTCCCGGCACGGGCAAGCCGGTGACATGAACCAGCACTTCGCCGATCAACTGAAACACGAGCAACGTCGTCAAGGCAGCCAGCATCGCACACCTCCCCGTCCGCGGGCCGCGGCGCAAGCGGGTAAAATGCACCATGTCCGGCCGATGGGCAACCTGCTCGTATCACGATACGTAACTCGACTGACACCATGACCCCACTCGCCGATACGAAGACATGGCAGGCGTTGCTGACCCATGCGCGCACCATGGCGGATTACGACCTGCGTCGCGCCTGCGCCGAAGACCCCGGTCGATTCGAGCGCTTTTCCGTCGAGTATGACGGCATGCTGCTCGACTACTCCAAGCACCTGCTGAACGCTGAATCGATGCGGCTGATGACGGCGTTGGCCGACGAGCGCGACGTGCCCGGCGCAATCGAGCGCATGTTTCGCGGCGAGCGCATCAACGGCACGGAAAACCGCGCGGCGCTGCATGTCGCCTTGCGCGGCGGGCCTGGTTTTGCCGTGGACGGACGCGACGTATCGAACGACGTTGCGCGGGTCCTGGGGCAGATGCGGGCTTTCGTCGAGCGCGTGCGCAGCGGCACCCATCGCGGGCACACGGGCGAGGCGATCACCGACGTCGTGAACATCGGCATCGGCGGCTCGTATCTCGGACCCGAGCTCGCGTGCGATGCGCTGCGCTCGTACGCAGATGGCCGCATCCGCGTGCACTTCCTCTCCAACGTCGATGGCGAAGCTGCCCACCGGACTCTTGCTGATCTCGATGCGGCGCGCACGCTCTTCATCGTCGCGTCGAAGACCTTCACCACCCAGGAGACCATGCTCAACGCGCGCACCGCACGCGCCTGGCTCGTCGCGCGGCTGGGCAGCGACGCGGCCGTCGCGCGGCACTTCGTCGCCGTATCGTCCAATCTCGCCGAGACCGCGCGCTTCGGCATAGTCCCGGACAACGTCTTCGAAATGTGGGACTGGGTCGGCGGTCGCTATTCGATATGGTCCGCGATCGGGCTACCCGTGGCGCTCGAGCTCGGCATGGACGCCTATCTTTCCATGCACGCCGGCGCACGCGCGATGGACGAGCACTTCCGCGCCGCGCAACTCGGCCGCAACATGCCGGTGATCATGGGCTTGCTCGACGTGTGGTACGGAGACTGCCTGGGCGCGACCTCGCGCGCAGTGCTTCCGTACGCGCAGGCACTCGCGCGTCTGCCGGCATACTTGCAGCAGCTCGAAATGGAAAGCCTCGGCAAGCGCGTCACCCGCGACGGTCAGCCGGTCGATTACGCGACCGGCGGCGTGGTGTGGGGCGAGCCGGGCACCAACGGGCAGCACGCTTTTTATCAGCTGCTCCATCAGGGCACGCAGGTCGTACCGGCCGATCTCATCGCCGCCTGCCGCGAGAGCCATCCGCATGCCGAGCATCACGCTGCGCTGCTCTCGAATTTCTTCGCGCAGGGCGAAGCGCTCATGAAGGGCAAAGCGCCGGACGAGGTGCGCAGCGAAATGCGGGCCGCGAATGTCGCCGCCGCCGATATCGAGCGCCTGGTGGCGCACCGGACGTTCCCCGGCAACCGTCCGACGACCTCGATCCTGATGACCGAGCTCGACCCGTATCACCTCGGCATGCTGATCACGCTCTACGAGCACAAGGTCTACGTCCAAAGTATCATCTGGGACATCAACGCCTTCGACCAGTGGGGCGTGGAGCTCGGCAAGCGGCTGGCCGACCGCATACTCCCGGAGCTCGCCGGCATTGCACCGGTGCAGACACACGACGGCTCGACCAACGGCCTGATGAATTATTACAAGCGCCATCGCGCATGAAGGAGGCCCCGTGAACGACGAAGCGCTCAACATGAGCATCCGAAAATTCCTGAAAACGGTGGGCGTGAACTCGCAGCTCGCCATCGAGAAAGCGGTGACACGCGCACTCGATGAAGGAAAGCTGAAAGGGAGCGAAACGTTTCCCGCCCACATGACGCTCATCGTCGACGGGCTGGCGATCAACATCAAGTTCGAGGGCGAGATCCGCCTCGATTGAGCGCCACCGCCCCGCGGGGAGATGGTCAGACTTTCATCAGGTGCTCGCGGTAATACCTGAGCTCGGCGATCGACTCGTGAATGTCGGCGAGCGCCTCGTGCTTGCCATGCTTGGTGAGACCGGCCATCACTTCGGGCTTCCAGCGCCGCGCGAGCTCTTTCAGCGTGCTGACGTCGAGATTCCGGTACAGGAAGTACGCTTCGAGCTGCGGCATGTATCGCGCGAGAAACCGGCGGTCCTGGTGGACCGAATTGCCGCACATCGGCGAAATCCGCGGCGGCACGTGCTGCTGCAGAAAGGCCAGCATGCGCTCTTCCGCTTCGGCCTCGGTGAGCGTGGACGCCTTCACGCGGTCCACGAGGCCCGACTTGCCGTGCGTGCCCTTGTTCCAGTCGTCCATGGCATCGAGCAGCGCATTCGGCTGATGCACGACGAGCACCGGCGCCTCTGCGACGGTCTGCAGCTGGCTGTCGGTAATCACGACCGCCATTTCGAGGATGCGTTCTTTTTCGGGATCGAGGCCGCTCATCTCCATGTCTATCCAGATGAGGTTGCCGGGGTCTTGTGCCATAATGAATGAGCTGTGCGTTGCGCAACCGTATTCTGTCATAGTTTGCCGCCTCACATGACGTCCTTCGGGCTCCTGTTCCTTGCTGTGGTCCTCCTCACGACGGCGTTGCGCCTGTGGCTCGCGCAGCGCCATCTGCGTCACGTTCGCGCGCATCGCGATGCGGTGCCCGAGCCTTTCGCGCACGAGATCACGCTGCCCGCGCACCAGATCGCCGCGGACTACACCGCTGCGAAGACGCGGCTTGCGATGTTGAACGTCGGAGTCGAGGTCGGCTTCGCGCTGTGGCTCACGCTCGGCGGGGGCCTTCAGCTTTTTGCGGACCTCGCTGCGACAGTGTTCTCCGGCGCGCTCGCGCAAGGTTTGCTGCTGATCGTGCTCCTCGTCGTTGCAGGGGCGATCGTCGAATTGCCGTTCGGCCTGTATCGCACTTTCGTCATCGAGCAGCGCTTCGGCTTCAATCGCATGACGGCGCGCCTCTACATCGTCGACCTGGTGAAGGGCATCGCGTTGGGAGCGGCGCTGCTCCTGCCCCTCGTCGCCGCCATCCTGTGGTTCATGGAAGCCGCGTCCTTGCTGTGGTGGGTGTACGCGTGGCTCCTCGTCGTCGCGTTCAGCCTCTTCGTGAATTTCATCGCGCCGACGGTCATCGCGCCGATCTTCAACAAGTTCTCGCCGCTGCAGAACGAGGAGATCGAGGCTCGCGTGCGCCGGCTGCTCGAGCGCTGCGAGTTCAGGGTGAAGTCGCTGATGGTGATGGACGGCTCGCGGCGCAGCAGCCACGGCAATGCCTATTTCGCCGGCTTCGGCCAATCGAAGCGCGTGGTGTTCTTCGACACGCTGCTCACGCGGCTGGCGCCCGGCGAAGTCGAAGCGGTGCTCGCGCACGAGCTCGGCCATTTCAAGCTGAAGCACATCCTGAAGCGCATCGTGCTGGTGTGCGTGGCGAGCGGCGTGTTCTTCTGGCTGCTCGACTACGTCATGCAGCAGGACTGGTTCTTCGAGGGCCTCGGCGTGCAGACGCGGTCCAAGGCCGCCGCGCTCGCGCTCTTCTACGTGGCGCTTCCGTATTTCACCTTTCTGCTGCAGCCGCTCTCGGCCATGTACTCGCGCAAGCACGAGTTCGAGGCGGACCGCTACGCGACCGAGCATGCGTCGGCGCGCGACCTCGCCGCCGCGCTGGTGAAGCTCTACAAGGACAACGCCTCGACGCTGACTCCGGATCCGCTGCATTCGGTGTTCTACGACTCGCATCCGCCGGCGTTGCAGCGCATCGAGCGGCTGCAACACGCAGGCACCTGAAACGCATCAATCGCCGGAGCGCACGATGGACGTGACGCCTATCGATCTTGCCAAGTCTCGCTGCAAGCCCTGCGAGGGCGGCGTCGATCCCCTGAAGCCGGAAGAAACGCGCAATCTGCTGAAGCAGCTTCGGGACTGGCAGCTCACCGAGAAATCGATACAGAAGGCTTATACCTTCAAGACGCACTACCAGGCGGTCGCCTTCGTCAACGCGATCGCGTGGATTTCGCATCGCGAGGACCATCATCCCGACATCGAGCTCGGCTACAACACGGTGCGCGTCCGCTATACGACGCATGCGATCGACGGGCTCTCGGTGAACGACTTCATCTGCGCCGCCAAAGTGGATGCGCTTTTTGATCTCTAGCGAGACCGCCGCATGCCGGGCACGGGCCGGCATTGAGTAGGAAGGCCGCAGCGCCGGGCAAGCGCAAGACGGCCGCTGCCGAGGCGCAGCCCGGCCTGGTGACGGCTGCGTACGGACGCCGCTATCGCGTCGAGCTGCCGGACGGCGCCGCGATCGATTGCGTGACGCGCGGAAAGACCCGCGACGTCGCGTGCGGCGACCGTGTCGGCGTGGTTGCGACGGGGCCGGGTCAAGGCGTCATCGAAGGCATAGCACCCCGTACGTCGCTCTTCTACCGCTCCGATCCGTACCGGCAGAAATTTTTCGCGGCCAATGTCACGCAAATCGTCGTCGTCGTCGCCCCGGTGCCGAGCGTGCATCGCGAGCTCCTCGACCGCTGTCTCGTCGCCGCGGAGCACGAAGGCATCGCCTCGCTCATCGTGCTCAACAAGAGCGACCTGCCCGAGCACGGAGCGGCGAGCGCCGGCCTCGCCGATTACCGCGGCCTGGGCTACCGCGTGGTGAGCCTGAGTGCGCGTCACGACGTGAGCCCGCTGAAGCCCTGCCTGCAGCACCGGGTGAGCGTGCTCGTCGGACAGTCGGGCATGGGAAAGAGCACGTTGATCAATCGTCTCGTGCCCGACGCAGCGGCCCGCGTCGGGGCGCTCTCGGAAGCCCTCGACGCAGGCCGCCACACGACGACCCATGCGGAGCTCTACCACCTCGCGGACGGGGGCGACATCATCGACTCGCCCGGCATGCAGGAATTCGGCTTGAACCATATCGAGCCGCGCGACATCGCTACCGGCTACGTGGAGTTCCGGCCACTGCTCGGCGAATGCCGCTTTCGCGACTGTCTGCATCTGCAGGAGCCGGCGTGCGCCATTGCCGCGGCATGCGCAGCGGGACGGGTGAGCGCGCAGCGGCTCGAGTCGTATCGCCGACTGGTGGACGAAAGGCTGAGGCAGGCGAAGCTCACCGCCTATTAGCCGCCAGGCCGGAACCCGACGGCGCTCGCGACGGTCTACCTTACGCGGCCCTCCGGCCCGCTCAAACGGAGGTCATGGTGTTCGATCCGGTCTTCCTCTCCCGGCTGCAGTTCGCGTTTCTCATTGCGTTTCATTTTCTGCTGCCCGCCTTCACCATAGGCCTCGCGTCCTACATTGCCGTGCTGGAGGGCCTGCATCTCTATACGCGGCGGCCGGAGTATCTGCGCATCTCGACCTTCTGGCTCAAGATCTTCGCCGTGTCGTTCGGCATGGGGGTGGTCTCGGGCATTGTCATGCCGTTTCAGTTCGGCACCAACTGGAGTCGCTATTCCGAGCTTACCGCCGGCATCATCGGCCCGTTGATGGGCTACGAAGGCCTGATGGCGTTTTTTCTCGAGGCGGCATTCCTCGGCATATTGCTCTTCGGGCGCGACCGCGTGCCGCAGTGGGTGCATTTCGCCTCGGCGATCATCGTCGCGCTCGGCACGCTGCTTTCGGCGTTCTGGATCCTCGCGGCCAACAGCTGGATGCAGACCCCGGCCGGACACGAAATCGTCGACGGCCGATTCGTGCCCGCCGACTGGCTGGCCGTTATCTTCAATCCCTCCTTCCCGTTCCGGTTCGCGCATACGGTGATCGCGGTGTATCTGACCACCGCGTTCACCGTCATCGGCGTCGCCGCCTGGTTTGTGCGCCGCGGCCGCCATGTGGCCGAAGGGCGCATCATGATGACGATGGGATTCCTGCTCGCCGCGGTCCTCGTTCCGGCACAGGCTGTCCTCGGCGATCTGCACGGCGTCAACACGCTCGAGCATCAGCCGGCGAAGCTCGCAGCGATCGAGGGCCTCTGGGAAACGCGCAGCGGCCAGCCCGCCGTGCTGTTCGCGATACCGGACGAGGCGAACGAAATGAACCGCGCCGAGCTGTCGATACCCAAGCTCGGCAGCCTTTATCTCACCCACGACTGGAACGGCGAAGTGCGCGGATTGAAGGCCTTCGCTCCTGCGGACCGCCCGCCCGTGCGACCGGTGTTCTTCGGATTCAGGGCGATGGTGGCGTGCTGGGCCGCGATGCTCGCATTGACGCTCGCCGCCGGCTGGCTCGCTTGGCGCGGCCGCCTGTATACGGCGCCGCGTTTCCTGCGCGTGCTCCCGCTCGGCATACCGCTCGGCTACATCGCGGTCACCGCCGGCTGGGTGACGACCGAAGTGGGACGGCAACCCTGGGTCGTGTACAACCATCTGCGCACCGCCGACGCGGTGAGCCCGGTGCTGACCGGCGGCGACGTGCTGATCTCGCTTGCGGTCTATGCCGTCGTCTATGCCATCATCTTCGGCTCGGGGCTGTATTACCTCGTGCGCATCGTTCAGCGCGGCATCCCGGAAGCGCCGCATGTCGCACGGCCGCCTGCCCACACGGAACGGCCGGCACGTCCGCTGTCCGGCGCGACAGACCATGGCCCCGGGCGCCCGCTGTCCGGCGCCGACGCCGGCGCAGGGAGGTGACCGCGATGTCGCTCGATCTCGTTCCTGTGTGGACCGCGATACTGGCCTTGAGCGTCTTCATGTACGTGCTGCTCGACGGTTTCGATCTCGGCGTAGGCATCCTCTTTCCATTCGCACCCGACGACGACGCGCGCAATCTCATGATCGCGAGCGTCGCGCCGATCTGGGACGGCAACGAAACCTGGCTCGTCATGGGCGGCGTCGGCATGTTCACGGCCTTTCCGCTCGCCTTCGCCGTCATATTTCCGGCGCTGTATTTTCCGGTGCTCGCGATGCTGCTCGGTCTGCTCTTCCGCGGTGTCGCCTTCGAATTCCGGGCCACCGCGGAAACGAGCCGCCGGCACTGGGACCGTGCATTCTTCGGCGGGTCGCTCATCGCGACGTTCGCGCAAGGCTGTGTCCTCGGAAAGTTCGTGCTCGGATTCAACGTCGCGAACGGTCAGTACAGCGGGACGGTGTGGGACTGGATCCATCCCTTCGTCCTCGCAACGGGCGCGGGGCTGCTCGCGGGCTACGTGCTGCTGGGCGCGACCTGGCTCGTCATGAAAACGGACGGTCCGGTGCGCGACTGGGCCCGCCGCGCGGCGCGGCTCGCGCTGTTCGGGGTTTTAGGCTTCATCGCGCTGGTGAGCGTGTGGACGCCGCTGCTACACGCGCGGATTGCAGAACGCTGGTTTTCATGGCCGAACATGGCATGGCTCGCGCCCCTGCCGATCGCCACGCTGCTGCTCGCCGCGTGGCTGTGGCGGTCGCTCGCTCGCGCGCGCGACACGGCGCCGTTCTTCGCCGCGATGGGGCTTTTCCTCGCGTGCTATCTCGGCCTCGCGATCAGCGTCTTCCCTTACATCGTGCCGCACACGATGACATTGTGGGACGCTGCCGCGCCGGCGCGCTCTCAGGCTTTCCTGCTGATCGGCACGCTGTTTCTCATCCCGATCATTTTCACCTACGTCGGCTGGTCGTACTGGGTATTCCGGGGGAAGGTGCGCGCGGATATGGGATATCACTAGCGCTACGCGGGGCGGGAAGCGCGAACGCCGACCGCGCTGCGCGCCATTCAGTGCAACGCGCTCAACCGAGCGAATTGGCGACGGTGACCAGGAAAACGAGGAATACCCACAGGACGAGCGCGCGCCAGATGAGACCCACCGCGCTCTGCATGTAGTCGACGTCCGCGTCCTCCCCCACGCCAAGCTCGGGACGCAGCTCGAGGCCGTCATACTCGGGCAAGGCTTCGCCCAGCCGCACGCCGAGCGCTCCGCCGCCTGCCGCAAGAATCAGGTCGTGCGCCTTGGCCGCCCACGAGTGGGCTTGGGTACGCCAGCAATACACCGCGTCCTCGAAGTTGCCGACGACCGCGAAGCTAGCCGCGGTGAGCCGCGCGGGGAGCCAATCGAGCCAGAAGAAGCAACGCCTCGCGAACTCCCCGAAAGCACCGAACTCGGCATCGCCCCGCGTGCCCCAGTCGTCGTTCAAAGTCGCCGCGATGCGATAGAGGACCGCCCCCACGGGACCGAGCAGTATGAACCACGCCACCGGCCCGAACACGTGTCGATGCGAGCCCACCAGCCCCAGCTCGATCGACACGCGAGCGACGTCGCTAGCCGAGAAGTCCGCCGCGGCGCCACGCCATACTTCGAGCCGGCTGCGCGCGGTCGGCACGTCGCCGTCCCGCAGCGCATGCTGAATTTCGGTGTAGTAATGGCTGAACTGCCGAAATCCCATCGTGAGGTACAGGACCACCACGCTCCACGCGAGTCCGAGGAAGGGCGAGAGCCGGTGCAGCGCGGCGTAGATCGCGAGGACCAGCAACGCCGGCGGCAGCACCGCGAGCGCCCACGCCAGCGCGCCTTGCCGGAAGCCGCCGGCGTTGAAGTGCGCTTCGAGAAAAGCGGCGTAGCGGTGGAAGCCGGCGTAAACGGGGTTGCTTTTGCGCAGCGGCCGCGCCTGCTCGATGAGCAGCGCGATGACGAGAGAGAGAAATTTCATGTTGGTGTGTGTCCCGATCGCAGTTCTGGGCTGCGAGTCGAACGCTCGACGCATCAGGCGCGCGGCTTATGCGTCCGGATACCGTATGCTGAGAATCTCGACTTCCGCTTCGCCGGCCGGCCGGCGCCACACGACGGTGTCGCCGACTTTCGCGTTCATCAGCGCGCGGGCGAGCGGCGATGCCCAGCTGATCTTGCCCGCCGCCACGTCGGCCTCATCGTCCCCGACGAGCATGAATTCGTGCCGCGCGCTGTCTTCGTCCTCGATCGTCACGAGCGCGCCGAAATGCACTTCATCGCGCGGCTGCTGAGCCGGGTTCACCACCACTGCGCGCTCGAGCTGAGCATTGACGTAGCGCAGATCGCGGTCGATTTCGCGCACCGCCTGCTTCGCCGCGGAATCCTCCTCGGAGCGAGGCTTCAGCAATTCGTGACGCTCCTGAAGTTCGCGCAGGCGGTTCTGGAGCAGTTCGAGCCCGCGGGGCGTGACGTAATTGGCGTGCGCGGGCACCGGCCGCTCGGGCAAGTCCCCGGCGACGCGATCGTCGTCGCTTTCCTTTACGAATGCCCGGCTCATCGCACTCACCCGCCTTGCCGTGGTTCTTCCTTTATACCGGCGAACCGTAGGCATGGCAACCGCGCGGGCGGGCGACCATGCGCTCAATCCGGTATGCCCACCTCGACCGGAGTAGCGCCGAGCAGGCGGGTCAGTACGGCGGGGTCGATTTCGACCAGTAGTCCGCGGCTGCCGCCGTTGATGAAGATGCGCGGCAGCGCGAGGATCGACTTTTCGACGTAGACCGGCATGCGCTTGCGCGTGCCGAACGGCGATGTGCCGCCCACCTGATAGCCCGAATGCTTTTGCGCGACGTCGGGCCGGCACGGCTCGACGCGCTTTACAGCGAGCGCGCGGGCGAGCGCCTTGGTGGATACTTTCATGTCGCCGTGCATGAGCACGATGAGCGGCCGGTCCTGATCGTCCGCCATCACCAGCGTCTTCACCACCTCGTGCTCGTCCACGCCGAGCTCTCGCGAAGACACTGCGGTCCCGCCATGTTCCTCGTATGCGTATACGTGCGGCGCAAATGCCACGCCCGCGGTCTTGAGAGCCAGCACGGCGGGCGTCGATGGTATCCGCGGCGCGGCCATCACGCGGCGCCCGCCGTCATCACACGGCAGAATGCGTACAGCATGCCCGCGGTGGCGCCCCAGATGTAGCGGCCCTGGTACGGGACGGCGAGATAGTGCCGGTGGCGGCCGCGATAGTGGTACTCGCGGCGCACGTAACCCGCCGGATCGAGGAAGTGCTCGACAGGAACCTCGAAGACTTCGGCGACCTCGAAAGCATCGAGCCGCAGCTCGAAAGGCGCCTCGATCCAGCCGACGATGGGCGTAATCCGGAATCCGGACGGCACCTCGTACAACGGCAGCCGTCCCAGCACTTCGACGCGATCGCGAGCAAGCCCGATCTCCTCCTCCGTCTCGCGCAAGGCGGTGATCTCGCGGCTCGCGTCATCCGGCTCGACCCGGCCACCCGGGAAGCTGATCTGGCCGGCGTGATCGGAAAGGTGGGCCGTGCGCTGGGTAAACAAGACGTGCAGACCACCCTCGCGATGCACGAGGGCCAGCATGACAGCCGCCTCGGTCGCCTTGGCACCCTGGGGCAGCCCAAACACGTGCTGGTCGGCAGCGGCAGGCGGCGGCGCTGGCCGCGCCAGGCGTCGCGTCACTTCCTCGCGCGTGAGGGGGAATAACGGCGGCTGGGGAGGTGTTGTCAGCAAGGGACGCGGGTGGGCCGTACGCAATCGGCCCGATTCTAACCGCGATCCCGCTGCAACGTCATCGATGCCTGCGGCATTGA
>JACCDS010848705.1_pt1 | contig 17967 bp, 15 predicted proteins | sample 7446441 | NCBI WGS metagenome assembly JACCDS01 (sample SAMN15323445, study PRJNA562643) | freshwater metagenome | isolation source: river surface water | place: USA:Blue River Watershed | collected 2017-08-17
GTCAGGACCTAAACCTGGTGCGTCTACCAATTTCGCCACCTTCGCAGGGCTGTCCGACGCTCAGGCGCCATTGTACTTAGAATCCCGGAATGGACACGGCACACCTCGGACGGGCGTTTCACGGCGGTCAGCACTACGAAAACTTCCCCGTGGCCTCTTGGCTCATCCCGGCTCGGGTGCGGCCAGCGATGTTGCATCTATACCAATTCGCACGATGCGCAGATGACCTAGCCGACGAAGGGGATCTCCCCGTGAACGATCGCATCGCCGCCCTTTATGCCCTGGAAAGTGGGCTGCGGCAGGCGCCGTTTTCGGAACCCCAAGGCCCCCTGAAGGATCTCGTTCACATCGGCAGCGCCCTGGGGGGCTCCCTTCTTCAACATCATTGCGCGATCGATGAGGCCTTGGCGCTCCTAAAGGCATTTCATGCCGATATTCATCATCAGCCCATGCAGGATGACTCGGCGGTGCTGGCCTACTGCCGACACTCGGCAAACCCGGTCGGCCGGCTTGTATTGGGTCTCTTTGGAATCCTAGCCCAGGACACAGAAGCGCCCTGCCCGTTGCGCGATGCCTCTGACGCGATCTGTACCGGGCTTCAGCTTGCGAACTTTGCCCAGGATCTTGGCCAAGATGTCAGCCGCGGTCGAATTTACTTTCCGAAACCCTGGTGGCCGGAGGCCTGGGAGCCGACGGGCGGGGTCACAGCGTTACCGATTTCAGCACGTATCGACATTGCCCAACGAATGGCGATCTGGGCGAAAAGCCAGCTTGAACAAGGGATACGCCTTCCGGGTCTTATTCGCCGACATCCGAAGGGAGGCCATCGGCTCGCCCTTGAGATTGCCCTTACCATCGCCGGCGGACTCGCCATTGCTTCAAAGGTCACCAAAGACCCGCTTCGCGTCTGGCAAGCGTCGCCGCGACTTTCGCGAACAGACCTGATGGTGCTACTGTTTCGGGCGCTAAGGCTAACCTATGTCTCCTGACCAGTACTGCGAATCAAAAGTCGCCGAGAGTGGCTCAAACCTGACTGCAGCGTTCAAGATCCTTGACCCCGAGCGTCGGGCTGCGATCAATGCCCTTTATGCATTCTGCAGAGAGGTCGACGATGTCGTCGATGAGTGCTCTGAACCGCAACTGGCGGCCATCAAGCTCAGCTGGTGGAAGACGGAACTTGACCGACTCTTTCAGAAGCAGCCCCAGCATCCCGTCACAAAGGCGCTGGTCGATCGGATCGAGCCCTATGACCTGCCACAGGAACCCTTCCGCGAGATCGTCGCAGGCGTTGAGATGGATCTCACGCAGAATCGGTACGCAACATGGGCTGACCTTGACCTCTACTGCGATCGCGTCGCCGGCGCAGTGGGACTTCTGTCTGCGCGACTCTTCGGGCCGGTATCGCAAGCCACCCTGGACTATGCCCTAACGCTTGGCAGGGCCCTGCAGTACACCAACATTATTCGTGATGTCGGTGACGACGCCCGAAAAGGACGTATCTACCTTCCTGCGGAAGCCCTTCAGAAAGCGAATGTCGACGCTGGATCTATTCTCAGGTTTGAGAACACACCTGAACTGGCCGTGCTTTTGTTAGACATGGCCAAACGTGCCCACGCACTGTACGACCAGGCGATTGCGATGCTCCCAGCAACGGAGCGGCGTACGCAACGCCCGGGGCTAATGATGGCGGCGATTTATCGCGATCTTCTTCGACTGCTGGAGTCTGAATCCTTTCAGATCATGCACCAACGTATCTCGGTTGCCCCGGCACGTAAACTCTGGCTTGCCTGGAGAACCGCGATCGGCTTTATGCCCGCATGACGACCCCAGTCAACATTGCAGTCATTGGCGGAGGCTGGGCAGGCCTAGCCTGCGCAGCGCAGTTACTGGATCACCGCAAAAACAAGACAACCCCTCAAAAGATTCAGGTGTGTCTGTTTGAGGCAGCGCCCCAACTCGGGGGACGCGCCCGAGGGGTACCTTGGATTCTGGCAGATGGACGATCCCTGGCGATTGATAACGGACAACACCTTGCGATCGGCGCTTACACCAAGACCTTCGCGTTGCTCCAAAAGGTCAATGCACCGACGTGGCACCAAGAGCCGCTGATCTGGAGTGGCGTAGCGCGTGGAGACATCCGACAGCATTGGCGTGTCCCGAGTGCGGGCTGGCCATGGCGCCTGATTCAGTCTGCGATCCCTGGCCGTGGCCCAAGCGGCTGGCCGTTTTCCTGGAAGCGCGTCATGCCAAGACTTTTGTGGGCCTTGACCCGGCCCAATGCACACCAGACGTCGTTGACAGCTGAAGACTGGCTCATCCGCCACGAGGTTCCAGCAGACTTCATCGCACATCTGTGGCGTCCGCTCATTGAAGGTGCGCTCAACACTGAGCTCTCGAACGCATCTGCAGCCGTCATGGTGAGGGTGCTCAAAGACTCGCTACTTGGGAAAAGGAATGCGACTGCCGTCTTCACGCCCGCAACTGATCTATCGGATGCAGGCGTTACACCGATCGCGGACTGGCTCATTGCGCAGGGTGCGCTGCTGAAGCTCAGTCACCGCGTCCGTCAGATTCAAGGTGAACCACATTCTTCGGGGAACAAGGCCGTAACCTCGACGCAGTTTCGACTCACAATCGATCATCACGGTGAGCAACAGCAACACACCTTTGATCGCGTGGTGTTGGCATTACCAGCGCCTGCTACGACGGCGCTCTGGTATCAGAGTGGTCTAGCCAAGACCGCGGCAGTCCAGCGCCTTTTGGGGCTTCGCCATCGCGCAATCACGACCATCTGGATCGCGCTTTCGGAACAAGATAACGCGCTCATTGCACACCTGCCCTCCTGGTTTGTTCTCAATCCATTGGACGGCGTTCCTCACCTAGCGCAGGTCGGTGTGAAGCGACCAGGGGTACTTGCCTTGGTCATTAGCGCGCAGGATCCCGATCCATCGGCGTCGCTGGTGCGGCGAGACACACATGAATTGATTCTTCGTGATCAGATGAAAGTACAACTCGGCATTGATCTGAAAGATCAACCCCAGAAATGGATCACCGAGAAATCAGCCACCTGGGCCTGCACCCCTGCAGCCCCCGCCGCAGAAACACAAGATTCCCTAGGCTACACAGGCATTGATGGACTCCTTCGATGCGCCGATGACCTTGAACCGGGGTACCCTGCCACCATTGAAAGTGCCGTGCGCTCCGGTCAACGAACGGCAGACACCCTGCTCACGGGCCTTGGTTGCTAGTCGCGCATCGCGGCGAGCGCATCCTCAAGACGCTTCACCGGAATAATTTCTAATCCCTCGATCGGCTTTTTAGGCACGTTTGCAGCAGGCACGACCGCCTTACAAAACCCAAGCTTTGCCGCCTCGCGGAGCCGCTCTTGTCCTCGCGGCGCGGGGCGAATCTCTCCCGCAAGACCAATCTCGCCAAAGACGACCATGCCCTTGGGAAGAGGACGATTGCGCATCGACGAGACCACCGAGAGCGTCACAGCAAGATCCGCTGCAGGCTCATTGATCCGAACGCCGCCAACAGCATTGACAAAGACATCTTGATCGAAACAGGCAATCCCGGCATGACGATGAAGCACTGCCAGCAGCATGGCGAGTCGTTGCGGCTCAAGACCCACACAGAGACGGCGTGGATTCGGGACATGCGCGCTGTCCACCAACGCCTGGATCTCAACCAATAGTGGCCTGCTCCCCTCTTGGGTTACCAAGACGCAGGACCCGGGTACTGGCCCCTGCCCGTCAGCCCCTAGGTGAGAGGGCGACAGAAACAATGCCGAGGGATTGGTCACTGCCTTTAGGCCCCGATCCGTCATGGCAAAGACGCCAATTTCATTGACGGTGCCGAAACGATTTTTAATCGCCCGAATGACACGGTAAGAGGCGTGCGAGTCACCCTCAAAATAGAGCACTGTGTCGACGATATGTTCAAGCACGCGGGGGCCTGCAAGCGTTCCTTCCTTGGTGACATGGCCCACAAGAATGACCGTGCAGCCACTTTCTTTTGCCCAACGTGTCAGTCGTGATGAGCACTCTCGCACCTGAGACACCGACCCCGGCGCCGCAGTGAGTCCATCGCTAAACAAGGTCTGAATCGAGTCCACCACCACGAGCTGCGGACGCAACGCCATGAGCTGCGCCAGAATCTCTTCAAGACGAATCTCTGCAAGCACCGTCAATGCGCTGTTTTCGAGACCGAGTCGCTTTGCGCGTAGCGCGACCTGCGCAACAGACTCTTCACCGCTGACATACAGGGTCGAAGACGTCTGACTCAGGTGCACTAGGGCCTGTAACAGCAGTGTTGACTTGCCAATACCGGGATCGCCACCGATCAGGACTACCCCACCGGGAACAAAACCCCCGCCTAGGACACGATCAAACTCGTCGCTTCCTGTCGGAATTCGCGGGACATCGGCCGCCTGAACCTCTGACAACTTGACCGCCTGACTCGTCGGCGCAAGCGAGACAGGCTCCTGTCCTCGCCGCGAGACAGCTATCGCGCGAGACTCTTCAAGCGTGTTCCAGGATCCACAGCCGTCGCACTGCCCCTGCCATTTCGCAAATGCGGTGCCACACTCGCGACAGATGAACTGAGATTTATCCTTGGCCATCAGGGCTCCAGTAGTACTCTGGGGACTCTGACGGTGACGCCGGCCATCAGCTCGTAGCCAATCGTCCCTGAAAGAGCAGCGACCTGGTCAATCGCAACGTGATTGCCCCAGAGCTCAACCGGATCCCCGATCGATGCAGCAGCATGATCGGTGAGATCCACCGTCAGCAGATCCATAGAAACGCGTCCCGCCAGCGGCACCAGACGACCTGCCACCCAGACCGGAGTGCCATCTGGCGCCGAACGCGGGTAACCATCTGCGTAGCCACAGGCGATGACACCGATTCGGGATGGCCTCTTCGCCGTCCATCGTGACCCATAGCCCACAGACTCTCCAGCCGGAACGGATTGGATTGCAATCAACTGGCTTACCAGTGACTGACCGGGGCGTAGTCCCAGGGACTGCGCTGTCTTATCGGCCTGGCCTGCAAAAGGACTTGCCCCATAGAGCGCAATGCCTGGTCTGATCCAGTCGGCGTGCGTTTCCGGGTGCGCAAGGCTTGCCGCAGAGTTCGCCAAAGAGCGAGGCCCGACGGACAGATTCGCTGCAGCCAGATGGGCCATGAGGCGTTCCGACCTTTGGTGAAACTTTGCTGCCTGGGCATACCAGCCCTGATCCGTATCCGCATCCGAAAAGTGAGTCATGAGACCCAGAGGCAGAGGCGTTTCTTGAGAAATGCTCACGGCCCAGTCACCCATCGCCTCCTCTGACATCTGGTCGGCAAACCCAAGTCGGTTCATCCCAGTATTGAATTTGATCCAAATGCGCGATGGCTTGCGCTCCGACCGATCCACCAACGCCATCTGCTCGGTTGACCAGACCACCGTCTCAAACCCTTGCAACGCAATCTGGTCCAGATCGGCGGCCGTGAAGCCCCCTTCAATCATCAGAATCGGTTTGCTCCAGCCTGCCGCCCTTGCCTGCTCTGCCTCCTCGAGGTCTAACACCGCCAGGCCATCAGCTTGTGCAAACCCGCGCACAGCAGCCTCGATTCCATGGCCGTAGCCGCGCGCCTTCGCAACAGCCCAGACCTTGGCATTCGGCGCTTTGCGACAGAGCAGCTGCAGGTTATGCCGCAGTGCATCAATATGAACCTGTAGGGATATCGGTCGTGCCATAGTCCGACATTTTAGGCGTTCATGCTCTAATCTCGTGGCTCCTCAGAAGAAAGAATTATGAAACGCGGTTTCTACACGATCATGGCGGCGCAGTTTTTTTCCTCGCTGGCCGACAATGCACTGCTCATTGCCGCAATCGCTCTTCTGATTGAGATGGCCGCACCCGAATGGATGCGCCCGCTACTCAAGTTGTTTTTCACCGTCTCTTATGTCGTCCTGGCGCCGTTTGTCGGCGCCTTTGCGGACTCTATGCCCAAGGGACGCGTTATGTTCGTGACCAACACCATCAAAGTAGTGGGCTGTGCCCTCTTGTTTTTTGCCGTACATCCGTTGCTGGCGTATGCGGTTGTAGGTCTTGGCGCTGCCGCCTACTCCCCCGCAAAGTACGGCATCCTGACGGAGCTTCTTCCTCCCGAAAAACTCGTCGCCGCCAATGGCTGGATTGAAGGCACGACGGTTGGATCGATTGTCCTTGGCACCATGGTGGGCGGTGCACTGATCAGCCCCATGGTCAGCAATCTTCTACTCTCAATTAATTTCCCTGTTATCGAAACCGGTATCGATAGCCCTGCAGAGGCCGCCATCGCGGTGATCGCGCTGATTTACCTGGTAGCCGCTGGATTCAATCTGCGTATCCCCGATACGGGCGCACGCTATGAGAAGCAGCACATCAATCCGATTCGACTCATCCAAGACTTCTGGGTCTGTAACAAGACCCTCTGGCAGGACAAGCTCGGACAGATCTCGCTCGCCGTGACGACACTGTTCTGGGGTGCGGGGGCAACGCTTCAGTTCATCGTGCTCAAGTGGGCGGAAGTTCAACTGGGCATGCCACTAAGTCGCGCAGCGATTCTGCAGGGAATTGTGGCGCTCGGTATTGCAGGAGGTGCCGTATTAGCGGCACGGTTTGTTCCCTTAAAGAATACGCCCTCCGTGTTGAAGCTTGGCGTGATGATGGGCTTGTTTGTGCCGCTGATGACCCTGGTATCAAGCCTTGCGGGTGCAGTACCACTGCTGATCATTATTGGCGGTCTCGCAGGCTACTTTGTCGTGCCGATGAACGCCCTGTTGCAACACCGAGGTCACGTACTGCTGTCAGCGGGCCATTCAATTGCGGTACAGAACTTTAATGAGAATTTAAACGTTCTGACGATGTTGGGACTCTATTCGCTGCTCATCATGGCAGATTTTCATGTGAATACCGTCATTGTGATTTTTGGCCTCTTTGTCGCTGCCACCATGATGATGGTGATTCGTCGCTACCAGTTCAATAAGCGACATCACGACCTGAGCAAACTAATCGGTGTTGAGAAACACTAGTATCCGGCTTGACGATCGCGTGCGTAATGCGACTTAAGTGATCAGCCCGAAAGGCCCCGGTTTAGCGCAACCAGCCGCACCCAGCACTCCCGCTTTGCAGCGGGGCCCTCGAGAAGACGCCATAGCGGTGGCAGCGTTAAAACAGAGTGTCCGCTCGACTCCGCGATAAGCGCTTTAAAATCTTTTGCCAGCTCAGGCTCGCCAAGAATACTGAAACAGGTCCCTGAGGGTGAATCATGCACGATAGACTGCAGTCGATCTCGTTGCGCAATAGTCAGCACGACCGCTTCTGACATTGCCGCATGCAGAAAAGTTAATCCACGGGCCGCTAGGACAATCTGCTGCCAGAGTATCTGCGCCTTCGGGGTTGTCGCAATCACGACAAAACTTACTGCGCCATGGGCCTGCGGTCCTCCCTGTTGCCCCCCCTGCTCGTCTTGCTTTGCCTCTCGCGCAGACTCAGGTTGGAACGAGGGTCGTAGTTTCCAAACAGGCAATAGCCCCAGGACTGTGAGTGACTCGCGCGATCCATCAGACATGTCCAGCCTCCCGTGAAGAAAGACGATGCGCCCCTGATAGGTCGAGCGCCAACACGATGGCGTCCTCGCGTGCAGCGGTCTCTGGCGCACTCGGGTAATAGCCTTTCCGAAGACCAATCCGTTGAAATCCAGAACGCTCATAAAGCCGCAGGGCGCGTACATTGCTTGGACGTACCTCTAAGACAATCCGATCGAGCCCCGCAGCCTTCACCTGATCGATCAGCGATCGCATCATCCATCTGCCAAGCCCATGGCCCTGCCGTGCGGGCGTGAGCGTGATATTCAGCAGATGTGCCTCGTCGACGACCTGCATCCAGACCATATATCCCAGCATCACCTGGTGCTCACGTAGCACCCACGTCGAATAGCCGGCCGCAAGCGAATCCTTAAAATTCCCTGAACTCCAGGGAAAAGGATAGGCCTGGTTTTCGATCACCATGACCGACGCCAGATCTCGAGCGGTCATCGGCGCCCAGACCAGGTCAGGTCCCGTCGCTCGCTCAGCAGTGGTCTGCGCAACCTTGTCTCGAACATACAGCGGAACCAGGTCTTGCGCTGCAACGCCCTGATGCGGCGTCATCAGTCGATCATCGATGACCAATCGCGCAAGCCAGACCGCGAGTGGCTCACCGTGTGAGACCCCTGCATCCCGATCTGGATCGATTAAGACCTGATCGACACTCGGATAAAGATCGCGCACTGACGCAGGATCCATCACGGGTCTTACCTGCGGCCCTTCATGCCAGTCAATCATCAGACGGCCGTCCTTGGTATCGACTGCAACCTGGGCTGCGAACTGCTCACCGAGGCGGGCGTCAAACGCGATATCGATCAGCGATGACTGACCCTTGGCCGCCTGTGTCCACCAGGCATAGGACCAAGCGAAAAACCCATTGACCGGCAGAATCGGGGCTTCAAGGCCAAGCGAGAGCCCCTGTGCAATACCGCAGGCCACGCGAAGCCCCGTGAACGATCCAGGACCAATCCCCACCACAATTCCACCAAGGTCGTGAACCGTAAGCCCCGACTCGGCCAAAAGCGCATGCGATATCGGCAGTAACTCTGACGAATGAGACTGTCCTGCGATTGCCGTCCGCGACAGAATTCGTCGATCGGACGTTACAAGCGCCACCGAGGCGATTGGTCCGCCAGACTCGAGAACCAACAACGGTAATGACGAATCGAGACGCATTATTCCGATGATCGGACCACCATCGCGACCGCCTGCGCCGCGATCCCCTCGCCACGACCCGTAAACCCAAGATGTTCGGTTGTCTTGCCTTTGATATTGACCCGAGCGATCGGCATGTCACACGTTGCAGCAATCACCTGTTGCATGGCCTGGGCATGCGGCGAGATCTTAGGGGCCTGAGCGATCACCGTGGCGTCAATCTGACTCACACGCCAGCCTGCGTCGCCCACGCGACGAACGACCTCTGCAAGGAGCAGTCGACTATCGGCCCCTCGATACGTCGGGTCGGTGTCTGGGAAATGCCGACCAATATCGCCAAGGCCTGCGGCACCCAAAATAGCATCCGTGATGGCGTGTAACAAAACATCCGCATCGGAGTGGCCATCCAGTCCTTTCTCATGAGGGATCTGCACGCCACCAATGATCAACGGACGCCCCTCTACGAGACGATGAACATCAAACCCAGATCCAATACCAAACGACGGGGGGTGCGACTGGGACATCCATGCCTCCATAAAGGTAAAGTCTTCAGGCTGAGTTAATTTCAGGTTGGTGAGGGTACCGGGGACGAGTAAGACCTGCCCGTTACAGGCTTCAATCGCGGAAGCCTCATCGGTCGCCGAGGGACTTTGCTGATAGGCCAAAAGCAGATCACGAAGCCGAAACATCTGCGGTGTCTGCGCCGCCCAGAGCCCTTCGCGCGAAATCGTCTGCCCCACGGCAGGCACGACATCGGGAGCGCCTGATGAACGCTTCACGGTGTCGGCAATCGGTGTTGCCAGGATGCCACCAAAAAATGGCTGGCCTGAGTCCGATGCGCGCACCTCGTTCCAAAGACGCAGAAGACTGTCGTGCGAAAGCCCCGGTCGCGCTGCATCGTGTACTAAAACCCATGGCTGCTCAGCCTGCGGCCCAATGGCGTCGGTAATGAGTGATAACCCCGCCATGACCGAGTCTCGGCGGCTTGCACCCCCAATCGGCACTGCCAGCACATGACCGGCGTCGCTCAAGGAATCCGGTATCCCGCTCTTGTCGAAGTGCTCATCATCGGGGCTGAGCACTACAAGGACCAACACGGCTGAGGGAAGCGCTGCCACGGCACCAATGCTTCGGCCCAAAAGCGTCTGGCCAGACAACCGATGATATTGCTTGGGGATCTTTAGGCCACTTCGCTCACCCCGGCCAGCGGCAGGAATGATGACGACAGCACGATCGCGCAAGGGGTCTGCCTGACCAAGCAGGGAGCGAAGTCGAACAACTGCGTCCGCGCGATCAGGGACCAAAAGGCTTTTTATTGACATAGAACCTACAATTTACCGTTTTCGACCAATTGCTTCATGTCCAGCCCTTTTTCCACTGTTGCTCGCACCCCTCCTGGCCCCGGTCAGACCCTGACCCTGGCTCGCCCTGCGGGCAGTGGAGACGCCTGGCTGCTGGCGGACTGGGCGCTGCGTCTGTGCGCAGAAAACCCGAACGCGCCATCAGGCGCAAGACTGCTCGTCGTCTGTGAATCTGCTCAAGACGCCCAACGGCTTGCTGAAGAGATGCCCTTCTTTGGACCGAGCCTGCGGGTTCGTCTTCTGCCGGATTGGGAGACGCTGCCCTATGAGGCCTTTTCACCGCACCAAGATCTCGTCTCCGAGAGACTCTTGACGCTGTACGAGGCCTCGACCGGCGCCTGTGATGTGCTGGTGCTCTCGGCGACAACGGCCTTACAAAGACTATCGCCCCCCGCTTTTCTGGCAGCGCACACCTTCTTTTTCCGAAAAGGACAAAAGATATCTGCAGAACGTCTGCGTCTTCAGTTAGAGACCGCAGGCTATAGCCCCGTGAGTCAGGTCGTCTCCCCCGGTGAAGTCGCCTGGCGAGGAGGCATGATCGATCTCTATCCCACCGGAAGCACGCTGCCTTACCGCATCGAATTGATGGACGACGAGGTCGAGACCCTGCGCGTGTTTGATCCGGACAGTCAACGCACCATTCACCCGGTTCAAGAAATCCGTCTCTTACCTGGCCGGGAATTTCCAAGCCATGAAGAGTCTGCACAGCAGTTTCGTGCGCGTTGGCGAGAGGTCTTTGAGGGGGATCCGTCTCGCTGCAGCCTTTATCGAGACGCGGGTAAGGGACTCTTTGGCGCGGGAATCGAGTATTACCTGCCGCTGCTCTTCGATGAGACTGCCACCGTGTTTGACTATCTCAATGGTGCGATTGCGACTGTCGGACAGGTGGATCAGGCGTTTTCAGATTTTCATAAAGACCTGCAGTCTCGGTATCGATTTCTCCGCGCAGATATTGAACGACCCGTACTGCCACCTGAGGCGCTTTATCTCAGTAGCGAAATCTTTTTTGTTAACGCCAAGCCGCTTGCACGCCTTGCACTCTCTGGCCCGACCTCGGACAGCCCCATTCAGTCGCACCCTGACATCAGTGTCGATCGCAGGCAGCCAGACCCAGTAGGTCGGCTGCGGTCCGTGATCAGCACACTAGGCGCCAAGACCAATGCCCAACGCATTCTGATCTCGGCAGAAAGTCCTGGACGGCGCGAGACGCTGTCGCAGTATCTGGCGGATCACCGGATCGCCCATCGGCTTGCCGCGTCAGATCCGTTAAAGGAGCCAGCAATCAGCACTGCGCCGGAAGACCTGGTGACGCTCTGTGTCAGCCCGTTACATGGCGGTTTCATCGCGCCATGGGCAGACCTGATGCTCATCACAGAAGGCGAGCTGTTCTCTCAGATCGCACGACGCCAGCGTCGCGGACAACGCGAAGCTGCAACGAATGTCGACTCCATTATTCGTGACTTATCCGAACTCAAGGTCGGAGACCCGGTGGTGCATATTCAGCACGGGGTGGGTCGTTACCGCGGTCTCGTTCACCTTGACCTTGGAGAAGGCGACACGGAATTTCTCTTATTGGAATACGCGGATGAGGCCAAGCTCTACATCCCCGTTTCTCAGCTGCACGTCATTGGTCGCTACAGTGGCGCGAACCCAGAGAACGCCCCGATTCACACCCTGGGATCAGGCCAATGGGAAAAGGCGAAGAAAAAAGCAGCAGCACAGGCGCGTGACACTGCAGCAGAACTACTCAACATCTATGCGCGACGTGCAGCCCGTGTCGGTCACGCCTTTCGATTTGATCCTCAAGAATATGAACGCTTTGCCGACGGCTTTGGTTTTGAGGAAACCCCCGATCAATTGGCTGCCATTCACGCGGTTGTGCAAGACATGGTCTCCGGTAAGCCAATGGATCGCCTGGTCTGCGGTGATGTCGGATTTGGGAAAACCGAGGTCGCGCTGCGGGCCGCATTTATGGCGGTGATGGACGGCAAGCAGGTTGCCGTGCTCACCCCCACCACCCTGCTCGCCGAGCAACACCTTCAGACCTTCAAGGATCGCTTTGCAGACTGGCCTGTTCAGATTGCAGAGCTCTCCCGTTTTCGGACGGCGAAGGAAATTCAGACCGCTATTTCGGGGCTTGCCTCTGGCAAAGTCGACATCGCGATCGGCACCCACAAGCTGTTGTCACCGTCCGTGAAGTTTGACCGATTGGGCCTGGTCATCATCGATGAAGAACATCGATTCGGCGTGCGACAGAAAGAGGCGCTGAAGGCACTGCGTGCCGAGGTCGATGTGCTGACCCTGACTGCAACCCCGATTCCTCGCACGCTGGCGATGAGCATGGAAGGCATCCGCGATTTCTCGGTGATTGCGACGGCGCCACAGAAGCGACTGGCAATCAAAACCTTCGTTCGAACCGAGAGTGACAGCGTTGTCCGCGAGGCGCTGCTACGCGAGCTCAAACGCGGAGGACAGGCCTACGTGCTGCACAACCAGGTCGATACTATCGAAAACCGAAAAGACGCCCTGCAGGCGCTCGTACCCGAGGCCCGAATCGAGGTCGCCCACGGTCAGATGCACGAGCGGGACCTCGAGCGCGTCATGCGCGACTTTCACCAGCAGCGATTCAATGTGCTGCTGTGTTCGACCATTATCGAAACAGGAATCGATGTGCCCTCGGCAAACACGATCGTTATCTATCGTGCCGACCGCTTTGGACTTGCCCAGTTACACCAGTTGCGTGGTCGTGTGGGTCGATCCCATCACCAGGCTTATGCCTATCTAATGACGCCAGGGGAAGGCGCCCTGACCAAAGATGCCGAGAAGCGACTCGAGGCCATTCAGGCCATGGAAGAGCTTGGCAGTGGCTTTTTCTTGGCGATGCACGACCTTGAGATCCGAGGCGCTGGCGAGGTCCTTGGCGATAACCAATCGGGAAACATTACTGAGGTCGGGTTTCAGATCTATGCGGATATGCTGACCGAGGCCGTCAACGCTCTAAAAGCCGGTCGAGAACCAGACCTAGAGGCGCCGTTGGCAGCCGTCACCGAGATCAACCTTCATGCGCCGGCCCTTCTGCCAAACGACTACTGCGCCGATATCCATGAACGGCTGACCCTGTATAAGCGGCTTGCGAATGCGCAAGACCGAGATGATCTTGAACGGCTCGAAGAAGAGCTTGTCGATCGGTTTGGAACGCCAGGAGCGGCAACGCGCGCCCTGCTAGAGACCCATCGACTGAGAATCTTCGCGCGGCCCATCGGGGTACAGAAGATCGATGCTACCCCTGATGTCATCGTGATCTCCTTTGGTAAGGACGCCAAGGTGGATCCCGCTAAAGTCATCCGTCTTGTGCAGACCGACAAACGGTATCGACTTGTCGGAAATGAGAAACTTCGCTTTGAACAGCCCATAGAAGATATCAGCCAACGCGCACGTGCCATTCGCGAGATGCTCGCTGGCATCGCGCAGAACGAATCGACTGACCGTTAGGAACCCAGCCATGCCTTTCCTTGTGATCTCTCCTGGCCTTACCACAGCCGCCAAGCGCCGATCGATTTCTCCAGTCACGCTCGCTGCTGTCGATGTGATCGTCCAGAACGCCCCTCGTCGGCCGCGACCAAGCGGCGCGATGGTCTGGAAGCTTGCCAAGATGACCGCAAACGGGTTGTATGCACTCGAGCAGGCGCTTCTGCCCTTGGCCGACGCCCATCAGGTCGACATCGCCATCGTCGATCGGCCTTATCGCTGGCAGGACTACAAAGTACTAGCCATGGACATGGACTCAACCGTCATCACCATTGAGTGCATTGATGAGATCGCAGACTACTGCGGCAAGAAGGCAGAGGTCTCTGCGATCACCGAAGCCGCAATGCGCGGAGAGATCAAAGACTACGCAGAGAGTCTTCGCCGGCGAGTGGCCCTACTGAAAGGACTTCCGGTCGAAGTGCTAAAGGATGTCATCCGCTATCGACTGAAGTTCACACCGGGCGTTAAGGCGCTTGTAGACACCGCTCGCGCACATGGTCTTCACACCCTTTTGGTCTCTGGTGGTTTCCTCCAGTTCACCGATTTTGTCTCTCAGAAGATTGGCTTCATGCAGACACGATCTAATCAGCTGGAAATTATCGATGGTCGCCTTACCGGACGACTGATCGGCGAAATAGTCGACGCCAGCGTCAAAGCAAAGACCGTCCAAGAAGCCTGTCGTCGACTTGGTGTCGCTGCCACCGCAGCGATTACCGTGGGCGATGGCGCCAATGACCTGAAGATGATGGATATCAGTGGCCTGTCTATTGCCCATCGAGCAAAGCCTGCAGTCGCGGCGCAGGCCATCCAGGCGATTCGGTCCGGTGGCTTAGATAACGTACTAGACTGGTTCGAATAGCGCGCGATAAGGGCGATGCGCTATTGGTTCATCTGTCGACGCGAGAGGTAAGACGCCAGATCCACGAGCGCAACAAGGAGGATCATCGCGATCAGGATGCTGCTGGTCTCTTGCATCTGAAATAAGCCCATATGAAAGGCCAGCATCTGTCCAAGGCCGCCGCCGCCCACAACACCGAGAATCGCAGCGGCGCGAATATTGTTCTCCCACCGGTAAAGCGAGTACGACATGAGCTGCGGCAGGATCGTGGGCAGCGTCGCAAACAGAAAAATCCGCAGACCATCAACACCTTGAACTCTTAAAGCGACCGCCGCTGTATCAGGCGCGTTCTCAATTGATTCCGCGAACAGTCGTCCCAGAACACCCGTGGTGTGTAGCCCCAGTGCCAGTGTTCCCGCAAAGGGACCCAGCCCTGCGGAGATCAAGAGCAAAGCGGCCCAGACCAGCTCAGGAATGGAACGCAAGGCGTTCAGAAGCAGACGCGTGGACACTCGAGTGACCCGAATCACGGTTGATGTCCCCATCGCCCCCGCAGGAATCGCAAGAATAAGGCCCCCGATCACCGCCAAAAGAGTTCCCACTGCCGACATGGCTAGCGTCTCAAGCGAGGCCTTTGCCAGCTTAGACAGAAATTCAGCATCGAGATTCGGTGAGAGTAACTCGCCCACAAATCGCCCCATGCGTCCAAGACTATCCATGGAGAAGATGCGTGAGAGCTGCAGATCCAATGACCAGAAGCTCGCCACTGTGAGCAGGACCAATCCCATGGTGACCCAGCAGACCGAGCAGTCCCATCGCAGCCAAGGATTCGGACGTTGATGATTCACTATTGCAAAATCTTTCTCAGCCAGCTGCTTAACAGGTCTGCAAAGCCCACTAGGATCATGAAGACGATCAACATTGTGGCGACCTCGCCTCCGTTAAACATCTTCATTGAATTGTCCATCTGCTGACCCAGTCCCCCTGCGCCAACAAACCCCAGCACCGCAGACGATCGAATCGCACACTCCCATCGGTAAACGGTGTAGCTCGTCAGCTCGGTCGCGTTCTGCGGAAGCAGTCCATAAAAGAACGCCGATAGCCGCCCTGAACCAAGTCGAAGTAAAGAACGAGTCGCGTGGCTATCACCACTTTCTAAAATTTCCCCATAGACCTTCCCCAGCATCCCTGCATAGGTCAGACCAATTGCTAACACCCCTGCCGCTGGCCCCAGCCCTACGACACGAACAAAGACTAGCGCCCAGATCAGTTCCGGAACGCTACGAAGGACAATTAAGACCCACCGGATCGCCTGGCGACAGAAAAACGCCACCGGATGCATCCGACCCGATAAGGACGACACAGACAACGCGCTGGTCGAGAGCAAGGTTAAGGGAATCGCAAGCACCAGCGCCAAGGCGAGCCCTGCGGTTGCGATCGCAACAGTGCGCCAGGCCTCTTTCACGACCAGCACAAGAAAATCAGGAGCCGTCTGAGGGGGCAGGAAATCCGCGATGAACCGGGCACTCACCCGAAGGTTTTCGGGCTCAAAAAATATCCAGGGGCGAAACTCGGTAGCCACCAGCGCTGGAGCAAGAATCACCAGTGCGGCAAGCGTCCAAAATACCCGCCCTATCCACGCGGGGTCCCGTAGCTGCGGATTCATTGAGAGCGATGCCATCTCTATCGACAATGAACGATCTTTGGCGCAGTTGGGGTCGGGGGAATATCCAGAATCTCTGGCGCCGCAGTCAATTCATGCTCCTTCTGGGCATACAGCAGCCCAAGTCGCTCTGCACTGACCTGAACGCCCGGAAGATCAAACTCGCAATGGCCGCCTCTGAGACCGATTACTCTGGGGAAGGCCTTTGTCGCGACATCGACCTGATGAAGACTAACGATCAGGGTCACACCGCGCTCACGTGCCACTCGTGTCAACGTGGCGATCGCCTGCTGCGCGCGCACCGGATCAAGCGCCGAGAGCGGCTCATCAATGAGCCACAGCGTTGCTGGAGACAACAGCGCCCGCGCAAGTCCAACACGCTGCCGTTCGCCGCCCGAGAGTCGATCCACCCTGTCCCAGAGCTTATCGGCAAGGTCAAACTGGGACAGCGCGTCCAGCGCCCGATCGATGTGTCGCGGATAGATCAGCTGCGACAGACTCTGCAACAGACTCTGGGTGGGAAGCCGTGCGGCCAGTAACGCGGTTACCACCCGTTGCCGTGGCGGAAGCGGCGGTGTCTGTGGCGCATAAAAAAGTTTGGCACGCGTTTTCCGAAGTGCTACCCCAGAAAGACTCCAGACCCGCTGCTCATCAAGCACCACCTCGCCTGCTATAGGCCGTAATGCCGCCCCGACAAGATTCAGAAAGGTGGTCTTCCCTGCGCCCGATGGCCCGATGACGGCGACTTGTTCCCCGGGGGCGACTGAGAGCGTAAGGTTTTCAATCGCAGCGGCTGAGCCCTCTGTTGCAGCAGGGTGTCGTGCCGTGACCCCTTGCAGCTCGACCGATAAACCGGGTGCCTCAGATGCCGCCATTGATGGTTACTTGATCAGTCCAGCACTACGACCGGCGCGCTCAAGACCTTTGTAGTTGTCCGGCTTGGTCGCAAGGTAACGCGTGGCACGCGCAAGCCCTAGAATCTCTTTCCCTTCTGGGGTGTCAGAGGAAAGTGCCAGCAACGCCTTCGAGATCCTGTCACGCAGCGCCCCTGGCATGTTTGCGTGCACCGACCAGTTGTAATTGAAATAGGGTGGAGTTGTATAGAAGACGTCAACCTTACTCGTATCGACCTTCTTCTCATTGACAAACTTTGTCCACACCGTGATATCCAGTGCGGCAGCATCTACACGCCCGCTGACCACTGATGCAATCGTGGCATCGTGGGCACCGGAATAAGCGATCCTTTTGAAATCTTTCTCGGGATCAAGCCCGGCTTCCAAAAGAAACGTTCGGGGCATCAGGTGGCCGGACGTGCTGGACTGAGACCCAAAGCTCACCTGCTTACCTTTTAGATCTGCGAGCTTGGTGATACCCGATGTCTTCTGCGTGATGAATACCGAGCGGAACTTGGTATCTTCCTCGCGCTGGGCAATCGGGACCACCTTTCCCCCGGAGCGAATCTGTGCCTGCACATAAGTAAAACCCCCGAACCAGACGAGGTCAACCTGCTTGTTCACGAGGGCCTCTACGGCAGCCGGATAATCCGTCACCGGAGTGAACTCGACCTTCATGCCAAGCGTCCGCTCTAGGTAACGTGTCATCGGTGCAAACTTGCGAATCTGTTCGGACGCAGCCTCTTCCGGAATCGTTGTAACCCGCAGTACCGGCTGGGCGACAGCCGCCGTCATCGCGGCGAGCGATCCCGCCAGAACAATTCCCTTAATCCAATTTGTTAGCCGCATGGCGAGTCCTTCTGTTTGAATCATTTAAGTATTCAGTCCCTGACTGGTGAGATATTCGTCGTA
>JACCDS011223863.1_pt1 | contig 17966 bp, 12 predicted proteins | sample 7446441 | NCBI WGS metagenome assembly JACCDS01 (sample SAMN15323445, study PRJNA562643) | freshwater metagenome | isolation source: river surface water | place: USA:Blue River Watershed | collected 2017-08-17
AGGCTCACCGACCAGCGCACCGGCAAGGAAGAAGACTTCGCGTTCGAAGGCGGCACGCGTGGCTTCGTCGAGTACATCAACAAGAGCAAGAATGTGCTGCACCCGACCGTGTTCCAGGCCACCGGCGAGCGTCTGTCGGATAACAGCACCATGATCTCGGTCGACGTGTCGATGCAGTGGAACGATGCGTACAACGAGCAGGTGCTGTGCTTCACCAATAACATCCCGCAGCGCGACGGTGGCACCCACCTGACCGGCTTGCGCGCTGCGATGACGCGCGTGATCAACAAGTACATCGAAGAGCATGACCTGGCAAAAAAGGCGAAGGTCGAGATTTCCGGCGACGATATGCGCGAGGGTTTGACCTGCGTGCTGTCGGTGAAGGTGCCGGAGCCGAAATTCAGCTCGCAGACCAAGGACAAGCTGGTTTCGTCCGAGGTGCGCGGCCCGGTCGAAGAAGTAGTCGCCAAGACCCTGACCGATTACCTGATGGAAAAGCCGAACGACGCGAAGATCATCTGCGGCAAGATCGTCGAAGCGGCACGCGCACGCGAAGCCGCGCGCAAGGCGCGCGAGCTGACCCGTCGCAAGGGCGTGATGGACGGCCTCGGTTTGTCGGCCAAGCTGGCCGACTGTCAGGAGAAGGATCCGGCGTTGTGCGAGCTGTACATCGTCGAGGGTGACTCCGCAGGCGGGTCGGCAAAGCAGGGACGCGACCGCAAATTCCAGGCGATCCTGCCACTGCGCGGCAAGGTGCTCAATGTCGAGAAGGCACGCTTTGAGAAGATGCTCTCGAGCGAACAGATCACCACCCTGATCGCGACGCTTGGCACGTCGATCGGTGCCGACGAGTTCAACATCGACAAGCTGCGTTATCACCGCATCATCATCATGACCGATGCGGACGTCGACGGCGCGCATATCCGCACGCTGCTGCTGACGCTGCTGTACCGGCAGATGCCGTTGCTGGTCGAGCGCGGCCATGTGTACATTGCGCAGCCGCCGCTGTACAAGGTCAAGCACGGCAAGGACGAGCGTTATCTGAAGGATGACCTCGAAGAAGCGAGCTACATGATGCAGATCGCCCTGCAGGATGCGGCGCTGGTACCGGCCGAAAACGCTGCGCCGATTACGGGTGATGCGCTGGCCGAACTAGCCCGCAAGTACAACACCGCCAATGCGATCATCCAGCGCCTGTCACGTGCGATCGACGATGCGGCACTATCGGCGATCATGAATGGCGTGACGCTCGAGCTGTCGACGTCCGACAGCTCGGATGCGTCGGCGCAGACGCTGGCAGCGGCGATCAATGATCCGTTTGTGCGCGTCACGGTCCGTTCCGATGAACTGTCCGCGAAGCATATGCTGCGTGTCGAGCGCCGCCACCACGGCAACCTGAAGATCAGCGTGATCGACGCCGAGTTTGTCGACGGTCCCGATTACGCGCTGCTGGCCGAAGCGGCGGCAACCTTCAAGGGGCTGGTCGGTCCGGGCGCGCTGGTTCGGCGCGGCAGCGGGGAAAAAGTGCGCGAGTCCGCCATCGGCAACTTCAGGCAGGCGATGGCCTGGTTGCGCGATGAGGCTGAGCGCGGCGTGTCAAAGCAGCGCTATAAGGGCCTGGGCGAAATGAACCCGGAACAGTTGTGGGAAACCACGATGGATCCGGCCGTGCGCCGCCTGCTGAGGGTGCAGATCGAGGACGCGATCGCGGCCGACCAGATCTTCACCACGCTGATGGGCGACGAAGTCGAGCCGCGGCGCGCATTCATTGAGTCCAACGCGCTGGCAGCAGGAAACATCGACGTATAAGCTGCCGTCGCACAATGCCGGGGCCATCCATTCGGATGGCCCTTTGTTTTTCAGCCGGCTTTTTCAACCGCGATGGAATTTCGTTCATGGTGTGCCTGTCCTACGGATTGGCCAATGACTGATTTCCTGTAACGCAATGCCGGCTTCTGATCTCACCCTGCATGAGTCTCCTGCGGCTTGTGCCGCCGCCGGATGCGGCGCGCCCGTACCGCCGGGGTCGCTGCCGCCGGCGGACTTCAAGAGGCTGTTTGAGTCGCTGCCCGTGCTGATCCTGGTGCTCGATCCCGGGCTGAGGATCGTGACCGCGACGGATGCCTATCTCGAGGCGACGCTGACGCGGCGCGACGATATCGTCGGTTGTCATTTGTTTGATGTATTCCCGGACAACCCGGACGATCTGTCCGCTGATTCGATACGCAACACGCGCGCATCGATGCAGCGGGTGTTGCAGAGCCATGTGCCCGACACGATGCTGGTGCAGCGACATGACGTGCGCCGGCCTGCCTCTGAGGGCGGCGGCTTCGAGGTGCGCTACTGGAGTCCGGTGAATTCGCCGGTGCTCAACGAGGACGGCTCGCTCGCCTTCATCATCCATCGCGTCGAGAACGTCACCGAGTTCGTGCAAATGAAGCAGCACGGCGTCGAGCGGGAAAAAATGACCGACGCGCTGTATGAACGTTCGATGCAGATGGAGGCAGACTTGTATTCGCGTTCGCGCGAGGTCGCGGAAGCGAATGCCGGCTTCAAGCGCGCCAATGAGGAACTGGCGCGGCTCTATGCAAAGACGCGCGAACTGGACGACCTGAAGACCCGCTTCTTCGCCAATGTGAGCCATGAGTTGCGCACCCCGCTGTCGCTGATCCTCGGTCCGCTGAATTGCCTGTTGCAGGATGGCGAACGTGACGATGACGCCCGGCGTAACCTGCAGGTCGTGCACCGCAATGCGCTGCTGCTGCGGCGGCAGGTGAACGACTTGCTCGACCTCGCGAAGCTGGAGGCCGGACGTATGCAGCTGGCGTATGCGCGCACCGACCTCGCCCGACTGGTGCGTTTCGCCGCCTCGTATTTCCAGTCTGCGGCGCTTGATCGCCATGTCCGCCTGGACGTGGCGGCACCCGCCGTGCTGATTGTGGAGGCGGATGCCGCCAAGGTCGAGCGTATGCTGGTCAACCTGCTGTCGAATGCCTTCAAATTCACGCCGCACGGCGGTGCCATCGCCGTGGCGCTGTCGCCGGCCAGCGATCGGGTCCGTATCGAGGTCGCCGACAACGGCCCGGGCATACCGGCGCCGTTACGCGAGGCCGTATTCGAGCGCTTCGGCCAGGGCGACAATGGCACAGAGCGCTGTTACGGCGGCAGCGGCCTGGGACTGGCGATCGTGCGCGAGTTCGCCGTGCTGCATGGCGGCAGCGCCCGGCTGGAGGATGCGCCGGGCAGCGGCGCGTTGTTCGTCGTCGAGTTGCCGCTGAAAGCGCCTGCCGGCACGTCGCTGGCCGGGCCGGCCACTGTGACGGGCGACGAATCGGCGCGGCTGGCGCTGGCTGAACTGGCCGGTCCTGGTCCGCTGCGGCCGGCGCCGAGCGTCGCCGCCGAGGCAGCGCATATCCTTGTGGTGGAGGACAACCCGGACCTGAATGCCTTTGTCGCGCAGGCGCTTGCCCGGCACTACCGGGTCACCTGCGCGCATGACGGCCGCGAGGGACTCGACAAGGCGCTGGCGCATCCGCCCGACCTGATCCTGGCGGATGTGATGATGCCGCGCATGAGCGGCGAGTGCATGGTAGAGGAACTGCGCCGCTATCGCGCGTTCGACGACGTACCCGTGGTGATACTGAGCGCGGTGGAAGATGAGGCGCAGCGCGTTCGGCTGCTGCGGCGGCATGTGCAGGATTTCCTGCCCAAGCCGTTTTCGGTCGATGAAGTCCTGGCCCGCGTGGGCGGCCTGCTGGCACAACGTCAGCGCGACCGCAGTCGCCTGCAGCGCAGCGAAGAGCGCTTTCGCGCTACCTTCGAGCAGGCAGCGGTCGGTCTCGCCCACGTCGCGCCGGACGGTCGCTGGCTGCGCGTCAATCGTACGCTGTGCGAGATCGTCGGCTATGCGCATGATGAGCTGCTCGCGCGCAGCTTCCAGGAAATTACCTATCCGGACGACCTCGACGCCGATCTCGGCCTGATGCGGCAGTTGCTCGCCGGCGAGATCCCTCATTACAGCCTCGACAAGCGCTATTTGCATAAGAACGGCAGCCCGGTCTGGGTGCGCCTGACCGGCACCTTGGTGCGCGACGAGGTCGCGCAGCCTGACTATTTCATCGCGGTGGTCGAGGACATCCGCAAGCGCAAGGACGCCGAGGCGGAAGTCCTGCGGCTGAACGCGCGCCTGGAGCGGCGCGTGGAAGAGCGTACCGTGGAACTGCAGGCGGCCAACCGCGAACTCGATTCTTTCGCCACTGCGGTCAGCCATGACCTGCGCGCGCCGCTGCGCGCGATGCGCGGGTTCAGCGACGCGCTCATCGACGATTTCGGCGCACAGTTGCCCACGGATGCCAGGCAGTACATTGAGCAGATCCGGCAAGGCGGCCAGCGCATGGGCGAGCTGATCGACGGCCTGCTCGCGTTGTCGCGCGCCACGCTCGCCGAACTGCACCAGGACGAGATTGACCTGTCGGCAATGGCGACGGCGATCCTCGCCGAGCTTGCGCAAACCGACCCGCAGCGACAGGTGGCGATTGCGGTCGAGCGGGGCCTTGCGGTCCGCGGCGACGCGCGCATGCTCAATGCAGTGATGCGTAATCTGATCGGCAATGCGTGGAAATACACGCTGCACACGCCGCGGCCGGCGATCGGTGTATCGGCGCAGCGACGGGATGGCGTCGAGTTCATTTGCGTGGTCGACAACGGCGCCGGCTTTGACATGGCCTGCGCGAACAGGCTGTTCCAGCCGTTCCAGCGGCTGCACAGGCACGAGGACTTTCCCGGTACCGGTGTCGGACTGGCGACCGTGCAGCGTATCGTGCAGCGCCACGGCGGTACGCTGGATGCACAGGGCGAGCCGGGCCGCGGCGCACGCTTCTGCTTTAACCTGCCGCGGCGCGGATAGCCACGATGGAGCGTCCGCTGAATCTGCTCGTCATTGAGGATACGCCGGCTGATTTCCTGTTGCTCCGGCGGCATCTGCGCAAGAACGGCATCGACGCGCAGCTGCATCAGGTCAGTGATCCGGACGCGCTGGCGGCCGCCTTGAGCGCGCGGTCGTGGGATGCGATTTTGTCCGACTTCAACGTGCCCGGCATGGATTTCGTCAATAGCCTCGCGCAGGTGCGCTCGGTATCTCCCGAGCTGCCGGTGATCCTGGTCTCGGGTACCGTCGGCGAGGAGCGCGCGATTGCGCTGTTCAAACTGGGCGTTACGGATTTCGTGCTCAAGGACAATCTGGCGCGGCTCGGTCCGGCGATTCTGCGCTCCCTGCATGACGCACACGAGCTGCGCGCGAAGCACACCGCCGAGGAGGCGCTCGCGCTGGCAATCGAGGCGACCGGGCTGGGCATGTTCGACCATTATCCGCAGAGCGGACTGATGCTCTGGAATGCCGAGATGCGGCGCCTCTTCGGCATGCCGGCCAACGCCGGCGTGTGCTTCGAGACGGTGTTGCAGGGTATTCACCCCGAGGACCGCGATGCTGTCATGCGCGAGCTCGCGCTTGCCTCGGTTGACGACGGGGATGGTCGTTTCGACATCGAGCATCGGGTACTGGCCCGGGCCGACGGTCGCGTGCGCTGGCTACAGGTTCGCGGCCGGTATTTTTTTGATGCCGATGGCCACCCGGTACGCTGCGTTGGCACCGCGCTGGATGTCAGTGAGCGCAAGCGCAGTGAGGAACGCATACGTCAGACCGCACTGCATGACCAGCTGACCGGACTGCCGAATCGCGGATGGCTGTTCGAATCGGCCCGGCATGTGTTTGGCCGCGCGCGCCGCGCGTCGCTGTGCGCGGGTGTGCTGTTCATCGATCTCGACCGCTTCAAACCGATCAATGACAACCACGGCCATGAGATCGGCGACAAGGTGCTGCAGGAAGTCGCGCGGCGGCTGCGCGCTTGCGTGCGCGAGGAAGACCTGGTGGTGCGGCTGGGCGGGGATGAGTTCCTGGTGCTGTTACCCGAGATTGTGCAGGCCTCGACCGCCGAAGAGGTCGCTCGCCACATGCTGCAGTACACCCGCCAGCCTTACTGGATCGACGGGCTCGAGTTCACGCTGTCACTGTCGGCTGGCATCAGCATTTTTCCGCGCGATGGGGTGGATCTTGACACACTCATTCATCACGCCGATGTGGCGATGTATCAGGCGAAGCTCACAGGACGCGACAATGTGCAGTACTACTCGCGCGAGCTGGCGGCGCGCGCACAGAAGCAATCGCGCATCGAGCAGCAACTGCGGTCGGCGCTCAGCCGGCAGACGTTCTGTCTGCACTACCAGCCCGTGATCGATTTGCAGACCGCGCAGGTGGTCGGCGTCGAGGCGCTGGTGCGCTGGCCCCACGAAGACATCGGCCCCGATCAGTTCGTGCCGGTCGCGGAGGCGACCGGCCATATCGGCCGGCTCGGCGCCTGGGTCATCAGGGAAGCGTGCCGCCAGCACAAGTCGTGGCGCGAGCGCGGGCTGCCGCCGATACCGATTGCGGTCAACGTGTCGGCCATCCAGCTGCGCCAGCATGATTTCGTCGAGCAGTTCTCGCAATGGCTGGCCGATGGCGAGGTCGATCCGGACGGGCTGCAACTGGAGGTGACGGAGACGACGCTGATAGAACAACTCGACAGCGCGACCGCCGTGCTGGCACGCCTGCGTGCGCTCGGCGTGAAGATTGCGCTCGATGATTTCGGCACCGGCTACTCGAGCTTGAATTACTTGTCACGGCTGCCGATCAACAAGATCAAGGTCGACAAATCATTCATCCAGCGCCTGCAGCACGATGCCGCCAGCCGCGCGATCACCGAGGCGGTGATCGCGTTGGGTCATGCGCTCAAGCTTGAAGTCGTCGCCGAAGGTATCGAGTGTGAGCAGGTGCTGCGCCATTTGCGCGAGATGGGCTGCACCCAGGCCCAGGGCTTCCACGTTTGCCCGCCGGTGCCGGCGGATGCGTTCGAGGCATGGTTCGACGCCCACCAGGCCAGCCTCGCGCCGTAGTGCCTCCGACAGAACAGGCGCTGCGCAGGCGTTGTTGCCGACCACTTGTGACAAATCATCAAAAGTGTATCGACAAATCTAGGTGTTTATAACCTTATCGGTTGAATATACTGCGTGCAAGCCCCACTCCGTCCACACAATGACTATTCAGGCCATCCTCTTCGACGCCTACGGCACGCTGTTCGACGTCTACTCGATTGGCGCGCTTGCTGAACGCCTGTTCCCGGGCGAGGGCGCAGCCGTCGCCGGACTCTGGCGCGACAAGCAGATCGAGTACACCCGCCTGCGCACCCTGTCGAACACCTACAAACCGTTCTGGGAAATTACGCAGGACGCGCTGGTCTTTACCTGCCGCAAACTCGGGCTCGAACTGACGCTAGATGCGCAGACCCAGCTGATGGGGCAGTACGCCAAGCTACAGGCCTTTTCCGAGAACCTGGCGGTGCTGCAGGCACTCAAGGGCGCTGGCCTGAAGCTCGCGATCCTCTCCAACGGCAACCCGGAGATGCTCGACTCGGCCGTCGTTGGGGCCGGCATGCAGGGGCTGTTCACGCAGGTGCTGTCCGTGCACAGCGTGCAGAAGTTCAAGACCGCGCCCGAGGCTTACCAACTCGGGCCGGACATGCTCGGCGTTGCCGCGAAGGACAGCCTGTTCGTCTCCAGCAATGGCTGGGACATCTGTGGTGCAGCCTGGTTTGGCTACCGCACTTTCTGGGTCAATCGGGCGAATGCGCCGATGGAAGAGCTCGGCGTCACGCCCACCGGCGAAGGCCGCTCGCTGGACGACCTGCAGCGCTTCGTCGCCCGGCACAGATAAGCAGCACCCATGTCGATTCAACGCCTTTCCGCCTATCCAACACGCTCATATTTCTGAGGAAATCATCATGACAGCACGCACGAATTGCCAGGGACTACAGGTCGATACCGTCCTGTACCGCTTCATCGAGGACAAGGTCCTGCCGGGAACCGGCATTGCCAGCGACGCCTGGTGGCAGGGTTTTGCGCAGATCGTCAATGATCTGTCGCCGAAGAATGTGGCACTGCTGGCCGAGCGCGACCGTCTGCAAACCGAGCTGGACAACTGGCATCGTGCGCATCCGGGCCCGATCGCGGATGTCGCCGCGTATCGCCAGTTCCTCGAATCCATCGGCTACCTGCTGCCGGTGCCGTCCGATGTCAAGGTGACCACCGAGAATGTCGATGCTGAACTGGCGACCACGGCCGGCCCGCAGCTGGTGGTGCCGATCCTGAACGCACGTTACGCGCTGAACGCGGCGAACGCCCGTTGGGGCTCGCTGTACGACGCGCTGTACGGCACCGATGCGATTTCCGAGGACGCCGGCGCGACCCGCGCCGGCGGCTACAACCCGGTGCGTGGTGCCAAAGTGATTGCGTTCGCGCGCAATTTCCTCGACCAGTCCGCGCCGCTGGCGCAGGGCTCGCATGCAGATGCGACCGGCTACCAGGTCGATGGCGGCAAGCTGGTCGTGACGCTGAAGAGCGGTGGCAGCACCGGCCTGAAAGATGCGTCGAAATTCGCCGGCTTCCAGGGCGACGCGGCGGCGCCGTCGTCTGTTCTGCTGAAGAACAACGGCCTGCACATCGACATTCGCATCGACCGCAGCACCACGATCGGCAAGGATGATGCCGCCGGTGTGTCCGATGTCGTGATCGAGTCGGCGTTGTCGACCATCCTGGACCTGGAAGATTCGGTCACTGTCGTCGATGGCAGCGACAAGGTGGTCGCGTACGAGAACTGGCTCGGCATCCTTAAGGGCTCGCTGGTCGAGACCGTCAGCAAGGGCGGCAAGACGTTCGAGCGCACGCTCAACGCCGACCGCGAGTACACCGGCGCGAATGGCCAGCCGGTGAAGCTGCATGGCCGCTCGCTGCTATTCCTGCGTAATGTCGGCCACCTGATGACGAACCCGGCGATCCTGCTGGCCGACGGCCGCGAGATCCCCGAGGGTATCCTCGACGCCGTTGTTACCACCACCATCGCGCTGCACGATCTGAAGCGCCCGGCAGCGCAGACGATCGGCAACACGCGCACCGGTTCGGTCTACATCGTGAAGCCGAAGATGCACGGCCCGAAGGAGGTCGCATTTGCGGCCGAGCTGTTCGGCCGCGTCGAGGCACTGCTCGGCCTGAAAGAAAACACCGTCAAACTCGGCATCATGGATGAAGAGCGCCGCACGTCGACCAACCTGAAGGCCTGCCTGAAGGAAGCGGCCGCGCGCGTGGCCTTCATCAACACTGGCTTCCTCGACCGCACCGGCGACGAGATGCATTCGTCGATGACGGGTGGCGCGATGATGCGCAAGGGCGACATGAAAGCCTCGACCTGGTTGTCCGCTTACGAGCGCAGCAACGTACTGACCGGCCTGTCGTCGGGCATGCGCGGCCGCGGCCAGATTGGCAAGGGCATGTGGGCGATGCCGGATCTGATGGCCGCGATGATCGAGCAGAAGATCGGCCACCCGAAGGCGGGCGCGAACACGGCATGGGTGCCGTCGCCGACCGCTGCCACCCTGCATGCGCTGCACTATCATCAGGTGAATGTATTCGAGATCCAGCAGCAACTGGAAAACCTCGACGCCTCAGCCGAACTCGCGAAGCTGCGCGATGAACTGCTGATGGCGCCGATCGTGGCCCAGCCGAACTGGTCCGCTGCCGAGGTTCAGCAGGAGCTCGACAACAATGCACAGGGCATCCTCGGCTATGTGGTGCGCTGGGTAGAACAGGGCGTCGGCTGCTCGAAGGTGCCGGACATCCACAACGTGGGCCTGATGGAAGACCGCGCCACGCTGCGTATCTCCAGCCAGCACATTGCAAACTGGCTGCTGCATGGCGTGGTGACCGAGGCGCAGGTGAAAGAGACTTTTGAGCGCATGGCCAACGTGGTCGACCAGCAGAACGCAGGCGATACGCTGTATCGCCCGATGGCACCGAACTTCGCTACGTCACACGCGTTCCGTGCGGCCAGCGACCTGGTGTTCAAGGGTCTTGAGCAGCCGGCCGGCTACACCGAGCCACTGCTGCACGCCTGGCGCCTGAAGTTCAAGAAGGACGTGATGGGCGTCTGATCCCGCGCACCTGAAACCAGAACGCCGGCCATGCGCCGGCGTTTTTTGTGCCCTCTCGGCGGGCGGCGCGATGATGAAAAAAGCCCGGTGGCCAGACATGGCAACCGGGCTCAGCCCCGCAGCAATCCGGCTTACGCGGCCAGCTTGTGCTCCTGTTCCGCCGGCGCTGACGTGCGGATCAGGTGGTCGAAGGCGCCCAGTGCGGCTTTGGCACCCTCGCCCATGGCGATGATGATCTGCTTGTACGGCACCGTAGTCACGTCGCCGGCGGCGAACACGCCCGGCACCGAGGTTTGGCCCTTCGCATCGACTTCGATCTCGCCGCGGTTCGACAGTGCGACCGTGCCCCGGAGCCAGTCGGTGTTTGGCAGCAGGCCGATCTGCACGAAAATACCCTCAAGCTCGATCGCCCTGGCGGCGCCGCTCTTGCGATCGGTGTAGCGCAGGCCATTCACCTTGCTGCCGTCGCCGGTTACTTCAGTGGTCTGTGCGTCGGTGACCACGGTCACGTTCGACAGGCTGCGTAGCTTGCGTTGCAGCACTTCATCGGCCCGCAGTTTCGCGTCGAACTCGAGCAGCGTGACGTGGCCGACGATACCCGCGAGGTCGATCGCTGCCTCGACACCGGAGTTGCCGCCGCCGACCACGGCCACGCGCTTGCCCTTGAACAGCGGGCCATCGCAGTGCGGGCAATAGGCCACGCCCTTGTTCCGGTATGCCTGCTCGCCGGGCACATTCAGTTCGCGCCAGCGTGCGCCAGTGGCGATGATGACCGATTTCGCTTTCAGGCTGGCGCCGCTTTCGAGTTTCACCTCGATCAGCTCGCCCGGAATCAGCGCCGCAGCACGCTGCAGGTTCATGATATCGACATCGTACTCGCGCACATGCTGCTCGAGCGCTGCCGCCAGCTTCGGCCCTTCGGTTTCCTTCACCGAGATGAAGTTCTCGATCGACAGCGTGTCCAGCACCTGGCCGCCGAAGCGTTCGCTAACCACCCCGGTGCGGATGCCCTTGCGTGCCGAATAAATGGCCGCCGATGCACCAGCCGGACCACCGCCGACGACCAGCAGGTCGAACACCTCTTTCTTCGCGATCTTCGCTGCCTCGCGTGCCACGGCACCGGTATCGATCTTTGCGAGGATCTCTTCCAGTTCCATCCGCCCCTGGCCGAAATTCTGGCCATTCAGGAAGAGGGTCGGCACGGCCATGATCTGGCGCGCAGTCACTTCATCCTGGAACAGCGCACCGTCGATCATCGTGTGGCGGATATTCGGATTGATCACGGACATCAGGTTCAGTGCCTGCACGACTTCCGGGCAGTTCTGGCAAGATAAGGAGATATAGGTCTCGAACACATACTCGCCCTCGAGGTTGCGGATCTGCTCGAGCACGTCGTCGCCGGCCTTCGGAGGATGGCCGCCCACTTGCAAAAGGGCCAGGACCAGCGACGTGAACTCGTGACCCATCGGGATGCCGGCGAACCGTACGCCCATGTTGCTGCCTGCGCGGTTCAATGCGAACGAAGGCTTGCGCTCGTTGTCCTCATTGGTTTCGCGGTAACTCAGGCGCGGCGACAGGGCGGCGATCTCTTGCAGCATCGCGCGCATTTCCTGCGACTTGTCGCCGTTGTCGAGCGATGCGGTGATCTCCACATCGCGAGTGACCTTGCCGAGATAGGCTTGCAATTGGTTCTTGATGGCAGTGTCCAGCATGATGGCCTCGTGAGCTTGTGTTATTCGAGGGGGCGCTGCCGGTGCAGCGCCCCGGTACTGCAGGGGGGATACTTAGATCTTGCCGACCAAGTCGAGCGATGGTGCCAGGGTCTCGGCGCCCGGGGTCCACTTTGCCGGGCAGACCTGACCCGGGTGGGCAGCGACGTATTGCGCAGCCTGCACTTTGCGCAGCAACTCCCTGGCGTCGCGGCCGATGCCGTCGTCATGGACTTCGCACAGCTTGATCTGGCCTTCCGGGTTGATCACGAACGTACCGCGCAGCGCGAGGCCGGCTTCTTCGATCATCACGTCGAAGTTGCGCGAGATGCTGCCGGTCGGATCGCCGAGCATCGGGTAACGGATCTTGCCGATGGTCTCGGACGTGTCGTGCCATGCCTTGTGCGAGAAATGCGTGTCGGTCGACACGGCATAGATCTCCACGCCCAGCGATTTGAACGTATCGTAGTTATCAGCCAGGTCGCCCAGCTCGGTCGGACAGACGAAGGTGAAGTCAGCCGGGTAGAAGAACACGACGGACCACTTGCCTTTCAGGTCGGCGTCGGTGACTTCGACGAACTTGCCGTTGTGGTAAGCCTGGGTCTTGAACGGTTTGATGGTGGTGTTGACGATGGACATACTAGTTCTCCTTCGGTTGGTGAGCAGATGAGTGAATGATAGTGATCAACTATTGATCAGTAAATTTGATAGTTTTTATAGATTAAATAGGCTTTGGCTATGAAATATTGATTCGCGATAGAATTTTTCCAGAAATCACGCTTTGCACCTTGCGCTAGGCATGGGTAATGGACAGAAAGAGTGTTCGTGCGCGGTTTGGTTCTTGACGCGAGCGGTGGCGAGGGGAAGTGAATTGCTTGATTCTTGTTTTTACGAACAAATTTTTCTTTTCAATCCGATTTTTTTATTCGCCCGGATTGCATAGAATCGACCCTGCAAAAACGATCGTGGCGGACGTCTATCTGCCCGCAAGCCTACTGGAGGATGTATGAAAAAATTCCTGACCGCCTTGGTGGTCGCGTTGATGGGGTTTACGGTCGCCATGTCCGGCGCTGAAGCAAAGCGCATGGGCGGCGGTGGTTCGTTCGGCAAGTCGTCACCGAGTTTCAGCCGCCAGGCAACCCCGCAGGGACCTAACCAGATCGCTCCCGCGCAGCGTCCGGCGCAACCGGGTGCGCCGGCACCGAAGCCGGCCAGCCCGTGGAAGGGCATTCTGGGCGGTGCGCTGCTCGGTCTGGGCCTGGGCGCGTTGCTGTCGCATTTCGGTCTGGGTGGCGAGCTCGCCGGTATGCTCAGCACGCTGCTGATGGTGATGCTGCTGGCGTTCGCCGCGATGTTCATCTTCCGCATGATCAAGCGTCGTAACGAGCCGCAGCCGGCTTATGCCGGACCGATGGAGCGCAACCTGACGCCGGAGACCGTGAGAACCCCCGAGATCGGTTCCAACCTGGGTGGCGGTGCGCAGTCGTCCGCAGCGCAGGTCGCAGCGCAGCCGCTGGTGCCCGAGGGTTTTGATGTGCCGGCTTTCCTGCGTCATGCGAAGACCAACTTCATCCGCATGCAGGCCGCGTGGGATCGCGCGGATGTGACCGACATCCGCGAATTCACAACGCCGGAAATGTTCGCCGAACTGAAGATGCAGCTGTCCGAGCGCGGCGCATCGGCGAACCACACCGACGTCGTGACGATCGACGCCGAGATGCTGGGTGTGGAATCGACGGATGCCGAGCACCTCGCCAGCGTGCGTTTCACCGGCATGATCCGCGAGGAAGAGCATGCGCCGGTGCAGCACTTCAGTGAGACCTGGGTGCTGACCAAGCCGCTGACCGGCAATCAGGGCTGGCTGCTTGCCGGTATCCAGCAGGCGTAAGCGTCGGAACTTCGGCTGTCGCAGACAGCCGGGTTCTGCAATAATCTGCACCAGAGCGATAGCCGCTCGCGTAGTTCGCGAGCGGCTTTTTTTGTGACTGGCCAATCCCCCTGACAGCAATGACCGAGCGAGTGCGTGCAGATCTTCCTCAGATAGCATCATGGCTGCTTGCCGCGCTGGCCTTGCTGCTGGTATTGAAGGCGGGTCTGCTGGCGGCGTTGTATGCCGGCTTGCTGGTGTATGCGCTGGTGCACCTGCTGGCTCCGCGGCTTGCGCGCCGTCTGGGCAGCCAGCCAGCACGGCTGGTCGCCGTGGCCGCGCTGGGCTCACTCATCGTCGTCGCGCTGACGGCGGGTATCTGGGCGATGTTGTCGTTCTTTTTGTCGGATGCGGGCAGCCTGCCCGTCTTGCTGAAGAAGCTGGCCGACCTGATCGATGAATCGCGTAGCCAGATCCCGCCCTGGCTGGCCGAGTACCTGCCGCCGAGTGCAGAGGCCCTGCAGCAGACACTGACGAGCTGGATGCGCGCGCATGCATCGCAGGCGACCGAGATTGGTCAGGAAACCGGCCGGATTCTGGTGCACATCCTGATCGGCATGGTGATCGGTGCCATGGCGGCGCTGTACGACACCACGCAGGTACACCGTTACCGTCCGCTCGCAGCGGCGCTGCATCAACGCATCGTGCGCTTGCACCTCGCCTTCCGGCAGATTGTATTCGCACAGGTACGGATCGCCGCGATCAATGCCGCATTCACCGGGATTTACCTCGCGGTCGCCCTGCCGCTGGCCGGCATTCACCTGCCGTTCGTGAAGACGATGATTGTGGTGACCTTTGTCGCTGGCCTGTTGCCTGTGATCGGCAACCTGATTTCGAACACGGTGATTGTGATCGTCAGCCTGTCGCATTCGCTCGGCATCGCGCTGGTGTCACTGCTCTTCCTGGTGGTGATCCACAAGCTCGAGTACTTCCTGAACGCGAAGATCATCGGCACCCAAATCAATGCGCGCGCTTGGGAACTGCTGACGGCGATGCTGGCGATGGAGGCGCTGTTCGGCGTTCCGGGCGTGATTGCCGCACCGGTTTTCTATGCGTATGCAAAGACCGAACTGTCAACCGCCGGCATGGTATAAGCCGCGGCAGCAGGACCCCACCGGGTGCCCGCAAGCTGCTGCTACAGCAGCCTTACGCTCGTGATCGCATAACCTTTGCTGCCAATCTGCTGGAACGGACGCTCGATTGCATAGTCGGGCATCGAATCCTGTTCGTCGGACACGTCGAAACCTTGCGCCAGCAACTGCCAGTCGGTATTGATGGCTTCCTCCGGAATCGGTTTGCCTTCGAGTACCGCGAGATAGGAATACTTGCCGCCCATTTCAGGACGCCGATACAGGTCGAGTCGCATCGCCTTGCCTCCGCCAGGTGAAATTCGCGGATTGGACTTCCGCCTCATCGCAAGGTTGCGCGCTGCCTGGTTCAGCGCTTCCCTGCGTCTTCCTCCTCGTCTGCAATTGACGCAATCAACTCGGCAGGGCGCGTCGAGCGTTTGCGCAGTCGCAGGTTGAGCATTTCAACCAGCACCGAGAACGCCATCGCCGAGTAGATGTAACCCTTCGGTACGTGGGTTCCGAAGCTCTCGGCGATCAGCACGACACCGATCGCCACCAGGAAGGCCAGCGCCAGCATCTTGATAGTCGGGTGGGCTGACACGAAGCGGCCGATGGATCCGGCGAACAGCATCATCAGGCCGACTGAAACGATCACGGCCGCGATCATGATGGCGACCTCGTCGACCATGCCGACGGCGGTGATGATCGAGTCCAGCGAAAAGACGATATCGATCAGCATGATCTGAACGATGACTGAGCCGAAGCTCGCGTGGGCGGCACCTTTTTTCTGCTCATGCGCACCTTCGAGGGTCTGGTGGATTTCACCGACGCTCTTCCAGAGCAGGAACAGGCCGCCGAGCAGCAGCACCAGGTCGCGTCCCGAGAAGCCTTTGCCAAGAATGCTGAACAGGGGCTCAGTCAGGCCGACGATCCAGGCCAGCATCATTAGCAGGCCGATGCGCATGAACATCGCGGCGAACAGCCCGATCTTGCGCGCAAACTCGCGCCGCTCGGGCGGCAGCTTGTCGACCAGGATGGAAATGAAAATCACGTTGTCGATGCCGAGCACAAGCTCCAGCGCCGTCAGGGTCGCAAATGCAATCCAGGTTTGCGGATCGGCCAGCAATTCCAACATGCATCACACTCCGGAAAGAAAAGGGACAACGCGCATTGTAGCGACTGCCTGCGTCGACAGGGTATCCTGCAGTTTCGCAAAAATCGATGGATAATTAGATTTTCTCTTCGAATATTTGGAAGGGTATTGCGCCGTGAGCCTGAATTTTCGTCATCTGCATTACTTTTGGGTTGTGGCCAAGGAGGGTAGCGTTACCCGCGCTGCCGAGCGTCTGGGCCTGGCGATCCAGACCGTCAGCGCTCAGCTGTCATTGCTCGAACAGTCAGTCGGCAAGGCGTTGTTCAAGCCGCAGGGACGGCGGCTGGTGCTGACCGAGGCGGGACAGACGGCGCTGCGCTATGCAGACCAGATCTTCCTGCTCGGCGAGCAGCTGCAGGAAGCACTGGCCGACATGGACACCGAGCCGGTGATGCGCCTGACGGTGGGCATTTCGGACTCGCTGCCGAAGCTGATCGCTTCGCGTCTGCTGGATGCGGCGCTCGCGCTACCGCAGCGCGTGCGGCTGATCTGCTATGAGGAACAGTTCGAGTCGCTGCTGGGCAAGCTGTCAGTACATAAGCTCGATGTGATGCTGACGGACCGGCCGGTGCCACACGGATCGTCGCTGCGCGTGTTCAGCCATCTGCTGGGCGAGACCCAGATCAGCCTGTTTGCGTTACCCGCGCTGGCGGAACGCTACCGGGATGAGTTTCCGAAGAGCCTGAACGGCGCGCCGCTATTGCTGCCGACCCGGAACAACGCGGTGCGTGGCCGCATCGACAACTGGTTGGAGATGCATGACGTCCATCCGGACCTGATTGGCGAGTTTGATGACAATGCGCTGCTGCTCACGTTCGGGCGCGCAGGGCGTGGCCTGTTTCCGGCGCCGTCGGTGCTGGCCGAGGATGTGCTCGAGCAGTTCGGCGCCGTCGAGGTCGGCGCGATGTCGCAGGTGCGCGAGCAGATCTATGCGATTTCCAACGAGCGCAAGATCAAGCATCCGGCGATCGAGGCGATCCTGAATGCGATGCATACCGACGTGTTCTGATGCTGCATCCGGCAGAATAAAAAAGAGCCGGCATGGCCGGCTCAATAATGGATTGCCCTGACGATCAGTACAGGTTCGATATCCAGTGGGCGAGGCTGACGATGTCGTCCTCCGACAGCGTCTGCGCCAGACTGGTCATATTGCCGGCGTCGTTGGTGCGCTCGCGTGCCTTGAAGGCTTTCAGCTGGGTGATGATGTAATCAGGGTGCTGGCCAGCCAGGCGCGGTACTTCGTTCTGGCCTTTCATGCCGCCAAGGTGGCACATCGCGCACAGCGATTCTTCCGCTTTCTTCGCACCCGCCTCGATACGTGCCTGTTCGGCCTTAAAGCCGGTCCGGGTCTGCTTCTGCGAGGCGAAATAAGCTGCGAGATCCTTCATGTCCTGCTTTTCAAGACCGGCGGCCACGGCGGACATCATCGGATTCTTGCGGCGGCCTTCCTTGTAGTCACGCAACTGCAGGTAGATGTAGCGGTCATTCTGGCCCGCGAGGGTAGGGAACGCGCCGACCTGGGAATTTCCGTTCGGACCGTGGCAGGCGACGCAGGCTTCAGCCTTCTTCTTGCCCGCCTCGATATCTTGCGCCTGTGCGTTCATGCAAAGGGCAGCGAGGATCAGGAAGGCGGTCAATGCTGCTCGAAATATCATGACAAAACCTTAATTCGCTGTTGAGAAAAAAAAAGAGGCTGCCCTCAGGCAGCCTCCTTGACCTGCGGTCGAATTATAGAGCGAACACGAAAACGCTGTTGCCGCGCTTGAAGTCGAGCTGAGTGTTGCCGCCGGCAGCCACAGCAATGTACTGCTTGCCGTTCACCGTGTACGAAGTCGCCGGTGCATTCACACCTGCGCCGCACTGGTACTGCCACAGCACCTTGCCGGTACGTGCGTCATAGGCCTTGAACCAGCCATTGCCTTCACCAGCAAACACCAGGTTACCGGCGGTCGTCATTGCGCCACCAATCATCGGCTGGTCGGTGCGTGCTTTCCACACCACCTTGCCGGTGTCGATGTTCACGGCCGTCAC
>JACCDS010212905.1_pt1 | contig 17964 bp, 17 predicted proteins | sample 7446441 | NCBI WGS metagenome assembly JACCDS01 (sample SAMN15323445, study PRJNA562643) | freshwater metagenome | isolation source: river surface water | place: USA:Blue River Watershed | collected 2017-08-17
GCCTTTGAAGTTCGGCATCAGCTTTACCGCAACTCACTTGAACCAAGGCGGTGCGCTGCTGGTGGTGTACATGGACGGCTCAGTCAGCTGTAACCACGGCGGCACAGAAATGGGCCAGGGCCTGAACACCAAGATGGCGCAGGTCTGTGCCGACGGCCTTGGCATCACGGTCGACAAGGTGCGCATCACAGCCACCGACTCGCAAAAAGTGCCCAACGCCTCGGCCACTTCGGCCTCCAGCGGCGCTGACATCAACGGTGCGGCCATCATGAACGCCACCGCGCAGATGCGTGAACGCCTCAAGCCGGTGGCCGCCCGCATGCTGGGCTGCAGCGCCGAAGAAGTCAGCTTTGCCAACAACGCCGCACATGGCGCTGGCAAGTCGGTCAACTGGTCTGACCTGACCAAGCAGGCATGGCTGGACCGCGTGGGTCTGTCTGTCACCGGCTTCTACATGACGCCCGAGATCAAGTACGACTTCACCACGCTCAACGGCCGTGCTTTCTACTACTACTGCTACGGCGCGGCTGTCAGCGAAGTGGAGATCGACACCCGCACCGGCGAGTGGTGGCTCAAGGCCGTGGACATCGTGCACGACGTGGGCCGCAGCATCAACCCGGCATTGGACAAAGGCCAGATCGAAGGCGCCTACATCCAGGGCATGGGCTGGCTGACCATGGAAGAGTGCATCTGGGACAAGAAGGGCAAGCTGCTCACGCACGGCCCCTCCACCTACAAGATCCCGGTGGCAGGGGACGTGCCCGAGCACTTCAAGGTGTCTTTGTTCGACAACGCCAACCTCAAGCCCACGCCGTTCAACAGCAAGGCGACGGGTGAACCGCCGCTCATGCTGGGCCTGTCGGCTTTCTTTGCACTCAAGGATGCGGTGGCAGCCAGTGCCGGTCACAAGACCGTGGTGCACATGGATGCGCCTGCAACGCCCGAACGCATTTTGCTGGCGTGTGAGAAGGCCAAGGCTGCTGCTGAACGGGGTTAAGCAGCCTGATTTTCTGAGAGCACTGAACTTTGCGGTTCGGTGCTTTTTTCATGGATTGCAAACGCAATAAAATGAATAAACATTTTCTGTTTCGGACATCGATTTGAAAAGCACCTTGCCCTCTCTGCCGCAACACATTGCCATCATCATGGACGGCAACAGGCGCTGGGCCAAAAAACGTTTCATGCCAGCGGCCTTGGGCCATGCGGCAGGAGCCAAGCGGGTGCGAGAGATCGTCAAGGCCTGTGCGGAGGCTGGGGTACCTTACCTGAGTTTGTTTGCTTTCAGCACCGAAAACTGGAAACGGCCGGAGGAAGAAGTCAGCAGCCTGATGGGCTTGTTCATGTCCTATCTCGAAAAAGAGGTGGTCAGCATGAACGACAACGGTGTTCGCCTGCGTGTGCTGGGGGATGTCAGTAGATTTTCTACACCGCTGCAAAACCTGATACGGCAGGCCGAGGCACACACTGCGAGCAACAGACGCATTACCTTGTTGGTCTGTGCCAACTATGGTGGACGTTGGGACATGCTGAGTGCGGCACGCGCTTGGCAGGATGCGCATCCCGGTCAGTCCTTGCATGACATGACGGAAGAGGCGTTGTCACCCTACCTGAGTACAGCCGCAGCTCCTGAGGTGGACCTGCTCATCCGAACGGGCGGTGAGTCCCGCATCAGCAATTTCCTGCTCTGGCAGGCGGCTTATGCCGAACTGTTCTTTACCGACGACCTTTGGCCAGACTTCAAGCCAGAGCGGTTGCAGGAAGCGTTGGATTGGTTTGCTGGGCGAGATCGACGCTTTGGCTCATCCGCACCGCTCTGAAGTTCTGGCAACAACACTTCATGCGCAAAGGCATCATCCTCGCTGGTGGCTCCGGCACTCGGCTGTACCCAGTCACACAGGCCGTGAGCAAACAGCTGATGCCGGTGTATGACAAGCCCATGGTCTACTACCCTTTGAGCACGCTGATGCTCTCAGGCATTCGCGATGTGCTGCTCATCAGTACCCCACATGACACGCCAAGGTTCACCGAGTTGCTTGGAGATGGCAGCCAGTGGGGCATGAACATCCAGTACGCGGTGCAGCCCAGCCCGGATGGGCTGGCGCAGGCCTTCATCATCGGCAAGGACTTTGTGGGTGGCCACCCGAGCGCTTTGGTGCTGGGGGACAACATCTTTTATGGCCACGATCTGGTCAAGCTGCTGACCAGCGCCAACCAGCGAACCGTGGGGGCCAGCGTATTTGCCTACCATGTGCACGACCCCGAGCGTTATGGCGTGGTCGAATTCGATGCCCAGCAGCGTGCGATCAGCATCGAGGAAAAACCCCGAGTCCCGAAGTCCAACTATGCGGTCACAGGGCTTTATTTTTATGACCAGCAGGTGTGCGATATCGCAGCCGACATCCGGCCCTCTGCGCGCGGCGAGCTGGAGATTACCGACGTCAACAAGCGTTATCTTGAATTGGGTCAACTGAACGTCGAGATCATGGGCCGAGGCTACGCCTGGCTGGACACGGGCACGCACGACAGCCTGCACGAAGCAGCTGGCTTCATTGCCACGCTGCAAAAGCGACAGGGTCTGATGGTGGCCTGTCCCGAAGAAATCGCCTTCCATCAGAAATGGATCGATGCCCAAGCCATTGAGCGTCTGGCGCAGCCCCTGGCCAAGAACGGCTACGGGCAGTACCTCCTGAACCTGCTCAAGTGACATGCCCTGTACCGTCATCCCCACGGCCATCCCCGAAGTCCTGATCCTCGAACCCAGGGTGTTCGGTGATGCGCGTGGTTTTTTCCTTGAATCGTTCAATGCACGTGACTTCGCCCAGGCCACCGGTATGAATGTCGAATTCGTGCAGGACAACCACAGCAAATCGGCTCAGGGCGTGCTGCGGGGTCTGCACTACCAGATCCAGCATGCCCAGGGCAAGCTGGTGCGTGTGGTGGAAGGCGAGGTCTTCGATGTGGCGGTGGACCTGCGCAAATCATCCCCAACCTTTGGAAAATGGGTGGGCGTGAATTTGAGTGCCGACAACCACCGGCAACTGTGGGTGCCGCCTGGTTTTGCCCATGGTTTTGTGGTGCTCAGCGAGAGTGCGCAGTTTCTCTACAAGACCACCGACTACTGGTATCCCGAGCACGAACGCAGCCTGCTCTGGAACGACCCCGCCATCGGGATCGACTGGCCCATCGATGCTCAGCCCCTGCTGGCCGCCAAGGACGCTGCGGCCTCGCTGCTGCGTGACGCCGAAGTTTTTTCTGGTTGAGTCAGCAAGGCCGGAAAGAGCCCCGGCTGCTGCAGGCAGCGGGCCACTTCATCGTCACTGACCTGCGGAAAGTCCTCGTAGAATTGCCCGACCGCCTGAAAGAGCCCAGGCACCGACAGGCAGACCGTTTCGTCGCTCAGTGCCTCCACCAGATGCAGGGCTTCGCCTGAAGCCACAGGCACGGCACAGACCAGCCGTCGTGGGCGATGGCGCCGCACTGCGGTCAGCGCGGCGACCATGGTGGCCCCGGTGGCCAGGCCATCGTCCACCACGATCACTACACGGTCCTGTGCTGAAACCGGCTTGCGCCAGGGACTGTAATGGCGGCGTCTTTCCTGCAGCACCTTCAGCTGCCTGTTTTTTTCAGAGGTGATCCAGCTCGGGGTTGCCCCCACCGAGGCCGCATGGGGTGCCAGCGTGGCATGACCACTCTCGTCGATGGCGCCAATGGCCAGCTCGGGCTGCAAGGGGGCGCAGAGCTTGTGTACCAGCACCACGTCCAGCTCACCGGCCAGTTCCTGCGCCAGTACCGTACCCATCGGCACGGCACCTCGCGGAATGGCCAGAATCAGTGGCGTCTGCCCTCGGTAACGGAGCAGGCGTTCGGCCAGCAGATGGGCAGCGTGCAGTCGGTCCTTGAACATCGGGTCTTCCTTACAGGGAAGTCCGATTCTGGAGAAGGCGCAACCGAGCTGTCGGTGCTTGCGCGCATGCAAAAAAGCCACGCCCTGTCAAAGGCGTGGCTGGTGTGTGTGCTGGGGCGCTGAACTTACAGGCCAGCTGCAGCGCGCAGCGCAGCGGCCTTGTCCGTGCGTTGGTCTTCGTTCACATTGGCAGAGCCAATATGAACTCCGCCCAAAAACCGAGACCTTGCTTGCGCAAGGCGGGCTTTACAGCCCGGCTGCCGCACGCAGTGCAGCAGCTTTGTCGGTTTTTTCCCACGTAAATTCGGGTTCGTCACGGCCGAAGTGGCCGTAGGCGGCGGTCTTCGAGTAGATCGGGCGCAGCAGGTCCAGCATCTGGATGATGCCCTTCGGACGCAGGTCGAAGTGCTCGGCCACCAGGGCAGAGAGTTTCTCGTCAGAGATCTTGCCGGTGCCCAGGGTGTTGACCGTGATGTTCATCGGACGCGCCACGCCAATGGCGTAAGCCACCTGGATCTGGCACTTCTCGGCCAGACCGGCCGCAACGATGTTCTTGGCCACATAGCGGGCGGCGTAGGCGGCCGAGCGGTCGACCTTGGACGGGTCCTTGCCGCTGAAGGCGCCACCGCCGTGCGGGCAGGCACCGCCGTAGGTGTCGACGATGATCTTGCGCCCCGTGAGGCCGCAATCACCCTGCGGGCCGCCAATCACAAAGCGACCGGTGGGGTTGATCAGGTACTGGGTGTTCTGCAGCCATTCCTTGGGCAGCACCGGCTTGATGATCTCTTCGATCACGGCTTCGGTGAAGCTGGCCTTCATCTTGGTGGCGGTTTCGGACTGGTCGGGGCTGTGCTGGGTGGACAGCACCACGGTGTCGATGCTGTGCGGCTTGCCGTCCACATAGCGCAGGGTGACCTGGCTCTTGGCATCGGGCCGCAGGAAGGGCAGGCGGCCATCCTTGCGCAGCTGCGCCTGGCGCTCAACCAGGCGGTGGGCGTAGTAAATGGGCGCGGGCATCAGCTCAGGCGTTTCGGAGCAGGCGTAACCGAACATCAGACCCTGGTCGCCCGCGCCGATGTTGAGGTAGTCGTCGGACGCATGGTCCACGCCCTGGGCGATGTCGTTGGATTGCTTGTCGTAGGCCACCAGCACGGCGCAGCCTTTGTAGTCGATGCCGTACTCGGTGTTGTCGTAGCCGATGCGCTTGATGGTGTCGCGTGCAACCTGGATGTAGTCGACGTCGGCCTGGGTGGTGATTTCACCGGCCAGCACCACCAGACCGGTGTTGGTCAGGGTTTCGGCTGCCACGCGTGAGCGAGGGTCCTGCTGGAAGATGGCATCCAGAATCGCGTCGGAGATCTGATCGGCGACCTTGTCGGGGTGGCCTTCAGAGACGGACTCGGAAGTGAAGAGAAAATCGTTGGCCATGAAAAAAGCTCCTGGTTCAGTCGGTTTGTCGGCGTTGCCGACCCTGTGAACCCGGAGCCCGGCGAACGCTTTAGCAGGTTTTGTGAATCGCCCTGCAAGTTGTTCAATAACTCGGCGATGTGGGGGATTATAGCGATTGGGTAGTGAGTCAGCCTGGGGCAAAACCGGAATGCCTCATGCTGTCCCTGAGGACAGAAAATCGGCATTCCGGCTTTGCCCCAGGCTGACTCACGTGAACCGTCTCGCAAAAAAGGGGAGACGTGGTGGACCTGGAAGATTCGGGTGGGGTGTGGGCGCCTGGGCCGATTTCTGTGTACCCACAGCATGAGGCTCGGGCGCCCACACCCCGCCCGAATCGGTGCGCGATCCACCACCAACGCCAATTCGCCGAAAATACCCGGCATGAACATTCCCCAAGCACTGGAAGACCGACTGGTCGATCTGCAGGTCAAAGCGGCCTACGCCGACGACCTGCTCGACCATCTGAGCGACCAGATCTACCGCCAGCAACAGCAGATTGACCTGCTGCTGAGCGAACTGCGTTTGCTGCGCGAACGTCTGCCCGAAGCGGGTACGAACGCCCCGCGCAACCTACGCGACGACATTCCACCGCACTACTGAGCATGAGCTACTGGAGCGTCAGCGACATCCGAACCCACCTGCGTGCGCTGGGAGCCAACCCCAAGCATGAGCATCGCGTGCTGCGCCTGTGGTCGCAAGCCTTGCCGCAGACGCAGGGACGCAGACCGCTGGACAGCTTCATGCCCGCCGCCGTGCGCGAAGCCCTGCCCGTGATCGAAACCCGGCTCAAGGCATTGACCACTTTGCGCGAGCAGCATTCGGGCGAGGACGGCTCGGCGCGGCTGTTGGTGGGCTTGCAAGATGGCCAATCGGTCGAGAGCGTGCTCCTGCCGCGCGATGGCCTGTGCGTCTCCACCCAGGTGGGCTGCGCGGTGGGTTGCGTGTTCTGCATGACCGGGCGCGAAGGCCTGGTGCGGCAGGTGGGCAGTGCCGAGTTCGTGGCGCAGGTGGCGCTGGCGCGCACGCTGCGGCCGGTCGAAAAAGTGGTGTTCATGGGCATGGGTGAGCCTTCGCACAACCTCGATCAGGTGCTCGAAGCCATCGACCTGCTGGGCACGGCGGGCAACATCGCGCACAAGAACCTGGTGTTTTCCACCGTGGGTGACGAGCGCGTGTTCGAGCGGCTTCCACAGCAGCAGGTCAAGCCCGCGTTGGCGCTGTCGCTGCACACCACCCGGGCCGATCTGCGCGCCGAACTGCTGCCGCGCGCGCCGCGCTTTGACCCGCAGGAGCTGGTGGAAGCCGGTGAGCGCTATGCCCGTGCCACGGGTTACCCGATCCAGTACCAGTGGACGCTGATCGAAGGTGTCAACGACGGACCGGAAGAACTCGACGGTATCGTGCGCTTGCTCAGCGGCAAGTACGCACTGATGAACATGATCCCCTTCAACAGCGTACCTGGCTTGCCTTATCAGCGCCCGAGCTGGGAGCGTGCTGCCGAGATCGCGCGCACCTTGCACCGGCGCGGCATTCTGACCAAGTTGCGCCAGTCGGCCGGGCAGGATGTGGATGGCGGTTGCGGCCAGCTGCGTGCGCGCGATGTGGTGCAGCGTGTGAAGATCGTGCGCTCGGCCGCTGTGCAGGCTTGAGCTTGGCTGTTCGAATGACTTAGCTGTGGGGCTAGTTAACCCAAAAAATCTTCTTTTGCCACCATTGCTGCATAAATTTAATTATTAAGTGGTAAATAATTCTGCATCGGTACGGGCTCGTATCGCACGCCCACCGTGTGACAGAAAGGACCACCATGCAAGACCCCACCCTGCTGCTGCGCATCCAAAGCCGCATCCGTTTCACAGGCAGTGGTTCTGAGTTCTTCCGCATCTGGTCCGTCAACCTGCTGTTGACCTTGGTCACCTTGACCCTGTATTGGCCGTTTGCGCGTGCACGCCGCTTGAAGTACTTCCATGAGCACACCGAGCTGCATGGCGATGCGCTGGGCTTTCACGGGGACCCCTGGAAGATGTTCAAGGGCCATTTGGTGCTCCTCGCGGTGGGTGGAACTTACGCGGCCTTGTTGTACCTGGTACCCGCTTACGAATGGCTGGGCCTGGTGTTGATGGCGCTGGTGTGGCCTCTGCTTTGGCGCGCATCGCTCGGCTTTCGCATGCGCAACACCAGCTGGCGTGGTGTGCGGTTTGATTTTGAAGGTACCTTGTCCCAGGCTTACTTGGCCTTTGTGCCCTTGTTTTTGCCGGGCATTGCGCTGAACTTGCTGCCGCTTTGGGTTCAGAACGAACCTGACGCCGTCAAATTGCTGGGCCAATGGACTTTGGGGATTTCGGGCTTGTTCTTGCTCTTCTTGCCCTGGCTCTTGGCCAAGGTGTACCGGTTCCAGCACAACGGCTACCGTTTTACCCAAGAGCGCTCCATTTTGCAGTTGCAGACGCCGATGCTGTACTGGCTGTTCCTGTCCTTGCTTTTGCTGGTCGTGCTGCTCCTCGTCCTCATGCGCGTGGGTTTTTTGATGACCAAGAACCTGGGCTGGAGTCCCGCGATCGTGATCCCGGTGTTGGGGGGCTTGGGCTACTTTCTCTACTTCATCATGATTTACAGCTTGGCCGTGGTCAAAACCCAGAACTGGCTCTGGTCTCAAACTGCCAGTGCGCATGTGCACCTGAGCAGCGATTTGTCGTTCTGGCGTTTTGTGGGCTGGAGCGCCTTGAACTGGTTCCTGATCGTGTTGACGCTGGGCTTGTATTGGCCCTTTGCGGTGGTGCGCACGGCCCGCATGCGGCTCGAAGCCATCAGCGTGGACATCGAGGGCGACATGGGCACTTGGGTGTCGAATGTCAAACCGGGCTCATCAGGCGTTCTGGCCGACGCTTCGGGCGATTATTTCGACATGGACATGGGTTTGTGATGGACGGCGCAGTACCCATGCAAGCCCCTTTGCAAACCACCTGGTTCGATGGCCGCAGTCCGCTCGGTCTGGCGGTGTCTGTTGCACTGGTCGACGGTCAATTGCGCGTGCAGGGTGAGGGCGTTGACCGGACTTACGCAGTCGCGAGCGTGCGTTGGCCCGAAAAGTCACGCCACGGACGCCGACTGTGTGACTTGCCCGACGGCAGCAGTTTGCAGCATGCTGACAACGCCCAGTGGGATGCCTGGTTCGAGCAGCAAGGTTTTCGCCCTTCGTGGGTGGTGGCCACCACCTTGAGCTGGCGGGGTGTCGCGGCCTCTGTGCTGGGCCTCGCGGTCATCACCGTCGCTGCCTGGCGCTGGGGTATTCCGGCGGCCAGCGAATGGGTGGCGCCCCAAATCCCCAGGTCGGTGCAGCAGCGCATCGGCTCGCAAGCGCTCGATCAATTCCGGGGCCTGTGGCTCCAGCCCACCAACATCCCCTCGGCCGAGCAAGCCCGTTTGCGCGATCGGTTTGAAAAGATGGTGCAAGCGGCTCAGACGCCCATGCAGCGACTGCAGCCCGACAGGCAGTCGCCTTGGTGGCGCTTGCACTTCTACAAAGCCCCCGTCCTGGGCGCCAACGCTTTTGCCTTGCCCGGTGGGGACATGGTGCTGACCGATGGCATGGTGGAACTGTTGCGAGACCAGCCCGATGCACTGATGGGGGTGCTGGCCCACGAGTTGGGGCATGTAGAGCACCAGCACGGCATGCAGATGCTGGTCAAGACCAGCCTGATGAGCGCCCTGGTGGGCGCCATCATTGGCGATGCGGGCGGTTTTGTGACGGCCATTCCCATGGTGCTGGCCACGCAGGGTTATTCGCGCGATGCCGAACGCGAGGCCGACCAGGCCGCAGCTCAGCTGCTGCACCGCAATGGCCTTCACCCACGGGTGATGGCCGTGTTGTTTGAGCGTTTGCGCCAGCAAGCCCAGGACAAAAGCAAAGAGTCATCCACTTCGCTGCAAGACATCTTGCCCATCGCTTTGGCCAGTCACCCCTCGGACGCGCAGCGCATCGCTTTTTTCACCGACTGGCAGCCCTGATCAGTGTTGTCGCGGTGCCCAATGGATCAAGCCACTCGACAGCGCCGTGCCCAAGAGCACCACCAAGCCACACCCGAGCATCCAGGGCGTGACGCGCTCGCCCAGCAGCACGACGCCATACACAATCGCAAATACCGGAACCATGAAAGTCACCGTGAGCGCTTTGGCGGGGCCGGTGTTTTCGATCAGCTTGAAGTAGAGGATGTAGGCCAGGCCCGTGCACACAATGCCCACCGCCAGCAAGGCGCACCAGGCGTGCAGGCTTGGCAGGTGTTGCGGGCGCCACCACAGGGCGGGCAGCGCCAGCGCCAGTGCTGCGCCCATTTGGCTGCCGGTGGCCGTGACCAGTGGCGGCAGGCTGGGGATGTGCTTTTTGGTGAAGCTGGCCGAGAGGGCATAGCAGACCGTGGCCCCCAGACACGCCAGCACCGCCCACAGCGGCGCGATGCCCGAGTCGTTGGGTTTGAACGAGGCCTCGCCCCCAGCCAGCAGGACCACGCCCGTAAAGCCGAGCGCCAGCCCCAGGCTGCGCGACAGGCCAGGTCGGTCGCCTAGCCACAGCCAGGCCACGATGGCGCCAAACAGCGGTACGGTGGCGTTCAGGATCGACGACAGGCCCGTGCTGATGTGCATCACCGCAAACGAGTACAGCGCAAACGGAATGCCGGAGTTGAGCACGCCCACAAAGAACACCGGCTTCCAGTGTTGGCGCAGCAGCGGTGCATGGCCCCGCATGCGCAGAATGGGCCACAGAAACAGCGCGGCAATCGTCACACGCAAGGCGGCCGTGGGCAACGGCCCCAGCTCTTGGGCTGCGATGTGCATGAACAAAAACGAAGAGCCCCAGATGAGGGCCAGCAGCAGGAAGTCGCGAAACCAGGGGCGGGCAGGGGAATGGGTCATTGAAAAAGGTCTGGGTGGCCTTCGAGCAGCAGCAGCGCACGTTTGCGCTCCAGGCCCCCGGCGTATCCGGTGAGCTGGCCGGTGCTGCCCAGCACCCGATGGCAAGGCACGATGATACCCACCGGGTTGCGCCCCACCGCAGCGCCCACGGCGCGAACGGCCTGGGGATTGTTTAATCGGGCTGCCAACTGGCCATAGCTTTGGTGCGTGCCCGGCGCAATCGCCAGCAAGGCCTGCCAGACGGCTTGCTGAAAGGCCGTGCCGCGCGACAAATCCAGCGGCAGATCGAAAGCGACCTTGCTGCCGTCAAAGTAGGCTTGCAACTGCGCTGCGGCGGCTTGCAGCAGCGGGTGGTCAGGCGCCTGCTGCCAACTCTGCATTGCATTGGCAGTCGGGCCATGTCGCTGCGCCTCGAACCAGACGCCGCACAGGCCGCGTTCGGTGCAGGCCAGGGTGAGTTCGCCCAAGGGGCTGGCGGTGCAGGTGGTGAATGTGTTCATGGCTTCTCCGGGATGGGAAGTGAAGGGGTGAGGTTTGCCCAGGCCGCCAGCAGCGCGTAGCTGCGAAACGGTTGCCAGGCTTGGCCAATGAGCTCCAGCGCCTTGGCCGGGTGGGGGTGCTGGCGCACGCCCAGGGCACTTTGCAATGCCACGTCCTGCACCGGCCAGGCATCTTCCCAATGCAGGGTGCGCATGGTCAGGTAATGGGCTGTCCAGGGGCCGATGCCGGGCAGGGCTTGCAGAGCGCTCAAGGTGGTGGTGATGTCACTGCCCGGTGTCAGCTGCAGTTGACCGCTGTCGACGGCCCGCGCCAGGGCCTGGATGGCGCGTTGGCGCTGGCGCACGATGCCCAGGCTGCCCATGAGGGCGGCGTTTTCGTCACGGGCCAGGGTCGCTGCGCTCGGGAAATGCCGATTCAACTCAGGCCAGGGTGTGCTGCAGGGCTCGCCCAAAGCTTGCACCAAACGGTGACCCAAGGTGCGGGCGGCCTTGACGGTGATCTGTTGCCCCAGAACAGCGCGCACGGCCAGCTCAAAGCTGTCCAGACCGCCCGGGATGCGGATGCCCTGGGCTTGCGGAAAGTGCGGGCCGAGCACGGCGGACACAGTGCCCGGGTGTGCGTCCAGGTCCAGCCAGTGCCTGACCCGGGTCACCAGCTCGGGCAGCACAGGCAGCAGGCTGGCGCTGGCTTGCAACTTCACATGAGGCACCTGCGGCGCATGGGCAGCCCAGGTCAGAACGATCCAGCCACTGAGCGGTGCGCGCAGTGATGCTTGTGGGAAATCCCAGCGCACGGTTCTGTGCAACTGCGCCTGCACGCCCTCGCCCGACCAGTGCTCCACCCCCGGCAGCGAGCGGTTTTGCAGGAACTGCCACAGGTGCTCGCGCAGCAGGGGCGGGCGGTAGGCCAGGGTGAGTGTCACAGGCGCGTGCGGGTCGCTTGGCCGGGGCCGCAGTTGGCGCGGTGTCAAACGGTAGTGCTGGGCAAAGCTCGCGTTCATGCGCCGGGTCGAGCCGAAGCCGCTCAGGTGCGCAATCTCGGACGTGGGCAAGGGACTGTCGTGCAACCACTGTTTGGCCAGCAGCAGCCGCTGGGTCTGCAGGTACTGCATGGGCGAGACCTGCCAGTGTTTTTCAAACACCCGGCGCAGGTGCCGATCGCTCACGCCCAGGCGGGCAGCCAGTGCGCTCATGGCAGGGGCTTTGCCGCCTTCAGACAGGGCGTTGCTGAGCAGCCGGGCGGCCGCTTCGGCCAGGATGGCGCTGGCGTCGGTGCTTGACCACGTGCGCTGGGCCGGGGCCAACTCCGGGCGGCATTTGAGGCAGGGCCGAAAGCCCGCCGCCTCGGCACGGGTGGGGGTTTCAAAGAATTGGCAATTCTTTTGAAGGGGCAATCGCACCCGGCACACGGGTCGGCAGTAAATGCCTGTGGAACGCACCCCCATGAAGAACAAGCCGTCAAAGCGTGCATCCTTGTCCTTAAATGCGCGGTAGCAGCGGCCCTCGTCGAGCGGCTGGCCGTGCATGAACAGTTCCTGGGCGGTGTGCATGTGGGGCATGTTAGCCACAAAAAAACGGGGTAATGGTCATTTCCGGACCTGTGGTTTCGAGCCTGTTTCGGGATGATCGCCAGAAAGGCAGGTCGGTGTTGACACCTACAATCCACACTCATTTTCTTGTGCTTAAACAGGTTTTCCATGCAAGTCACTGCAAGCATTTTCAAAGCCTACGACATCCGCGGCATCGTGCCCAGCACCCTCAACGAAGCGTTGGCCGAAGGTCTGGGGCGCGCCTTTGGCACCGTGGCACGGGCAGAAGGCCAAACCACGGTGGCCGTGGGCCGCGATGGCCGCCTGAGTGGCCCGGCCTTGTCGGCGGCGCTCATTCGCGGGCTGGTGGCGGCGGGCATCCGCGTGATCGACGTGGGCCTGTGCACGACCCCCATGCTGTACTTTGCAGCCAACACCCTGTGCGCCAGCGGCATTCAGGTCACGGGCAGCCACAACCCCAAGGATTACAACGGCTTCAAGATGGTGCTGGCCGGTCGCGCGATCTACGGTGACGAGATCCAGAACCTTCGCCGCATCATGGAGCACGAGAGCTGGCAGCTGCAGGGCGGTGGACGGGTTGAGCATGTGGACGTGCTGGCCGATTACACCCGGCGCATCACGGGCGATGTGAAGCTCGCGCGCCCCATGAAGATCGTCGTGGATTCGGGCAACGGCATCGCGGGCGCCTCGGCCCCGGGCATCTTCCGCGCGCTCGGCTGCGAAGTGATTGAACTGTTCAGCGAAGTCGACGGCGACTTCCCCAACCACCACCCCGACCCGAGCAAGCCTGAAAACCTGCGGGACCTGATCCATGCCCTGCAGACAAGCGACGCCGAGCTGGGCTTGGCCTTTGACGGCGACGGCGACCGCCTGGGCATTGTGACCAAGGACGGGAACAACATCTTCCCGGACCGCCAGATGCAGCTCTTTGCCGAGGATGTCCTCACGCGTGTGCCGGGGGGCACCATCCTGTTCGACGTGAAATGCTCGCAGCGTCTGGCACCCGCCATCGAGGCGGCGGGCGGCAAGGCCTTGATGTACAAGACCGGGCATTCGCTGATCAAGGCCAAGATGAAAGCGGTGGAAGCCGCCGGTGGCCAAGCACCGCTGGGTGGCGAAATGAGTGGCCACATCTTCTTCAAGGAACGCTGGTTCGGTTTTGATGACGGCACCTATGCGGGCTGTCGCATGCTGGAGATCCTGAGCCGTCACGCCGACGCCAGCGCCGTGCTCAACGCGCTGCCCAGCAGCTTTTCCACGCCCGAGCTCAATGTGGCCTGCGCCGAGGGCGAGCCCCACACGGTCACCCGTGCCTTGCAGGACAAGGCCGGAGGCGTGTTCCATGCGCCAGCGCGCGTGTCCGACATTGACGGGCTGCGGGTGGACTGGCCCGATGGTTTCGGCCTGATCCGTGCGTCCAACACCACGCCGGTGCTGGTGCTGCGCTTTGAAGGCCAGACCGAGGCGGCGCTGCACCGCATCGAGGCCGACATGCTGGCCCTGCTGCGATCGGTCAAGCCCGATGCACAGGTGGGCGCTTCGGTGCATTGATCGGTTCCGACAACACCCATGCCCGGCATCAGCCACGCATTTTACAACCTGCTGGTGTGGGCCGTGCAGCCGCTGTTGCGCCGCAAGCTGGCACGCCGCGCCGTGGCCGAGCCGGGTTACGCGGTGGCGGTGCCCGAGCGTTTTGGCCACTACACCCAGCCTGCACAGCGCAGTCGCGAAATGGTTTGGGTTCATGCGGTCTCGCTCGGTGAGGCCCGTGCGGCGGACATCCTGCTGAAGGCCCTGCGCGATGCGGTGCCCGGGGTGCGCATTCTGCTGACCCACGGTACCGCCACCGGGCGCGCCGAAGGGGCCAAACTGTTGCGGCCTGGCGATGTCCAGGTCTGGCAGCCCTGGGATACGCCTGCAGCCGTGCAGGCCTTTCTCCAGCATTTCAGGCCACGCATGGGCCTGCTCATGGAAACCGAGGTGTGGCCCAACCTTGTGCTGCAAAGTGCCAGGGCCGGTGTGCCGCTGGCGCTCGTGAACGCGCGCATGAGCGACAAGTCCTTGCGCTCGGCCTTGCGCTGGGCCAGCCTGATGCAACCGACCTTTGCCGCCTTGTCTGCGGTGTGGGCCCAGACCGAAGCGGATGCGCAGCGGCTGCGCGCGCTGGGCGCCCCTGTGCAGGCGGTGACCGGCAACCTCAAATTCGATGCGCAGCCCGATCCCGCGCAGACGGAACGTGGTCGTGCCTGGCGCGCATCACTGAACAAGCCGGTTTGTTTGCTGGCCAGCAGCCGCGAAGGCGAAGAAGCGCTTTGGCTTGCGGCGATCCAGCAGAACCCGCAAAGCCTGTCGCACGTGCACTGGCTGATCGTGCCCCGCCATCCGCAGCGGGTGGATGAAGTGCAGGCCTTGCTGGAAGGTGCGGGCCTGCAGGTATCGCGCCGCAGCCGCTGGAGCGATGCCGGGCCGCAAGAGCACGGCCAGGCTCAGGTCTGGCTGGGTGACAGCATGGGCGAGATGGCGCTGTACTACAGCCTGGCCGATGTGGCGCTGCTCGGCGGCAGCTTTGCACCGCTGGGTGGGCAGAACCTGATCGAAGCGGCCGCTTGTGCATGCCCGGTGGTGATGGGCCCGCACACCTTCAACTTTCTGGAGGCGGCGCAGCAGGCTGAATCTTCAGGCGCCGCGCGCCGTGTGGCGGACATGCCCGGCGCGGTGCACGAGTCGCTGCGCCTGGCTTTGAGTGCCGCAGACCGTCAGGCCATGGCGGATGCTGCGCTCGCGTTTTCGCAGGCCCATAAAGGCGCAGCCCGGCGCGTGGCCGGGCTGATCAAAGACTGGCTGGCGTAGGGCTGAAGCCCTGCCGCTGGTCAGGGGGCCAGGAGGGCGTTGATGCTCTGCAGGTCTTCTGCCTTGAGCACGCCTGCAGCCTGACGCAACTTGAGCTGACCCAGCAGCACGTCGTAACGCGCTTTGGCCAGGTCCCGCTTGGTCTGGTAGAGCTGGCTTTGGCTGTTGAGCACATCTATGTTGATGCGCACACCCACCTGGTAGCCCAGCTTGTTGGCGTCGAGGGCACTTTGACTGGAGGCCTCTGCCGCTTCGTAGGCCTTGACCTGACTCAGGCCAGTGATGAGGCCCAGATAAGCGGCGCGGGTGTTCTGCTCCACAGTCCGCTGTGCAGCCTCCAGGTCGGCACGGGCTTTTTCTTCCAGAGCCACGCTTTCCTTGATGCGGTTTTCCGTCGCAAAGCCTGCGAACACCGGTATGTTCAGGCTGACGCCGACGGTTTTGACATTGGTGTCGTAAGGAATGCTGGCAGGCTTATTGCCGCTATAGATGTTCTGTGCATAAGAGGCCGTCAGATCCAGTGTGGGCATGTGACCTGCCTTGGATTTTTCGGTTTCGAGACGGGCCACTTCGTAGGCCACGCGCAGCTGCTGCAGAACGATGTTTTGTTCGAGGGCCTGCTTGACCCAGGCTTCAATGTCCTGCGGTTGGGGCGTGGGCAAAACCGCATTCGGCTTGAGCCCCACGGGCTGCAGCTTGTTTTTGCCCACCAGTTGCTCGAGCGCCAGCTGCTTGACGCGCAGGTCGTTTTCTGCAGCCAGTTCCAGGGCAATCACGAGGTCGTAGCGGGCTTGTGCCTCACGCGTGTCGGTGATGGTGGAGGTACCCACTTCAAAGTTGCGCTTGGCCGATGCGAGTTGCTCGGCAACCGCAGTTTTCTGGGCCTTGACGAAGGCCAGGCTCTCGGCGCTGGTGAGCGCATCAAAGTAGGCCTGACTGGTGCGGACAATCAGGTCCTGCTCTGCTGCAAGGGCCTGTGTGTCGGCCAGTTTGGCAGATTGCAGACCTTGTCGGTAGCTGGCGATGTTGCCCCAGCGAAACAGCGGCTGGTTCAGGCTGATGGCATTGGTGCGTGTGGTGTAGTCAGCGGTCGTGGCGCCTGTGTCGCGTCGCTCAAGTTCGGATTTGTTCTCGGACACGCTGGCGCTCACCGTCGGCAACAGCGCGGCCTTGGCCTGATCGGCCTTGGCCAGGCTGGCCTGCGCCTGGGATTTGGCCGACGAGTAGGCGGCATCGTGCCCTTTTGCAGCTTCGTACATTTGCAGCAGGCTCTGGGCCTGTGCGGAGGCTGTGGCGCTCAGCAGTACGGCCAGGGCCAGGTTCAGCGGACGCAAGTTCATGGGGTGTCCTTCAAGACGTTGGATCGGTGTCGTGCAGATCAGTAAGTGGGGATCGAGGGGTCGACCTGCGCCGACCAGGCATGGATGCCCCCGGCCACGTTGACCACCTCATAGCCGTGACTGGCCAGGAAGTGCGCGACCTGCATGCTGCGGCCACCGTGATGGCACAGGCACGCAATTGGGCGGCTGCGGTCCAGCTCATGCAGGCGTGCGGGCACGGTCTGCATGGGCATGTGCACCAAATCCAGCGCATCCGGGCGCGCACAGGCGGTCTGTACTTCCCAGCCGTCGCGCACGTCCAGCAAGACCGGGCGCTGGGTCTGCTGACCGGCCCATTCGGCCACTTGGGCGGGTGAAATCTGTTGCATGCGCTGGACTCAGAAGTGAAAGGCAGAGGGTTCGGCAAAGCCCAGCAGGCGCGGGGCATTGGCGTCCCAGGGCTGGGCGGTGATAAAACTGTTCGGACCTGTGCGGGTGATCAGGGTCGCGCGCATCATGGGCTCTTCGCCGACGATGGCGGCCAGGCGGCCACCCACGGCAAGCTGATCGAGCAAGGCTTGCGGCACTTCGGCCACCGAACCCGACAGCAGGATCACATCGAACGGACCTTCACCGGCGGCGCCTTTGCTGCCGTCGGCCTGGCGCACCTTGACGTTGCTGACACCGGCCTTTTGCAGGTTGGCGCTGGCCTGTGCGGCCAGGGCGGCATCGATTTCAAGGCTCAGCACCTGGGCGGCCTGATGGGCCAGCAGGGCGGCAGTGAAGCCGGTGCCCGTGCCGATCTCCAGCACCTTGTCGGTCTTTTTCACGGCGAGGTCCTGCACCAGGCGGGCCTGCACACGGGGCGCCAGCATGACCTGACCGGGGGCATCACCCGTGGGGATTTCCATGTCGACAAAGGCCAGCGCCCGGTGGGCCAGCGGCACGAAATCCTCCCGGCGCACAGTGGCCAGCAGTTCGAGCACCTGCGGGTCCAGCACTTCCCAGGGGCGGATTTGCTGTTCGATCATGTTGAAGCGGGCCTGGTTCAGATCCATTTTTTTTACTCCGGGGGGCATATTAGTCGAATTCAGTCCATTTTACTGACCGGCCGCGTCAAGACCCTGACGGGAAGCCGGTATGCCCGCCTTGCGGCGCAGCCACTGGGCCAGATCGTCCATATAGCAGTACACCACCGGCACCACCACCAGCGTCAGCAGCGAGGAGGTGATGACACCACCGATCACGGCCTGGCCCATGGGCGCGCGTTGCTCCGAACCTTCGGACAGGGCAAAAGCCAGCGGCACCATGCCGAAAATCATGGCCAGTGTGGTCATGAGGATCGGGCGCAGTCGGACCTTGGCCGCCAGCAGCAGGGCGGCGCTGCGTTCCATGCCGTCTTCGCGGGCGCGGATGGCAAAGTCCACCAGCAAGATGGCGTTCTTGGTCACCAGTCCCATGAGCATGATCACGCCGATGATCGA
>JACCDS011777982.1_pt1 | contig 17954 bp, 12 predicted proteins | sample 7446441 | NCBI WGS metagenome assembly JACCDS01 (sample SAMN15323445, study PRJNA562643) | freshwater metagenome | isolation source: river surface water | place: USA:Blue River Watershed | collected 2017-08-17
CATGATGCACGCGCGTGGCGAACAGCTTGGTCGTGGCAGCAAACCACAGGTCGGTACCTACTGCGGACAGCGGCGCGACGCCGAAGAAAATCAACAGCAGCGGCGTCATCAGCGCGCCGCCGCCGACGCCGGTCAGTCCCACCAGCAGGCCGGTCAGGGCGCCGGCGGCGATCAGCATTCCATCCATAATCACGATATATAGCTCCTGACAGAACATGCACAAACGGCCTGCCAGTAGAATCGCTCACATCTTCGAATAGCTTAACCAACACTAAGAAGATATATTTCGGTCCGAACGAGCCCTCTCGAAATATCAGTGCAATTTTGTCTGCCAGGAAAGGTCAAAGCCACCGTCAGTTTATCGACATTGTAACTGAGCCAGCAGCTTTCACGGCGCATGTCGTTTGCGAGGTTCTCGCCTTGCCACCGTTACAATTATGGCATCCATGACAATTCATCACTTAGGGCACGGCAGAGAAGAAGTAAATACGACATTTCAATCCGAGTGCGCCACGGTGGTTATGTTTTACCGGAAACCCTGAGATATCCCCCCTGAAAGATATTTTTGGGCTTATCTGGCAAACGCCTGAGGCCAAGTGTGAGTGCAAATATATCGACTCCCCAAAGCCTGAGGCAAGTTTATGGCATCAGTTCACGAGGACAGAAAAAAGTCGCAATCGTTTATGCGGGAAAAATCGATACGTAACCGCAAAATCTTCAAAACCCTTCTGAATAAATATGACCTCTTTAATGATTTGCACACCTTGCTATGGAAAAGTTGTGGGTGAAGGCTACCTGCACTCCATCATGGCGACCGTTGAACTGCTGCGCTCCAAGGGGCATCGCGTCGAAGTGAAAACGCTGGGTAATGAATCGTTGATAACCCGCGCACGCAATAACATGGTGGCCCATTTTTTGGCATCTGATTGTGACAAAATGATGTTTATCGATGCGGATATTACCTGGCCTGCCGCTGCGGTTCTCAAATTGCTAGAAAGTGGAAAACCAGTTTGCGGAATCCCATATCCGACGAAAAAAGTCGATTGGGAGCGCGTGGCAAATTTTGTTAATCGTCCCCGCAACGACAGGCTCAAACCTGGCGAGCTGCGCAACAGTTCGTTGATTTTTACTATCAATCGCATCGGCGGCGCTGGTCCGGCGCACGATGGCTGGCTTGAAGTCAATGCATTGGCAACGGGCTTTCTGATGATGGACCGCTCTGTACTGGAGCAAATGCGCGATCACTATCGGTCAGCGCTGTCGTACAAGAACGATGTGGCAGGTTATGCAAAATACGCACCGCCTGAACACTGCGTGGGAATTTTCGAATGCATGATTGATCCAGATACCCGGCGCTATCTATCTGAAGATTATGCGTTCTGCCGCCGCTGGCGCGAGCTGGGAGGCAGCATTCACTGCCATACTCAACATCGGCTTTTACACACTGGAACGATGGACTTTTGACACGTCAAAACCAAATAACCGCCATACCTGTGGCGCGCTTGTTTACTACCGCCACCTCCAGTGGCCGGCACCAACGAATGATCGCGCGCCAACTGCAAATCAGGCATTAAAATCCCAGGCGGATTCTTTCATCAACGCACTGGAGGCGCTCACCCACCGACAACGACTGGCTCGGAATATTCAATACATTCAGATTTGCCACGGACCGGATCAGCCCATTAATTATTGCCCAGTTAAAAAGCCCAACAGTAAAACGTGTATTACGCCTCAAATTTTGACTGCTATTTTCCAAGGTAAAAGGCTCACCGAACGGCAGCAGCACGACCAAATCGATACTCTTGGATTTCTCATGAAGATTACGAAACAAATCCTGGGTAACGTGATCGACGTGGGGCTCTCTACCCCAAAAATACAGCCAAATGTCGAGCAAATCCGCATCCCACCTGTCGGCAACGAATTCCCGGTGATCACGATACAGTTGCGCTCTTTTGTCCTTCCAGTCGAAAAAAGATTTTATCCAGCACCTTCTTGCATAGTCAATCTCATCGGCAGAGGCTTTATTTTTTCGCATCTCGTAGTAAATATGCTTCGCCTTGAAGATGTCAATCAGACCTTCCTCAATAAACGGGATACCATATTTTTGCGCGATCGCCTTTCCAAGAGTGGTTTTGCCCGAAGCCACCGGTCCGTTTAATACAATCCTCAAAGCACAATCCTCAGAAATTTTAATCAGATATTTATATTAAATTCGCCTTTAAAATATAATTCGCAACAACAATCGCATGTATGTTGACATGAATTTTCACCAAACAGACGACACGCTCATCCACATGTTGAAAATGATCCAAAATAATTATGCATAACGCCTCAAAACAGATTTGAAATCAATTGTCAGAAGAATCGCATCTAAGCAGCAACTGCTAGCAGAGTTTTGACAAGGACGCTCATGAGATGGCAAAACCAAAAAACCGTGCTTGTTTCCTGACCTTGCAAGCCAACAGCTCGAATGAGCTGAGGGCAGAATCGCATGCAACTCGACCTGCGACCACACACTAGCAGAAAAAAATCAGCTCATGGGAAAACCAACTCAAAGGCGCGGTAAAACGACTCTATCCGGGAAAACGGAGACTTGGCAAGACGCCAAGATCATCACGCTTTTTCAGCAAGGACTAGGTTTACACCAGCGCGGACAGCTCACTCAAGCCGAGGCAATTTATAAGCAAATTCTTGCAAAGCAGCCTGAACACTTTGATGCCCTTCACCTTATGGGGGTCATTTCCAAGCAGACTGGTCAGTATTTGCGGGCGGCGCAGTTGATTGGACAGGCAATCCGGCTCAAGCCGGATTATGCCGAGGCCTGGAATAACTTGGGAAATGTGTTGATGGAGCTGAAGCGCTTTGACGAAGCATTGGCAAGCTACGGCAATGCGATAGGCATCAAGCAGAATTACGCTGACGCTTTCAACAACCGCGGGAACGCATTGATGAAACTCAAGCGTCAGGAAGAGGCACTCGCAAGCTACGACCAAGCTATCGCACTTAAACCAGATTATGCCGATGCGTTTAACAATCGCGGCAATGCGCTGGTCGAACTGAAGCGTCCGGATGAAGCGCTGAAAAGCTTTCATGAGGCACTCGCTATCAAGCCAAATGATGTCGACGTGCTAAATAACCTTGGTTGCGCGCTGATGTACCTCAGGCGCACAGTAGATTCACTGGCAATTTTCGACAAAGCGATCGCCATCAAATCGCATTACGCCGATGGGTTCAACAATCGCGGTCTCGCACTCATGGATTTGCGTAGGCTGGATGAAGCACTCGAAAGCTTCAATAAAGCCATCACTCTCAAGCCGGCACATGCGGAGGCACTCAATAATCGCGGCCTCGTATTAGCCGACCTCCAGCGCCCGGACGAAGCGCTGACGAGCTATAGCAATGCCCTCGCCATTCATCCTGGCCACAATTTTTTATATGGCCGGAAATTGCATGCACAAATGCAGGTTTGTAACTGGACTGAGCTGAACGGTCAGATCGACAGGCTGAGAACTCTCATCATGGAAGGGTGCCCCGTCACCTCGCCATTTCCTGTTTTGGGATTCATTGACGATCTCAGTGTTCAGCGCAAAGCATCTGAAATTTATACCCAATACAAGTATCCGGAAATCCTGCTCTCTGCGGCTTTCAAAAAAGCAGGGGCGAGCCCAAAGATTCGAATTGGTTATTACTCGGCTGACTTTCACAATCATGCAACGTCGTATTTGATGGCTGAATTGTTTGAGTCACACAACACCGGAGAATTCGAAGTTTATGCGTTCTCGTTTGGCCCAGCCAAACAAGATGCGATGCGACAACGGATATTCGAGGGCTGCGATGAATTTTTCGATGTGCGCCATCTTTCGGACACAGAAGTTGTGAATCTTTCGAGGGAAAAGGGGATCGATATCGCCATCGACCTCAAAGGATTTACGAAAGATTCAAGAACCGGAATATTTGCTCAGCGATGCGCGCCAATTCAAGTTAACTATTTGGGATATCCGGGGACGATGTGCGCGCCTTACATGGATTACCTGATTGCTGACAATACGCTCATACCCAAGGAAAGTCGAATTCACTACGCTGAGAAAGTGGTTTATCTGCCTCATAGCTATCAGGTGAATGACTCCAAGCGAAAAATCTCGGGCAAGGTTTTCACTCGCCGAGATGCAGGCTTGCCGGAGCAAGCCTTCGTATTTTGCTGCTTCAACAACAATTACAAGATTTTTCCCGCCAGCTTTGACGGATGGATGAGGCTACTCCGTTCTGTGGATAACAGCGTTTTATGGCTCCTTGAAGACAATGCTCAAGCTGCAGAAAATCTGCGCACAGAGGCCCAGACCAGGGGAGTCGATCCGAGTCGCTTGGTATTCGCTAAGCGCATGGATTTGCCAGATCACCTTGCACGGCACCGTCTGGCTGATCTGTTCATTGATACCCTGCCATATAATGCGCACACGACGGCCAGCGATGCGCTGTGGGCCGGCCTGCCCGTATTGACCTTGACGGGCCAATCGTTTGCTGCGCGAGTCGCGGCGAGCTTGCTCAATGCGATCGACCTGTCCGATATGATTGCAGGCTCTCAAGCGGACTATGAGGCAAAGGCCATTGAACTAGCTACCTGCCCGGAATTGCTCCGGCAAATCAAGGGCCGGCTTGATCGCAACCGTTTGAGCTCCCCCTTGTTCAACGGCCAGCGATTCACAAAACATCTCGAGGCAGCTTATTCAGTCATGTACGATCGATACCGAGCCGGGCAACCGCTGGCTGACATACATATCCAGCCCATCAATGAGTAACGCATTGAAAGTCAGCCCCCTGGTTTAAGTCGGCAACAACCACCAATGTAAGTGAAGCATATGCAGCCGCTAGCCTCTTTGTGGAACTCCGCTTCCCCGTCTGGTTTAGCCCGAGCCTGCCAAGCCCAGTTTGCCTTCTCAAGTCGCAACAATGACGCATTCAAACCGTGATTGAACATATCAAAAAACTTTCAGATGCTCGCGTTTTGGTCGTCGGCGACGTCATGTTGGACAGCTATTGGCATGGCCCGGCGTTAAGGATTTCGCCGGAAGCGCCGGTGCCCGTAGTAAAAATCGACCATCAGGAAGCGCGTGTGGGCGGCGCGGGTAACGTTGCACTTAATGCCGCCGTACTCGGCGTAACCACGCATTTGTTGGGGCTGGCCGGCGAGGATGCGGCGGCAGACCAGATTGAGTCCCTGCTGGATGCCAACAGGATTCATACGCGTCTTCAGCGCGTAGTCAACAGCAGCACCATCACGAAGCTGCGAATACTCTCTCGCAACCAGCAATTAATTCGCCTCGATTTCGAAGACCATTTTCCCGAATGGAATCCGGAAGCACTGATGCAGGATTTCTGCCATCGCCTATCCGAAGTGGACGTAGTGATCCTGTCCGATTACGCCAAGGGCGCGCTGCGTCGTTCGCGCGAACTGATCGCTGCTGCGCGCGCTGCAGGCAAGTTTGTGATTGTCGACCCCAAGGGAAACGACTTCGAACGTTATCGCGGGGCCAGCCTGATCACACCGAACTTGTCCGAATTTGAGGCCGTCGTCGGCAATTGTGACAGCGAATCGGATATCGAGCGGCGCGGGATGGCGCTACGCGACCAACTCGAACTCGATGCCGTCCTCGTCACTCGCAGTGAAAAGGGTATGACCCTGCTCGAACGGGGCCAGCCACCACTGCACCTGCCAACTCGTACGCAGGACGTCTACGACGTGACCGGTGCCGGCGACACGGTTGTTGCAACACTCGCGGCCGCCCTTGGCGCCGGCATGCCGCTGAAAGAAGCTGTCGTTCTCGCCAATGTTGCTGCCGGCATTGTGGTCACCAAGCTGGGTACCGCCACCGTCACGCCGGCTGAACTGGAGCAGGCCTTGCATGTGAGCGCGCCCGGAAGCCAGCAGGGCATATGCACCGAGGATGAATTGGAGAGGCATCTGGACCGCGCGCGCGGGAAGGGTGAACGTATCGTGATGACGAATGGCTGTTTCGACATCCTTCACCCTGGCCATATCGATTATCTGGAAAAAGCTCGGGCCTTGGGCGACCGGCTGGTGGTGGCTCTCAACGACGATCATTCAGTACGTCGTTTAAAAGGCAACGCGCGTCCGATCAATCCGCTGCGCAGTCGCATGCGCATGCTGGCAGCGCTTGCCTGCGTCGATTGGGTGGTTGCTTTCAGCGAAGACACCCCCGAGCGCCTCATTTGCAAGCTGCTGCCAGACATCCTCGTCAAAGGCGGTGACTACAGGGAGGATGAAGTCGCTGGAGGGAGTTGCGTGAAGGCCGCAGGTGGGCAAGTGCAGATCCTTGATTTCCTGCCGGGTCACTCGACGACTTCACTCATCAAGAAAATCCAGGGCAATGATCCCACGACGGAATAAATATGATCATCGTTACAGGCGGTGCCGGCCTTATTGGCAGCAATATCGTGTCAGCGCTGAATCAGCGCGGACGGACGGATATTCTCGTAGTCGACCATTTGAAGAATGGCCGCAAGATGCACAACCTCGCTGACCTCGATATCCTCGATTATCAGGACAAGGATGATTTCCTTGCGCGCGTTCGCGAACGGCGCGACTTCGGCAAGATCGAAGCGATATTCCATCTTGGCGCCTGCTCGGCCACCACTGAGTGGGATGGCCAGTTCGTGATGCGCAATAACTTCGAATATTCGAAGGAGTTGTTACATTGGTGCCAGGCGATTGGTGCGCAATATTCGTATGCTTCGTCGGCGTCGGTCTATGGATTGGCCGAACATGGATTCCGTGAGGAGCGTGCCTGCGAGAAACCGATCAACATGTATGCGTATTCGAAGTTTCAGTTTGACCAATATGTACGTAGCGTTCGCGCGCAATTGCGCCATCAGGTGGTCGGCTTCCGCTATTTCAATGTCTACGGTCCGCGGGAAGCCCACAAAGGTTCGATGTCATCGACTCCGTTTCATTTCAACAATCAGGTGCTGGCGAACGGCGTATGCAAACTGTTCGAAGGCACTGACGGATATGAGAACGGCGGCCAGCGACGCGACTTTGTGTTCGTCGAGGATTGTGCTGCGGTCAATCTCTGGTTCATGGATCATCCTCAGAAATCCGGCATCTTCAACCTAGGGACCGGGCAAGCCAGAACTTTCAATGATGTGGCCAATTCCGTGCTCGACTGGCACAAAAAGCACCGGCAAATCGACGCCCACATCGAGTATGTGCCGTTCCCCGAACATCTGAAAGGCGCATACCAAAGCTATACCCAGGCCGACCTGAGTGCATTGCGCGCGGCAGGTTATGAAGGGACCTTCCATGACGTTGCTGAAGGCGTGACAAAGTACATGCACTGGCTAAATGCTGGCGACCCGACAAGGCGGCACACATCATGAGTACGAGTCAATTGCCGTTACCGGTTGCTAGGCGCACGATATTTCTGGATCGCGACGGCGTCATTAACGTGGACAAGGCCTATGTCCATCGTTGGGAAGATTTTGAATTTGTCCCGAATGCTGTTCGCGCAATGAGACTGCTGGTAGATGCCGGTTATCAGATTGTCGTCATTACCAATCAGTCCGGTATTGCACGAGGAATGTTCAGCGAAGCGCAGTACCTCGAGCTGACTGCGCGCATCCGTGAATTCTTGCTGGCCGAAGGTGTTCCCTTGCTGGACGTGCTTCACTGCCCGCATCACCCAAAAGGCATCATTCCAGAATATGCCGTTGAATGCACATGCAGAAAGCCAGAGCCCGGGCTATTGCTGGAAGCCGCCAACCGGCACCGCGTTGAGCTGTCGGAGGCCATCTTGGTGGGTGACAAGCCTTCAGATATTTTTGCCGGCCGGAGCGCCGGCGTCCGTTCTGCTTATCTGGTGAAGTCAGACAACTGTGAAAATGTACCTGCCCTGGAAAGTGCAGATGCCGTATTTGAAAATCTGTATGCGTGCGTGCGCTTGCTTCTTGGCCACGAAGAGCACGCAGGCTCATGATTGATGACCCGCCCGAAATTCACCCGAATTTACTCGCTTGTTAATCGAGAGTCATCGGCTGAATATCGGGGGAGTGCCGGGATTATCAGCGTCCCAGTATTTTCTTCAATGAGTCCACCACTTGATTCGGCGAGACATTGACTTGTTCCGGCGTATTGCTATTGAGATTGGTATGGAAAGCATACCCAATACCCTCGGGCCGCGTCTTGTGCCCCCACAGCACCACGCCTGGTTTGTTTATCTGCCGCGCAGCAGCGAAATGTTGCAGGCTGCTGTCCAGACCGACAAAACTGTCCGCCTCTTTTAACAATGCGGCATACGCAAGCGCAGGCGCTTTTGCTCGCAAAACGCGATTACGCAAATGCTCCGGCATCTGGACAGGCTCGTTAGGCAACGCATAAACCAGAAACAAGTGTTCGGGATAAGCCTCAGCCAGCGCACCCATGATTTCCTGATAATTTTTGACGTTGCGACTGCGCGTCAGATAATTATCCGGATACTTCCCCTCGCGCTTCAGGTTTTGCGGCGGCTGACCCCCGGTCCATTGAACGATGAAAAATTTCTTCGGAATTTGCTCTTTGATTTTGGCTCCCTGCTGAAGCAGCAGATTGCTCAACGCCAGATCCGGTCGCGCCTTGTAGCCGCCGCCGGGCAATGGAGGCAGACCATACAGCCTGGCCCATTCGTCCAATATGTGCCGGTCGCCCTTGCAGTAATTGCTGATGTAAGGCTCGCGCATGATGATGTCTTCAAATTTATCCGCGACAGGTGTGATCGCCTCCGGCGTAATTGACGCCATCACCGCGGCCATTTTCGGATGAAACTTGAACACTCCGGGGAATCCGCTGCCTACCGCAATCTTCTTTTTGTCTTTCTTGAAAAGCGGATCAATCAGTGCAGTAAAGGCAACACATTTGCCGATGCCACCTTTGATTGTGTAGAGGTTCGGCCTTGGATCTTTCATTGTCGTTATGCTTTCAAATTAAACTTTTTAAAACCCGAGAAATTCGACAAACCCAGCGGCCCGCCCAAAAAACCAAGGCATCAAGCCGTCAAAGTTAATGCATTTTTCTGGCGTTACTTATCGCCTCGCTCGCGTCCGAGGCAGCACCCAACCGTACAAGCGCGGCAGGATAATCCCACCCGGCTATTTCTGCTTGCTGCTGCAACATGGACAGCAATTGAGCCGTGCTGGCTGTGGGAAGTTCAATACTCAATACGCGGGTCTCCAACGCAAACAGCATCTTGATTACGCCCGGACCGGATCGGATGCTTATGCGCTTTAACACCAGTGGCTCGCCACCTTCCGGTATCGACTGTCGCTTTCGGTGGCGTGGCGCCGGATGCGCCATATCTGGTATCAGCGCGGACTGCGCCGAAATTTTCGTTAATGCATGGAGCCAGGCCAGCCATTGCCGACGGGTTACCCAGAACAACCAGGGCGCCTCACCTTCGGATTGCAGGGCGAGTCGTATTCGGTCGGCATGAGCATCGTATTTCGCCAGTAACCCCATCCTTATTTCTGGATCAGATGCGCGATTTCGGATTCATATTGCTCAACGATATCGCCAATTTCGTTCAGCAGCGGGCCCAGATATTTCTCATACTTTCTCCACCGGTTCGTGGATGTCTTGTAGATCGGCTTTCTTACCTGCGTCACGCTCGCGGTCTTCACCGGACGATCGACCTTGTAGAACTCCAGGCAGCGCTCGTCCCAGTCCAAACCAAGATACTCGATCAGGCGCTTTGCCTGATTTTCCGTGTCAGCGACGTTTTCTTCATAGCGCACTTCGTACATCAGGCCGGGAAACTCGGTCCGCCAGTGCTGCATCAAGTTCCAATAGCGACGGTAGTGGCGCCCCAGTTCACGAAGATTGTAGGTCCACTGATGGCCTTCGGCGAAATGAATGCGATAGCACGACAAACAGGTTTCGATCGGATGCCTGCGGCTGTGAATGATTTTCGCGTTCGGCAAAATCGCGTGGATCAGGCCAACGAAATGGTAATTGCCCGGCATTTTGTCGACGATTCTTTTATAAGTCGACTTGTCTGCCAGCTTGAGCAGGCGCTCCACATAATGCTTGCCACGGTCTGACCAAACGGCATTCTGTTCGTACGGGAAGACGGGGTCTTTTTCCTGCATCTGCAAGCGGTTCTGCCCAATCGGAATGTTTTCCAGCACACCGGTCAGAATTTTCAGCTCACCGGCGCCAAAAATTTCCGGATGGGCGGAAAGGATCTGCTCCATGAGGGACGTGCCCGATCTCGGCATGCCGAGAATAAATACGGGGACTTCGCTGTCGTAGCCGGTCTGCCCTGTCGATGCCAGGCGCTGCCGCGTGACGACCTGCGCGATGGTCTTCGACATCTTTTCGGCGTCGCGATCGCTGTAATTCTCTTCCTTGCGCTTCTTTTCGCCGGCCAGCTGATAATGGCGAAACGCCGTATCCAGCTCCTCGACATCTTCGTACGCCTTGGCCATTGCGTAGTGCAAGTGAATTTGCTCGATTGGCACAAATTCGGTCATGCGGGCGGCGACATAATTGAGTCGTTTGAAATTTTCATCGCCATAGGCCAATTTGACATCGCTGTTATACGTGCGCAGTGCCGCCGGACTGTCCGGCTTCAGGTCCAGCGCCTTGCCAATCAATTTCTGCGACCGCTCGAGATTACCAGCCGTACGCTCCAACACCCCCAGCTCATAAATAATGCGAGGGTTATTGGCGCTCAGTTCCATTGATTTTTCATACGCAGGGCGAGCCAGAGTGATTTCACCGGCGCGGTTGGCGAGCACGGCATAGCCATAGGCGAACTCGACGACATTCGGATGCAGCTTCATCAGCTCTTCCAATGTGTCCTGCGCATAGCGGTTGCGATTGGCGGTATGCAAGGTCGCCAACCACAGGTCGATGGAGTCACCGTACAGATCGGTACGGCGGATGTTCTTTTCCAGCAGCTTCAGCGCTGCGTCAACGTCTTTTTTGTCAAGAAGAATACGCGCCTTTTCGTGCACGGCCAGTCGCTCATTTGGCTCTTTCTTTAATGCACGGTCTACGAGGTTTTCCGCTTCCGCCAGATTGTCCTGATGACGGCGACACTCTGCCAGAGCAGTCAACACATTTGGCAGATTAGGCACCTTTTCCTGCAACTCTTCGAGCAACTGGGTCGCCTGGCTGAACTGCTTCAATCGGATCTGGCAGCGGGCGATGCCAACCAGAGTGCCGATTTCGCTTTTTCCACCCGCCTTTTGCGTTTCTTCATGCACATGCCGATAGACACTTAGCGCCTTTTCGAATTCTTTGCAGGTCTCCAAGGTTTCGGCGAGTTTTAGTTCGACGGGACGGTTCTGTGGATAAGCACTGGCCAATTCGTTGGCCAATTGCATGGCAATGCCAAAACGTCGCGCCCGCATCTCTGCATCAATGCGTTTCAGGCCCTGATCGACGGACTTGTTCTGGGCTTTGTTCTTTGCTATCTCCGACATCCCACATCCTTAACTATTTCACATGCAAATAAAAATGGAGAGGGCATTTCTGCCCCCTCCATAGCGCTACCGAACTACCTCAATCAAACTGCCGATTGGAAGTCGAGGTTGCCTGAATCGAAGGTGAACGTGACCTTGCCAACGATCTTGACGATCGACTGGACCACGTCATCGTCACCTGCCAGCGCAACATAGGTGTTGCCACCGATGTAGGCCGAATAGGCAGCGTGGCCGAGGTTGTCGATCTGGTGTTCGGCATTCGTCAGGAACTGCGTCCAGCTGACCGTCGAACCTGCTTGGATCACGTCGTTATCAGCATGACCGCTGATACCGCTTGAAGTCGTCAGCATGTCACCAACGGCGAAACCGGTGATGGTATCCACGGCGGCTTGCGACACCACGAGATCACCTTCGCCAGCACCACCCGTAGTCGTCGAGTTGGTAATCCAGGATTGGTCGTCCTGCAGAACCACCAGATCGTCCTTGGCAGTATTGCTCAGCGTAATGGCGTTGGTCCCGTCGTTGTCGGTGATGGTCGAACCGCCCGTTGCGCCCTTGATCACAGCCGCACCGGCGTAGCCGGACACATCGATCAGCGTGGTCGAGTAACCTTTACCTGCATAGCCACTGTAGTCCACATTGCCGATAGTGATGGCATCGTTCTTGGCGGTCAAAGACAGCCAGGTGCCCAGATCGTCAAAGCCATCGACTTTGTCGTCATCGGATACCACACCGCCAGTGACAGTGATGTTACCCACCGTAACGGTACCGTCAGTCGATTCAAGCGTAACACAGCCGTATGCGTTATCAGACGAAACGGCATTTTTCGTCGCAACGTTGCCTTTGGCATTGATCGTGATATTTCCAACAGTGACATTGCCGCCGTTGGCATTACCACCGTTTGCGCAAACATACAGGCACGCATACACTGTATCGGCCGAGTCAGAGTCCGCCGTAACGTTCAGCACCACATCCTTGATGGTGATGTTACCGACAGCATCATCTGCGTAGTTGCAGACGCCCATCCAGATGCAGTCGCCAATACCTGCGGTCAGCGAGACATTACCTACGGCAATTGCGCCTGTGCTGCCGTCGTTTGCATAGTTAGTAATGTAATTACTGTCTGCATTTTCACCAATGATCGTAACATCGCCCATGGTGATCGTGCCGGCATCGTCGTATTCGGCGCAGTTATACAGGCAGAGGTAAACATCTTCCGCTTGCAGAGTCACGTTACCAACGCTGATATTTCCAACCGCGTCACCACTTTCGTACAAGTAGAGGCATGCAGAGCCGGTCGTTTCGTCATCGGCCTTCATCGAGACGTTACCCACCTTGATGCCAGCGGCAAGACCCTCGTCCGCATAGTTGCACACACACAGAGCCATCTCTCCATCACCAATGGCTTCCATGTTCACGTTCCCGACCGTGATCAAACCGGCTTCATCAGCTCCGGACTCGCCATCTGCGCAGTTAATCACGCAAACGCAGGCGTAACCGTCATCAGCGGTGCGCGCGTTAATGTTGCCAATGGTGATCGCGCCAGCAGTTGCATTGCCGGAGCGCGCATACGCATAGTTGCAAATCGAGAATTGGTTCGTCGCATCAGTTTGCGTCAGCGCGATATCCTGATTGATGCTGATGTTTCCGACCACGACGTTGCCAACGACAGCATCGCCAGAGCCCGAGTTGTAAGCGCAACGCTCGATGCAAATGCAGTTTTCCGCATCATTGCTGTCACCCGGCAGCTGGCCCATGGTGACATTGCCGATGCTCAGATTACCGATCGTGACATCATGCACTTTGGTGGAATCGCCGTAGGCATACTCGCACACAACAATACAGTTCGTCGACGAAGCCACCATCATATTAATGTTGCCGATCGTGACGTTCCCGATCGTCGTTTCGCCACCCGCATCGGTCGTTCCCGTTTGAGACGCAGCAAGGCAGAAGTAAAGTTGGTTGGTGCCCGTGCCGGTAGCCTTCATGTTGATGTTGCCAACATGGAGATTACCGATGGTTGCGTTACCGGTATGATCAACTTCGGCACACGCGTCAATGCAGACGCAGTTTTCATAACTTGCGGTCAGGCTGATGTTGCCGACATTGATGTCGCCAACAGTCGCGTTGCCGGTGTCAGCGGTTGCGCAGTTGCACACGTACAGGTAGAAATAATCATCGGTGCCGTTGGCGAAATGGATGTCGCCAATGGTTACGTTGCCTGCCGTCGCATTGCCTTCACCATTGTTGGTCGCCGAGTTCACGACTTCCATATAGAAGCAGCCATTGCCTTCGACATCCAGGCTACCCAGCGTGATGTTGCCCACCGTGGCGTTGCCCTTGTCAGCCGACATGTCTGCGGAGTTGCAGATTGTTATGTACTGTGCATAGACGTCCAGGTGGTCAGTCCCGGCACCGTTGGCCTCATTGGTCAGCGTGACGGCGATATTGCCAACCGTGACGTTACCAGCAGTGGCGTTGCCGACGGCACCACCAAACACATAAGCTTCGTTTTCAATCGACAGATAACCGCAGCCGGATTCTTTCACGTCGATGGTCACGTCACCGACGGCGATATTGCCAACTTCGGCGTTGTGGCCGGAAGCGCACGCACTGTTATCGAGCAAAACGGAATACGCGCACGCACTCTTGCCGATTTCGAGGTTGATGCTGGCCACCTGAATGTCGCCGAGGCTCACATCATCAACAGTGCTGCACTCATACTTGGTGAGACCAACTTCAGCATAGGCTTTCTCGCCGAGAACGACATCGATACCGCCGGTGCCCATCTTGACGTAAGCATCGACTGCACCTGCTTGCGTATTCTTCAGATAAACGGCGGCATTCAGGTCGCCCAGTTTGAAGAAGCCATCAGCGCTATCCAACGTATCGAAGGTAGCCGAGTCCGTCCCTGCTACTTCGACCGTGCCAGTGGTTTGGCCGTCGATGCTGACGTAGAAGTCACCCGTCGCCTCAAGGTCTTCGACTTCGACGCTCAGGCCATCCTTGCCGGACAGATCGATGACGTTCAGGTCGGAACCCAGGAAGTGGCCATCAATCGTCAGATTCGGCGAAACGCCGGTATCGCCATTGATCAGGCTCAGGCGTTCAACGCCATCGACACACGAGAACGGCGCTTCATAGTCTTCGCCGTAGATATCGGCAACTGCGATTTGCAGGTGGGTCTTGCCATTGCCATGGATCTCGTCTGCGAGCGTCCAGGTCGAGCAATCGTCGCTGCCGTCATAGTCGAGCACGCCCTTGACGATGTCGTAGGTGTTCGGCGACGTAATTTCTACGTCGTCAATGTCCTTGGTCAGAATGTAGGTTTCCGAATTCAGCGCGCCGTCCGCAGCCATTGCGGCGTCCGCATAGGTGTAGGTCGGATTTTTATCGAATTCAAAACGCGAGAGGACGATCTTGTTACGGCCAACAGCGTGGTCGCCAAACGTCCAATGGCCACGCGAACCTGTACCCGGAGCGAAATCAACGTCGACGGTGCCATCAAGGAAAGTCAGGTGATCGGTACCGCCGGTCGGGTCCATTTGGATCTTGACGATCACGCCAGCCGACGGCGTGTTCTTGAGACCGTACAGGGTCATTTCGTTTTTGAAGAAACGAACCCTGAAGTCCGTGCTAGCTGCATCGATAGCGATGGTATCGCCGTCCGAAGCACCGCCCAGAGTAAAAGTCTTCAGCGTCGCGGTCGGATTAAAAACGTATGTCGTATTGTCGGTAGCAACATCTGCTTCGTTGTCCGTCACGATTACGTAGGATGACGTATTCGCCATTTGCACTACTCCTATGAGTTGAACTGCGTTTTGGTATTACGAATCGGCTGTCCGCCCACCTTGCGAAAGGCGGCAAATGTTCCCGACTATTCGGGTAGCCTCTTGCGATCGTAGATTTTCGGCGAACTCAGGTTTGTGGGCAGGGTCACAAATACGTGATTTTCGACATATCGATATAGTTTCCAGCCTTAGGAGCGCTGGCAGCAGGTTGCCATATAAACAACCTCAATACTGATAACGAAGGCCAAGTGACGTGCGCGTGCTGCTCACGTTGAAAATATCCAGGTTTGAACTGTCACGTAGATGCTCAATCTCGGCATGCAGCAGCCACCCCGGATGCCCCGGACTAAACTCCCAGAACCACGCCAATCTCGCACTGGTGCGAATGAGTCGGCGCTCGGCACCGTTTGCCAGCAAGTTGCTATAACCTTTGGCGTCCGCGTTGTAGCTCCCACCGAGAAAGGCGATCACCATGTGGCGCGCAGCAATCTGGCGGGCGTGATGCAGACCCAGTTCAATGCGATCGGTACGCCCGCCGGCCCGCTCCAACCGCGGGTCGTCGCGAGCAATACTGACGACAATCGTGGTCTGGCTCTGGTCGCCACGACAAGCGGCAGACGCACTCAGACTGGGAACGTCGGCGTCGACATACCCGCTCAATGTGTAATTCCTGGATTCGCCGGCAATGCGCACCCCCCATCGGCATGCCTTTTCATAGGCGACAAGCCCTACGCCGGCAGTCGCGATGGACACGAGTGAATTTCCGCCGAGGGTAATCGTGCGGGCAGCGGCAATGCCCTCTACAGCCCAGCCATGCACCTTTGGCAATGCGATTTCATGGGTATAGCCAAGCGCCGCTTCGCCCAAGCTGTAGTCTCGCCGGACATCAAATTCTTTGTATTGACCTGAAAAATAGACTCTCGCTCTTTGCTCTTCACCAAAATGCAATGCGCGCTGCCAATCTGCCCTTAACTGAAAAAATGAATCTGCAGCAGCTCGCGCCGCTGGCGGAATGGTTACTTGCAGCGGGAGTCCACCGATAGGGGTCAATGTAAATATACTGGAGGCGAGTCCGAGATTGGCATTGGAATCATGCCCAGCAGACAGATGGACATAACCGTTACCCACGCCCTGCCATGCATCCAGCAGCTGACGCGCCCGTTCAGTATTTGCAACCAACTCGGCGCGCAGCCCGCGAAGCTGGTCGCGTAATGGCTGTGGCACATCAAAACTTTGTTCAACGTGCGACACGATTTGTTGTGCAACCTCGGATTCACCTAATCTTGCATGGGCTAACGCCAGATCGACCCACGCCCCTGCGAAATCGGGCCGAACCAGCACTGCTCGCTCAAGCGCTTGCTGTGCGATAGCTGGTCTCCCTGCCTCCAGCGCCGCAATGCCCAATTGATAATCAAACAACGGCTCACCGGCAAACTCATTTTCGTAGTTCGACAGAAGTGCTAACGCATCGTTAAAACGCCGGGCACGGTGCAAGGCAGCCGCTTCGCGCATCACATCGCGGTAATCGGCCGTCTGTACTGAACGATGAGGCGGAACTCCCGGCGGAGCGGGCTGCGCCAGAGCGACCGTCGAGACGAGACAAAGCATCGCCCACAGCAAGATTCGAGCTGGCGAATACAAAGCGTCAATCGGGGATCTACAGTCTTTCCTGATCAGGATTCACTCTGGCATTATTATTTTATTTATGAAAACGAATCATACCGTACGCATCATCACCTGCAAGACGGCGCATGAAAACATAGGCAGCTTCGTCGCCGGCATTACTGAATCCGCCGGAGATATTAACGTTCGACGCCCCACGATCGGGAGCAAATTGGCCTGCATCAGAAAAACTTCCGGAGCTGCGCATACGAAGACTCCGCTCATCGGAAACCCATGTAAAGCTGGTTCCGAAAGTTCGCTTGTCAAAATTCAGAGACAGTGTGGGCGCCAGAATTTCAGCGGGCTTTAGTGAGCCATCCGAAGCGCGCGCATAACCGACCGCTTCTGTGGGCACAAAGCTGACCTGCCCACTCTGAGGCAAGGAAAGCGCACCCTCTGCACGATACAAGAACAGCACATCGTTCTTACCAAGTAGCTCATAGCCAGACGGGATCGCCGCCTGCTCAGACCAACGCCCCCAGAAAAGTGATTTGCTCAAAACTTCGGTAGCGGGCACTTGCGTAGTCGGCGTATTCACCATCGGCTCTTCCGGACGCGGAAAGCCGAATACGCTCTTGGACTGGCCCGGCGCCAAGGTCTGCAGCACGGGCTTGCTATCAGGCGTGACTTCGAGGTAACTGCCGTTTAGTGAGCCTGCGAGTTGCGCCGACAGGCCACCTGCACATGGGCCCAGAGCATCACGCATACAATAATCAGAAAAAGGAGCAGCCACAATCGCTCCCTGCTGAACGGCGACGCGGGTAATGGCGCTGGCAGCTTGCACGACAAAGTCAGTACCGCGAATGCCGATGGCTGCGACCGGCGTATTCAAACGGAAGTTGTCCTTGGCGGACTGGCCGGCCTTGCCGGTGATGAGGCGGGCGACGCCCTGCGACAGACTGAAGCGAACCCGATTGTTTTTCGGCTCGCGTTCGTCATACACGTACTGCTCGACCTGCAGCCGGGAGTTCGGCCGCACGCTGACGAAGGCGTCATCGACAAAGCGAAGGTGTACATGGCCATTGC
>JACCDS010883007.1_pt1 | contig 17949 bp, 18 predicted proteins | sample 7446441 | NCBI WGS metagenome assembly JACCDS01 (sample SAMN15323445, study PRJNA562643) | freshwater metagenome | isolation source: river surface water | place: USA:Blue River Watershed | collected 2017-08-17
CAATGACAATTCTTGGGAGGTTCTAAAGCAATTATCTACGCAATAGAGCTCCCTTCAGGCTATCTCATTTGCCCGAAATTACGGTAAATCGGCAGCGCTTCATGAGGGTTTTACCAAAGCCTCAGGGCAGGTAGTCATTACGATGGATGCGGATTTACAAGATTCCCCTGACGAAATCCCGGAATTATATCGTTTGATTACGGAGGAAAATTACGACCTAATTTCGGGTTGGAAGCAGAAGAGATTCGATCCTATTTCGAAAACTATTCCAACCAAATTATACAACGCAGCCACCCGCAAATTGTCTGGGGTTAAACTGAATGACTTCAATTGCGGCCTGAAAGCTTATAAAATTGAAGTGGTAAAGACGTTGCGTCTTTACGGCGAAATGCACCGCTACATTCCTGTTCAAGCGAAATGGAATGGATTTACGAAGATTGGCGAGAAAGTAGTTCAACACCAAGCTCGTAAATACGGGGTAACTAAATTTGGTTTAGAGCGATTCCTTTATGGCTTCTTAGACCTATTATCGATTTCCTTTGTGCAGATTTTCGGAAAACGTCCGATGCACTTGTTTGGGAGCCTGGGTATCCTATCATTTTTGACTGGAACTGGTTTAACGACCTGGCTAATCGGCGAAAAGTTATACAACATTGCCTATAATTTGAAATACCGCAATGTGACGGACAATCCACTCTTCTTTTTAGCCCTAGTGGCCATTATCTTAGGTGTTCAGTTGTTTTTAGCTGGTTTTATCGGCGAATTACTGATTACCAACTCGGATAAAACGACGAATTATCAAATCAAGGAAGAAATATCCTAATTATGCCAAACAATGATCTGAGCTGGCTTAGCCGCTCCGAACTTTTGATCGGTCCGGCAGGGATCGCAAAATTACAAGCTTCACACGTTTTAGTGGTCGGTTTAGGGGGCGTAGGCTCTTTTGCCGCAGAATTTATCGCACGTTCCGGAGTAGGAACCATGACCATTGTAGATGGTGATGTGGTAGATCCAACGAATCGCAACCGCCAATTACCTGCTCTAGCAACAAACCATGGAGTTTCGAAGGCTCAAATTATGGCGGAACGACTTTTGGCCATTAACCCCGCTTTGAAATTAACCTCCATCGAAACGTTTTTAAGCCCTGAAGAAGCGAAAAACCTATTAGAAACGAATCAATTTGATTACGTGATGGACTGCATCGATTCGGTTACGCCTAAAGTAACCCTGTTGAAAACGGCCTATGATCTCGGTTTTAAAATCGCCAGCTCCATGGGTGCCGGCGGAAAAATGGATCCTACCCAAATCAGAACAGCAGATTTATTAGATACCAGACAGTGTTATTTAGCCTCCTTAGTGCGCAAACGAATTCGCAAAATGGAAATTGGAAAAGGAATTAAAGCGGTGTTCTCTTTAGAAAAAGTAAAGGATGAATCACTTATCCTGACTGACGGAAGCAACTTCAAAAAGTCCGCCTACGGTACGATCTCTTATTTACCGGCTGCCTTTGGAGGCGTAGTCGCATCCATCGTCATTCGTGATTTATTAGACGAGCCAATCCCGATGGAGAAGAAACTCAAATTACCCAAAAAGAATGATCAAAATAGGCGTAATTAATGTGTCCGACAGGGCAAGTGCGGGTATCTACGAAGATATTCCTGGCAAAGCCGTGGTCGAATTATTAAAAGAATACCTGGAATCTGATTTCGAGGTAGTCTACGCCGTTGTTCCAGACGAACAAGATCAACTCGAAGCGAAGATGATAGAAATGTCTAAAGAAGTCTGTCTTCTAGTAACTACTGGCGGAACTGGCCCAGCCTTACGCGACGTAACCCCAGAAGCAACAGAAGCAGTTTGCCAAAAAATGATGCCCGGCTTCGGCGAACTCATGCGCTCCGTGAGCTTGCAATACGTCCCCACAGCCATTCTTAGCCGTCAAACAGCAGGCATTCGAAATCAAACATTAATTCTAAATCTTCCTGGAAAACCAAAAGCTATCAGACAATGTCTTGAGGCCGTTTTCCCAGCCATCCCTTATTGCATCGATTTGATTGGCGGGCCTTTCTTGGTGTGTAGAGAGGAGAATATGAAGGCTTTTAGACCGAAGTAGATTATAGATAAGAGAGTATAGAGCATAGATTTTTATCTCTTATCTCTACTCTATAATCTCTAATCTTATTTTTCGTTAGCTAGCAATAGTTGATAGAGCTTCTCCGTCACCTCTCCTCTCTTTCCATTTCCAATCTGCTTACTATCGATGGAAAAAATAGGCAAAACGCGCTTAGTGCTTCCAGTCGTAAAGACCTCATCCGCATTCATAAAATCGGCTAGCGAGCAGGCTCCCACTCGAACTTCGTAAACTGACGAAGCTAAAGCTATCACCTTTTTACGGGTTATTCCCTCTAAAATATGATCAGAAGGGGTGTGAATTACACCGTCTTTGACATAAAACAAATTAGAACGAGACGACTCCGACACCCCAAATTCAGGCGTATGATAAATCAAATCATCTCCACCAGCCGCTCGTACTGCCGGCATTTCACGCAAGGCGAAGGCATAATTCAAGGATTTAATATCTGCCATCTCCCGCTTGTATTCGCGGCTAATCAATCGCAATCCAGAAGTAGGCTCTGCAAAAGAGAAGACCCCTGGAAAAATGTATAATTCGGAATCGCCAGATGGATCGAAGCCATTTGGACTAAAACCAGCTGTTAAAACAAGCTTCACTCCTAGGCAAGGGTCGACAGATTGCACGGCAATCTCGTGGATTAAAGAAGCTAAATACTCTTTCGTATACGAATGAGGCAAACCCATCTTCGCGGCCGAACTCAAAAAACGATCTAGGTGATCCGACATAAAGATGGGATTACCCTCCATAATGCGGAAGAAATCGAAGATGCCGAAACCACGTAGAAAGCCCGCATCCTTGATGGAGACAGTTACTTTCTCAGGGTCTTGCCACCCGCCTTTATAATAAATGGGATAGGCCATTTTGCTGTAGTTTTTGGACTAATTGAATAGTTTCATTAGCTTCCTTCACATCGTGCACGCGTAAAATAGATGCTCCTTGCAACAAAGCTACGGTATGTAAAACGGTGCTACCGTTCAATGCCTCATCAGCTGAAATGCCTAATTCCTTCCAGATCATCGTCTTTCTCGAAAGACCGGCTAAGATGGGTGCACCTAATAATTTAAAGGGACGTAAATGAGCTAATAAGGAATAATTGTGATCAAGGGCTTTGGAGAAACCAAAACCGGGGTCCACAATTAAATCTTTGAATCCACGGGAACGTAGCTCCTGGACTTTGGGCAATAAATCGTGTAAGACCTCCGCTACCACATTCTGGTAATCTGGCACTTCGTGTACTTGCTCGAAACGCCCTACGCTGTGACTGAGAATATAAGGAACTTGATTTTCGACAATGTAATCGAAAACGCCTTCATCCATTTGGCCTGCACCGATGTCATTAAAAAGATGCGCGCCTGCCGCTAATGCCGCCTTCGCGACTGCAACGCGATAGGTGTCGATCGATATAATCACCGAGGGGTATGCAGCAGAAATAGCTGAAATAATAGGACAAACCCGCTCTATTTCTTCCTCCGGACTCACCGGTGCCGCACCTGGGCGTGTGGAATGCCCACCTACATCTAAAATCAAAGCGCCTTTGTCGATCATGGATGAAGCCTGTTGTAAGGCTGCATCAACCGATGAAACACGACTTCCTTCGAAAAAAGAATCCGGGGTGATGTTTAAAATCCCCATGATTTTAGGCGCTGAAAAATCAATCAATTGCCCATTTAAACGGATTGTTTGACTGGTGGAAAAAAGAGCGTCCAAATCGAATGAATTTTAGGATAATTTAAATAATTTTGTAGGCTATAAAAACGCGAGCATCGTCTAAAAACTGTATCTATGAATAGGGACTCAACGCCTTCCCAAACCGAAATCGAATATCGCCAAGTAATTTCATACTGCAAAGCCTTGTTTGATAAAAAAAACAAAGATTACGGCACTTCATGGAGAATTTTAAGACTACCTAGCTTAACCGATCAAATCTTCATCAAAGCTCAACGAATCCGCAGCATTCAAGAAAAAGGTGCTCAGAGAATAGAAGATGGCATTGAAGGAGAATTCATTGGAATCATCAACTATTGCATCATCGCGCTAATCCAAAAATCGCTGGAGGGTTCCGATCAAATGGAATTCGAAGCCGCCGAATTAGGCCGCATTTATGATGAGCAAGTGGAGATCACTTTGGAATTATTACGCAATAAAAACCACGACTACGGCGAGGCTTGGCGCGATATGCGGATTAGCAGCATGACGGACTTAATTCTAATGAAGATTTTCCGTACGAAACAAATAGAAAACAACGATGGTGTAACTCTTGTTTCAGAAGGAGTTGAGGCGAATTACCAAGACATGCTTAACTATGCCGTGTTCTGCCTCATCACATTGAAAAACGAGCAACAGCAGCAACAACAGCAATAATGGCCAAAATCGCGAAGTATTTATTGGTGGGTATTTTCATCTTCTCAGGTCTCATTAAATTGAATGACCCGATCGGAACCCAACTTAAATTAGAAGAATACTTTGACGTATTTTCGGTGGACTTTGCCTTTATGGCTGGTTTTTGGAAGTTCTGGATTCCGTATGCGCTTATTTTATCTATCTTATTAAGTAGTTTAGAAATCGTTTTAGCCATCGCGCTGGCACTGAATTACCGCATTAAACAGACTTTATATGCGTTTTTAGGGATCCTTGCCTTTTTCGGATTTTTGACCTTCTATTCCGCCTATTTTAACAAGGTAACGGACTGTGGATGCTTTGGGGAAGCAATTAAATTAACTCCCTGGACATCTTTTGGAAAAGATATATTTTTAATTGTTTTGACAGCTATTCTACTTATTGCTAAGAAACCGAAAGATGAAAAAACAGGCAAATGGGTGGCAGCAACAGCCGTTGCCAGCATTGTCCTTGGGACCTTTTGCTATCTATATCTACCTATCAGCGATGGTTTACCCTATGCCGTTGGAGACAATATCCCATCGAATATGAAGGAGCGGGAGCCATTGAAATTCTCCTACGTCTACAAAATCAAAGGGGTAGAAACGGAATTAAGCGAAATGCCTACGGATACGACAGCGCAATTCATTTCGATGCAGGCAACGAATGAGAAAGAGGCTAAACCATTGATCACAGATTACCAATTATGGGCAGAGGGCGATACCACAAATTATACGCAAGAAAGCTTCAAAGGGGTAAAATTGATGGTTATTATCCCGAACATCCACCACATGAATGAGGGTGCATTGCCTGAAATCGAAAAACTTACAAAAGAATTGAAAAACATGACCGTTTGGCTTGTTTCTGCTTCTCCAGATGCGGAAGTGAATGCCTTACGACATAAGCACCAGTTAGCGTTTCCAGCGCTTTCTGCCGATACGAAAATACTTAAAACCATTGTTCGCTCTAGCCCAGGTTTATGGCTATTAAAAGATGGAACGGTAAAAGGTAAATGGTCTTCCTATTCCCTACCGTCTGCGGATGAAATTCAACAAAGCCTACAATAAAACGAATGAAGAATATCTATTTAGTGGGAATGCCCTCCTCGGGTAAAAGTACCTTGGGAAAAGAATTAGCAAAGAATATCGGTTACTCATTTATGGACATGGATAAATTAATTGAAACCCGTGAACAAAAGACTGTATCTGAGATATTCTCGAATTATGGTGAGGCGCATTTTCGTGAAATAGAAAAAAAGACTTTGCGAGGTTTTCAACCGGATCAATCGATGGTCATCGCTACTGGCGGCGGGGTTCCTTGCTTTAATGACAATATGGATTTCATTAAGGCGAATGGGGTAAGTGTATTCCTAAATGTAGATGTGAATGATTTAGCTACGCGTTTGTATAAAGCGCAGGGAAATAATCGTCCTTTATTGGATAAGTCCCAAAGCGAAGAAGTCGTCATCGCCTCCATCAAAAAAACCTTCGAGGAGCGCCTTTCTTTTTATCAGCAAGCTGATATCCAAGTAGACGGAGAAATCACCGTAAGTCAATTGCTTTGGCTTTTAGACCAATACTTGCCGGTCTAGAAATAAATCCCGCCTCCAAGCATAATTTGAGTAGCGCTTAGGTTCAAGGTAGCAGAGCTATAATCTTCTACATTCTTTAATGTATAAGGCGTGTAGGCATCTCTCTGGGTCCTTTGAATGGCCGTTAAATCTAGATAGAAAGTAGAATTTCGGTATCCAACTCCTCCAGAAAATTGAAAAGCATTGCGATCAATTGTATCATAGCTCGGTGAATAACCCCCTCCAAACATAGCAGCACCACCTCGGATACTCAACATGGGTAAAACTCGAATTTCAGTACCCACCTTCACATTCAATGCACCCTCATAATTGCGGGAGATTTGACTATTGTATTTTGTCTGAAATGATTGATTAGCAGAGCCTCCTAATTCAGCCGAATATACTTTCATTCCACCATATCCTACGTATTCTAGGTCAGCAGTTAGAAATCCTTTTTTGGAGAAGAAATAGGCAAAGCCCCCTGAAACCCGTAACGGACTTAAGAATTGATAGGTAAATTCATTAGTTGTTAAACGGACCGGATTCACTTTCGTAATTGTAATTGGGTTTCCATTCGACCCTGTGCTTGGAATTCCGATAACATTCGGATTTAATCGCGCATCAAAGGTCTCGTTCATCTGATCATAATAGGTAGGAGTTCGTAAATTAAACGAAAGTCTAAGTGAGGAATTTAACTTATAAATTCCACCTAAACTCAGGGCAATTCCTGACCCATTTGTTTGCAATGTCTCATCGAATTGAATTCCAGCTACCTGTTTTGCTCCAATGTATTCTTCCTTCCAATTAGTGCTTGAGCTAGAGGTTATTTTAGTAAAATGTAAGGCAGCACCTAAGTAAAATTTATCTCGATACGAAGCACCATAGGCAAAATCCCAAGAGGTTAATGCACCAGAATTAGAAGCAAAGCCTTCTTGATAGGTGGGCAATAAAGGCTGAAAACGTTCAAATGGAACTCCTCCCGTTCTAAAATTAGGATTGATTAAATAGGATTGATAGGCTAAGGCCTCTGGAGAAGATGCCGTACCTGAGCTAGTATCATATTCATCATCTAAACTAGCGCCAGTTGCGTTTTTATCATTTGCCTTTTCTATGAAATTATCGAGTAATGAACTACGGTTATTAGTTCCTGAAACTTGAATTGGCTGAATAAAAATGGCTTGTCTAGAATAGCCAAAACCAAACGAACCATGCCAATCACTACCACTATGTGAATTACTTGAAATCACCATCCCAAAGATAGGCACTTGCAACTGATTTTCAGAAGCTTGACCTGAGGATGACAAATAGGTTGATTTCGTTTGAACACTCGTAATAGCAAGACTCATATTCACCTCAGAGCGGGTATAAAAACCCAACCCAGCTGGATTTCCTGAAATAGCACTTAAATCAGCACCTAGAGCACTATTTGCGCCACCTAATGCCTGAATTCGAGCAGTTCCAGACGAATAAATGGTGGAAAATTGCTTGGCTAAACCTGGGTAGGTATAGATTTGGGCCACAGCCTCGCTCAACGTAAACACGCTGAAAAGTAAAAAAAGAGCTTTTTTCATGATCGTAAATTAACGAGGACCTCGACTAGTACCACCGCCGCCACCGCCGCCGCTGTAACCTCCGCTAGAGCTAGGACTACTGTAGGAAGGAGTGGAATAAGAGTTCGTTCTTTGGCCTCTGTCAACTGGCGCTGCTTGGTATTCGTAATTAGAATTACGGCGAGGAGCTACATAAGCCGGCTGAGAGCTAGAACCTGAAGATTGACTTGACGGTTGTGTATTCACGCGTGGTAGATTATTTCCTTGTGTATTGTAGGAATTATTTCCACCACGAGGTGAATTAGAATAATTGGCACCTGAACCACGGTTAGTCGATCGATCCTCACGCGGCCCAAAGTTTCTTCTTTCCCTCACATCAGTTTGTTGATTTTGGAAATTAAATCCATTGTTGAATCCATTATTAAATCCAACAGGACCATAAAAATTATTAAAATTATAGAAATTATTAAACCCAAAACGATTGAACCCGAAATTATTGAATCCAAAAGGACTGTAAAATGAACCATAGAATGGGTCAAAAAATGGATTAAATGGATCGTTAAATGGACTATTGAAGGAGTAAGGATTAAATGGTGAGAATCCAAAACCAACACCTACACCAATCCCGATATTCAATGTCCTGAACGGGCTAGCAAAAGTAGAAAAACCTGGATTCCAATAATTAAATGGGGTGTAACGATAGCCATATCCTAAATAAGGGCTATTAAATAATCCATCGCTAAATCCTTGCTGGTAAGCGGATTGATATAAATTAGGATTAACGCGAGAAAAAGATTGTTGCGCTAAACCTTCCTGTTCTTCGATAATTTCGGCTTCCACATCCGACTCATCTAAATCTTGAAAATCAAGGTATTTCTTATCTTTAGCGGCTTTAGCAGCCTTAACTTTAGCCACCTGAACGCTGCGATTCGACTCATCGTATAAATCATCAGTCGCGTACGAATTGTTTGTCACATTCACACAACTTGAAAGGATTCCAAATCCTACAAGCAATAAATAAGCAAAGGATTGATTTTTCATGGTTTTTAGCGGATGATGTCAATTAAAAGCCTAACAAAACGTATCTTTGTATCGTTCCATTTTTCAAATGTAAAGTAAACGAAAAAACGAACATTACATTACGATTTTAACATAATTTATGAGTAAATCCCTACCAAGTCGCGCAGAAAATTATTCTGAGTGGTATAACGAATTAGTAAAGAGAGCAGATTTAGCTGAAAATTCAGCGGTGAGAGGCTGTATGATCATTAAACCATATGGCTATTCCATTTGGGAGAAAATGCAGCGCGCATTAGATGATATGTTCAAGGAAACAGGCCATACTAACGCCTATTTCCCTCTTTTTATCCCTAAGTCTTTTCTTTCAAAGGAGGCCTCACACGTGGAAGGTTTTGCCAAAGAATGTGCAGTCGTAACGCATTACCGTCTAAAAAATGATCCGAATGGCGGCGGAGTCATCGTCGATCCAGACGCGAAATTAGAAGAAGAATTAATTGTGAGACCTACGTCGGAAACGGTGATTTGGTCCTCTTATAAAAACTGGATTCAATCCTACCGTGATTTACCTCTATTGATAAATCAGTGGGCAAACGTAGTTCGTTGGGAAATGCGTACCCGCTTATTCTTACGCACCGCTGAATTCTTGTGGCAAGAAGGCCATACGGCACATGCTACAAAACAGGAGGCGATTGAAGAGACCGAGCAAATGTTAGAAGTCTATGCGGAATTTGCAGAGACCTTTATGGCCATGCCTGTGTTGAAAGGAATTAAAACGGCGAATGAGCGTTTTGCGGGAGCGGATGAAACCTATTGTATCGAGGCGTTAATGCAAGATGGGAAGGCACTTCAGGCGGGAACATCGCACTTTTTAGGCCAAAACTTTGCTAAAGCCTTCGATGTAAAATTCGTTAACAAGGAAAATCAATTAGACTATGTTTGGGGAACCTCTTGGGGTGTTTCCACGCGTTTAATGGGTGCTTTGATCATGGCGCACTCGGATGACCAAGGTTTAGTGTTGCCTCCGAAATTAGCCCCTATTCAGGTCGTTATCGTACCTATCTACAAAGGAGAAGAGCAATTAGAAAATATCAAAGCGCGTATCAATCCATTGGTGAAAACGTTGAAGTCTCGTGGGATTTCAGTGAAGTTTGACTTCGCAGAGAACCAAAGCCCAGGATTCAAATTCGCAGAATATGAATTAAAAGGGGTCCCTGTACGTTTAGCCATCGGTAACCGTGATATGGAAAATGGTACGATTGAATTAGCCCGTCGCGATACAAGAGAAAAAACAAGCATGCCTTTCGAGGGAATTGAAGACGTGATTGTGGATACTTTGGAAGACATCCAACGTAATATCTATCAAAAAGCGTTCGATTTCAGAGCCGCGAATACCTTCGAGGTGAATAGCTGGGACGAGTTTACCGTGAAAATCGAAGAGGGTGGATTCCTTTCTGCGCACTGGGATGGTTCGTCTGAAACAGAAGAAAAGATTAAAGAATTAACGAAGGCCACGATTCGTTGCATCCCACTAGATGCAAAAGAAGAAGCTGGAAAATGCATCCTAACAGGAGCACCTTCCAGCCGCCGAGTAATCTTTGCTCGCGCCTACTAGGCCACGATTTTTTTCAATACTTCTAATACCCGATCGATCTCCGCTCGGGTATTATTTTTGCTAAAGGAGAAACGAACGGCAGCACCCTTTGCTGCAGGATTCAAGGCTGTTAATACGTGTGATCCCACTGAGGTGCCGCTTGAACAAGCGCTACCGCCTGAAGCAGAAATCTTCTCTATGTCTAATTGAAATAAAAGCATATCACCGTCCGCCACAGATGGGAATCGTACGTTTAATACTGTATATAAGCTATTTTCTACATCCCCAGAAGCCCCATTGAAGGAAATGCCTGGGAATTGTTTTTGTAAACCCTCTATGAAATAGGCTTTCAAGCCTTTGATGTAAGTGGCGTGCTCATCCATAGAGGAATAGGCTAATTCTAAGGCTTTAGCAATACCTACCATGCCATATACATTCTCTGTCCCGCCACGTTGGTTACGCTCTTGCGCTCCACCATACATTAATGGACTAAACGCCGTTCCCGCTTTAGCATACAAGAAACCGATGCCTTTAGGACCGTGGAATTTATGCGCTGCTCCCACCATGAAATGAACTTTTAAGGCTGAGGCATCGTGCTTGTAGTGACCCATGGTTTGGACCGTATCCGAATGAAATAAGGCTCCGTATTGCTCGCAAAGGTCTCCTACCGCATGCAAATCCAATAAATTACCTATCTCATTATTCCCATGCATGAGACTCACAAGCGCCTTCTCTGACGAAGACAACAATTCTTCCAAATGGGCTAAATCAATCGATCCATCGGGATTTACACGGACTAATTTCAATTCTGCTAATCCCAGTTTAGCCCAAGCCTCCGCCGTATGTAATACGGCATGGTGCTCTATTGGCGAAGTGATAATCACCTTGCATCCACCGTGCAAAACGGCCGATTGTAAGACCGTATTATCCGCTTCTGTTCCTCCTGAAGTAAATAGAATCTCAGAAGGCGACGCATTTAATAGAGTCGCAATCGTCTTGCGCGCCTTTTCTACCGCCACTTTCGCTTGACGCCCGTGGGAGTGAATCGATGAAGGGTTCGCGGTAAAATGCTCGAAATAAGGTTGCATCTCAGCCCAAACTGCCGGATCCACCGGAGTTGTCGCCGCGTTGTCTAAGTATATGGGTGTTTTTTCTGCCATTTATGCTTCCGCAATTTCTTCAATTACGTGTATAATTTGTTGAGCGAGTGTATCTGCTTCCGCCTCCGAAGAAGCCTCCGCGTAAATTCGAATAATCGGTTCTGTGTTCGATTTGCGCAAATGTACCCAACGATCTGGGAAGTCAATTTTCACGCCATCGATCGTATTCACCTTTTCATTCTTGTATTTTTCAGCGACCGTTGCTAGAATTAAATCAACATTCAGGTCAGCGGATAATTCAATTTTATTTTTGGAAATCACATAGGCCGGATAGCTGGCGCGCAATTCGGATGCCTTGATGCCTTTGTTTGCCAAATGCGTCAAGAACAAACCAATCCCAACTAGGGAATCACGTCCATAATGCGACTCAGGGAAGATTACCCCTCCATTTCCTTCGCCACCGATGATCGCTTTCACTGCTTTCATCTGTGTAACCACATTCACCTCTCCTACTGCTGCCGCATAATACTCTCCGCCGGCTTTGCGCGTCACATCAGCTAAAGCACGAGTAGAAGAAAGATTGGAAACCGTATTACCTGGCTTCACAGAAAGCACATAATCAGCCACCGCTACTAAAGTATATTCTTCACCAAAAGGTGTTCCATCTTCTGAAATAAAGCAAAGGCGATCCACGTCCGGATCCACCACGACACCTAAATCGTAATTTCCACCTTTCATTTTCGAGATCATGTCCGTTAAGTTCTCCGGAAGTGGTTCTGGATTGTGGCCAAAATGACCCGTCGCCTCCCCAAAAATCACGTCCACGTGCTGAACTCCCAAGGCCTTCAACAACATAGGCACCACGATTCCTCCCGTTGAATTCACTGCATCTACTAATACGCGGAAATTCGCTTTCTCTATCACTGATTTATTTACCCAGCTCAAGCCCAACACGTGATCCACGTGCTGCTGTAAAAAGCTATCGTCTTGCGTTAATTGACCTAATTTCATTACGTCCGCGAAATCAAAATCTTGATTTTCTGCGATGACTAATAAGTCTTTCCCATCCTGATCGGAGATGAATTCTCCGCGATCATTCAATAATTTCAAAGCATTCCACTGCGCTGGATTATGGCTAGCGGTAATGATGATTCCGCCTGCTGCTTTCGTCCAAGGCACCGCTAATTCAACCGTTGGGGTAGTAGAAAGACCGATATCTAAAACATCCCAACCTAATCCGATTAAGGTATTCGCCACTAAAGAACTGACCATTTCACCGGAGATACGCGCATCGCGACCTAGCACGATGGAATTCGATGGATGTCCTTTTTTCTTTAACCAGGTGCCATAAGCTGCTGCGAAGGTAACCACGTCCAAAGGACTTAAACCTTCGCCCGGTTTTCCACCAATGGTACCACGTATGCCTGAGATTGATTTAATTAGTGCCAAAACAAATTTGAATTAGAATGAATAGTTGATCAAAATTAAAGAAAATATCCCTATTTTTCGATGAAATTTTAGCTAAACCTACCAGACATGAATTCCGAAAGATTGGAGAACCTATTGGCCGAAATCCAACAGCTGCGCGTAGCGGTCATGGGGGATTTTGCTTTGGACTTCTATTTCGATATTCAAACCTCCACTGGCGAATTTTCCATCGAAACCGCTAAAGAAGTTCATCTCGCCTCTAATCCGCGTGCTTATTTAGGCGGTGCGGGCAATGTAGCAAAGAATCTAGCCGTTTTAGGCGTACAAGTTTCTGCCTTTGGGGTGCGAGGAAATGACCTCTTCGGCAGGGAAATGGCGCATCAAATGAACTCATTAGGAATCGATGCCCAGAACATAAAGGAAATTGCCATCGATACCCCTACGTATTCGAAACCGATGCAGGGGGCAGAGGAATTGAATCGAATTGATTTTGGGACGAGATCCACGAAGTTTCAGGATCATACAGACGAGTTAATCGAGGCGCTTGAAAAAGAATCGTTTGATTGGGTCATTTATAACGAGCAATTCAGTATTCCCTTATTGCAATCGCATCACATCGAGGCAGTTCATAAAACAAATGCAATAGCTGATCTACGCTCGCTAGGCAGCTATGCAAAACACATGCCTTTGAAAGTGAACGAGGCTGAGTTTGTTAAGCTACAATCAAAACCAGCCACGAAAGAACATATTCAGGCCTGGGCAAATAACAAAAAACAACCTGTCTTGGTTACCCTTGGAGAAAAAGGAATGGTTTATGCCAGCCAGCATGAGTACCATCACCAACCCGCCTTTCCGGTAACAGGGCCCATCGATACGGTGGGTGCAGGAGACATGGTTGTGGCGGGATTTTCGGCGGCGAGAGCAGCAGGGGCCACGGTGGAAGAGGCATGTAAGTTGGCGAGTTTGGCCGTACATATATCAATTCATCAACTAGGCGTAACCGGCTCAGCGAGTCCGGAAGCCATAAGACAATTAAAGGATGGACATTCAATCGCTTAGATCAGAAATCAAAGAATATACGGAAGGGGCACTATTGCCCTTCTGGATTCAGCGGACCGTAGATCGGGAAAAAGGAGGATTTATTACCCATTTTAATGAGTTTGGGGAGGATGCGGGAGATGATGAAAAATCATTGATTGCCATGACACGTTCCGTGTTTACGTATGCACAAGCGTACAGGCATGGTTTTGGTGGGGAAGTGATGAAAGAGATGGCGGCCCATGGGGTTAGGTTTTTGCTGGACAAAATGTGGGATGCCGAGCACGGTGGTTTCTATTGGATGGTGAACCGGGCTGGAGAGGCGACGAATAAGCAGAAGATTGGTTATGGACATAGTTTTGCCATTTACTCCTTGAGCGAATATACCTTAGCGACAGGAGATCCGGTCGGCTTGGCGTATGCGGAGAAAGTCTTTGATTTACTCCAAAAGTATGCTGTGGATACTAATTATGGAGGATATTGGGAGTTCTTCGCGGAAGATTGGTCGCTGATGGGTCCAGGTGCTCCGGGTGGAGATCGCAAGACCCTAGATGTGCATATGCACCTGATGGAGGCATTCACGACACTTTATGAGGCGAGTGGAAAAGATATTCACCGCAGAAAGCTGAAGGAGTCGATTGATATTTTGATTCAAAAAATCATGGATCCGGCGACTGGAACGGGGATTCCCCAGTTTTGGGCGGACTGGAGTGTGGCACCACAGATTAAATTTGATATCGTGTGGGGCTGGGATCGTTTTCAAGATGGGGGCCAAAAAGCCTCCGCCGTCGATAACACCTCCTATGGTCATAACTCGGAATTTGGCTGGTTATTAATGCACGCGCTGAAGGTGGGCAGGATCGACACAGCACCGTATGTGGCGAATATTAAGAAAGCCTTCTACCATTCTATGGAAAATGGTATTGACTGGGAGCATGGCGGGGTGTTTGTAGAGGGATCACATAGTGGTGGACCTACAGACTTAGAAAAAGAGTTTTGGCAGCAAGCTGAAATGCTTATTGGCATGTTAGATGCTTATCTTTTGACAAAAGATGAGAAATTCTTAAAGGCTTACGAACAAGTGCATCGTTTCGTGTTCGATAAGATGATTAACCGCAACACCGGAGAATGGTGGCCGTTGATGACCCGCGAAGGGGAACCTATTTGGCGTCACATGGCTCATAATTGGAAAATTAATTACCATAACGTTCGTTCGATGATTCTCTCCTATGAGAAGCTAGGCGAAATAAAACTATGAAAAAACTACTAATTCTACTCGTATTTCCTTTTGTCGTATTTGGCCAAAAAAACACCTTTTTTGACCTACTCAAAAAACATTTTGAGAACCCGAAGCAACAATTCACCCTTCGAAACGACACGCTTTTTGTTCAGCTATACGAACCCGCTACCGCCTCGCAAGAAGAGTTTCGAGAAACATCTATCGTTCCACTCGGTTCTATCGATCATATCGAGCTCGTAACTGGCAAGGATCAGAAAGGCAATGCTGGGATTAGCCTTCAAATTCATCCAATGCAAGTGAAAAAAACTCCTATCAACAAGGAACTAAATACCGTCACCGCAGACCGCCTCAGCCAAGTAAATGTAGCCTCCGTCAACCAAAAGCTTCAAGGACAAGTATCTGGTGTCACGGTAAGTAACGATAATTCTCCGGGCGGCGGGACGATGGTTAGAATTCGAGGAATAGGCTCTATTAATGCGAATGGGCCACTTTATATTGTAGATGATGTTCCTTTAAATGGAAACATTAACTCTATTAATCCGAACGACATCGAGAGCGTTAACGTCCTGAAGGATCCGTCACAAACGGCTATCTATGGTGTCAGAGGGGCTAATGGGGTTATTGTAATAAAGACTAAAAAGGGACCCAATCTGAACTCTGGCATCGATTTAGGTGAACAAGAAATTCCACTTATCCTGTGGACCTGGGCTGATGCCTATAAACAATTAAAAAAATCCGGCGACCTTAACACCTTAAAATCGATTCTATCTGCTAAATCATATGCCCAAAATTAGTCGCCGCGAATTGCTTTTTGCTTCTGGAACCGCTGCGGGGGCTGCTTTATTGCCTTCCACTGTATCCGCAGCAAACCCTGTTAAGAAGTCGTTCGAATTTTCGTTGAATATGAGTACGATTATGGGCCAAAAGTTAGGGCTCATCAAAGAACTCGAAGTCGCCTCCGCGGCCGGCTATCAGCACTGTGAGATTTGGGTTCCTACACTAGAAGCCTACCTGAAATCAGGTGGCACACTTTCAGAAGTAAAAAAGCGCATCGATGACCTAGGCATTAAAATCCAAAATGCCATCGGTTTCGCCCAATGGATCGTGGATGACGAGGCAACACGTAAACAAGGTGTTGAACAAATGAAACGCGAGATGGGCATGCTAGCTGAATTAGGCTGCTTCCGCACCGCCGCTCCTCCCATGGGCGCAACTAAAGAAGCGGGCCTTGACCTTCGCCGCGCCGCTGAACGCTACCGTACCATTCTAGACATCGGTGTCAGCACCGGCGTCACACCCCAGCTCGAAATGTGGGGACATTCGAAAAACCTAAACCGCGTGGCTGACGTCTTATTCGTCGCCGCCGAAGCTGGTCAACCCAACGCAAAACTATTATTAGACGTATTCCACCTCTACAAAGGCGAATCGTCCATCGACTGCCTCCACCTGGTAGGTGAAAACTCGATTGAAATCTTCCACGTAAACGACTACGTCACCTCCATCAAACCGACCTCTATCACTGACGGAGATCGCATCTACGCAGGCGACGGTGAAGCACCAATCCAAGAAATCATCAAACGCTTAAAACCCTCAGAAAAACCGGTTATCCTTTCACTCGAATTATTTAACAAGGAACTTTGGGCTCAGGATCCACTGAAGGTGGCGAAAACAGGACTGGAGAAGTTGAAGAAATTAGTTTAAACAAAAGGAGCTCATCACAAGATGAGCTCCTTTTAAATAAAGCAAGAAATATCTTATTTCTTAAATTCTACCACATCCGCTGTAATTGAATAAGTCATTGTGTGGTAAAATAATCCTAAAACGAAGGAATTTTTAACATCCTGAGTAATGTTCACTAAAGCTTGATTACTGTTTAAAGGATTTTTTGATAACATATCTTGACGTGCCTCATCAGCTAATTTAGACTTCGCATTTCCTCCTATACCTAGGATATAAGTTGCAGTCGCAGAACCTGTTACTCCTTTTTTAACATAGTCAAAATTTCCTTGGCTTAAAGAAGCTGAATTTTGAATTGATCCTCCGTGAAAAGCAACACATGATGACATCATCACTACCACGGATAATAAGCCTAATACCTTTTTCATAGTTATTCTATTTTTTTTGTGCTTACTCTAAATTACAGTTTTCAGCCTACCTGTTGTCAATCAAATTGACCCTCAAAGTAGGCTTCCTGAAAAGGACTTTCCTAATTAATATCTTGAAAATTATTTAACGGTAATCGCTTCATTTGTTTGCTTAGGGCATATATGCCTGATTTTTACTACTTAAAAAAGAAGACATATCTTCCCATTTTCTATCCTTGTTTACTTAGTCAAATTGCACTAAACGTTTATTAATAGGTAAGGAATTAATTTTACCAAAAAGTAGTTTAAACCGTTAAATAAATACCCAATAATTAACTAAGAATTTACGCCTATCTTGTCATAATTCTGTTCCATCTTAGTTACTCCATTGGCGTGAAAAAGATTATCCTTATTCTATTATTCTTTGTTCCCCTAGCTTCAACACTGGGTCAGTCAATTAATCCTCAGACCATCAATGTAGGTGGCAAGAGGTCTTCAGCATCAGGATTCTCTTTAGACTACAGCATAGGCGAATCAGCCTCGATTGCCTTATTTAAATTTTCAGATAACTCTTCATTAAGCACTGGGGTATTGCAGTCATTTACGCCTCTGGTTACGGGCTTAGTTGACTTAAGCTTTACCGAGGGAGAAAATATAACCGTTTCCCCTAATCCAGCTTCCACTAATCTTCGCATTAAAGGCCTACTAAATCGCCCTGGTTTCATCGAGTTCCATGTAGTGGATCTGAACGGAAGGGTGATGAGTATTGATCCCAAAAGCTATTACATCAACTACTTTGAAAAAGAGTTTAACGTTTCCTC
>JACCDS012481158.1_pt1 | contig 17937 bp, 12 predicted proteins | sample 7446441 | NCBI WGS metagenome assembly JACCDS01 (sample SAMN15323445, study PRJNA562643) | freshwater metagenome | isolation source: river surface water | place: USA:Blue River Watershed | collected 2017-08-17
ACTCCAACTTCGGTTATTCGCTGCTCGGCCGAGTCATCGAAGCATGCACTGGCAAAAGCTATGAGACCTACGTTCGGGATACCATCCTCAAACCCGCCGGTGCCAGTGGCATGGTCATCGGCGGCGACAAGGAAGCCGACCGCAAGAGCAACGAGGTGAAGTACTACGGCAGCGGCGCGTATTCCAGCGTCAAGCCCAAGCGCTTCGATGCGCATGGCGGCTGGATCGCCACGCCGACCGATCTGCTACGCTTCCTCAAATATGAATCGGTGCTGGGCAAGTCCTATGCTCATTACGGCAAAATGGACGGCACCACTTCGGTGCTGAGCCGCCGCGCCGACGGTTTCAGCATGGCTGCCGTAGCCAACAAGCGCAATGAAATCCCGGCAGAGATGCACGCGATGCTAACCGAGATCGTGGACAGCGTTTCAAAGTGGCCCGACGTCGACCTGTTCTGAACCGGGCGACGCCTTGCGCAGACGTAGCTGCAAAAGGGCTGCGTTTGATCAGTATTGCCAGCAACTGATTTACCCCACAGGCGGCCCGGTCGAGTGAGACACGACCGGGCCACCGCAATCTTCTCCATGAGCAGACCAGCCATCCCCCCTCCCCTGCCGCCGCCAAATTAATAAATTCCTCGTAATACCACAACGATAACCGCCAAGCCCGCCAATCAAGATGCAATATCACCGGTATTCCGGGTTAAAATGGACAAACTTGCAGACGGGCAATTTCACCCGGCAGGTTTTCCAGACAAATACCAGCAACCAACACTTGTCATGTAAAAAATTTGTCGCACAGGATGGGACACCGGATGGGAATTGAGGCGCACAATTCAAGCTTGCCGGAAGCTGCTTCCCGCTTGCATTACCAAATTCGCAGCAGTTTGGGCGAAGGGGGTTTTGGCCAGGTTTTTGCCGCATGGGATAGCAAGCTGCAACGCGATGTGGCGCTCAAACGGCTCAAACACCCGTCGGCCGACATGCTGCTGCGGGAAGCACGGCTGGCGGCTGCGCTGCAACACCCGGCCTTTGTCAAAATTTACGCGCTCGAACACGATCATGAGGGTCACTTCATCGTCATGGAACGGGTTCGGGGCCAAACCCTGAAAGAGTGGCTCACTACCGAACGGCCCGATGCCCTGGTCGCACTTGGCCTGATCCGGCAACTGGCAGTGGCGATGCGCGAGGCGCATCGGGATAATCTGGTGCATGGTGACCTGAAACCCTCAAACCTGATGCTTGACCCAGATGGCACGCTGCGCATTCTCGACTTCGGACTGGCGACCTCCGATGATCCGCACGCAACGGCACCGCTTAACGAACTTGACCCACACGGAACCATTGTCTATATGGCACCGGAGCGCCTGTTTGGCGCGGCACCGGACCGGCGTGGCGATATGTACGCCGCAGGAGTCATCTTGTACCAACTCGTTTGTGGCAGTCGCCCATTCCCCGGCCTGACCGGTTTGCCACTGGCTACCGCACTGGTCCAGTCCTCCAGCAAACAATGGGATTACCCACCCGAGCTGCATCCGGCGCTGGGCACGCTGATACGCGCCATGACCGCCCACGATCCGGCACGCCGCCCGCCGGACATGGCACACCTGTGCCATGAAATTGACGCAATTGCGCCGCCAACATCAAGGGCCGGGCCAGACCACGTCACCTGGCTGCGCCGCTTGCGCGGGCGGGTTGATCGGCTGGCGCTGCGCCGCAGGCCAATTCGTCACATCGAACCCGCCCCAGTTGCTCTACCCGATACCCCCCCCCCAGCCGCCGCCAAAGAGCACAGTGGCACACCACCACAGCGCCACAGGAAAAACCTGCTCGCCAGTAACGGGGTTAGCCCGTTGCGCCTGCCCCGCCCGCCTGACACGCAACCTACCTTTCGCTGGCGCACAGCCCTCTTCACACTGGCATTTCTGTTACCGGCATTGTTGGGGCTGGCCATGTTGCCAGGCATACTCAGCCCCAAAGCGACAGCGCCACACTATTCCGAAACAGCCGAGATCAGGCACGGCATTGAAGCGTTACGCCTGTTTGATCGGCCAGGCAGCCTCGACCTTGCCGCCCGCCATTTTTCTACGGTATTGATGCATGAGCCAGACAGTGCCGCCGCCATGGCAGGCCAGTCGCTGGTAGCGACGCTGCGCTACAAGGGCGACAAATCCGATGAAACCTGGCTGCAAAAGGCCGAAGTGGATTCACTCCAGGCAATGCGCCTGAACGACCAACTGGCGCTAAGCCACATCGCGCGGGGTTTTCTGCTGGAGCAACAGGGGAAAAACGAACTGGCACTCGCAGCCCATGAGCGCGCGCTGACACTGGCACCCGATGAACTGTTTGGTCTGTTTGGCAAGGTCGGGGCACAAACCCGCTTGCGCCGCTTTGCCGAAGCGCAAACAACTGCCGCTTATGGTTTGGAACGTTACCCGCACGAGCGGATTTTTGCCGACCAATTGGGCACCATCCATTTCGAACAAGGGCGCTATCAGGCCGCCGAACAGGCATTTAGGCAAAGTCTGACCCTGCAACCGGATTGCGTGTTTGCCTATTCCAACCTGAGTGCGGTTTTGATCCGGCAAAACCGACTGTATGAAGCCTTGCAGGTATTGCAACAGGGCTTGCAGATTCGGCCAAACGCCATCCTGTTTGGCAATCTGGGCACGACCCTGTTCACACGTGGCGATTATGCTGGCGCGGCCGAAGCATTCCGGCATGCCGTTTCGCCCAACAAGGGCAACCCGGGCGACTATCTGGGCTGGGCCAATCTGGCCGATACCCTGCAATGGCTGCCCGGCCAAAGTGAAGAGGCCCGTGCGGCCTGGCAAAAGGCGCGGCAATTGCTGCAGCCAAAACTGGCGCGTGCGCCGGACGACGTTACTTTGCTCTCGCGTATGGGCTTGTATGCCGCCAGACAAGGCGACAAAGCGGCGGCAGTGCCAATGCTGGAACGGGCCCTGACGCTGGCACCGGAGAGCCCAAATGTCTGGTTTCGAGCCGGACTGGCGTATGAACTGACCGGCAACCGGGGGCAGGCCATCAATGCACTGATCCGGGCGCGAAAAACCGGCTACCCGGCCAGCGCGATTGACGCCGAACCGGACCTGGCTGAACTACGGCGCGATCCGGCTTACCGATAGCCTGGCCGATGAGGCGACCAGGTGCCGCGCTGACGTAAATTTTTCGAAAATTTTCCAAAATTTTACACGGCCCCAGGTTTTTTCAGCGCAAATTGCCCCGTCTTGTGGCTGGCACGGCCCTTGCTTAACTCAAGTTACAAGGGTGGCTGACATGACGATCCAATCACAACGGAGACAAGTGGCACCGATCATAAATGGATCAGAAAAATAAACCATGCAGTCGCACCCTTGCCCGGCGTCAGACCGGTAATCGGATCAAGAACATTTAACAACAAGAACGTGAAGTATCAAACCAAAGCATCTAAATAACAATTTTCAACCACCTGAGGGAGCATAAAAATGAAAAATACGATCCTTATCATCAGCTTCGATGCAAGTCAAAACAGTGCCAACCTGAACTGGATATTTAGCCGGGACGGCGCAACTGTCCCGATGGGTAGCCAAATCCATGCCGGGGCATACGTGTTTCAGTGCGGAGACAGGCTGGAGGTTCAGATCATTGCCAACTGCGAAGATGCCAGCACCGTTGCGCTGGTCGATTGCCAATTGATTCACATGCCATTGCGCAACTCAAGCGATACGCCCGATGCCGCCCAAATTGGCCAGTATCCCGCCGCATCTCCATTTTTTATCGCCGATGACCTAGTCTTTGGCAGTGCCGTGCTCAACCTGCCCGCCAGCGCTTTTCACATCCGCCCCGGCAGCTGCGGGACGCATAGCTGGAATTTGAACCAGCAAATGCGGTTCTGTCACACCGGAGCCTGGAAAATGTCGTTTGTCATGACTGTCAAAATCACTACCCGCAGCGGGGTGAGCTACCGCGTGTTTGGCTTTGACCCGGAAGTGCAGGTAACGCCCGGCCTGTAAACCGAATAACCAGGTGCCGCCTGCCAGCGCCGCTTCCCGCCAGTAACATCGGGTGGGAAGCGTTTGGCCAGCCAGCTAGACGAGCCAACCGTGCCACTGACAGGCCGCGCGCTACCACTTCATTGGCGTGCATTGGCGCAATTCACACTTGGCCAAAAATACTTTGCCATTGTCGCATTGCATCTTATACACTTCGACCGGGCCTTTATCGGTCACCAGACTGGCCCCCTTGCCACCGACGCAACCCACCTTTTGCGCCATTCTCTCAACCGTTACCGACGAGGTAGCAATTTGAAACGGTACCTGCTGTACCGCAACCTGACCATTGCCCGTACCCGGTGGTTGTAATTGCACCTGTTCGGTTTTTACCACACTTTGGCTACCTGCCGCCTTGGCGGCGGTGGTTTTGCCGGTGGATTTACAGCCGATCAAGCCTACTGCGAACAGGGCCAGCAAAACGGTTGTGCCAAGCTTCATGATGTCCTCACATGTCAATCATTTCAAAATTCACCCGGTGCGGGCAAACAACGGCTGCCAAATCAGCCAAATCAGCCCTTGTCGCGCCAAGCTTCTACCGCTTAGCCAGTTAGCGCGCAAAGGTCAGGGTTTGTACCCCGTCGGCACCACCGAGCAAGCAAATATCAGCCCCTTGCCGGGCAAACAGGCCCACCGTTACCACGCCCGGAATATCATTGATGCGCTGCTCCATGGCCTTGGGGTCAGGGATGGCCAAGCCACTGACATCGAGAATCATGGCCCCATTATCGGTCAAAAACGGCTGGCTATCTTTCATGCGCAAACGGGCCTGCCCACCCATGGCCGCCATCTGGCGTGCCACTGCCGCATGAGCCATTGGAATGACTTCAATTGGCAGGGGAAAAGTACCCAATTGCGACACCAGTTTCGAGGCATCGGCGATGCAAACAAAGCGTTTGGCGACCGAGGCCACAATTTTTTCACGGGTCAAGGCGGCACCACCGCCCTTGATCATCGCGCCGTCACGGGTAATTTCATCGGCACCATCGATATACACGGCCAGACTATCGACCTGATTCAAATCGAGCACCGCAATGCCGTGCCGCCGCAAACGCTCTGCGGTGGCTTCGGAAGAGGCAACCGTGCCGCGAATTTGATGCTTGATGCTGGCCAGTTGATCAATAAAAAAATTGGCAGTCGAGCCAGTACCAACGCCAATAATTTCGTTCGGCACCACATATTGTACTGCGGCCAGCGCCACCGCCTGTTTCAGTTCGTCCTGTGTCATGACATCACTCGTTGTGGAAAATTGACTCATTCTAGCTGATTGCACCGGAAATGGGATAAAATCAATCCCATACGACACTGCCAGCCCCCCGTGCCACGCGCGCCAATCACCCAACCCCAACTTTCGGAATCAACAAATGGATCATGTTAAAACCGTACTGATCGTCGATGACAGCCGGGTTTCCCGGATGATGTCGCGTCAGTTTATCTTAAGCCGCCACCCAAAGTGGCAAGTGGAAGAAGCTGCCACTGGTGAAGAAGCATTGCAAAAGGCACCGGATCTGAAGCCATTTCTGATTTTAATGGACGTTAACATGCCCGGCATGGGCGGTATGGCCGCCGCCGAGCAATTGCGCAGCATAATACCGGAGAGCAACGTTACCATGCTGACCGCCAATGTCCAGGACGCAACGCGCAACCGCGCCCAGTCGATCGGAGCCGGTTTTATGGAAAAGCCGATCACCGAAGCCAGAATTCACCAATTGCTGGTCTCACTGGGACATTGATCATGTTTAATCTCTCTGAAATCCAGCACGATGCCCTGGTTGAGATTTTTAATATTGGCGTCGGTCACGCAGCGGCGGCGATGAGCGGGATTGTGAATGAAGAAGTCACGATGTCGGTGCCGTCGATCTCCTTTGTCAGCCGGGCCGAAGCGGCCCTGATGCTGGTCAACAGCAATACCCGGCGCATCTGTGGCGTGAGTCAGCATTACCATGGTGCATTCAGTACCGAAGCGATTTTAATGTTTCCGGAAGAAAAGAGTCTGGAAATTGTCCGTCTGATGGTCGGCGAGATGGTGCCGTTTCAAGAGCTGACCGAGATGGAACAGGAGGCGATGAGTGAAATTGGCAACATCATCCTCAATTCCTGTGTCGGCACACTGGCCAATATTTTTGGTGAAGAACTCGAAGGTTCGCTGCCGGTGTATCACATCGGCACCAGTGAAGATATTCTGGCACTCGATGGCGAACTGGCACCGGATGCCGTGGTGTTGATGCTACACATCGATTTTGTGCTGGAAACCCATCAAATTCATGGCTATGTGGCCTTTATTCTGGATGTTACTGCCCTGCACGATTTGCAGTACCAGCTTGACAAATACCTGGGTGGAATTACCGGATGAACAACACACCGTCCCAGATCCCGGAATGCAGCCTGCTCAACAGTGTCATGAGCACGCTGAAAATCGGTGCCGTGGTACTTGATGCCCAACAACATGTGATTCTGTGGAATCAATGGATGGAAAAGCATGCCGATCAACGCGTGGATACGGTGCTCGGGCAAAACCTGTTTGATTTGTTTCCCGAATTACGCAACAGCCGCCTGTATGCTGCGGTACAGCAGGCGATTGAGTTCAATTTGCCGTCTCTGCTCTCGCAAACCCTGAACAAGGCACCGTTCCCCTTGTACACGCATCCAGCCGACCGGGCACAGCACAAGCGCATGCAGCAGGCGGTAGCCGTCATTCCATTAAAATTATCTAACTTACCACGCCATTGCCTGATTCAAATCAATGACGTCAGCCCGGCGGTAGCGCGCGAGAAGCGTTTGCTGGAGCAGGCACTGGAGTTGCGCTCGCAATCGTTCTCGGATGGCTTGACCGGCATTGCCAATCGGCGTCATTTTGATGTCAATATTGACAAGGAAATGCGGCGCGCCAAGCGTTCCGATGCCCCGCTGGCCTTGGCTTTGATCGATATTGATTATTTCAAGGCATTTAATGATCATTATGGCCATCAGCAAGGTGACGATTGCCTGATTCGGGTGGCGCATGAATTGTCGAACGCCATGCGCCGTCCGGGCGATTTGGTGGCGCGCTATGGTGGTGAAGAGTTTGCCATGATTTTGCCCGACACCGAAGTTGATAACGCATTAAAACTGATGGAAGGCTTGCGCCAGCGCATTGAAGCACTGTGTCTGCCACATCAAAGCTCGTCCGTTGCCAGCCATGTTACGGTGAGTATTGGCCTGACCATTCGCAATGCCTTGCAGCCGATGGAAGTAGCCGATTTGATCGGTCAGGCGGATCGCGCCCTGTACCAGGCCAAGGCTGCCGGGCGCAATCGGGTGGTGCGGTTTGGTGATATCGGGTAAAAATGGTCAAATGACCATCCTCGTTACCATGGAAGGTATGAATTTTCAGGAGTAATTTCGGGAGTAATTTCGGGAGTAATTTCGGGAGTAATTTCGGGAGTAATTTCAGGAGTAATACGGCATGCCAATGTTTTACGATGATTTTGGTGCCCATGACAAAAGCCAGATGGAGCTCGATGACTCGGCGATTGAGATTTTTCTCGACCCGGGCGACTATTTTGTGGGTGATGCCAGTTTTGTGGTACGCACCCTGCTCGGTTCCTGTGTCTCGATCACGCTTTGGCATCCACGCCGTCAATTTGGTGCCATGTCGCATTTTTTGCTCTCCTCACGCAGCCCGCTCAACCGAACCGGGGCAGTTGGCGTCGAACGACGCCGCAGCGGCACCGAGCTTGATGGCAAATATGCCGATGAAGTACTGGTGTTGATGCTCGATCAACTCAAAGACGCGGGCATCAAGGGAATCGAGTGTCAGGCCAAGATTTTTGGCGGTGGCAATATGTTTGCCCATCGCCGCATGGAAGACCATTTAGATATCGGCAAGAAAAATGGTGAAACCGCCCGCATGTTGCTGCATTCACACAACATCCCGATTGTGTCGGAAAACCTGTATGGCAATGGCCACCGCGAGGTAATTTTCAACGTCAAAAATGGCGATGTCTGGATGCGGCAGGTACCAACCCCAGGTGCGCCGGATCATTAATTTAGGACTTACGCAAAACCGCCCCAGCGGCGTTGCCCAGCCTTGCCGTACAGGCGTACTGCCAGCGGCTGGGCGCCTTGCTGGGACAATTTTGCGTAAGTCCTATAATTGCCGGGCAAGTGTTTTTTTTGCCGCACCCTGCCATTCATGACTTATTCATGCGATACTGGTCTGCATTCGACGCTCTGTCGATCGTGTCAATAGCCACCTTCCCCTATGGACGCCATTCAAAAACTGTTATTGCAGCTAAAGCAAACCTATATTGCAGAACTGCCTGATCGGCTTGATCAGTTGGAAGCCCTTATTTTGCAAATGGAACGTGAAGGACCGAGCGGGCATTTGTACAACGAACTATTTCGCCAAGTGCATAGCCTAAAGGGCAGTGGCGGCACCCACGGCCTGCAAATTATCACCAGCATTTGCCACCCGCTGGAAGACTATTTGAGCACCATCACCCCCAAATCAGATCTGGGCAAACTCGCCTTTGCCGACATTACCTTTACCTACCTTGACCTGTTGCGCGAAGTGGTACTGCGCCTGGTCGACAATAACGAAGTATTTCCCGATATTGACGTGGCACTGGCGCAGTTGCGCCAGCGCTCATTTACACCGCGCTATGCGGCGCTGTTGGTGGAAAACTCAGCAGTCATGGTCAAGGTTTTGCAGGGCGCACTGCAATCGTTCAATTTCCGCTTGGTAGTGCAAGACGACGGCTATCAGGCACTCGGGCGGGCACTGGTCGAACCATTCGACCTGATCATCTCGGCCCATGAAATCAAGCAGCTCAATGGCTTGGCGCTGTTGACGGCGCTCAAACTGGCGCACTGCATCAACCGCCACACGCCCACCATTTTGCTGAGCACCAACCGACTCATGGCCACCAATAGTACTGATTTCCGGCCCGATTTCCTGCTGGCCAAGGACGATCAATTGCACACCCGGTTCTCGGCCACGCTGAGCCAGATTGTCAGCACCATGGAGAAAAATGGATGATGCTGACCTCACCTGCGCTCGGCATCAGCCCCGAAGCATACAGGATGGGGTTAGGTCTGGCATTGGTTGCACTGGCAATGTTGTCGGCCATCGCAGGCCGGGTTATTTGGCAACAGCGACGCCGTGAACGGCAGTTATGGCAGCAGCAAGAACAGCAATTGCGCCAACAATTGCAACAAGCGGAAAAAACCCAGCAAGCCTTGCAACACACGCTTGGCCAGTTGCGGCAAACGGCAGAACTGTCACAGTTCGCCCTGAAAGGTGCAGGTGACGGGGTATGGGACTGGGACAATTTGCATGGCACGGTATTGTATTCGCACCGCTACCGCGAGATTCTCGGCTTTTCCAATGAATCCGATTTTCCGAACGAGACCGATTCGTGGCGCGCCCTGGTGCATCCGGACGATGAAGCCGAAGTCCTGGCCGGCATCCGGCGCTATTTCCAAAGTCCGCCAACGACTGCGGATCAGCAAAACCCCTCCTATTTGAGCGAATACCGGCTCAGATGCAAGGACGGCAGCTACAAGTGGCTGGCCTCGCGCGGCACCGTGGTCATGCGCGATGAACATGGCAAGCCAATCCGCATGACTGGCACCCTGACCGATATTAGCGAGCGCAAACAGGCTGAAGAAAACCAGTTGCATGCCCTGCTCGAAGCCGCACCGACCGCGATGCTGCTGGTACACCAGTCTGGCCAGATCCACTATGCCAACCGCAATTCGACGCAGTTGTTTGGTTATTCCAATCAAGAATTGCTTGAAATGAATGTTGATTTGCTGGCCCCCACCGATTCTCGGGCGCGGCATGCGATGCTGCGGCAAAAGTTTCAAGGCACAGCCCACCTATACCAGATGGGTTCTTATCGCCAAATTAGCGCCCAGCGCAAGGACAGTCAGCAAGTGGCGGTGGAAGTACATTTGTCTGGAGTGACCATCTCGAACCAATCTTTCATCATCGTTTCCCTGCGCGACATCACCGAACGATTGCGCGCCGAGGCAACACTGCGCCAGAGCGAAGAGCGGCTGCAGGAAATTATTGAAGCGATGCCGGTGTCGGTCTTCATCAAAGATGCAAACAGCCGCTTTGTTTTGATGAACCATGCCTGTGAAGTACAACTGGGTATCGATTTTGCCAACTTGCAGGGCAATAATGGCGGCCAGTTTTTTTCACCCATCCAGCTTGAACAGTTGCTGGCCAATGAACGGGAAATTTTCCTCCAGCGCCAGATGATTGACTATGAGGAAACGGTGTGGAATTTTGCGCTGGAAGAAAACCGCTTCGTGCGCACCTTCAAAAAACCGGTTTATGATCAGGCCGGACAACCGGCTTGCCTGATCTGTGTTTCGGTGGACATTACCGAAAACCGGCGCATTGAGCAGGCCTTGCTTAATTTAAATGAACATCTGGAAGAGCGGGTCGCCAGCCGCACCCTTGAACTTGATCTGGCCAAGAAGCTCGATGAAGCAGCCAGCATGACCAAGGGCAAGTTTCTGGCCAATATGAGTCATGAAATCCGTACCCCAATGAATGGCGTAATCGGCTTGGCGTATCTGGCCCTGAAAACCGATCTGAACCCAAAACAGCGCGATTATCTGGAAAAAATCCATACAGCAGGCGAACATTTGATCGGCATTATTGATGATATTCTGGATTTCTCGAAAGTCGAAGCAGGCAAGCTGGAAATTGAAAGCGTCGAGTTCGAGCTAGATGCCGTGTTTAAAAACATGAACAGCCTGATTGCCAACAAGGCAGAAGTCAAGGGCGTGCGGCTAGTGATTGAAATTGCCCCCGGGGTACCCAACGAGTTACGCGGCGACCCATTGCGGCTCGGGCAAATCCTGATCAATTTTGTCAACAATGCGATCAAGTTCAGTGGACATGGCGATGTCGTGGTGCGGGTAAGCGTGTTGCGCCGGGATACCCACCGCTGCCATTTGCGCTTTGAGGTGGAAGATGACGGCATTGGCATCGCGCCCGACCTTGCCCCAAAATTGTTTCACTCGTTCCAGCAAGCCGATGCCTCAACCACGCGCCAATTTGGCGGCACCGGGCTGGGTCTGGCCATTTGCAAGCAACTGGCCGAATTGATGCACGGTGAGATTGGGGTGAACAGCCAGCCCGGCCAGGGCAGCACGTTTTGGCTCAATCTTTGGCTGACACTGGGCCAGAGTCGGCCTTGTCCGATCAGTATGGCAGAGGCACACCGTGCAGCACCGGCCCAATTGGCAGGGGTACACATTCTGCTGACCGAAGACAATCCGTTTAACCAGCAAATTGCCAGCGAATTGCTGGAACAGGCCGGAGCGATTGTGGTGCTGGCCAACAATGGCCGTGAAGCACTCGATTTGCTGGAAAAAACCCGGTTTGACTGCATTCTGATGGATGTGCAAATGCCGGTAATGGATGGCCTGAGTGCTACCCGAGCCCTGCGCAGCAACAGCGCGCTGGCCAGTATCCCGGTTATCGCCATGACCGCCAACGCCAGCAATGAGGATCGCCAGTTGTGCGCCGAATCCGGCATGAACGATTTCTTGAGCAAGCCAATTCAACCGCAGTTGCTGTATGACATTATTTGTCGCTGGCTGCCATGCCAACAAGGTGCTAACGCGGGACAGGCTACCGCTCCCACCACAGAACCAACCACAGAACCAACCGCACAGCCAACAGCGGAGCAAACCACGGAGCCAAGCAGTGCCGCGCCAGCCCTGTTCAAGCTGTCGGTCCTGGCCGATCTGTTGGGTGGGAACAGCGAAAAAGTGCATACATTTGCCCTGAAATTTCTCGATGTCACGCACAGCAGCCTACAGGAATTGGAACCGCTGCTGGCAGCGCAAGACATCACAGGGATAGCTCGACTCGGGCACCGCATGAAGTCGAGCGCCCGTTCGGTCGGCGCGACACAGTTTGCCGATCTGTGCCAGTCGCTTGAACAACTAACTGAACCGGATCGACTTTCAGAGGCCCGACAAATAAAATTACAGCTTGAGGCATTATTTGAACAAATCGAACCGGCACTGCGGCAAGCAGTCGACAATTCCGGGAACAAGTGAACTGGTCAGGGCACGCGCATGGATATGTATGTTTCGGATGAGGAAGTGGCCCGGCTCGAAGCGGCCCTGCCGCCACAGCCCGGCACACCCGATTTGCCGGTTCTGGTGGCGCTGTGCTGGTATTTGCGCCAGCGCGATACCGAGCGTGCGCTAAAGCTGACCGAACATGCCTACCACCTGCTGCTGCACGCGCACCTGCCACAAGAAAAGGTATTGCACTACACGGCACGGCTGCGGCTGGTGCGGGCCGAGGCCCAATGCCTGCTGGCCGAAACCGATACCGCCAAAACCCTGATTGAGCGCGCCATGTTCAAATTCCGGCTGCAAAACGATCATGCCGGTCTGGCCGATGCGTATTGGCTACTTGGCTGGATTGCCGCCGAGCACGGCGACACGGCAGGATTAGAGCACGAATGGGAAGATGCGATTGCCGCTGCCAAACGGGCGGGCGATGCTGACCGCACCTTCTTTTTCGAAACCGAACTGGCACGCTTTTTGATTCTCAAGCAATACAGTGATGACTTGCTGCGCCGCGAAACACCTTTGCGCAACGCCCTGCCCAATGCAACACCGGCCATGGCCAGCGTGATTTACCACTTTCTGGCGACCCTGGCCAGTCAGTCAGGTGATTTTGCCGCCAGCATTGCCGATTTGATCAAGGTGTATGACTTGGCGGCGCAGTGCGGGCGCAAGCGCTGTATGATTATCGCGCTGTCGAATATTGCCGACGGCTTTAACAACCTGAACGATTATCAGGCTGCACTCGAATGGGGCCAACGCGCGCTGGATCTGGCGCACCAGACCGGCTGGAGCAGCATTATCGGTTCGTGCATGATCCAGTTGGCCGAACCGTTACGCAAGCTCGGCCAGTTTGAAGCCGCTGGACAAATGCTGCAACAGGCCCTGCCGTATCTGCAAAGCACCAGCCATTCAAGGAATGCCGTGTTTGCCATCGAGTATCTGGGCAATCTGGCGCTGGATCACCAGCACTACCGGGTGGCGCAAGACTATTTTCAGCAACTTGAGCGACACGCCGAACAGTTGCAGCAACCCGATTTCCGCATCACCGCCTATCGTGGCCTGGCTCAGGCCCATTCCGGCCTCGGCCAGCCCGAACTGGCATGTGAATTGGCCCTGCGCGGCCTGGCGCTGGCACGCGAACAATCTGCGCCCACCCAGCAAATCCGCCTGCTGCAAATTCTGGCCGCCATCCACAGTCAGCACCGCCAGCGCAGCGACCAACCCTTGTCCGCCCCAGCCGATGTGCAAGGCCCGCATGCCGCGCGCCATTACCTGACCCAGGCCATGGCGCTGGCCGAGCCGATTGAAGGCTATACCGTATCCGGGGAATTGCTCGATGCGCTGGCTGCGGCCCACGCCGAATCGGGTGATTTTGCCAGCGCCTATCAAATCAGCCTGGAGGCGAATCTGGCCCGGGAAAAAACCCACAGCAAGGCGGCGAACAACCGTGCCATTGCGATGCAGGTTCGACTCAACACCGAACGGGTATTGGCCGATGGCGAATATCACCGACAACTGGCCTCGTCAGAAGCGCGGCGTGCCAAGGTATTGCAACAGACCAGCAATACCCTGTTGCACCTGTCGGAAATCGGTCAGGAAATTACGGCGCAACTCAACCGCGAAGCAGTGATTTCGATTTTGAACCAGCATGTCCACAGCCTGCTCGATGTCAATGCCTTTTCCATTTATTTGATGCACCCCGATGGCGAGCAATTGCGCACCGCGCTGTTGGTTGAAGCGGGCAAAAACCTGCCATCGATGAACACCCGGCTCGACAGCCCCACCTCCAACATCGCACGTGCGGTACGCGAGCGGCGCGAAGTGCTGCTCGACCGGGCACCGGACGATATTGCGCCAAGCCAAATTCCGGGCACCATGATCAACCTGTCGGCGCTGTATGCGCCACTGGCGATTGGCGAACGGGTGGTCGGGGCGATGACGATTCAATCGACAAGACGCTACGCCTATGGCGAGCACGAACAACTGGTGTTTCGCACACTGTGCGCCTACGGTGCGATTGCACTGGACAATGCCGACGCCTATGCCAGGCTGCAAAGCACGCTGGATACCTTGCGCCAGACCGAGAAATTGCTGTTGATCGAAGAACAAAAGGCCCGGCAGCATGCGCGCGAGCTGGCCCAGGCCAATTCCCAACTCAAGGACAATGCGCGCGAATTACATCTGGCCAAGCAAAAGGCCGAACAGGCGACGCGCTTAAAATCCGAATTTCTGGCCAATATGAGTCACGAGATCCGCACCCCGATGAATGCCGTTATCGGGCTGGCCCATTTGGCACTGCGCACCGAACTAACCCACAAACAGCAAGATTATTTAAACAAAATCCATCTGGCTGGCCTGTCGCTGCTCGGGATTTTGAACGACATTCTGGATTTTTCCAAAATCGAAGCCGGCCGCCTGCAAATTGAACGCATCAGTTTCAATCTGGATCAGGTCTTGTCGCATGTGGCCAATGTCACCTCACAGCGGGCCGCCGAAAAACATCTGGAATATTTGTTTCAGGTCGCGCCCAGCGTACCGCGCCAATTGCTGGGCGACCCGTTACGGCTCGGTCAGGTCTTGGTCAATCTGGTCAACAATGCCATCAAATTTTCTGATGCCGGGGAAGTTGAACTGTCCTGTAGCTGGCCACTGGCTGGCAACGTTGCACCGGGCGACAAACTGGCCCTGCATTTTGCGGTACGCGATACCGGGATCGGCATGAGCGCCGAACAATGCCAGCGCCTGTTCCAGTCGTTTCAGCAGGCCGATGGTTCCACCACCCGCAAATACGGTGGCACCGGCCTTGGGCTAGCGATTTCGCAACATCTGGTGCAATTGATGGGGGGCATGATCGGCGTCAACAGTTTGCCCGGACGCGGTTCCCGCTTTCAGTTCGTGCTGGAGTTTGAGATCGCCGCGCCAGATGATGTTGCCAAAACAACGCCAACACCGGCCCCCGGAGCCACTACGGCCACTACCGCTCCCGCGCCAGCCAACGAACCGGCCTTGCAGCGCGCACTGGTGATTGAAACCCATCCGCTGGCCGCCTCGATTCTGGTTTCAGCACTCACGGCCCAGGGTTTGCGCGTCTCGGCCGTCACCTTGCCGGAACAGGCTGGCATGGCCTTGGCCAGTGCCGAAGCTGCCGGGGCACCGTTTGCGCTGCTATTTGCCGGTGACGGCCCGAATATTGCCCACTTCGCCAAACGGGCGCTGGCCTGTTTGAGCCAACCGCCGCGCCTGATTCAATACATCCGGCCCGGACAAGAGAGCGATGGCAACAGCGGCGTTTTGTACAAACCGCTGATTCTGGCCCAGTTGCAGCAGTTGCTGACGGGCGGGAATGTCGCGCCCGCCCCGGCCAGCGCCCCGGCAGTGCCAGCCTTGGCACCGAATCAGCCAGTGACACGCATTCTGGTCGCCGAAGACAACGAGATCAACGGACAAATTGCCCTTGAATTGCTGACCTCGCTCGGCGCGCAAGTCGATCTGGCAGGGGATGGCCAACAAGCGCTGGACAAGCTGCATGCCGCCGGGCCGAACGGCTACCAGTTGGTCTTCATGGATCTGGAAATGCCGGAAATGGATGGCCACAACGCCACCATCCTGATCCGGCAGGAACCGCAGTTCGATGCGCTCCCGATCATTGCCATGACCGCCCACGCCCTGCCCGAAATCGAACAACGCTGCCGCGAAGAAGGCATGCAGGATTACCTGACCAAACCGATCAATCCAGACCTCTTGGCAAAAGCCTTGTGCCGCTGGTTGCCCAAGCCAGTCTAAAACCGGGCAACGAAACAATCATATAACAATAAAATCGAAACGCATTTAGCCAAATCAACCACAACCGTAATACAGACTGCATTTGCCGCAAAACTGAGATAGAATGCCGCGTTGCCTATCCTGATGGAATGATTTATAGGGGCGAAAATGGCAGGCTATCAACCCATCCAATCGAATTGAAAATTTAAATAAGTCAACATAATGAAGCGTGGATTCTATACGATCATCTCGGCACAATTTTTCAGTTCTCTGGCTGACAATGCGTTGCTCATTTCCGCCATTGCCCTGTTGAGCGAACTGAACGCACCGGAATGGCACCGCCCGATGCTCAAGGAAGTGTTCATCATCTTTTATGTGATTCTGGCCCCGTTTGTCGGTGCCTTTGCCGATTCGATGCCCAAGGGCCGGGTCATGTTTTTGACCAATATGATCAAAATCAGCGGTTGTATTTTCATGTTCCTTGGCGTGCATCCGCTGCTGGCCTATACCGTAGTCGGCCTCGGTGCCGCCGCCTATTCCCCGGCCAAATACGGTATTCTGACCGAACTGCTACCTCCCGAACAATTGGTAATGGCCAATGGCTGGATTGAAGGCTCGACCGTGCTCTCGATCATTCTGGGCGTATTGTGTGGCGGGCTGTTGATTGCGCCCGGGGTATCGGCCTGGTTGTTGCAACTTGATTTTCCCGGTATAGACACCAATATCAGCACCCCGGCTGAAGCGGCCATTTGCGTCATTACCATGCTGTACTTGATTGCCGCTGCGATCAACCTGCGCATTCCGCTAACCCACGCCCAATACAAAAAGCAAAGCACCTCGCCCGTTACCCTGGTTCGTGAATTTGGTGGTTACGTCAAAATCCTGTGGCGCGATCCACAAGGCCAAATCTCGCTGGCCATTACCACGCTGTTCTGGGGTGCTGGTGCCACCTTACAGTTTATCGTGCTCGAATGGGCCAAGTTCACGTTTAACATGCACCTGTCGCAAGCGACCACCATGCAGGGCGTTGTCGCGGTTGGCGTGGCGCTCGGCGCGGCAATAGCCGCGTTCAAAATCCCGCTGACCCAAGCGTTCAAGGTATTGCCAACCGGGGCGATGATGGGCGTGATCGTGATTGGCATGGCCTTCGTTTCCGATTTGGTACTGGCCTATGCCTTGTTGGTACTGATCGGTTTGTTGTCCGGCTTCTTCGTGGTGCCGATGAATGCCATGCTACAACACCGGGGCCATGTCCTGATGAGCGCCGGGCATTCGATTGCGGTGCAAAATTTCAACGAAAACCTGTCGATCACCGCCATGCTGGCAATCTATGCCTTGTTGATTTGGCTGCAATTGCCGATCAATACCATCATCATCATGTTTGGTGCCTTCGTCTCCTTGACCATGCTGCTGGTGATTCGACGCCACTACATCAACCTGCGCCACGCGGACAAGCCCCATGCTTGAACTGGTCTTGCCGTTCGGCTTGCCGCCAGCCGAACTGGCACGTGATTTGATCGGGCAATCAGTACTGCCCAACCTGACCCGGCTGTTTGAGCGCGCCGGGCCGGTGGGGCAGACTGACTTTGCCCCGTATTCCCGGCAGTTGCCGCATGAAACCTGGCTGGCACAACGGCTAGGTAGCCAATACCAGCAAGCCGCCGGACTGGCACAACGCAACGCAATTGCCATCGCTAGCGGATACTGGTTCACCATTCACCCGATTCACCTGCACATTGCGCGCGACCACTTGGTGTTGACCGATGCGCGCCAACTGAGGCTGGACCCGGAACATGCCCGGCAACTGTTTGACAGTGCCCAAAGCTGTTTTGCCGAAGTCGGGCTTGGCCTGCTGTGGGCCGAACCTACGCAATGGCTGCTGCAAGCGGATGACTGGGCCACCTTGCAAACCTCCAGCCTGGATGCGGCCTGCGGCCACAATATTGACATCTGGCTGCCCAAAGGCGAACCGGAACGGGCCTTTCGCAAACTGCAAAACGAAGTGCAAATGGTGTGGTTTGAGCATCCGGCCAATC
>JACCDS012498270.1_pt1 | contig 17936 bp, 17 predicted proteins | sample 7446441 | NCBI WGS metagenome assembly JACCDS01 (sample SAMN15323445, study PRJNA562643) | freshwater metagenome | isolation source: river surface water | place: USA:Blue River Watershed | collected 2017-08-17
GCGACATCGAGCGTGGGGTGCGCGGCATTGAGTCGCTCATTTCGTATTCGCTCTACAGCGTGGTGCCGACCCTGATCGAGATGGCGCTGGTGTTGGTGATTTTGTCGGTCAAGTTCGACTTGGGCTTTGCCGCCATCACTCTGGTGGCCTTGGTGCTCTACATCGTGTTCACGGTCACCGTGACCGAGTGGCGCACCCACTTTCGACGGCAAGCTAACGAGTTTGATTCGGCGGCGCACACCCGGGCCATCGATTCACTGCTGAATTACGAGACCGTGAAGTATTTCAACAACGAGGCCTTTGAGTCCAGGCGTTATGACGAAAGCCTGGAACGCTTGCGGCGGGCACGACTGAAGTCGCAGACTTCTCTGAGCTTGCTCAACGGCGGCCAACAACTCATCATCAGCGTGGCGCTGGTGGCCATGCTCTGGCGTGCCACTCAAGGCGTGATCGATGGCCGCATGACTTTGGGGGATCTGGTCATGATCAATGCTTTCATGATCCAGTTGTACATTCCGCTGAATTTTTTGGGCGTGCTCTACCGCGAGATCAAGCAAAGCCTGACCGATCTGGATCGGATGTTCACCTTGCTCGAAAAAGAACGTGAAGTGGCCGATGCGCCGCAAGCCCCGGAGTTGCGCCTGCAAGGCCCGCCGGCGGTGGAGATTCGAGAGGTGTGGTTTGGGTATGATCCCGAGCGGCCCATTTTGACGGGTTTGGGTTTCCAGATTCCGGCGGGGCGCACCTTGGCCGTGGTCGGTCCTTCAGGGGCTGGCAAGTCAACGCTGGCGCGCTTGCTGTACCGTTTTTATGATGTGCAGCAAGGCGGGGTGTACATCGCCGGGCAAGACATCCGCCAAGTGCAGCAAGACAGCGTGCGGCGTTCGATCGGCATCGTGCCTCAAGACACGGTGCTGTTCAACGACACCTTGTCTTACAACATCGCTTATGGACAGCCCGGGGCCAGTCAGGCCGACATCGAGTCGGTGGTGCGGGCGTCGCGGCTCGACGCCTTTGTCGCCCAAACTCCCAAGGGCCTACACACGCCGGTCGGCGAGCGGGGCCTGAAGTTGTCGGGCGGCGAAAAACAACGCGTCGCCATCGCCCGAACCTTGCTCAAGAACCCGCCCATCCTGATCCTGGATGAAGCCACCTCGGCGCTGGACACCGCCAACGAGCGTGCGATTCAGGCCGAATTGGAGGATGTCGCGCGCAATCGAACCACTCTGGTGATCGCCCACCGCTTGTCCACGGTGGTGCATGCCGACGAGATCCTGGTGCTGGATCAGGGGGTGGTGGTCGAGCGTGGCCGCCACGACGAACTGTTGCGCCTGGGCGGTCGGTATGCCCAGATGTGGTCGCTGCAAGAGTGATCCGCCCGGAGCGGCTCAAACCAAGCCGCTCTCGAGGGTGCGGATGACCTCTTCGGCAAAGTCGGCGTAGCTCAGGGCGCCATCGGGTTGCAGCCAGGTGAAGGTCCAGTTGATCATGCCGAACACCATCATCGTCACGGCGGTCGGGTTGCTGGTTTTGAGGCGATCGGGGTAGGCCCGGGTTAAAAAACGGGTGAACGCCGCCACCAGATCGCGCTCTCGAGCCACGATGATGTCGCGCTGCTGCGGCCCCAAAAAGGGCACATCGTGCAAGAGCGCAGCATGGCGGGTGGCCGAGGTCTGGTACTCGGCCAAAAAGCGGCGGATCAGTTCGTGCAGGGCGGCGCGTTCGTCAAGGTGCTGGCGTTGTGCAGCGGCCTCGGTTTCGCCGACGATGGCCAGCAGGCGTTGGGTGTAGCGGTCCAGCAGGTCAAACAGGATCGCTTCTTTGCTTTCGTAGTAATGATAGAGACGGGCTTTGGAGGTGCCGCCCGCCATGGCGATGTCGTTCATGCTGGCAGCATGGTACGAGCGCTGGGCAAAGCAGTGCGCCGCCAAGTCCAGGATGGCATCGCGCTTGAGGTCGTGGCTGGCGGATTTGGGGCGTGCCATGCTCAGACCGGCCAGACGATGCCGTACTCGTTCAAGATGGCGTCCAGCGGCACATCGTGCGGTTCGGGCTCGAAGTCGGGCACAAAGCCCATGCCAAAGCCCAAGCCCACGGTGAAGGGCTTGGGTTGCAGGCTGGCCAGGGTGCGGTCATAAAAACCGCCACCATAGCCCAGGCGGTAACCGCCCGGCCCATAGCCCAGACAAGGCACAAACAGCAAGGTGGGCACGACCAGGTCGGTGTCTTTGGGCTTGGGGATGTTGTAGGCGTCTTCTTCCATGGGGCAGCCGGGGAACCACGAGTGGAAGGTCAGGGTCTTGTGCTGGCGGTTGACCACAGGCAGCCCAATGCGTCGACGCTGGGATTCCTCCAGCAGTTCGCCGTCTTCCTTCCACCGGTGCAGGGCCGGCAAGGGGTCAAATTCGCCCTTGATCGGCCAATAGGCGCCGATGATGGTGTCGGTTCGACCAACCAGCCAAATGCGCATGACCTGTTGCAGACGATCGGCCCGCTCCAACCGGTCCGGCATGGACAGGCGCTCCTGGATCAATCTTTGGCGGTCGACGGATTTGGTCATGGCGTATCTCCAGTGCCGCCGTGCGGCACAGGGTTGTCGGTTCCCACATGATAATCGGGGGATCGACATTTGACGTGATCCTGAAATCGTGAGCCATGCATTGCTAAGCCGGGGAGCGACTGCCCTGATTCTGTCAGGCACCCTTTTGGCCTGCGCCCATTCTCCTGAGGCCGGACCACAGGCCGAGGCCAGTTCTTTGCGGGCGGCTGCTTCCCCGGCGGCTGCACCCCCCTTGTTGAACCCGCCGACCGTGTCTAGCCATTCGGACGGTTGGGTCGTGGCCAAGGCTTCACAGGCCGCCGCCTCTGCCCCGGTGGCCGAGTCTGCCGCACCCGCCAAAAGTGGCAAAACTCAGCACACTACGCCCGCCAGTGCTGAAGGGGATGCGGTACTGCTCGAGATGGCGGCCGCCTTCAAGCGCGGAGACAGCAAAAAACTGACCCAATTGCTGCCCAAAGCCCGGGGCCACATTTTGGAGCCGTGGGCGGCCTATTGGGAGTTGCGAGCCAGGCTCGACAAAGCCCCTGAGGCCGAGGTGCGCAATTTCCTCAAGCGCTACGCCCACAGTTACCAGGAAGACCGTTTGCGCAACGATTGGTTGCTGCTGCTGGGCAGTCGGCGTGACTGGACCACGCTGGCCGACGAGCACATTCATTACCGCATGCGCGATGACCGCGAAGTCCAGTGTTATGTGGCTTTGGTGGATTTTTTGCGCCAGGGGCCGCAGTCGCCCCCTTCGTTGCCAGACGAGGTGTATCGGCTTTGGATGCAGCAACGTGACGGGGACGATGGCTGTAATCTTGCGGTCGACCGCCTGCTCGAAGCCCGCAAAGTGAGCCCCGCACAGATTTGGCGCAAAGCCCGCTTGTCGGCCGAGTTGGGTCGACAGCGGGCCGCACGCCAGGCCGTTGACATGGTGCAAAGCAAAGGCGGCGGTGTTTGGGCCGACCTTTGGAGTCGACCGGATAAGTGGTTGGGCGCGCATGCGGCCAACCCCCGCAAGGCGCCTGCTGAATTTGCGGTGCTGGCCTTGGTGCGGCTGGCCGTGACCGATCCTGCAGCGGCAGAAAAGCGGATGAACAGCATTTGGCAAACCGCACTGGCTCCCGAGCAACGCAACTGGGTGTGGGGTGTTTTGGGCCGACAGGCGGCGATGCGGCTAGACCTCGATGCGTTATCGCATTTCCAGAAGGTCAGCCGGGTGGCCGACCTCAGCGATGACATGCTGGCCTGGAAGGCACGGGCCGCATTGCGTGCCGGATCAACCCCCAAGTGGGCCGTGGTCGAGGCGGCGATCCGCGACATGTCGACCCAGGCGCGTCAGGACCCCGCCTGGGTGTATTGGCTGGCGCGCGCCGAAATGGCGCAACACCCTGCCCACCATCCGGCGCATCAGGCTGCCTTGAAGTCTTTGGAGTCGATCGCCAGCGTGCGGGGCTTTTATGAACAGCTGGCGCTGGAAGCCTTGGGGCGCAAGATCACGGCACCTGCACGTCCCGAGCCGCCAACGGCAGAAGAAATGGCCGTGGCCCGGCAAAACCCCAGCCTGAGGCGGGCACTCTATGCCATCTCCATGGGCTTGCGCGCCGAGGGTGTGCGCGAATGGAACTATGGTGCGCACCTGGTCAACGCCCAGGGACAGTTGGGTCGCATGACCGACCGCGAATTGTTGGCAGTCGCTGCCGTGGCTTGCGAACAACAGGTTTGGGACCGGTGCATCAACACCAGTGATCGCATGCGCGATATACAGGATGTGGGGCAATCGTTTCCGATGCCGTTTCGCGATGCCGTCATTCGGCGCAGTCGCGACATCCAGTTGGACCCGGCTTATGTGTATGGTCTGATTCGGCAAGAAAGCCGCTTCATCATGGATGCCCGCTCGCACGTGGGGGCCTCGGGTTTGATGCAAGTCATGCCCGCCACCGCCCAATGGACGGCCCGCAAGTTGGGGATGGATGACTTCAAGTCCGAGCACATCAATTTGCGCGACACCAACATCGCCATCGGGACCGGTTATTTGAAGATCGTGCTCGACAACTTTGAGGGCTCGATGCCGCTTGCGGCCGCAGCCTACAACGCTGGCCCCAGTCGGGCGCGCAAATGGCGTCAGGGGCCCGACCTCGAAGGCGCCATCTGGGCCGAGAATGTGCCCTTCAACGAGACCCGTGACTATGTCAAAAAGGTGCTGAGCAACGCCACCCTATATGCCGCCATCATCACCGAGCAACCGCAATCGCTCAGAGCCCGCCTGGCCACGGTGAGCCCCAAGGCGGCGCTGGTGGCCGACAACACCGACATCCCCTGAGTAGAATGCACCGCAATCACCCGATGGAGACACGACATGTCGAAAGCATTTGCCAGCAAGGCTGACCTGACCGAGAAAAAAATCACCTTCGAACAACTCAGCGCCCATTGCTGGGCTTACACCGCCGAGGGTGATCCCAACTCGGGGGTAATCATTGGCGATCATGCGATTTTGGTCAGCGACGCCACCGCCACGCCTGCGCTGGCGCGTGACCTGATTGCCCGCATCCGCACCATCAGTGACAAGCCCATCAAGTACGTGTTGCTCACGCACTACCATGCCGTGCGGGTTCTCGGGGCCAGTGCCTTCAAGGCTGAAGGCGCCACAGAAGTGATCGCCAGCCATGGCACCCTGGAGATGATTCGCGAGCGCGGCGCACAAGACATGAAAAGCGAAATGGAACGCTTCCCGCGCTTGTTCCAGGGGGCCGAAGAGGTGCCCGGGCTGACCTGGCCGACCCTGGTGGTGGGCGACGGCAAGCCGGGGCGGCAGGGCAGCATTCGTTTGGACCTGGGCGGTGTTTGGGTCGACATCTGGCATCCGGGTTCCGGGCACACCAAGGGCGACACCATCGCCTGGGTCGAGAGCGAAAAAGTCTTGTTCAGTGGCGATTTGGTCGAGTACGAGGCCGGGGTCTACACGGGTGATGCGCAATTGGCGGAATGGCCCGCTACCCTCGATGCGTTGCGCGCCTTGGGTGCCGAAGCCATTGTGCCTGGCCGGGGCGAAGCCATGAAGGGCAACGCTGCGGTCAACCAATCGCTCGACTACACCCGCCGGTGGGTGCAGATGCTGTACCAATGTGCCCAGGAGGCGGTGGCCCAAAAGATGGATCTGAAGGCGGCCATGGCGCACACCCGCCAAAAGATGGATCCGGTGTTTGGCCATGTGTTCATTTATGAGCACTGCCTGCCGTTTGACGTCAGCCGGGCATTTGATGAAGCTTCGGGCGTCAAGCACCCGCGCATCTGGACTGCAGAGCGCGACATGGAAATGTGGGCTTCGTTGCAGGCCTGACTGGTGCGGGCGCTCAGCCCGCTTTGAGCAAACGCGCCAGCGCTTGTTGTTGCTGGCTCAGTTTGTTTTGGGCCTTTTGACGTTGTTCGGGCTGCATGAAGTGATGCACCTGGCTGGTTGCGGCACACAAGTAAGCCGCGTTTTGATCCAGGTGCTGCCGGTGTGCGGCAACCGGCGGATTCAGAGCCCTGTCGCTCAGTTCAAGCAACCGTTTTTGCACCTCTGCCAGGGGAGGGCGCTCCAACCGGATGCGCTCGAGGGTGTCGACGACATCGGATTGGCGGCGCAAGCGCTCTTGCCATGCGATTTGCGCGTTGTAGGGTGAGCGGCGCAGGACTTCTCGCAACATGTTCTTTTGTGACGCATCCAGGTCGCCGTAATAGTCTTCCACCCGATTCAGCGCCCGTTTCAGGCGCCGTTGCAGTCGTTCTTCATCGGAACCTTCCAGCCACTCCTCGCGCCATGTCTGGTTTTCTTCATCAAAATACTTGCGCAAGTGGGTGATCTGCTCGGCTTTCAGGGTCAGCGCCAGCGGGGCCAGTCGGGTCGTGACTTGTTGGGCCAAGACAGGCAGGCTGGTCCAGACGTCGTTTTGAAATGCGCAAGTTTGTTCGGCTGACAGGTCCTGCCGCGCCAAGGGGATCAAGCCCAGAACCGATTGGTTGACCAAGGGCAACTGTTGTTGGCGGTGCCAGGCTTGGAGCGTGCGCAGTTCGGCTTTGAGCGCCTGCTTTTGTTCGCTGTTGAGGTCAAACTGGCGATGCAACCACCACTGCAACAGAAAAGGGCTTTGGTTGTAGGTGGTTTCGATCAGGCTGCACCCTGTCAGGCTCAGTGCCGTCAGGCTCAGCACCAGCCGGGCCAGCCAGCGGCGCCAAAGCGCCAGCCGGGGCTGTCGGATAATACGAGCACAGCAAGGAATAAAAACCATGACGGCAATCGATGTGGTGGTGATGGCCGCGGGCAAAGGCACCCGCATGAAGAGCAGTATGCCCAAAGTGCTTCATCCTTTGGCGGGCAGGGCTTTGGTGCAGCACGTGGCGCAAACTGCGGCCACTTTGGGCGCACGGCATCGGGTGTTTGTGACCGGCCACGGGGCCGAGCAGGTGGAGGCCTTTTTGCGCCGGGCCCATCCCGGGCAAGATTTGGGCTTTGTCCGGCAAGAGCCGCAATTGGGCACGGGTCATGCGGTGATGCAAGCCATGCCTCTGCTGCCCGACGACGGCATGGTGGTGGTGCTCTCGGGCGATGTGCCCTTGATCGGCGCATCCACCCTGGCTCGCCTGGCCCAGGCCTGTGCCGGCCAACGATTGGCCTTGCTCACGGTTTGTCCGCCAGACCCCACCGGTTATGGCCGGGTGGTGCGCAATGCGCAAGGCCAGGTCAGGGCCATCGTGGAACAAAAAGACGCCACCGAATCGGAAAAAAAGATTGCCGAGGTTTACAGCGGCATCATGGCTGCGCCAGCGGGGCGATTGCGCCAATGGGTGAGCCAGCTGGACAACCGCAACGCCCAAGGCGAGTACTACCTGACCGATGTGGTGCGCCAAGCGGTCGCCGACGGGGTCGAGGTGGTGGCCCTGGTGTCGGATGACCTGGCCGAGGTCGCCGGGGTGAACAGCCCGGCCCAGCTGGCCGAACTCGAGCGCATTTTTCAGCGCCGCCAGGCCGAACACCTCATGGCCCAGGGGGTCAGGCTGCTGGACCCGGCACGGTTTGACGTGCGTGGCGAACTGATCTGCGGGTCCGATGTCGAAATCGATGTCAACTGTGTCTTCAGTGGCCGGGTGATGCTGGACGCCGGGGTGACCATTGGAGCCCATTGCGTGCTGTCTGATTGCCACATCGAAGCGGGCGCCCAGATCCTGCCCTTTACCCACATCGAGGGCGAAGCGCTGGGCGTGACCGTGGGTGCGCACGCGCGCATCGGGCCTTATGCGCGGTTGCGTCCGGGCAGTGAGTTGGGTCCCGAGGTCCACATTGGCAACTTTGTCGAAGTCAAAAACAGCCGCATGGGGGCTGGCTCCAAGGCCAACCACCTGGCTTATGTGGGCGACACCGAGATGGGCCGGGACGTCAACTATGGCGCGGGCAGCATCACCGCCAATTACGATGGGGCCCACAAGCACACCACGGTCATTGAAGATCGGGTGCATGTGGGCAGCAATTGCGTGTTGGTTGCACCGGTGCGCATCGGCGCCGGCGGCACCATCGGGGGAGGCTCGACCATCACCAAGGACACCCCGCCCGAGGCGCTGAGCGTGGCGCGTGGCAAGCAGGTCAGTGTGCCCCACTGGAAGCGGCCGGTGAAACAAAAGCCTTGAGGGATGCGATGCCATGAGCTTCGCATCATGGCTAAGCGGATATATATAATATTAAAATACAATAAAGATTGTTTTTATTCAATCTTTTGTTTAAATAATGCCTTGGTTCCCGATGGCTCATGACTGGTAAGGCTTTTGAAATGCACCCGACCGCATTTAAAAATTGTCAGTTGTTCTTCAAAAAATATGCAAGAGCCTTTGACGGTGTTCCAAACGTGCGCATCATTGAAATTGGTTCTCAGGATGTGAACGGCAGTCTGAGATCCACGGCCCCCCCTGCGTTCGAATACATGGGTGTTGACTTTGTGAAGGGCAGGGGTGTGGATGTTGTGTTGGATGACCCCTATTCGCTGCCGTTTGATGATGAATCTGCAGATATTGTGATTTCAAGCTCTTGTTTTGAGCACTCTCAAATGTTTTGGCTTGTATTTCTAGAGGTGATGCGGGTTTTGAAGCCAGCGGGCATTTTTTATCTTAATGCACCTTCCAATGGGGCATTTCATCGCTATCCCGTGGACTGTTGGCGGTTTTATCCGGACAGTGGTGGAGCATTGGTTACCTGGGCCAGACGAAATCACATCAGGGCGGCCCTTTTGGAGTCCTATGTCTCTAATCAGGAGGGGGATATTTGGAATGACTTTGTAGGAATATTTCTCAAGGATGAGCGCTATTTGGAAAATTTCCCGATGAGGGTTTTGAGTGACTTTAAAGATTATCGCAATGGTTTCATTCACGGGTCCACGGAATTCCTTCAGCCAGCGGCCATGCCGGAGGATATGGTCAAGTTAGAAACCATTCAAAAAATTTCAAATAACGAATTAAAGTGTTTATAACGAGGGCTGTCATGAGCGAATTTCCCAAGTCAGGCTCGCCGCACAAAGCCGCATGCCCGCTGGTGTCAGGAGACTTTTCGGTCACCATGCAGCAGACGATCGTTGCGGACAAAAGGGGCGCTGATGTACAGGCTCTGGGCGCATTTTTTCGAGCATCCCAGTGAAGTTTTGATTTAACTCTGTCATGGGCCCCAGAGGACGGCCATAGTTTAAGAACTCTGTCAGCAAGTGGCTTTTGGTGCGGCAGCAAGAAAAAATAAACAATAAAACCTGTCACAAGCCGGAAAGACACCACTGAGCACTGGGTTCTTATCCAGAACTCGATGCCAATTGCCCCGGCGCACCACCCGAAGGGGCCCCGGGAACTTCTCCGAATAGTATCGTTTTGTGATGCTATTCGGAGAAATTCTTGTCGATCCCAACCTGGCCATCTCACGCCTTGCCATCGGCGGGCAACTTGACGCGCATTTCCTCGACCGGTACGTGCACTCCGTTCGGAACAGTGACGATCGCGTGCAGGCCAAGCAGTGTTCTCAACTGCTGAAAGACCCAGGTCATTTCAATTGAAGAAATCTCTCCACCCTGATCTCGAACCATCTGCTCCAAGCGAAGGAGATATGACTCTAGCGGTTCGGTCGATTGCTGCGTGCGATTGTGTCGGACGTGCGCAGTCAGTTGCTCCAGCAAATCTGCGCACATCAAATAACGTTTCTCGCGTTCAACATCCGTCAATCCCACAACGTACCGTCCTTGTAGCAAGCGCGCGGCGAACTTGGGTTGCGCACCGGGAAGGGCCATCGGCCACGGATCACGTGGAAAACATTCAGGAACGTTGGTCATGGCTGACTCCTTACTGCTTGTCTGACGCACACGCTTTCATGACCAGAAAAGATGGAGACGCGGGGATTCTGAAAGCTTGTCATTCCTTGACTTCAGATCAGTAGACATCAACGTACTCCAAATGCCAATTTCAACTTGGCTCTGAGCTCTTCCAAGACGTTGGGCGCCGAAATCCCAAGTTGCTCGTGGGTCCGGATGTACTTATCCCGACACCAGGCGGGCCAGTGCAAGTAGTCATCGTCGAGGGCCAGCCAGTCGCGCGGCCGTCTTCGGAGTACATCAGCCCAGACCTGCATTCCGCGTGGAGCCCCGCGGAACACCTGTTTATCCATCCGACCATGAAAAGTCGCTCCGATCACCCTGTCGCGTATTGACATAGGAAGCCGCTTGGCCGTTCTTGAATACCCGTGACGCAGAACCCAAGACGTGCTCAACACAATTTTTAATTGGGGGTACGGTGCGATCTCCTCTTGGAGCAAGTCGACATGCTGGAAGAGGCGGTGCGGTAAAGGTGCTTGTAGAACGGCCCCTTTTTTCGGGTGCCAAGTCACGTTCTCATGGTGAAGCACCTCATCGAAGTCGAGGTATAGAACCACTTCATCCAGACCGGCCAGGGCGGTGACCGTGAATCGTGCAGAGCGGCGCTCTTCGGACGGCTCAATTTTCAAGTCCGGCATGGCGAGACCTTTTGGAATGATGGATTGGGAGATACCGGCAATGCTCCGTCGGCATACGGCCATGACAAGGGCTTCCGGCCAGATCTAGAAAATGCGCCGCAGCAGACCTGAGGAACGGTCGGTCGCAACAGATCTGCCGGCGTCAGATCGAAATCGTGTGCATCGAAACGATCAGGCCGAGGATCTGAGATGAGTGCTGGAGACTTGTGTTTACGGGGTACGTGACATGAGATCGCGTGATCCATCACTCCAGAGGTGAGGTTCTTTCAGCTATCTGCGTCTTCTGAGCACTACGCAAACACGCTGCCATCCGGCCGCAGAAGCCTGTACTCGCGTGGGTCTTCTTCGAACGCATTTGTCTTCTTCATCTCAGCGACGACCTGGCGTACATCGGCACAGTCAAACAGCGGGCCCCATTTGGCAATATGACTGAGCGCGCGGATCAGCGGCTCGGGATCGTTGCCGCGCGTGAGAGCGCGCTGCGCGTCAACGTACTGCTCGTGAAAGAGCGTCGGAATGATGATCCGCGCGCGGCCCACGCGCGATAGCTCTGCATTCATGATGAGCCTCGACAGCCGCCCATTGCCATCGTTGAAAGGGTGGATGTCTGAAACCAGGAAGGCGTAGAAGATCGCCCTGGCCAGGCCTTCGGGAACGCTAAAGGCCAGTCTCACCCCCTCCAGCAATGTGCCGCGCACAAAGGCGGGATCCACAAACTTGGTCTGCCCGGCATAGTTAGCCGCCTCCTTGAATTCGCCCGGATTCGCCTCCGGCCGCCGTTCAAGCATCAGCCGATGGCGTTCCTTCAATCCCTCGAGGATGTCCATCGGCGCCGGCAAACTGCTGCGAAATTGCGGGTGCAGAATCAGCTTGAAAACGCCAAGGATGTCATGCGAATCCTTCGGACGCGTGGGGACTATTCTGTTGTGCAACGCAATCCCTTCGGCTTCCTCGATGGAGAAACGTGTGCCCTCCACATAGTTCGAAAAATAGCTTTCCAGGAAGGCAGCGTGCGTTCGCGCGGGATCCTGGCCAGCCACCTCCGGGCAGTCCGGCACGGTCGTCGTGCGCAGCGCATCAGCAAGGAGGCCGAAGCGGTTCAACCGCTCCGCGTCAACGGGCGTCCCTCTTGCCACGAGTTGTCCGGCGCGGGTCGTCAGTTTGCCCTTGACGTAGGTACCGAGCAAGGCGCCAATCATGCTGTTCAGGGTATCGAAGTCAGCAGCCAACTGCGGCGCCAGCTGGCGCGCGTCGTCTCGGACCCGATTGAGCGCCGCCTCGCCAGAAGCACTCAGGATCTCGACCAACTTCTCCTCGACACCAGCTCTGCCGACAGTACGCCTGCCGCCGCGGGACTTGCCGAGATTCTCCAGCAGCATGCGGGGTCGCGAGGACCAGTACAGGCCACTGTTGCCCAAAGCCATGTCCCCAGGCAGCCGGGGCGGGCCCTTGAGCAATGCGATAGTCACGCCGGGTAGTTCATTGACGCGGTTGAATCGCGTGGGGTGACTCAGGAGCAGCTCGTTTTCCGGCGTGATGCCGCCCACGAGGGCACTGCGGTGGGAGACCACTGCATCCGGGTACAGGTGTCCTGCAATCTGCTGCCAGTTGCGCCGGACCGTGAGGGCAACCACCCCCAAGGTGCCTGGTGGAAGGTCATCGGGATCGATCGCGTTGACATAGACCGCCCTGGCAATCCGGGTGATCTCCTTGTCTTTCGCGGCTCGCTGCAGTCGACGCTCTTCGGCCTCATCGGCCGGGATCAGGATCTCGCCCTGGAATGGGCGCTTTTGTCGCTTCCCCGCTGGTTTGTCCATGCCCCCTCCAAAGAATGGTCGGATTATGGCTTGTATTATAGATAAATTGTCGGTTTTTGACTAATCAAAGAGATCCGCTCGGAAATCTCTCTCTTCTCTGCGCAAGAGTGCAGCGAGCTACCGCGTCGAGATCGCCGCACAGAAGCGACGCGTCGTGGTACTTGACTTTTTGAACATCTAAAGCTTTCGCTCAGTAGGCGTACAAGTCTCTAACTCGACAAGTCAAATCACTGATCCGCACTTTTCTAACTTTGTCGATTCTTTGTTCGTGAACGTATTCGGGTACTTGGTGAGGAAATCTTTTCCTCGTTCCGTAATGACGTACAACCCTCTTGCAGGCTTCGTTAGAAGATTCGCTCGCCGTAGGTAATGAATGGACCATCGCACACGATTTCTAACGATTCCCTCACCACTCAGGTAACGCTGCGCTATTTCGTCCTCCGACAACTTGAGTTGTTGAGCAACTAATTCAAGGTATTCATCTGCAGTCTGCTCCTTGAGTGAAAACTTCAGGATCAATGGGTATAAGTCTTGATATTTTGGGATGGCCATTCTTTTGCCTCATTCTTAGCAAAAGAATACTCGATTTAGGCTCTTCTCCACTCACTGCTGGCGCTGTCGCACATTGTCAAAAGGCCAATACTTCCACAGCTCGGATTTCCAGCCTCGGAGAGGCGTTTAGGCGATTAACCCTCCCTACCCCCTTCTTGTAGATAGAAAACACGCTCTCGGCTCCGAGAGGGCCTCCTCGGGGGGCTTTGCAACCTTCCGCGACCAGCACATCGGCTATTGCCTTGAAGGTTAATCCTTTCGTCTCCCTCATCCAAAGCACTCGATCAAAGAGCTCCTTTTGGTACGGGGAATAGGCCCCAAGCATCAGAGCCCCCGTAGTCAGAAGCATCTGAAAGCGGACGAGAAAGCCACCTTCAGAAATACCCCCGAACGGAATTACTCCACCGTCACGCTCTTGGCCAAGTTGCGCGGTTTGTCGACATCGGTGCCGCGGGCACAGGCGGTGTGATAAGCCAGCAGTTGCAACGGAATGATGTGCAGCATGGGCGAGAGCACGCCATAGTGCTCGGGCATGCGGATGACTTGCACGCCTTCGCTGGCGCTGATGCGGCTGTCACCGTCGGCCAGCACATACAACACACCGCCCCGGGCGCGGACTTCTTGCATATTGCTCTTGAGCTTTTCAAGCAAGGTGTCGTTGGGGGCGACAGTGACCACCGGCATGGTGCTGGTGACCAGCGCCAGCGGGCCGTGCTTGAGCTCGCCCGCAGCATAGGCCTCAGCGTGGATGTAGGTGATCTCTTTGAGTTTGAGAGCGCCTTCCAGGGCGATGGGGTAATGCGTGCCGCGCCCCAGGAACAGGGCGTTTTCTTGGAGTGCGAATTCTTGCGCCCATGCAATCACTTGGGGTTCGAGCGCCAACACCGACTGCATCGCAGCGGGCAGGTGGCGCAATTCGCGCAGGTGCTGTGCCTCTTGGGCGGTGGACAGCTGGCCACGCAACTTCATGAGCGTGAGCGTCAGTAAAAAAAGGCCAGCCAGTTGGGTTGTGAAGGCTTTGGTCGATGCGACCCCGATCTCCACCCCGGCGCGGGTGACATAAGCCATTTCACACTCGCGCACCATGGCGCTGGTGCTGACGTTGCAGATGGTCAGGCTGTGCGGCATGCCCAGGCTTTGCGCATGGCGCAGGGCAGCCAGGGTGTCGGCGGTCTCACCCGATTGGCTGATGGTCACCACCAGCGTGTTGGGGTGCGGGACCGAGTCCCGGTAGCGGTACTCACTGGCGACTTCAACCCGGCAGGGAATCTGGGCCAGCGATTCGAGCCAATATTGCGCCACACAGCCACTGTAATAACTGGTGCCGCAAGCCAGGATCAGCACGCGGTCGATGGTGCGCAGCACGGTTTCGGCTTGGGGCCCAAAAAGACCGGGGTCGATCGCTTCGATGCCGCTCAGGGTGTCGGCCACGGCACCGGGCTGCTCGAAGATCTCTTTTTGCATGTAGTGCTGGTAAGGGCCCAGATCGGCCGCCCCGCTGTGGGCATGCACCGTTCGAACAGTGCGCTCGGCAGGCTGACCTTGGCGGTCGAAGATTTGATGTTGGTCGGGCGTCAGGTCGGCCAGATCGCCTTCTTCGAGGTAGATGATCTGGTCGGTGACGCCAGCCAGTGCCATGGCATCGCTGGCCAAAAACCGCTGGCCGGTGCCCACGCCCAGAATCAGCGGTGAGCCCGCGCGTGCGCCCACGACGCGATGCGGCTGATCGCGATGCAATACTGCGATCGCATAGGCGCCCCGCAGGCGAGCAATGGCTTGTTGCACCGCCTGCCGCAAATCACCCTGGTAAAGGCTGTCGATCAGGTGGGCGATGACCTCGGTGTCGGTTTGGCTTTGAAACACATAGCCTTGGGTTTGCAATTCGGTGCGCAGCTCATCATGATTTTCAATGATGCCGTTGTGCACCAGAGCCACCCGGCCCGCCGTGCCGGCGTCGGCGATACCCGGACCCGGGCTGAAATGGGGGTGGGCATTGTGAACAACAGGCGCACCATGGGTGGCCCAACGGGTGTGGGCGATGCCGGTGGCACTGGCGATGCGATCGGTGTGGACTTGAGTCAGCAGTTCGGCCACCCGCGCGGTGCTGCGCGCGCGGCGCAGGCCATGACCTTGCCCGGCCAAGCTGTCGTTGTGAACGGCGATGCCGCATGAGTCATAGCCCCGGTACTCCAGGCGCTGTAACCCCTGAACCAGCAAGGCGACAATGTCTTGGTGCGAGGCAGCACCCACGATCCCGCACATGGGCGATCCTTTTCGAACGCAGAAGGTTGTAAAAGTTCATATCTTAACCTTGGACACGCTCGACAACAGGCCAGGCTTGAGTTGGCTGAATGCCTAAAATGCAACCATGGGTTCTGGACACAACGAAGCGGATCAGCGCTGGCGAGACTGGCGGCATCGCCTGTGGGCCGGGCAGAGCCTGGCGGTGCAGGGGTTGATGTGGGCGGTTGCTTCGGGTTTGTTGTTGTGCCTGCTCAACACCGTGGTGCGCAGCATCACCCTCAACCTGAATGTCTACCAATCTCTTTTTTTGCGCTACCTGTGTGGCCTGATCGTGCTGTTGCCGTTGTTGCGCCACGGCTGGGCCGATCTGATGCCACGCAATGTCCGGGGTCAGTTCTGGCGCGGTGGGGTCCACACCATCGGGCTCATGCTGTGGTTCACGGCTTTGCCGCACATCGGCTTGGCCGACATGACGGCGCTGGGCTTTACGGGTCCGATCTTCATCATGTTGGGAGCGGCCTGGTTTTTGGGCGAACGCATGCGCACCGACCGCTGGGTGGCGGCTTTGCTGGGTTTTGGCGGGGTGTTGATCATCGTGGCGCCCAAACTCGGGGGCAGCGATGGCCTGTATGCCTTGATCATGCTGGCCTCATCGCCCATGTTTGCAGCGTCTTTCCTGATCACCAAAGCGCTGACTCACACCGAGAAGCCGACCGTGATCGTGCTCTGGCAGGCTTTGACCGTCAGCCTGTTTGCCTTGCCGTTGGCGATTTACTTTTGGCAAGCGCCCACGCTGTGGCAATGGGCCGGGTTTGGTTTGGCGGGGGTGTTTGGCTCGTTGGGTCACTACTGCATGACGCAGGCCTTCAAGGCCACCGACATTTCGGCCACACAGTCGCTGCGTTTTCTCGACCTGATTTGGTCGTCTTTGCTGGGATGGCTGGTGTTTGCCGACTTGCCCAGTGCTTACACCGTGCTGGGGGCTTGCGTGATCGCCGCTTCTACAGTGTGGATCGCCCGGCGCGAAAGCCGCCGCGCCCGAACCCTCAAGGAGTGACATGACCGCCATCCATCAAAGTGCCCTGGTGTTGTTTTCGGGTGGTCAAGACTCGACCACTTGCCTGGCCTATGCCTTGCAGCGCTACTCCCGGGTGGAGACGCTGGGTTTCAATTATGGTCAACGCCATCATGTCGAGATGCAGTCCCGATTGCAGGTTTTGCAACGCATCACCGAGGCGATGCCGATGGCGCACCAGCGCCTGGGACAAGACCATGTGCTGGACCTGGCGGTTTTGGGTCAGGTCAGTGAAACATCGCTGACGCGCGACATGGCCTTCAGGGTCAGCGAGTCGGGCTTGCCCAACACCTTTGTGCCGGGGCGCAACCTGTTGTTTCTGACGCTGGCAGCGGCACTGGCCTATCGGCGCGATTTGCAGGTGTTGGTCACCGGGGTCTGTGAAACCGATTTTTCAGGCTATCCCGATTGTCGCGATGACACCATGAAGGCGATGCAGCTGGCGCTGTCGTTGGGCATGGATCGGCGCATCCTGGTCGAGACCCCTTTGATGTGGATTGACAAAGCCGAGACCTGGGCCATGGCCCACCAACTGGGGGGCGATGCCTTGGTCGAACTGATTGTCGAGCACAGCCACACTTGCTACACCGGTGACCGCGACCACCGGCACGATTGGGGGTACGGGTGTGGCACATGTCCGGCCTGCGAGTTGCGAGCCGCCGGCTGGCAACGTTGGACAGCAGGCGCCTGATCAGCGGTTGGTGACGCCGCTGGCTACATGGCCCGCCGGCACATGGCGGGCGGCCGACTCGATGTGGCCGGTCTGGTCGTCAAAGAAGAAGTCGGGCTCGAACTCGCGCAGGAACTCGCCTTTGTCGAGTCCGCCCAAAAACATCGCTTCGTCGACCTGGACGTTCCAGTCCATCAGCGTGCGGATGGCGCGCTCATGGGCCGGGGCGCTGCGTGCCGTCACCAAGGCGGTGCGGATGCGCATGGCATCGGTGCCTTCGCTTTGCAAACGGTGTAACGATTCGAGCAAGGGTTTGAAGGGACCTGCAGACAGCGGCCGGCGGGCATGGGTGCGTTCGTGCTCCTGAAAGGCGTTCAGGCCCTGGGCCTGAAACACCTGCTCGGCCTCGTCTGAGAACAGAACCGCGTCGCCGTCGAAAGCGATCCGGACTTCATGCGGGTGCTGGTCCGAGGCGTGTGCAGCTTGTGGGTAAACCTGGGCGGCGGGCACGCCAGCATCGAGGGCGGCGCGCACATCGGGCAGATGGGCTGATAAAAACAGGTTGGCGTGCAGGGGCTTGAGGTATTGCCACGGCGGGCGGCCCCGGGTGAAACTGCCGCGCACGATCGGCAAGCCGTAATGCGCCGCAGAGCGAAAAACCCGCATGCCACTGACCGGGTCGTTGCGCGACAAAATCACCACCTCGATGCGTTGTGCGCCGGCCTGGTTGAATGCCAATAATTTTTTGACCAGCGAAAACGCCACCCCGGGTTTGGCGGGTACATCCAGGCGCTGCAACTGCAGTTGCATGTAGGCGTGATCGTCAGCGCACTCGAAGACCTGGTTTTCTTCTTCGAAGTCGAACAGGGCACGCGAAGAAATCGCCACCACCAGTTTGTCGGCCAGCGTCACGCCCATGGGTCACCTCACCATTTGATTGAGTTGCAAAATCGGCAGCATCACCGACAGCACGATCAGCATGACCATGCCACCCATGACCAAGATCAAGAGCGGTTCGAGCA
>JACCDS010629891.1_pt1 | contig 17931 bp, 15 predicted proteins | sample 7446441 | NCBI WGS metagenome assembly JACCDS01 (sample SAMN15323445, study PRJNA562643) | freshwater metagenome | isolation source: river surface water | place: USA:Blue River Watershed | collected 2017-08-17
CAGAAGTTCGACTAACAGCATTCGATATCCTAAACCAAAACCAAGCGATAACACGTAATTTCAACGAAACGTATACCGAAGACGTATTTACCAATATCTTACGTCAGTATGTAATGTTAAATTTCAGTTATAAATTTAGTTCCTTTTAATATTTAAACTAATTTCTTTATTTTGTATTCGGATGCATATAAAGAAATTAGTTTTAATTTTCTGCTCGATATTTTTTTTTGTTAACCCTGATGGTGCTAAATCACAAGACTTAATAATAAATAAGAATATGGATAGTATTCACTGTAAAATTCTTGCAGTGAAAGGTGAATACTATTACTATAAAACATTTATCGATCTTTCTAGTCAGATAAAAATCATGAATGTATCCGAAATTTGGGATACCGTTCGAAACTACTACTCGTACCCATACAACAGAGATTCTGCGCTCATCGTTAACCGTTATTATTATTTAAAGAACTCAAAAAGAGCGCTCATCAATGCACATAAAATTAGTTTAAACTATGGTTTTGCTGCAGTACCTGATTATCCTTCTACCATTCCCTTGTTTAGAACAATGTTTCAATCGTTGGGAATGCCCTATATGAACCATTATTTTGGCTTAAGTTACAGTAAGATTTTCTATAGAAACTTCGGGGTCATTACCAGTATCACAAATATACGATCTGATAAAAATTCTAATATTAATTCATACACTGGTAGTGTTACCAAAATTATACCTATTAGCATGGAACTCAATAACTGGAACTATAATTTAGGATTAACATACATCAGCACACAAAAAAGATATCCGAAATTTTCTTGGCAATTCAGTTCCGAATTAGGGTATTACAGGTTTCAATCGCTCGTAAATTATATTGTCAATTATGATATTCAATCGAACGCATTATCATGGAAAAATAGTGCTAGCATTGAATACTCAGTATTTAAAAACCTAACCATAGGCTTATGTGGATTTGCACAATTATCAAAAAACAAACTGTATAATTTCAGTACATCATCATCAAATTTTGATAAGGAAAATCCAGATGAACGATATAACTCACACATTTATGTTGGCACTAGTTTTTGTATCAATTATCTACTCTCAACAAATAAAAAATAAACCCAAAACCCATCATCATAAAAATTTATGAAAAAAGCCCTACTCCTCCTGTTTTTATTATTAGGCATTTGTCAAGTAAAAGCACAAGACTTAATTGTTAAAAACAACAACGATTCATTAAGATGTAAAGTGATAAAACAAGGCGAAGAAACTGTTTTTTATTTTACCTATGATAGTTCAAAAAATGAAATAACGAATGCGATAAAAAAGTCGGAAATTAAAGGTGTATTTATCGACTATTACGCTGTAAAAAAATCGGAGAACAGCATAAATACAATAAGCAATACTCGTGGTGGAAACACAGTGAACAGTAAACCACGAAGAAAAGTTGAAATTATACCGGGTTATAGATTTTCTGCAAATTATGGAGCAGCCTATTGGATATTTTTAAATCCTAAGAATACGAATGCTTTTGTAAAAGAATACCTCAATGATTTGAGAACTGGAAATGCTTATTCGTTTACATTTAACTATTATGGAAGTAATAATTATGGCTTTGGGTTGCAGTACATGACATTTATGAGTTATAATAAAGAAGAAAATGTAATGTTAGCTACACCTGGTATTACTCCTACTTATGGTACACTTATAGATGACATTGAAATGAAATACATTGGGGTATCATTTGGTTTTAGAATGCCTTTAGAAAATAAAAAATGGAGAGTGTTGGGTGATGTAGGTATAGGTTACAGCGATTATGTAAACAATACTGAATTTGGCACAAAAGCTAAAATAAGTACAAGCACCGTGGGATTAAACACACAATTTGGTCTCGACTGTAAAATAAGTAAAACACTTAGTTGGGGCATTACAGGAACATTAATTAGAGCAAATGTAAATTCATATGAAGTATCTACTGGAACTACTAAAACGACAGTAAAACTTCCTGATGGTGAGAGCGATAGTCACATGAGAGCCGACATTAGCGTTGGCTTACGCATTAACATTGAATAATAGCCGATTATTAATTTAAAATTAATACTAAAATGGCTATTTTAGCGACATTACCTATTAAAAGATTATGACGAAGATAAAATTTGGAACCGACGGTTGGAGAGCAATAATTGCGAAAGAGTTTACCGTTGAAAATGTAGAGCGTGTAGCTTATGGTACTGCGAAATGGTTAAAATCGAACAATAATACGCCGGTTGTTACCTTAGGAAACGACTGCCGATTTGGTGGTAAATTATTTACTGATGCCGTTGCTAGAGTTTTAGCAGCTGAAGGCATAAAAGTACATTTATGTACAAATAACTTTGTGAGTACCCCTATGATTTCACTTGCTACTGTGAAATTAAAAGCAAATGCAGGTATCATTATAACAGCGAGCCATAACCCTCCAGAATACAATGGATTTAAAATAAAAGCATCATATGGAGGTCCTGCAACTCCTGATGAAATTACCGCAGTGGAGAATTTCATTCCGGAGAAACTACCGATTGAAACCTTAAGTTTAAAAGAGTACGAAACTCAAGGATTGATAAGCTATGTAGACATGGAAGCTATGTATATAGAGCATGTTGAAGCATCGTTTGATATGGATGCAATTCGTAATTCGGGATTAAACTTTGCCTATGATGCGATGTATGGTGCTGGACAAGAAGTAATGCGTAAAATTTTACCAGAAGCAACTTTTTTACATTGCGAACATAACCCAGGATTCGATGGTCAGGCACCAGAGCCTATTCATAAAAACTTATTAGAGTTATCGGAAATGATTAAGATTTCTGAGAACATCGATTCAGCATTGGCTACCGATGGGGATGCCGACAGGATTGGTTTATATGATGATGAAGGAAATTTTGTGGATTCACACCATATCATTTTATTATTGATCCATTACTTAGTAAAATATAAAAACCAAACCGGACAAGTAATCACTACTTTCTCGTGTACACGTAAGATCGACGAGTTATGTAAGGCGTATGGATTACCACAGCAGGTAACTAAAATTGGCTTTAAATACATTTGCGAATTGATGGTGAAAAACGAAATGCCATTCTTAGCAGGAGGTGAAGAGTCGGGAGGTATTGCTATTACAGGACATATCCCAGAGCGTGATGGAATTTGGATTGGATTAACTGTTTGGGAATTCATGGCAAAAACTGGTAAATCATTGAGAGAACTTATTCAAGAAGTATATGATGTAGTGGGAAGTTTTGCAGTAGAGCGTTACGATTTACATTTAGAAGAAAGTTTGAAGCAAGAAATTATTAAAAATTGCAAAGAAGGTAAATACAAAAACTTCGGAAAATATAATGTTACCAAGGTAGAAGACATGGATGGATTTAAATTCCACCTCGATAATGGAGGATGGGTAATGATTAGACCATCGGGTACAGAACCGGTATTAAGAACCTACTCTGAAGCTGCAAGCTCAGAAGAATCGTTTGCGGTATTGGATGCGACAAAAGCAACACTTTTGTAATTACGAATTACGAATTACGAATTACGAATTGAAGCAACAGAAGTGCTTAATAACTTAATAACATAATAACTTAATAACTTAATAACTTAATAACTTAATAACTTAATAACTATTTAACTAAACAATTAACTTGAATTCGAAATTATAAATTCGTAATTCGTAATTAACTTAGGGTGTATAAGATCGGAGATTACGTACGTTTCTTAAATGAGAAACAAGAGGGAGTGGTAACAAAATTAATTGATCATCAGTTAATAGGTGTTACTATTGAAGGTGATTTTGAAATCACGGTGTTAGCAAATGAAGTTGTGTTAGTACAAGCGGCTGAAACGCAGCTGCGTGAAGACTTTGAAGAGATTGGGCATAAGCAAATGCTCGTAAATGAAGCGATAGATGATAAGTTATTTTTAGCGATACATCGCGATGAAAAACTACAGCAGCTTTATCATTTACATTTAATAAATGCTACCAAGTATGATTTATTATGTTCGGTTAGCATTCAAAAAAAGAACAAATACGACGGGATCTTTGCAGAGCGAATTGATAGTAGAAATGCTGTTCGAATTTCTACACATACCATCGCAGAACTTGATCAACATTGGGTTTTTCACTTACAAGTAATCTACCATAAAAATGGAGAGTACTCTCCTAGCCTACCACAGTTATTTAAGAAAAGCATCAAAGCCACGCAAGTATTAAATACCGAAAAAGAAATTCCGGTATTAGGTAAAAAAGGATACTTAGCAGAATTAATGGCAGAACAAAACATCAGCATCGACAAAGAAGAATTGTTGGAAGAGATGTTTAATGTAAAAAACGAAAGTAAAAGCATCAGTGCACCTGCACGAGAAGTAGATTTACACATAGAAGAATTAAGCGACGATTTTCCGAACATGAAAGCTGATGAGATGTTGAGATTACAATTGGAAGTATTTCGCAAAAATTTAGAAGCTGCCATTGTACATCAATACCAATCGATTATTTTCATTCACGGAGTTGGTAATGGAACCTTGCGTAACGAAATTCACAAACAACTCGGCAAACATCCACACGTAAAAACTTTTAAAGACGCACGTAAAGAAAAGTTTGGCTACGGAGCCACGGAAGTAATTTTTAAATGACCAAATATGCAAATGTGCAAATGAGTAAATGTGCAAATGAGTAAATGTGCAAATGTGCAAATAAGCACTTCGGTTGCCTCATTTGCACATTTGCACATTTACTCATTTGCACATTGATTCTCCGTGCTAGTGGGTATATAAAATACCACATTTGAGGGATGGTATACTAAAGCGTTAATTTGGATATTTGAATTAAATATTCATTTCAGAATTAATTTTTATATTTAAATAACGAAACAACATAAACCCTTATACAATGAAAAAATCTACATTATTAATTAAAGGAACAAAAGTAGCAGCACTTGCCTTGGTGTGCCTATTGATGAATGAGCGTTCACATGCGCAATCTGATGTAGCAACTTTATTAAAAGCTGGTGTTGATGATGCTAGTAAATTAGTTCAAGCATACACCACTCCATTCTTCAGAGGATTTGGAGCAGGTTTAAATGGTGGTTGGTACAATACTGCAAAACCACATGGATTGGGGCGTTTCGACATTACCATTAACTTAAATGCGGCGATGGTACCTACAGTAGACCAAACATACGATGCTGCAAAATTAGGATTCACTAAATTATCGTTAGCAAATCCAGCAAATAGTATTGGACAAACTATTGCAGGTAGTACAACTCCAAGCAACAACCCTGAGTTTGTTTTAAGAACAGATAACCCAACACTTCCTCCAGGAAATAATGCTGTTGAATTAGCAAGATTTGATGCTCCTGTTGGTGCAGGCTTACCTTTCTCGGGTGCTCCCACTGCACAATTAGCCATTGGTTTAATTAAAAATACCGAAGTGATGGTACGTTATATGCCAACGATTGCTTTAGGAGATGCTGGTGATATTGGATTAATTGGTTTCGGTTTAAAACACGATATTAAACAATGGATTCCTGGAATTAAAGTAATGCCTTTTGATATGTCGGCATACTTTGGTTACACCAAAATGGATTTAAGTTTAGGTTTAGATTTAAAACCTGAAGCAGGTACTCCAAACGCTTCTGGTAACAATGGCGTTTATGCTGACCAAGCGATGAACTTAAAAACTACTGCAACTACGATGGGATTAATTGTATCTAAGAAATTAGCTATCTTAACTTTCTACGGAGGATTAAACTACCAAATGAGTAAGACAACATTAAGCTTAGATGGTGATTATCCATTAAACAGTGTTAATTCTACAACAGGTACTGAAGAAATTATTAAAATTACTAATCCGGTTAGTTTCAGTGTAAATGGTGCCGATGGTGCTACAGCTACTTTAGGTATGCGTATGAAATTATTAATTTTAACATTCCAAGGTGCTTATACTTTTGGTAAATACCCAATGGCAACTGCAGGTATTGGACTAAACATCGATTGGAAATAAAAAGACCCAATTAAACTTTATAAATATACCCTTAAGAGTGATTATACTTTTAAGGGTTTTTTATTTAATATTGTTGAACATGTTTGATTTTCCGATAAATTCGCCAGTTCAACGCATACAGTTTGATGTTCCCGAAGGGTTCGAATTGTATATTAAACGCGACGATTTAATTGATCCATTAATTTCTGGAAACAAATGGAGAAAACTAAAATACAGTTTGATTGATGCGAAGAACAATAACAAAAACATTTTGGTAAGTTTTGGTGGCGCCTATTCGAATCATTTACTAGCATTGGCTTCTGCGGCTGCAAAGTTTGGATTTAAATCGGTTGGTTTTATTCGTGGTGATGAAAAAAGAGAAACATCTGTGTATTGTATGTTGTACGAACTTTTTGGGATGCAATTAATTCCACTTAGCAGAGAAGAATACAAAGACAAAACATCAGCATACCAACAACACTTTGGCGATAACGAACATGCTTATTTTATTGACGAAGGCGGACGTTCTGCTTTAGGTAGTTTAGGTTGCGAAGAAATAATTGAAGAACTCGAAAATACCTACGATCATGTATTTTTAGCAGCAGGCACAGCTTGTACTTCTGCCGGTATTTTAAATGCGATACATAAAAAACAACTTTCAAGTCATTTACATATCGTTGCCATACATAAAGGGTTTGACGACATCCATAACTCATTAAAAGAATTGAGCTTAACTATGTACCCAATACCGAATCATCAATACTCCCTACACAGCAGCGCTACGCGTTATGCACAACATACTAATGAACTACTTTCATTTTGTATAAACTTTCAACAAAACACTGGTATATTAATAGAACCCATTTATACTGCCAAAGCATTGCAAGCTTGTTATGATTGGATGAAGGAACAAAAGGAAGTGAATACAAAAACAAAAGTATTATTCATCCATACCGGAGGAATGTTGGGGAATTTGGGGAAAATGGATGCCTTTTCGAAGATACTACAAGAGAGAAAATCTTAATTTATTCTAAAATAAATAGCTTATTGAGAACTTAATTCTTAAGTAACATTAGGCTTAAGAATATTTGTCCAAATTTGAAAAAATGTCGATTTTAAGCTAAAAACGGCATTTTTTATACTTACCTTTGTAGAAACATTAAGCACATGTATAAAGTAAGTATCTCCCCAAACCAAGTTCAAGAGACGTTGAGCAAGCATATTTTAGCCGATGGTTATGATATGGTGTTCGATATGGAAAAGAGTAATGGAGTATGGATCCACGACTCAAAAAACAATCGTGAGTTGCTCGATTTTTTCACATGTTTTGCCTCGGTACCATTGGGTTACAATCACCCAAAAATGGTAAACGACGAAGAGTTCAAAAAGAACTTAATGTTAGCAGCTTTAACAAATCCATCAAACTCTGATATCTATACTTCGCAATATGCTCAATTTGTTGAGACATTTTCTCGTGTAGGTATTCCTAGTTATTTACCACACGCTTTCTTTATTGCTGGTGGTTCATTAGCTATTGAAAATGCTTTAAAAGTAGCAATGGACTGGAAAGTTCAGAAGAATTTCCAAAAAGGTTACACATACGAAAAAGGCTTTAAAGTATTACACTTCGAACAAGCGTTCCACGGTCGTTCTGGTTATACCTTGAGTTTAACAAATACTTTGCCTGACAAGACCAAGTGGTTTGCAAAATTCGATTGGCCAAGAGTATCGAATCCAAAAATTAAATTCCCTTATACCGACGATAACTACGAAGATTTATTACAAAGAGAAGAGTTATCGATCAACCAAATAAAAACAGCATTTAAGAACAACCCGGATGATATCTGTGCTATTATAATAGAGCCTATACAATCGGAAGGTGGCGATAACCATTTCCGCCAAGAGTTCTTAGAAAAATTACGTGTTTTAGCCGATGAAAACGATGCCTTCTTAATTTATGATGAAGTACAAAGTGGTGTTGGATTAACTGGTAAATTCTGGGCACACGAACACTTCGGTGAAAATGCTCGTCCGGATATTTTAGCCTTTGGTAAAAAGATGCAAGTATGTGGTATTTTGGCAGGTAAGAAAGTAGATGAAATTGAAACCAACGTATTTAATGTATCATCGAGAATTAACTCTACTTGGGGTGGTAATTTAGTGGACATGGTTCGTTCATCGCGAATTATGGAAATTGTAGAAGAAGATCAATTATTAAACAACGCTGAGCAAGTAGGTAATTACTTATACGATACTATTGATGGTATCTCTAAACGTCAGAGCAAAATTAGCAATGTAAGAGGTAAAGGATTAATGGTAGCGTTTGATTTCCCTACAAAAGCGATGCGTGATGCATTTGTGAATAAAGGCATGGAGCATAACGTTATGTTCTTAGGTTGTGGTCATAATACCATCCGTTTCCGCCCGGCATTAACCCTAGAAAAACAACATGTTGATAAGGGTATGGAAATACTAGAAAAGATAGTAAAAGAGCTTTAGTGCTTCAAATTCAATAAAATAAGAAAAAAGACGCAACAAAATGCGTCTTTTTTTAGTTTATATGTTAATAAATAAAGCGGTTTAAAGCATATCAAACTCCAATATTCTTATAAATTTGCCGCTTATTAAATAAAAAATAAAATGAAAAATATTTCAGTAATTGGTTCTGGTACGATGGGAAATGGTATTGCGCATGTTTTTGCACAATACGGCTACCAAGTGAACCTAATTGATGTAAATCCTGAAGCTTTAAAAAGAGCGATAGAAACCATCACAAAAAATTTAGATCGTATGGTTGCTAAAGGAAGCATCAACGAAGAAACTAAAAACACAACGCTTAATAATTTAAGCACCTATACCGATTTAAAAGAAGGTGTGAAAGATGCAGATTTAGTAGTAGAAGCAGCTACCGAAAATCCGGTGATTAAAAAACAAATCTTTAAAGATTTAGGAAGCTTTACACATCCTGAAGCTATATTAGCAACCAACACTTCATCAATTTCAATTACAGAAATTGGTGCCGCTTCTGGTAGAGCTAATAAAGTTATTGGTATGCACTTTATGAATCCTGTACCGATGATGAAATTGGTAGAGGTTATTAAAGGTTACCAAACAGATGATGTTGTTTGTGATATCATCATCGAACTTTCTAAAAAAATCGATAAAGTTCCAACCTTAGTAAACGATTATCCTGGCTTTGTTGCTAACCGTATTTTAATGCCAATGATTAACGAAGCAATTTATACATTGTTCGAAGGTATTGCTGGTGTTGAAGAAATTGATACTGTAATGAAATTAGGTATGGCTCATCCAATGGGACCATTGCAATTAGCCGATTTCATTGGTTTAGATGTTTGCTTAGCAATTCTAGAAGTATTACACGAAGGTTTCGGAAATCCTAAATATGCACCATGTCCATTGTTAGTGAAAATGGTTGCTGCCGGTGAATTAGGTGTGAAATCGAAACGTGGTTTCTACGATTACTCACATGGTACAAAAGACCTAAAACTTTCGTACTACTTTAGCAGATTGAAGATTAACTGAATCGAACTAGCGAATTAGCGAACTGGCGAACTGGCGAATTAGCTAAAAGTTATTATGACCTAGATGATTTAAAATGAAGATAATTACTCGTTTAAATGATCTAGGTTATTTTTTTGATTATTCGCTAATTTAATACTCGTTTTTGCATCTATTAATTCAAACAGAAAATTGATGTTCCACATTTATTTGTTGATCTGCAATTTACTTTTTATTGATATTTATTAATTTATCATTAAAATTAATTTCCTCACTAGCATATATCAACCTTAATAAATATAAAAACATTGCTTTAAAATACAAATTTCGCAGTTCGCTATCCCGATAGCTATCGGGACTCCAATTCGCTATTTCGCCAGTTCGCTAATTCGCTATTTCGCTATTTCGCCAGTTCGCTAATTCGCTAATTCGCTAATTCGTAAACCTTCGCTGTAACACCACCCTATTATTGCTACCCTGTTCATCGCCGATGCTAGGTTCTATGCTTACGCTAATATTTTGCTCTTGCGTGTTGGTTTGCTCTATGTTGGGTGCACTTAAACTTAAGGTAATGATGCCTCGGAATTGTGGAGGTACATTTTTGATTTTCCAATAGTAATTTCTCGGAGTATGATTGTTTGGCATTGGAAAACTGTTGAACAATTTCATATCCTGACTCAGTTCGATGTTTATTTCTACATCTTCGGTAATCAATCCTTTGTTCTCATAAAAAACAGTAATGCCGGCTATGTCGCCGTATTTAAAATTATCGGCAAATACTTCTATGCTGAGGTCTTTGAGTTTCGCAATTTCAGCCCCTTGGTTAGCATTCATCATGAGTTGTGGCACTTTGCGCTGTTCTATGTAATATTTTGCATTAGCGCTCAAATTTTCGGCGATCTGCTCCGTACCATCTGGCCATATTATTCTAACAGTATCTACCCTATCCATGTTGCCAATTCCAAAATTCAACTCGTATAAATTTTGTACGGCACTTTGTTTATTCGCTCGAACCTCTTGGTATTGCCAATAGCTTAGTCCCGCTAGTTTCGTTTTTACGTACACCTTCGCTCCTATCGCATGGATGTTCGCTCTATCGGCTCTTAGTTTTAATGTTATGTATTGATGTGTTTTCCATTGGTTAATGAATAACTTTTTTTCATTACTAAACGCTTTATGCAAGAGCACATCCATACTTCCATCGTTATTATAATCTAAAATTTCTAAACCCGATGCTTTGAATGCTTCTGTGTTAAACACAAATGGAACATAGGTAAAAGTCATGTTCCCTTCGTTCTTATAAAACTCTAGTCCGGTTTTTAAATTGAGTAAAATCAAATCGTAATCACCATCATTATCGGCATCCATGGCTTTACCATCCACATAATCGCCGCTTTGCTCGGTAAACACTGCATTGGTTTTAATAAATAAATGGGCGTTGTTTTTCAAATACAATTCATTCGCTGAACCAAAATTCAACCACAACAGATCTTCCCTAGCATCGCCATTAAAATCAGCTAATACAAATCCTCGTGTATCCGATTTAGGAACTTGAAAAGCTTGTGATTTCGTTTTCGAAAACTTACCTGCACCATCATTATAATAAATACGACTTTGCTTTTTTACACTTTTAGGATTCCATAGTTCTGTATCCGTAATGAGTAAATCCGGATAGTTGTCGGCATTTACATCGGAGAAGCTTGCATAAAAAGCATTGTTCTCTAGCTGTGTAATATCAAGGCTTTGATCTCTTCTAAACAAGCCTTTACTTTCTTGTATGTATAAATAATTTTTCTGTCCGAAGATTGAATACACAAACACATCTAAATCGCCATCCATATCAATATCGGCATAACATGCACCATTGGCATTGCCTCCATCTTTACTGAAAACACTGGGCATTGGCACTAAACTCTTACCATTGTTTTCGTAGTATTTGTTTGGCTTGTTGAGGATAGAAAAGTTCAACAAATCAAGATCGTAATCTTGGTCGGCATCGATCCAAATGCTCGAATAGTTAGTTACACTATCGGCATACAATTTAAAACTATGGAGCTCAGTAAATACCTGTGCTTTATTGGTAGAGATAAATAGAAAAAATAAAATAGAAAAAAGTAAGGCAGTTTTGTGCTTCATTCTATTTATATTCTATTACATTCTTTCTGGAACTTCTATGCCCAACAACAACATTCCCGACTGGATGACCTGTGCTACTTCTTTACAAATTAATAAACGGAAATTTTGTAGTTGAACATCGTCCAATTTTAAAATAGGTTCATCGTGGTAAAACTTGTTAAAGGTTTTAGCTAAGTCGTATAAGTAGTTAGCTAACAAAGCGGGGCTGTATGTTTTAGCGGCTTCTTCAATAATGGCAGGATACTTTAACATCAACATAATACAATCGCGTTCATTGGCATTTATTGCTTGTATGTTATGTGTTGTATTTATGCTGATGTTTGCTTTGCGCAACATCGACTGTATACGAGCGTATGAGTACTGTATGAAAGGCCCTGTGTTTCCTTGCAAATCAATGGATTCATTCGGGTCGAATAACAAACGTTTTTTAGGGTCTACTTTTAACAAATAATATTTTAACGCTCCCATACCAATTTGTGTATAGAGCTTGTGTTTTTCCTCTTCGCTAAACTCCGCTACTTTTCCTAAAGCTTCCGATTGTTCTTTTGCCGACTGCACCATTTCTTCCATCAAATCATCGGCATCAACCACGGTTCCTTCTCTCGACTTCATTTTACCGCTTGGTAAATCAACCATTCCGTACGATAAATGAAAGAGACCTTTTGCCCAATCTTTTCCTAATTTATTTAATATTAAAAACAATACTTTAAAATGGTATTCTTGCTCATTCCCTACTACGTAAATAGAATGATCCATTTTGTATTGCTCGTATTTCATTTGAGCAGTACCAAGATCCTGTGTAATGTAAACAGAAGTACCATCTCCACGTAATACTAATTTCTGATCTAAACCATCTTCTGTTAAATCGATCCACACCGAGCCATCATCTTTTTTGAAAAATACTCCTTTGGTTAATCCTTCATCGATAATATCTTTTCCTAAACTGTAGGTGTTCGATTCGTAATAATATTGATCGAAGTTTACGCCCATGGTTTTGTAGGTCTTCTCGAAACCCGCATACACCCAAGCGTTCATCATGTTCCATAACTTAAGCACATGCTCATCTTTCTGCTCCCACTTCAACAACATGTCTTGTGCTTCTTTAATTAATGGTGCTTCTTTTTTCGCTTGCTCTTCGGTTAATCCTTGTGCTATTAAACTTTCAATTTCTTTTTTATACGCTTTATCAAACTCCACATAATATTTACCCACCAAGTGATCGCCTTTCATACCGGTGCTTTCAGGGGTTTCGTTGTTTCCGAATTTCTCCCATGCCAACATCGATTTGCAGATGTGTATACCTCTGTCGTTAATTAAGTTTGCCTTTATAACTTCATATCCTGCATAGTCTAACAAAGCTGCAATAGAGTAACCGAGTAAATTATTTCTAACGTGACCCAAATGCAATGGCTTATTGGTGTTTGGCGAAGAGTACTCCACCATAACTTTTTCTGCATTTTTCTCCCCTTTACCGAAATGTTCTTTTAGTGAAATAGTGTTTAAGGTTTGAATCCAAAAAGCATCGGAAATGCTAAGGTTTAAGAAGCCTTTCACTACATTGTAAGCAGTAACTTCTTCGCAGTGTTGAACTAAATAATCGCCAATAAGTGCGCCTGTTTCTTCGGGCGATTTTTTTGATATTTTGATGAAGGGAAAGGTAACGATGGTTACTTGTCCTTCGAATTCTTTACGTGTATCTTGTATGTTGATGCTGCTTTTATCAACATCAGTATTAAATAAAACTTGGAGTGCTTTATGAGTATTGTTAATTATTATTTCTGATAAATTCATTCTCTACTAATCGTTAATCAATTGGTTCGTGGCTCTTACTAATATTTCGAAGGCATTTTCTGCCATCAGGTTTTCTTTGTCGAGGGTTGGGTTTACTTCTACCATTTCAAAGCAACATACTTTATTGCTTTGCATGAGTCGAGCTACCAAATTCCCAGCTTCTTTCTCTGTAATACCATTAGGCACTGGTGTTCCGGTACCTTTAGAAATGGAAGCATCCATACAATCAACATCAAATGATACATAAATAATATCGCAATGGTCGATTAAAGAGAGTGCTTCAATGGCAACTTTCTCCACTCCTTTTCGTCGGATTTCGGCCGTGGTAAAATTCTTAATGCCGAATTTTTTAATGAGGTAATCTTCTTGTTTTTCGGTATCGCGAACATTGATGTAAACTAAATCTTTAGTGCTAAACTTCGGACTAATTCCTCCAACGTTTTTCAACTGATACCAATAGTTAATGGTTTCTTGGTCGGGTTTATTTACCTTGCTTTCAATATTATCTTCGCCTAAGGAAATGGCAATAGGCATACCATGCACATTTCCAGAAGGGGTGGTATAAGGTGTATGGATGTCGGCATGAGCATCAATCCAAATAACTCCTAGTTTTAATTTAGGGTGTGCCATTTTAATTCCGGCAATGGTACCAGCGGCAGTCGAATGGTCGCCAGCCAACACAATAGGAAACTCTTCGTTTTTAAGTGTACGCGACACTTCTTCGCCCACACGCTCCAACATCGTTAATACACCCGAGATGCGTTTTGCATGAGGGTTACCTGCCGACTCCAATAAAAGGTGGTTTTCATTAGGTATTTCAACCGATTTATATTGCTTAAAATAACGGCTACCGAAGTCGAGGGCTGCAATTTTAATCGCATCGATGCCCATACTAGCCCCGCGTGTACCTGCCCCTAATTCCGATTTTACCTCAATAATCTTCAAATTCCTCATAAAAACGATTGCTTTGCCGCAAAATAATTATTTCATTTATCTATTGCCAACTATGTTTTCTAAAAATAAATAAAATATCTTTGCGTAAATTTTTTATAGATGCAAAGTTACAAGGAATTTCTTGATTTGAGTGTTGGCTTCCCACAAGAAGGCTTCGAAGTAATAGATGATGAGTTATATTTTCATGATCTTAACCTGATGGAAATGATTGAAACCTACGGTACTCCGTTGCGTTTTACGTATTTACCCATCATTTCTAAAAAAATTCAGCAGGCCAAAATTTGGTTCCAACGTGCCATAGTAAACAACAATTACCGTGGTACCTATACCTATTGCTATTGCACTAAGAGCTCACACTTCCGCCATGTGTTGGAAGAAGCGCTTAAAAACGATATCCACCTCGAAACCTCTTCGGCTTTCGATATGCCTATTATCGACCACTTGGAGAAAAAAGGTGTATTGAGCAAAGACATCACCGTTATTTGCAACGGTTATAAAAAAGATACCTACAAGCAATACATCGTAGATATGTTGCACGATGGTTTCAGCAATATCATCCCGGTACTCGACAACAAAGAAGAGTTTTACTTCTACGACGATGAGTTGGATGTAAATTGCAACCTCGGTATTCGTATCGCTTCAGAGGAGCAACCCGATTCGCAATTCTATACTAGCCGTTTAGGTATCCGTATGGAAGATGTGATTGATTTTTACCACTCAAGAATTGAGTCGCACCCTAATTTTAAAGTTAAACTTTTACATTTCTTCATTAACTCAGGTATTACCGACTCGCAGTACTACTGGAACGAGTTAGAGAAATATGTTACTCTTTACTGCAAGTTCAAAAAAGTAAATCCAGATTTAACCATACTCGACATTGGTGGTGGTATGCCATTCAAAAACTCATTAACATTTGAGTTCGATTACGAGTACATGGTGAACGAAATTGTGAAGCGTATTAAAGACATCTGTGCGGAGCACGATGTAATGGAACCAGATATTATTACAGAGTTTGGAAAGTACACCGTTGCCGAAGCATCGGGAATCTTATACAAAGTATTAGGACGTAAACAACAGAACGATCGCGAGAAGTGGTTAATGTTAGATGGTAGTTTCATTACAAACTTACCAGACGTATGGGCGATGAATCAGCGTTACATCTTAATGCCAATTAATAACTGGGATGCAGAGTACGAACGAGTGAACCTCGGCGGTATTACCTGCGACGGTCAAGATTACTACAACCAAGAAGCACACATGAACAACGTGTTCATGCCAAAAACACGTAAAGTGCAATACATGGGCTTCTTCCATACAGGTGCATACCAAGAAGTATTAAGTGGATACGGAGGCGTGCATCATTGCTTGTTGCCACATCCGAAACACATCCTCATCCGCAAGAACCGCGATGAAACTGTGAACTACGAAGTATTTGGCGAAGAGCAGAATTCGAAGCAGGTGTTGAAGCTACTAGGCTATGCCTAGGCGAATTTGCGAACTAGCGAAATGGCGAATTAGCGAACTAGCGAATTAGCGAGGGGGCAGCGTTTACTTAAGATCTGGAGGATTTAATAATTATTATCATTACTCGTTGTAAATGATCTAAGTAATCTTTTGCTTTATCGCTAATTTTAATACTTGTTTTAGCTTCTATTAATTCGAACCAAAATTTACATTCTTCCGACTCTTTTAACGAAATACTAAGTTTGTGAATTAAGTCTTTCTTGCTTTCAGAATAAATGGATTCTCGAATGTTAGCACCAATTGATGTTCCACATCGTAGCAGTTGATCTGCAATTGACTTTTTATTGATATTAATTAATTTATCATTGATATCTATTACTTCACAGGCTAATAAAAAGCTTTTTTCCTTCAACACATCATTTTTCATATGATAAAAATGAAAAAGATGTATGGTATTTAGAAATTATATTTAAAAAACCCGCATTTATCATCCTTAATAAATACAAGAATATTGCTTTAGAATACAAATTTCGCTAATTCGCCAGTTCGCTAATTCGCCAGTTCGCCATTTCGCCAGTTCGCTAATTCGCCAGTTCGATAATTCGTACCATCGGCGTATTCGCTTCCACCAACACTCCCTTCACTCCTACTTTTTCGCCGGCGTCGACGTCGCGTTGTTTGTCGCCGATGAAGTATGATTGTGCGGGATCGATGTTATGAATGGCAATGGCTTTTTCTAAGAGTTGTGAATCGGGTTTGCGACATAAACATTTACCATTGTAATCGGGATGATGTGGACACCAATAGATATCAGTGATGTGCACTCCGAACTTTTTCATCTCTTCGATGAAATACTCGTGCATTTTGTTGAGCTCTGTTTCGTCGTACAGTTTTTTGGCTAATCCACCTTGATTGGTGATGACGATGAGTAAATATCCACGATCTTGTAAGATTTTTAAACCTTCACCCAATTGTGGTGTTAATGTAAAATCTTCGAAACGTTTAATATAATCGCCTATTTCTACGTTAATTATACCGTCGCGGTCGAGGAACACAGCTTTATTCATATTCAAAAGTACGATTTCAAAATATTATTTATCTTCGTGAGATTAAAAAAATGTCAGATAGCTTAGTCATAATCCCCACGTATAACGAAAAAGAGAACATTGCGAAGATGATTCACAAGGTATTCTCTTTGCCTTTTTCTTTCCATTTATTAATAATAGATGATGGCTCTCCCGATGGTACTGCCAACATTGTGAAAGAATTGCAAGCGCAATACCCTCAACAATTATTTTTAGAACAACGTTCCGGAAAGCTAGGCTTAGGCACTGCGTACATCCACGGATTTACCTGGGCATTGGCAAAATCGTACGAATATGTTTTTGAGATGGATGCCGATTTCTCGCATAATCCGGAAGATTTGATACGCCTCCGTCAAGCATGTATTGATGGCGCCGATTTAGCCATTGGTTCACGCTATATTACGGGTATTAATGTGGTAAACTGGCCGATGAGCAGAGTAATATTATCGTACTTTGCTTCAAAGTATGTACAATTTATTACAGGCATGCCGGTGAACGATGCTACTGCTGGTTTTAAATGCTACCGCAGGGAAGTGTTAAGCACCATCAAGCTAAACAAAATAAAATTTGTGGGTTACGCATTTCAGATTGAAATGAAATTCACCACTTGGAAATACGGATTCAACTTGGTAGAAGTGCCTATTATTTTTACCGACCGAAGTGAAGGAACAAGCAAGATGTCGAAAGGCATTATACGCGAAGCTATCTTTGGAGTATTACAAATGAAAATCAATAGTTTGTTTAAAAAATACAAACGTTAATAATTTATACTGATGAACCCTCTACTCGACCCTAATGCCGAAAACTTACCGAATTCTGAAAAAGAAATCGAGAAAGTATTGCGCCCCAGTGCCTTCGACGATTTTACGGGTCAGCATAAAATTGTAGAGAACATTAAAATATTTGTGGAGGCTGCGAAGCGTCGTAAAGAAGCGCTCGACCATGTGTTATTACACGGCCCTCCAGGATTA
>JACCDS010560996.1_pt1 | contig 17930 bp, 6 predicted proteins | sample 7446441 | NCBI WGS metagenome assembly JACCDS01 (sample SAMN15323445, study PRJNA562643) | freshwater metagenome | isolation source: river surface water | place: USA:Blue River Watershed | collected 2017-08-17
GAACGGGCGCGGCGAACGCGGCCGGCAGGGCGCGGAGCAACGGGTCGAGCGCCGCGGCCAACGCGGCCAAGTCCCGCTCGATGTCGGCGGGCGCCGTCCGGTCGCGCAGGCCTTTCTCCAACGCGGCGGCCGCATGCTGGACGGCGACGGCGCCGAGATTGCCGGCGACGCCCTTGAGCGTGTGGGCGGTGTGCTCCGCGAGGGCGGCGTCGCCGTTTTCGCGGGCGGCGCGGATCCGGGCGACCGCCGGGCCCTGCTGCTCGACGAACTGCCGCAGGAGTTTGCCGTAGAGGTCCCGGTTGCCGCGCACCCGCGCGAGACCGCCGGCCGCGTCGAGTCCGGGGATGGCGGGCAGGCCGGCGGGGGTCGCGGACGGGGTGACGAAGGGATTGGCGCTGAACGGATGGTTGGTCTGCCCCGCGCGCCGCACGAAGCTGGCGACGGTCTCGAACAGCACCTCGGGATCGATGGGTTTGGAGATGTGGTCGTTCATCCCCTCGGCGAGGCAGGCCTGGCGTTCCTCGATCGTGGCGTGCGCGGTCATCGCGATGATGGGAATGCGCGCGAAACGCGGATCCGAGCGGAGGCGGACGGTCGCCTGGTGGCCGTCCATCTCGGGCATTTGCAGGTCCATCAGCACGACGTCGAACGCGTCGGGGGCGGCGTCGAGACGCTCGACGGCTTCGCGCCCATGCCGGGCGACGGCGACGCGGGCGCCGGCACCTTCGAGCAGCTCGACGGCGATCTGCCGGTTGATTTCGTTGTCCTCGACGAGCAGGAGGCGCGCTCCCCGCAGGCGGCTGGCGGCGGCGGACGGCGGCACGGCGCGCGCGGTCTCGGCCGCGACGTCGCCGGCGACGAAGATGCTGACCAGCGCGTCGACGATCATCGATTTGGTGACCGGCTTCAGCAGCAGGCCGTCGAGCAGGAGCCGGTTGGCCTCGTCGCGCACTTCGTCGCGGCCGAAGGCCGTGACCATCACGATCGCGGGCGGGCGGCGGAGCGTTGCGTCGGACTTGAGGCGGCGGCTGGCCTCCAGCCCGTCCATGCCCGGCATGCGCCAATCCATGAACACGACATCGAACGGGGCGTCGGCGTCGTGTTGCCTGACGACGGCGACGGCCTCGGCGGCGGAGGCGGCGGAGGCGACGTGCCGGGCGAAGGACCCGAGCGTGGCGCAAAGGATCTCGCGGGCGGTGGCATTGTCGTCGACCACGAGCACACGCAGCTCGGCCAGCCGGGCGGGGATGACGCGGCCGGAGCCGGAGGCGGCGCCCACCTCGAGCCAGACGGTGAAGGAAAACGTGCTGCCGAGGCCGGGCTCGCTCTCAAGCCAGATGCGTCCGCCCATGAGATCGACGAGGCGACGGCAGATGGTGAGGCCGAGTCCGGTGCCGCCGTGCCGGCGGGTGGTGGAGGCGTCGGCCTGGGCAAACGGCTGGAAAAGCCGGGCGGACTGTTCGGGCGTGAGGCCGATGCCGGTGTCCCGCACGGAGAACTTGAGCTGCACCTTGTCGCCGGTGCGGTCGACGAGGTCGACGGCCAGGCGGATCTCGCCGCGCTCCGTGAACTTCACGGCGTTGTTGACGAAGTTGGTCAGGATCTGGCCGAGGCGGAGCGGGTCGCCCCGCAGGCTCTCGGGGATCGCGCGGTCGGCCTGGGCGAGGAACTCGAGGCCCTTTTGGTGGGCGTCCTGCGCGGTGAGCGTGGTGACGGAGCCGAGGACTTCCTCGAGGCGAAACTCGGTGGACTCGAGTTCGAGTTTTCCGGCCTCGATCTTCGAGAAGTCGAGGATGTCGTTGATGATCCCGAGCAGCGAGGTGCCGGCGTTGTGGATTTTGGCAACGTAGTCGCGCTGCTTCGGATTGAGCGGCGTTTTGAGCGCGAGGTGGGAGAGTCCGATGATGGCGTTCATCGGCGTCCGGATCTCGTGGCTCATGTTGGCCAGGAATTCCGACTTGGCCTTCGTCGCCTGTTCGGCGGTGTCGCGGGCGCCGACGAGGGCGAGTTCGAGATGTTTGAAATCGGTGACGTCCTGCGCGACGCCGTGCATGTCGGTCGGGTTGCCGTCCTGGTCGCGGACGACGCGGCCGATGGCGTGGATCCAGACGATGCGGCCGTCGACGGGGCGCCGGTAGGCGTAAATGGCATTGTAGACCGGGATGCGGCCCGCGGCGGCGGCGGCGAAGTTCTCCGCGGCGACCTGCGCGGCGGAGGCGTCGCCCTCGAAGACATGTTTCGCCCAATCGTCCAGCCGGTAGCGGAAGTCGGCGTTGGGGATGTCGCCGAGGATCCGCACCGCGCGCTCGGAGGAGTCGAACCAGCCGGAGCCGTCGAGCGGCACGTGCCAGTAGCCGGCCTTGGTGAGATCGAGCGCGCTGTCGGACTTGAAATTGGCGAGCTGGAGTTCGGCCGTGCGCCGCTGCAGCTCCGCCTCGGCCTGTTTGCGCTCCGTGATGTCGCGGACGGAGATCGCCATTTCGGGCGCGGCCCCGTCCGGCGCCGGCAGGAGGCTGACGCCGACCTCGATGGGAAAGAGCGTGCCGTCGCGGCGGAGGCCCCGGAGTTCGCGGCCGGCGCCGGTCGCGCCGCCGGGCGACGCGGGCAGGAGCGAGGCGAAGAGCGCGGCGGCGTGGTCGCGGGTCGCGGCGGGAAGCAGGCGCTCGACGTGTTGCCCGAGCAGCTCCGCGCGCGGGTGGCCGAACATCCGTTCGCATTGCAGGTTCGCGAGCCGGATCAGGCCGTCGGGGCCGACAACCAGCAGGCCGTCGGGCGCCTGCTCCAGCACGCTGCGGTAGAACTGCCGGGTGACCGTCAGTTCGGCGGTGCGGGCCGCGACGGTGCGCTCGAGGCCCTGGTTGAGCTCGGAGAGCTTCTGTTCCCGGGTCCGGATTTCGCGCGCCATGGTGCGGAAGCCGCGCGCGAGTCCGCCCAGTTCGTCGGCGCGTTGCGGGAGATCGCCGAGCATCGCCTCGCGGAAATCGCCCCGCTCGATCGCGGTGGCGGTGCGGGTGAGTTCCACGAGGGGCCCGCCGAGCCGCCGGGCGATGACGGTCACGACGGCGACGAGGATCGCGAGACCGGCGAGCCCGAAGAGGGCGGTGCGGGCCGTGAGGGACCGCACCGGGACCAGCACGTCGTCCTCGGAGACGTTGAGCACGAGCTTCCAGCCGGTGAGTGCGGAGGTGGTCCAATAGACCCGGCGCACGCGGCCGTCGGATGCCACGGGGGCGAAGCCTTCGGCCGCGGCGGCGATCGAATCGCCGCCGGGCCGGCTGCCGAGGGTGGCGCCGGGGCGGTCGCGGCGGAGCATCAGGGACTCGTCCGGATGCACGACGAGCCGGCCGTTGCGGCCGACCACATACATGAACTCGCTGGCGCCGACGCGGCCGACCTCCGCGGCGCCGCGGAGCTGCACCGACTGGACGCGCTGGCGCATCCAGTCCAAGGCCACGTCGGCGGTGGCGACGCCGATGAAGCGGGCGGAGGCGTCGAACATCGGCACGCTCACGGTGAACATCGGGACTTCGGAGCCGCCGGTGTCGAAATAGGGGTCGCTCACGTGCATCGCCCGTTTCGTCTTGGGCGCGTGATACCATTCCCACTGTTCGGCGTGGTAATCGTAGCCCACCCGGCGGGCGTTCGGCCAGGTCTCGCGATCGACCCATGGCATCGCCCGCGGATCCTGCCAGTCCTTGTCCTCGAAGGCGATGGCGAGGCCGTAGGCATCGAGCTTCGGGGTGGCGGCCAGCAGCCGGGCGAGAAACGGCACCATGTCCGGATCCGGTTCGCGGCCGCGGAGTTCCTGCCGGGCGGCGGTGCTGCGGGGCAGGCTGCCGATCCGCGCGATGTAGTCGTCGATGTTGCGGGCGGCCGCGCGCACCTCGAGCATCGCGCGGGTGTTCACCTGCTGTTCGAGTTCGGCGCGGCCGGAGTGGTAAACCAGCCAGACGGTGAGGGCGAAGAGCGCGGCGGCGGCCAGGCCCACGCCGAGTTGAAGCCGGAAGGCGATGCTGCGATGGGCGGCGGAAGGCTGCATCCGGGCACGAGCATGGAGGCGAACCGCGACCGGGCGCAACGGCGTCGTGGCGCGGCGGCGGGGGCGCCGGGCGACTCGGACCTTGTCAAGGCGCCGGCAACTTCGACAGTGGGGCCCCGACCCGAATCCGGTTGCCCGCCGCATGTCCACCCCCGCGCCGTCCCGACCCTGCCTCCTGCTCGTCGACGATACGCCGGCGAATCTCCAGATCCTCGTCGAGCTGCTGAAAGGGGACCACGACCTCAAAGTCGCCACGAGCGGGGCCGACGCGCTGCGGATCTGCGCGGCGACGCCGCAGCTCGATTTGATCCTGCTCGACGTGATGATGCCGGAGATGGACGGCTTCGACGTGTGCCGGCGGCTGCGGGCGGACCCGGCCACCCGCGGCATCCCGGTCATTTTCCTCACGGCGAAGACCGAGCTCGACGACGTCGTGCGCGGGTTCGACATCGGCGGCAACGACTACGTCCCGAAGCCGTTCCGGCCGGCGGAGCTGCTCGCGCGGGTGCGCACCCAGCTGACGATCCGGGCGCAGCAGCGGGAGATCGAGGCGAAGAACACGGAGATGAAGGAGATGCTCCAGATCGTCTGCCACGACGTGGCCAACCACTTCGCCGTGCTGGACATGTCGCTCGAGCTGATGGCGCTGAATCCGGTGCAGGCGTTCGAGCGGCACCGGGCCCGGGTGGCGGCGGCGGTCCGCAACGGCATCGGGCTCACCGGACTGGTGCGCGAACTGCGCCTGGCGGAGGAAAAGGGGCTGCGGCTTCGGCCCGTCCCGCTGCGGGCGGCGCTCGACGAAGCGGTGTTGCTGCTGCAGGGGAGAATCGAAGCGAAGCAGCTGGCCGTGACCGTCGAGGTGCCGGACGTGCCGGTCGTCGCGGAGGGCTTTGCCCTGACGAATTCGGTGTTCGGCAACCTGCTTTCGAACGCGATCAAGTTCTCCCACCGGGGCGGCGCGATCCGCGTGACCGGACAGACGCGCGACGGCGCGGTGCGGGTGACGTTTCGCGACCAGGGTGTCGGCATGCCGCCGGCGGTGGTCGCGTGTCTGTTCCAGGTGACCAAAAACCACAGCCGCAAGGGGACGGCGGGCGAACCCGGCAGCGGGTTCGGCATGCCCCTGATGCACAAGTTCATCACGCTCTTCGGCGGCTCGATCGAGGTCGCGACCAAGGAGGCGGCGCTCGACCCCGCGGATCACGGGACCGAATTCACGCTCACGCTCAAGCAGGCGTAGCCGCGAGCGGCAGCTCGAGCACCGCGCTGAGCCCGCGGCCGCCCGGGCCGTCGTGCAGCGCGAAGGTGCCGCCCGCCAAGCCGGCGATGCCGCCGGCGATGGCAAAACCGAGCCCGAGGCCCTGCTGCTCCAATTTGCGGCGATTGAACTGCCGGAACGGTCCGATCGCGGCGCGTTGTTCCGGCGGCAGGCCGGGACCGGCATCGGTGACCGTGATGCGGTAAACCGCGCCGGTCCGCTCGCCGGTCACCGTGACGGGCTGCCCGGCGGGGGCGTAGCGGCAGGCATTCTCCACCAGTTCCGCGACCGCATCGGCGACCAACGTGCCCGCGACCGCGACCGGGGCAGGCTCGGCGTGGATGCGGACGTCGTCGGTGCGTTTTTCCTGGGTCGCCGCGCGCCGGGCGCCGGCGGCGACGCCGGTTTCCGCGGCGCCGATCTCGGGCAACAGGCCGCCGGCCCGGAGTCGCTCGAGGCCGAAATAGCAGACCAGTTTCCGCGCCAGCTGTTGCTGGCGTTCGGCGCCCGCGCGCACCAGGCCGAGCAGGTCCTTCAGCTCGGCGGGCCGGATCGTCTCGACCTCCATCTCGATGAGTTCGAGGCCGCCGAGGACGGCGTTGAGCGGGGTCATCAGCTCGTGGGACCAGTCGGCGGCGGCCTCCTGCCGGCGGGCGTCGACCAGCTGTTGCACCCGCTCGCGCAGCGGGAGCTGGCGATGCACGCGGGCCGCGATCGCCTCGAGAATATCCGAGACCGAAAACGGCTTGGTGATATAGTCGTCGGCGCCGAGATTCATCCCGTGCCGTTGATCGGCGCGCGCGAGACGGCCGGTGAGGAAGATGATCGGGACGTCGCGGCAGGCCGGGAGCTGGCGCAGAGCGGCGACGGTCGCGAAGCCGTCCATTTCGGGCATGTCGACGTCGCAGAAGACCAGGTCGGGGCGATTGGCGGCGAGGGCGATCCCTTCCCGGCCGGCGGCGGCGGCGAGCACGGTGTGGCCGTGGAGTTCGAGCAATTCCTGAAGATTGGCGCGGAGCGCGTCGTCGTCGTCGACAATCAGGATTTTCATCGGGGGCGGCGGTGGAAAAAGGGCGGCGTCTGGCCGTAGCCAGGGACGTAAGTCATTGGCATGCCGCGGTGGCAGGCAACGGCATTTCGGTCGACCGGCGCCGACGGTCCGGTGGAGGCCCGGCGTCGTCCGGGGCTCAGAGGCGCAGGAAGAGTTTCCGGCGCCACATCCACCAACATACGACCCAGAACGTCAGGCCGACGGCAATGCCGCGCAGGGTGGGCTCCCAAAGCGGACCGGCGGTGAGGAAGACACTGCTCCCGAGGTGCGAGCGCCAGAGCGCGGCGGTCCAGGGTTTGAGCAGCTGGCTCATGCAGTAGAGCGCGATGGAGTTGGCGCCGGCGATGACGAAGAACTGCGTCCAACGCGTCCAACCGCGGATCTCCGTCATCCAATAGAACGCGGCGAGCATGAGCACGCACCAGCCGGTGGAGAGCAGGCCGAAGGACGGGGTCCAGATGCGTTTGACGGCGGGGATGAGGCCGAGGGCGTCGAGGCCGTAGCCGGCGACGAGACCGGCGACGCCGGCGAGGAGGAGGCCGCGGAGCTTGCGGGCGGGGGTGCCGGCGCCGCGCAGCCATTCGCCGGCCATGAGGCCGAAAATCATGGTGGCGAGGTTGGGGATGAAATTCAGAGTCTGGTAGCCGCCGGTGTTGAAGACGAAGGGCTGGGCGCGGGGAAAGAGGTTGAGGAACCAGACGTCGAAGGCGTGGAAGATATTGGCGTTCTTGTGCCAGGCGGCGGCAAGGTGCGCCTGGTGTTCGGCCGCCCAGGCGGCGGTGACGCCGGGGCCGGGCGAGGGGCCGCCGCCGTGGAGGACGAAGGCGAGCCACGTGAGGCCGTAGGCGGCGCCGGCGGCCAAGGCCTGCACGCGGTATCCGCGATTCCAGCACAGAAAGAGCAGCGGGTAGCCGAGCCCGATCTGGGCGAGGACGTTGGTGAAGACCCACTCGGTGGACCGGCCGCTGCCGGTGGAGAGAAACACGGCGAGCGCGATCAGGAGGAGGGCGCGGACGCAGGCGTGGCGAAACATCCGCGCCGTCGAGTGGCCCTCACGCTGCCGGCGCACGTAGGAGTAGGCCATCGCCATGCCGACCATGAAGGTGAAGGCCGGCATGATGAGGTCCCAGAAACTGCAGCCCACCCAGGCGCCGTGCTCCCACTGGGCGAAGACAGCCTGCCACAGCGCCGAGTCGGGCTGCGCCTTGAGGTGGAGCGTCGCGGTGCCGGCGAGGCCGAAGCCGCCGAAGGCGAGGCACACCATGATGAAGCCGCGGTAGGCATCGAGGCAGACGAGGCGGCCGGACGGCGAGGGGGCGGGACCGGCGGGAGCGAGACCGACGCCGGGAGCCGGATGGGCGGCGGAAGTCGCGGCGACGGGGGCGGGCGGGGCGAGCGGAGCGGAGGACATGGGCGCAGCGGTTCGGCGACAGCGGGGGACGGACAGGGGCGGTCCGTGCACAGAGCGGGCGGCGTCGGCGGGCCCGGCGCAAGGCCGAAGTGCGGCGGCGCGCGGCCTGCGGTGCGAGGGGGAGACGCGGGGCGAGGCGTGCGCGGGGCCCGACGGAGCGGCGTCGGCGCGAGGAACCGGCGTGGCGTGGGCGGGCAGAAAAAAGGGCAGGTCCGCGGACCTGCCCCTGGGCAAGGAGGTGGTCAGCGCCGCCGGATCAGAACGTGCCGCGCAGGCCGAAGGACCACTGGGCGCCGTAGGAGTTGGTGGAGCTGCGGCGGGCGTAGCCCGGCGTCTCGTCCTGGTAGCGCGACTGGTTGAACCACACGTTGGTCACGTTGCGGGCGTTGGCGAAGAGCGTGATGCGGCGGTTGAACTGGTAGCTCACGCTGACGTCGAGGGTGGTGCGGGCGTCCTGGTAGACTTTGGCGAGGGGGCCGAGGCCGGCGGCGAGGCCGCGGTCCTGTTCGCCGCGGTGGTGCCAGTTGGCCATGACGGTGAAGGGCCGCTTGGTGAAGGTGACGCCCCAGTTGGCGCTGACGGGCACGAAGCGGGTGAAGGCGGCGGTGCGGCTGCCCTCGAGCTTCAGCTTGGTGGCATTGGCGAAGACGCTGAAGAAGCGGCCGTATTTGCCGAGCGGGGCAAGCGACTGGCGGACGTTGAACTCGACGCCGCTGACGCGGGCGTCGCCGGAGTTGACGGTGGTGTTGAGGCGCCAGCCGGCGTATTGGGGGTCGAGGCCGAGTTCGTCGAGCAGGTCGGGGGTGGCGAGGGTCTGGAGCGTGCCGAAGAAATCGACGATGTCCTTGCGGAAGACGCCGCCGGTGATGAGGCCGCCGCTGTCGGTGTAGTATTCGGCGCTGAGGTCGTAGTTGTCGGCGGTCCAGGGTTTGAGGCCGGTGTTGCGCACGGTGATGTCGCCCGGGATGGCGTTGGGGTCGGTCGAGAACTCGATGTCGTTTTCCGAGATGGTGGCGTTGGGGACGATGCTGGAGAAATCGGGCCGGCCGTAGGTGCGGGCGTAGGCGGCGCGGACGAGGAAGCGTTCGGAGACGTTCCACGTGAGATGGAGGCTCGGGTAGTAGCCGTCGTAGGAGCGGTTGGCGGCGTTGGCGCGCTCGCGGCGGACGAGGCGCAGTTCCTCCATCGAGCCGGCGAGGCCGGCCTCCGGTTTCCGGATACGGGCGCCGGCGGCATTGCGGGCGAAGGTGCCGTCGGGGTCGCGCAGCCAGACGGCGGCGGGTTCGTTCACGGGGCCGACGCCCTTGTCGTGGGTCTTCTCGTAGCGGACGCCGGTGAGGAGCGTGACGCGGTTGCGGAAGAAGCGGGCCTCGGTCTGGGCGTAGAGGCCGGTGACGGTTTCGCGGATCCGCTCGGAGCCGACGATGCGGCTCTGCTCCTCGGCGACGAGCTGGGCGGGTGTCTGGGTGAAAATGCGGGGATCCTGGCGCCACGCTTCGACGGCGCGGTTGTTCGAGAGCCAGGGAATGTTGTCGAAGCCGAAGTAGTTCGGGCGGTTCTTGTAGACCTGGCCGACGAAGGGGGCGGGAGACAGGTTGCCGCCCGGCGGGGTGTAGGTGAAGGCGCGGTTGTAGGAGCGGCGGTCGCGGTCCTGGAGGCGGTAGCGGCCGCCGATCTGGACGTTGCCCGGGATGTCGAGGACGGTGACGGCGCGGCGGAGGTCGGCGTTGTAGCCGAAGACGTCCTCCTTGTGGTCGCGGTAGTCGGTCTGGGCGGCGGTGTTGAGCCGGTAATTGTTGATGTCGTAGAGATCGACCTCGCGGTTGCTGTTGTCGAAGGCGCGGGTGGTGCCGGGGCGGACGGCGTTGATGTCGTCGAAGGTGACGCGGACGGGGACGAGCAGGGCGGTGGTGAGGGACTGGAACGAGCCCTTCTGCTCGTAGCGGCGCCAGGTCTTGGAGTTCGAGATGCTGGCGCCGGAGTCGAAGAGCCAGGTGCCGTCGTCGTAGCGGTAGCGGGTGTTGGCGGCGATGGTGCGGGCGGCGATGTGGAGGAAGTTGCCGCTGAAGGTCACGCCGCCGCGGCCGGTGGCGCCGACGGTGCGGGTGCCGTCGTAGCTGAGCGGGGTGCCGCCGGCGACGCTCGGCGTGGCGTTGGTGCCGGCGGTGGCGGTGCGGGTGATGTTGCCGTTCTTGTCGACGTAGTAGCTGGCCTGGCCGCCGACGGAGAGGACGGAGTTGCGGGAGATGCGCCAGTCGGCCTTCAGGCTGGTGGAGTCACGGGTATACCACTTCGGGGCGTCGATGATGGCGTGGCTCTGGAGGAAGGGACGGGCGGGCGAGGCGCCGGTGCCGGCGGCGGTGGCGTTCCACGTCATGGTGGAGATGTTCTGCTCGTTCCACTGCTTCGAGGAGAGGCCGGTGAAGACGAGGCCGAAGGTCTTGGTGATCGGCAGCGTGAGGTCGAAGTCGAAGCCGGGCTTCACCCGGCTCTCGTAGGTGTCGAAGGGGAACGGCTGCTTGCGCAGCTGCATGCCGTCGCTGCTGGCGGAGACGAAGACGCGGTAGTTGAACGCCATCCGGGCGCGCTCGAAGGCGCTCTTGCTGACCATGTTCACGGTGCCGCTGATGCCGTCGGCGGGATTGGCGGGCGTGGGGACCTTGGTGACCTCGATGCGCGAGATGTTGTTGATCGAGACCTGGGTGAAGAGAAAGGCGCGGTTGGCGGCGGAGCCGGAGGCGTTGGCGAGCTGGGCGCCGTCGGCGGAGACGGCGGTCATGTTGGGGTCGAAGCCGCGGACCGCGACGGCGTTGGGGGAGGCGTCGGAATACTCGATGGTGACGCCGGGCATGAACTTCATGAATTCGGCGACGTTGCCCTCGGTGACATCGCCGAAGGCGTCGGTGGCGACGACGTTCTTGATGTTGCGGGCGAAGCGCTGCTCGTTGGTCGCGAGCGATTCGCCCTCGGTGAGCTTGGAAGCGGAGGCGACAAAGGCGTCGAGCTGCACGACGCCTTTGTCGTTGGCGGCGGCACCGTAGCGGGCGCGGCTGCTGAGGCCGATGTCGCGCTGGGCGGTCTCGCCGGCGCGGAGTTCGACGGCGGCCTGCGCGGGATCGAGGCCGGAGTAGAAGGCCTCGACGGTGACGGGCCCGGCGGGGAGGCCGGTGATCCGGAAGGTGCCGGTCTCGTCGGTGAAGACGGCGACGTCGGTGCCCTTCACGGTGACGCGGACGTTGTTGAGGTATTGGCCGGTGGCCTCGTTGAGGATGCGGCCGGTGAGGCCGGCGTTGCCGGCGGGAGTCTGCGCGCGCACGGCGGCGGCGAGACCGAGGATGAGGAACAGGGAGACGCAGGTGCGCCGGGCGACGACCATGGCTCCGCGCTGGAGGGCGGTGGGCTGCATAGGCTGTAACGGGGTGGGGGTGACAGCAGTAGTTCGGCCAAACGCGGAGGAGTCGAGCCGCCGGGAGTAGAATGTTTATGCGCGCGCAGACCCGGCCGGCGGCGCGATGTCGGGCAGAAAGGTCGGCGCCGGCGACGTCGCGGCGGCCGGACGAGAGCGGGAACGGGGTGACGCCGGCCCGGCGCCTCAGGGCAGTTCGTAGACCTCTACGAGCGCGACGCCGGTGGTGGCGCCGACGCCGCTGACCTGCGCGGTGTAGGTGCCGGGCGCGAGGGCGAGCGCGAGGGCCGCGTCGCGGCTGCCGGCGGTGAGGGCGAACGCCCCGACGGTGGCGAAGGCGGGACTCAGGGCGGCGTTCCAATTGTCGCTCGTCGCGACGGGGGCGCCGTCGCGGATGACTTCGAGTTTCGGATCCGCGAGCGTGCCGCCGACGCCGAAGGCGGCCAAGGTGGGGCCGACGGCGCGGATGAGGACGTTCCGGGTGCCGGTGCCGCCGACCGCGAAACCGACGACCAAAATATCCCCGCCGGTGCCGACCTGGGCGCGCGCGGAGACGTTGGCGAGTCGGCTGCCGGTCGTCGGTTCGGCATCGTAGACTTCGACGAGGGCGCCGCCGGGCGCCGTGGCGGCGGTGGCCGGCGTGACCTGCACAGTGTAGGATCCGGCGGCGAGCGACGGGAGGACGGCGGCGTCGCGGCTGGAGGCATCGAGCGCAAAGGCGCCGACGCGGCCGGCGGCGGCGGCGACGGCGGCCGCGCCGCCCCAGTTGTCGTTTTGCAGCACGGTCGCGCCGCCGGCGGCATCGAGGCGCAGGAGCGGATCGGCGAGCGCGCCGGCGACGCCGAACACACCCAGGGTCGGGCCGACGGCGCGGATCAGGACGGGCTTGGTGCCGGTGCCCGCGAGATTGAAGCCGACGACGAGCGCGTCGGCGTCGCGTCCGGCGGTGGTGCGGACGGAGAGGTTCACGAGCCGGGCGGCGGTGGCGGCGGGCGGAAGTGCGGGCGGCGCGGGATCGGTGGTGCCGCCGGTCGAGCCGCCGCCGCCCGTGCCGGTGCCGGGAACGGATCCGCCGCCGCCGGTGCCGCCGGCGAAGGCGAGGACAACCGTGCCCCACTCGGCGGGAAAGCCCTGCAGGACGCCGCGCACCTGCAGGCCGAATTCCGAATTGTCGGCGGGCGTGTAGGAGAATGCGTTGGCCGTCACGCCGGCGGGGTCGCCGGCGGTGACCGCGCGGACGCCCGTGAGCGCGATGTCGTCGAGATACCAGCCGACGCCCGGGTCCGTCTGGGTGAAGACGGTGCCGCTGTTGATGAAGGTATAATTGAAGCGGACGCGGAAGGTGCGGGCCACGACCTGGTCGAGCGTGACGGTGTGGGTGCGAAAGGCGGTCTCGCCCGCGGAGCCGTTGCCGGCCTGCACAAAAACATCGCTCCACGAAGTCCCGTCGTCGGTCGAGACCTGGACCCGCGCCAACTGGCGGGCGGTGGCGTAGCCGAGCCGGCTGGCGAAGGTGAGCACGGCGGGCGTTTCGCCGGCGAAGTAGGTCTCGGGCAAGGTGAGCGTCTGCTCGCGTTGGACCGGCGCGGGATGGATGAGGCGGTAGGCGGCGGCGCCGGCCGCGCGGCTGTCGGTCACCACGGGAGCGTAGGGGCCGGTGTCCGCGCGCAAACCGCCGAGGGGTTCGGAGCCCTCGGCGTCAAACCGCACGGTCACGGGCCGGAAGCGGAGCGAGCGCCACTGGGCGCCGCCGAAGAACGCGGGCAGCGTGACGCGGTAGGGGTTGGCCTGGCCGATCACCGGGGAGGCGGGGCCGGTGGGCGTGAGCGGGCTCGTGCCCGGCGCGGGTTGGTCGGGGTCGAAGACGGTGACGGTGTAGCGGTAGGACTGGGAACCGCCGCCGACGAGCACGTTGGTGACCTCGACGGCGTAGGCGGTGTCGGCCGAGGGCCGCGGGTGGGTCGTCACGGCCGCGGGGTCCTGGTTGTCGATCGACCACACGATGGTGTTTTCGCCGAAGCCGGCGGCGACACTGTCGATTTTCACGGGCAGGGCGGCGCCGCCGCGCCGCACGGAGACGAAGGCCTGCGAAAAGTCCGCGCCGGCGACCGAGAAGGACCAGCGGGGAAACACCAGCGGGTAGGGGACGTAGCCCGCGGGCGGCCACGCCACGTAGGGCTGGCGCGTGGCGGGGCGGGCGCCGCCGGCGTTGGCATCGAGGATCCAAAGCGCGTTGGCCGAGTTGAACGAGCCGGACGACGGGACGTCGCCGGAGCCCATCTCGCGCGTCTGCGGGTAGAGCACCCAGCGGCGGTGGCCGACCTGGACGTTGGCGCCGGCGTCGCGGATGTAGTTCGTGATGGCTTCGGGACCGTTGGAGATGAGCGCGAGGTTGGACTTGCCGGCGGCCTCGGCGGCCTCGGCGCTGTAGAACCGGGCCGACGAGGGCGGCGAGTGCGAGATGGAGTTGTTGGCGGCGGCGACGAGCGCGGCCTGCTGGCATTTCGCGTTGAAGGTCGCGGAGAAGGCGACCTCGCCGGGAATACCCGCGAACGCGCGGAAGAAATTCACGCGCAGGCGCACGGCCTCCTTGAAGACGCTCGACGTGTCGCCGGCGCGGCCGGCGGACGTATCGCCGGTGAAGCCGAGCGGCACGCCCTCGGACGCGGCGTAGACGGCGCGGAAAAATTGGCGCGATTCCTCGCGGGAGGAGAGGTCGACGGATAGGGCGGCGGCCGGGAGGGTGGCAGGAAGACCGGCGAGGACGGCGGCGAGCGCGGCCAACGCCATGGCAACCGGCGACGGGATTTTCCGGCGGGCGGTCCGCCCGAGCGCGGGTGAATTTGCAACGTGCATGGCGCGGAAAGGATTGCGAGGCTCCGGCAAAATTGCGTGCCTAGGCGGGCAAGGCGAAATTTTTATGAAGAAACTTTCACGGACGGCAAAGGCCCGGGCACTCGGGGCGGGCTGGCTGCTCGGGGCGGCGACGGCCCTCGCGCAGGGCGCCGCGCCGCTGTCCGCGCCGGGTCTGAAAGCCCCGGCGGCGGCACCGGCACCCTCGTTTGCGCGCACCGCCGACGGCGATGCGACGGGCATCACGCCGCTGGTGGCCCTGGGGCGGAGCGAACTGCGGCAGGGCGGTTTCATCGATACGGCGGAAGCCCTGCAGCGGGCCGTGCCGACCGTGAATTTTCCGCGGACCGCGATCGACGACGGCAGCGCGCACCTGCCGCCCTTCTCGGTGCGCGGACTCTCGCCCGACCACACGCTCGTGCTGGTGAACGGTCACCGGCGCCACGCGACGGCGCTCCTGAACGTGAACAACACGATCGGCCGCGGTGCGATGACGACCGCGCTGGGCAGTGTGCCGCTCGGCGCGCTGGAGTCGGTCGAGATGCTGCCCGACGGTTCCGACGCGCGCTTCGGCAGCGGAGCGGTCGGCGGCGTGATCAACCTGAAGCTGCGGGAAGACGGCGGGCGCGGATTCACGGGTTTCTGGGGGCAGACGCGGGCCGGCGACGGCGACGTCTGGCAGGGGGTCTTCGGCGCCGGCGGCCGGCTCGGCCAAAACGGCACCCTCAATGTCACGGTCGCGGTCCGGGAACGTTCCGGCACGGACCGGGCGACGCCGGACACCCGCCAGCAGTATTTCGGGACGGATACAGCGACCGGCGCGAGCACGCCGGTCGCCGGCAGCGTGGGTTCGGGCACGGGGGCGCCGGCGACCGGCACGGTGTTCGATCCGCGCGAAGTCGCCGTCGACCGGACGGTGCAGCGATTCGGCGACGCCGAGCTGCGCAAGCAGGCGGCCGCAGTGAACGCGCGTTTGCCCGTCGGGGCGGCGAGCGAGGTCTATGCGTTCGGGGATTTTTCGCTGGTGCGCGGCGAGAGCGCGGCGTTCTTCCGTCGGCCGGGCGACGCCCGCACCGTGCGGGCGCTGTGGCCGGCCGGGTTCCTGCCGCTGCTGCAATCGCGCATCGCGGACTGGTCGTTCGCCGCCGGCTGGCGCGGGCGCAGCGCGGGCTGGACCTTCGACCTCGGCGCGATCGCGGGGTCCAACACGATCGCCTACGACGTCACGCAGACGAACAACGCGAGTCTCGGGGCGCGCAGTCCGCGGGAGTTCTACGCGGGCAAGCTCGGCTATGCGGAATCGACCGTGAACCTGGATCTGGCCCATGCCCTGCACCTGGGTCTGGCGCGGCCGGCGGCGGTGGCGGTGGGCGTCGAATATCGGCGCGAGAACTATCGGATCGCACCCGGCAGCGACGACTCCTGGCGCGACGGGCAGGCCGTTGTGCTGGACGGGCCCGATGCCGGGCGCGACGCCGCGCAGGGCGCGCAGGGCTTTCCCGGATTTCGCCCGGTGGACGCGGTGGACCGGGTGCGCAACGTGGGCGCAGTGCACGTCGACGTCACCCAGGCGGTGAACGAGCGGCTGCTCCTGGCGCTCGCGGCCCGTTACGAGAAGACCGACGATCTGGGCGAGACCACCGACGGCAGGGCCTCCGCGCGACTGGCGCTGTGGAGCGGCGCCGCGCTGCGCGGGTCCGTCGGCACGAGCTACCGCCAGCCCCACCTCGCGCAGCAGTGGTTCTCGTCCACCGCGACGAACTTCATCGGCGGCCTGCCGTTCGAGAACCGCACCTTTCCGGTGGCGGATCCGGTGGCGCGGGCGTTGGGCGCGCAGTCGCTGCGGCCGGAGCACGCCACGACGCTCGGCGCCGGCTTTGCGTTGCAGCCGTCCAAGGCGTGGAGCCTCGAGGTCGATTTCTACCGGGTGGACCTGCGGGACCGGTTGATTCTCACGTCCAATTTCATCGGCAGCACCGTGGCCACGTTTCTGGAAAGCAAGGGCGTGAGCGGCGCGACCGGCGGCCGCTTTTTCAGCAACGACGCGGCGACGCGCACCGAAGGCTTCGACTTTGCCGCCGCCTGGCGGCACGAGTGGAGCGCCGATCGGCGGCTGCAGTTGCGGGCCGCTTACAACCTGAACCGTTCCCGCCTCACGCACGTCGGGGCGACGCCGGCGGGATTGGCGGCGCTGGGCGTGACGACGCCGCTCTTCGACCTCACCGAGGAGATCCGGCTGACGCGCGGGCAACCGCGGGACAACCTGCGCCTCTCCGCGGCCTGGGATATCGGCCGTTTCCAGGCGTTCCTGCGGGTCAGCCGTTTCGGCGAGTGGGAGGCGGTGGCGCTCGGCAACACGACCGCCGAGCAGATCGCCGTGCTGGCGCCGGGCTACCGCACGCGGGCGGTGACGCAGACGCTTGCTCCGGCCTCCGCGGGAGGCGGCGGAGCGCCCGTCCTGGGCGGGCCCACCACGGTCACCCAGCTGGTGCAGATCTTCGATGCCAAGTGGGTCACGGATCTGGACCTGCGCTACCGTTTGACGGATGCGATCCGTTGGTCGGTGGGCGCGGCGAATCTCTTCGATATCTATCCCGGGCGGAATCTGGGTTCCCGGGTCGTCAACGGCCGGGCCTACGCGGGCAACGACAACGGCGGGACGACGCCCTATAGCTCGATGGCGCCGTTCGGATTCAACGGGGCCTTCTTCTACTCCAAGGTCGACGTGCGTTTCTGAGCCGGGAGCCGCGGCGCGCCCGGGCTAACGGCCGGGCGGCGCGGGCTGGAGGTCGCGCAGGCGCAGCCGGTGCTCGAGGCGGGCGCGGCCGTCGAGGTCGACGATGCGCCAGGCCAGGGCGGCGTCGCCGTCGGTCCAGTCGATGCGGAGGTGGCCGACGTTCACGTCGTGGTAGGTTTCGGGCAGGGCGCGGTAGCGGTTGGGCGAGGGCGTGCCGCGCGCGTGTTTCTCGGTGAGCGCGCTCGAGGTCAGGTCGTGCAGCGGGTAGCCGGTGGGGCCGGGCATGCGGGAGAGTTCGCACCAGTGCCGGTCGCCGCTGACGAAGAGCACGCCGCCGGCCCGGGTCTCGCGGAGCAGATCGAGCATGCGCTGCTTTTCGAGCGGGAGGTTGGCCCAGGCCTCGGCGCCGGAGAACTCGGACACAAACTGGATGCTGCTCGCGATGAGGCGGAGTTCGGCGGGGCGCAGCAACTGATCGCGCAGCCAGCGCCATTGCTCTTCGCCGAGCAGCGTCGCGGCGGGATCGGCGAGCGGGCGGTAGGCGCCGCCGAGGAGGGCGGGCTCGCCCTTTGCGGCGCGGCGGAGCGGGCTGCGGAAGGTGCGCGTATCCAGAAGAATGATCTGCACGCGCCGGCCGGGCGGGCCGACGAGGTGCGCGTCGTAGACGCCGGCCCGGCGGCGACGGGCCGAGTCGGCGGGCTCGTCGAGCCAGCGGAAAAATTCGGCCTTGGCTTCGCGGATTTTCGGGTAGTCGGCGCCGGCATCGTTGGCGCCGAGGTCGTGGTCGTCCCAGGTGGCCAAAACGGGCACGCGGGCGCGGATCGTGCGGAAAAAGTCGCTGGTCTTGAGCGCGTCGTATTTCGCGCGCATCACGGCCATGTCGGTCGTGTCGGCGTAGATGTTGTCCCCGAGAAACAGGAACAGGTCCATCGGCAGCGTGAGCACGCGCGCGAGCATCGGATGCGCGGGGTCCTTGAGGCAGGAGCCGAAGGCGAGGTCGGTCAGCTCGCGGGCGGGGTCGAGGGGGACGGCCGTGACCGCGCCGGCGGGAGCGGGCGCCGCCGCGGCGCGGGGGCGTGCCGCCGAAAACGCGCCCGCGAGGGCCAACGCGGCGGCGAGGATGCGGGGGAATCGGGCCACGAGGGGTGCGGTCGGGACGGCGGCGGCGGCGCGGC
>JACCDS012186324.1_pt1 | contig 17926 bp, 15 predicted proteins | sample 7446441 | NCBI WGS metagenome assembly JACCDS01 (sample SAMN15323445, study PRJNA562643) | freshwater metagenome | isolation source: river surface water | place: USA:Blue River Watershed | collected 2017-08-17
GGCCCCTTGTTGCACCGCAGGCACGTCGTGTTCTTGACGCATGATGTCCCGAACCAAAGTCAGCAAACGCCGTCCCAGAGCACCGCCCGGATGAGAACGTGCAAAGTCTTCGGCTTTGAAACCACGCGCATCGAGCAAGGCCACCGCCAATGCGTCGCCCAAGGCCATTTGCGCGGTGGTGCTGGCTGTAGGCGCCAAATTCAGCGGGCAGGCCTCTTTGTCCACACTGCAATCAAGCACCTGATCGGCGTGCCGGGCCAACGCCGAATCCAGTCGCCCGGTCATGGCCACCAAATGAATGCCCTGCCGCTTGAGCAAAGGCAAGATGGTGGTCAGCTCTTCGCTTTCGCCGCTGTTCGAGATCGCCAACACCGTATCACGGGGTTCGATCATCCCCAGATCGCCATGACTGGCTTCGGCTGGATGAACAAACATCGCAGGAGTACCCGTTGAGGCCAAGGTGGCAGCGATTTTGCGACCCACATGACCGCTTTTGCCCATGCCCATCACCACCACGCGCCCTTGGGTATGAAGAATAGCGCTCACTGTGGCGACAAAAGCAGGCCCCAAACGCTGTCCCAATCGCTGAACGGCGGCCGCTTCGATGTCCAAGGCTTCGCGAGCCATGCTCAACACATGATCGGCATTCAGTCGGGGAGATTCAGCCATCTTTTGATTTTAGCGGGTTAACCGGTTGGCATTTTGCGCTTAATATCAGGTCATGACCTCTTTGGATGTGGCGCTGCTTTATTTGTTGGCAGCCGTGCTGGGCGTGGTGGTGTTCAGACTCTTGCGCCTGCCGGCCATGCTCGGCTATTTGCTGGTCGGGGTGCTCATTGGCCCTCATGCGCTGGCATTGGCCAAAGACTCGGCAGGGGTGGCCCATCTGGCCGAGTTCGGGGTGGTGTTCCTGATGTTCGTGATCGGGCTCGAATTCAATCTGCCCAAACTGCGCCAGATGCGCCATCTGGTCTTTGGTTTAGGGTTGGGACAGGTCACCCTGACGATGGCCGGTGCCTTGTTCGGCAACGCCCTGTTGACCGCTTTATTCACTTGGCTCGGCATGCGCTGGGAGCTGAGCTGGCAAGGTGCAATGGCCTTGGGCAGCGCCCTGGCCATGTCCAGCACCGCGATCGTGGCCCGCATGATGGCAGAGCGACTGGAATTGCAAAGTGAGCACGGACAACGCGTCATGGGCGTCTTGCTGTTTCAGGACTTGGCGGTGGTGCCATTGCTGGTGTTAATTCCGGCCTTGGCCCACGGCAACGAACAGGAAATGTGGGGCGTTTTGGGGCTGGGCTTGCTCAAAGGGGCCGTGCTGGTGTCATTGCTGCTGTGGGGGGGTGCCCGGGTCATGCGCACCTGGCTGACTGTGGTGGCGCGGCGCAAGAGCGAAGAGTTGTTCGTACTCAATCTGCTGCTGATCACCCTGGGCATGGCCTGGCTGACCGAGCTGGCTGGCCTGTCGCTTGCGCTCGGGGCGTTTTTAGCGGGCATGCTGATTGCAGAGACCGAATACAAACATCAGGTGGAAACCGACATCCGCCCCTTTCACGATGTGTTACTGGGGCTGTTCTTCATCACCATCGGCATGAAACTCAACACGCAAGCCATCTGGCAAGAATGGCCGCTGGTTTTATTGCTCTCTCTGGGTCCTTTGCTCGCCAAAGGTGTATTGGTCACCGGGCTGGCGTGGGCACTGGGCGCAAGTGCGGGCGTGGCCCTGCGCACGGGCTTGTATTTGGCTCAAGCGGGTGAGTTCGGCGTGGTGCTGCTCTCGCTCAGCGCTGAACATGCCCTGATTGGGCCGCAATGGTTCAGCCCGGTGTTGGCGGCCATGGTGCTGTCGATGCTGGCCACCCCATTTCTCATCCAATACAGTGAGCGCATCGTGCTCAAGGTGGTCGCCAACGAGTGGATGATGCAATCGGTTCAACTGACCAGCATCGCCAAGCGCTCCATCCAGAACAGGGCTCACGTCATCATCTGCGGTTATGGGCGCAGCGGACAAAACCTGGCCGCTTTGCTCGACAAAGAAAAAATTCCTTACATGGCGCTCGACCTCGATCCCGATCGGGTGCGCCAAGCCGCGGCGGCCGGTCAGAGCGTGGTGTTTGGCGATGCCGCGCGTTTGCCCAGCCTGATGGCCGCCGGGCTGGCCCGGGCCGCCGCCGTGGTAGTGAGCTACCACGACACCCCCTCGGCCTTCAAAGTGCTGGCGCATGTGCGCGAGCATGCCCCGCAAGTGCCGGTGGTGGTTCGCACGCTAGACGAACAATCTCTGGATGAACTGCGCGAAGCCGGCGCCAGCGTGGTCGTGCCTGAAGCGATCGAGGGCAGCCTGATGCTCGCCAGCCATGCACTGGCCTTGATGGGCGTCCCCATGAAACGCGTGCTGCGCGTGATCCAGTCGCAACGCGAAGCCCGCTACGATTTGTTACGGGGCTATTTTCATGGTGCGGACGATGACGAATCCATCGAAGACATGGACACCGAGCGTCTCATGACATACACCTTGCCGCTTGGCGCCAAAGCGGTGGGCAAGACAGTGGGTGCGCTGGCCCTGGCTCCGCAAGGGGTGCGACTGCTGCAGCTGCGCCGCATCAGTGGTACCAACGCGCCTTTGTCTGAAACCACCCTGATCGAAGAAGGCGACTCCCTTTTGCTCTCAGGCACACCCGACACCCTGAACGAGGTCGTCAACCGCCTCTCCAAAGGCTGAGCACGCCTGGCGGCGGGGTCGCAAACTCACTTGCCGATGCAAAAGCGTGAAAAGATCACCCCCAACAAATCATCGGCATCAAAAGCCCCGGTGATCTGACCCAAAGCCTGTTGCGCCAGCCGCAACTCTTCGGCCAACACATCCAAAGGAGGGCTCGGTTGCAACAACACGGCGTTGGCCAAATCCAGATGGTTTTGCACCCGTGCCAACGCCTGCAAGTGTCGCTCTCGAGCCATATACACCCCTTCGGCCTGGTTGTCCCAACCGGCAATCTGCAGCAGCCGGGCTCGCAAATCGTCCAGTCCCTGCCCGGTTTTCGCCGACACCAGCAAAGCAGAACTTGCGTCATCGGTCGCCGCCACGACATCGGCTTTATTCAGCAAATGCAAGATGGGCGTGGCAGCGGGCAACCGCAGCTTGAGCTGATCTTCGAGCGCCTGGTCGAGTGCCTGGTACCCGGCTTGTGACATGCGGGTCAAATCATGAACCCACAGCACCACGTCAGATTGTTCAAGTTGCTCCCAGGCACGCCCCATCCCGATTCGCTCGACGGGATCGATGTCCGGGTCATCGGCGGCACGCAAACCCGCCGTGTCAATGATGTGCAGCGGCACCCCGTCGATGTGCAAGCTTTCCGTCAAAGTGTCGCGAGTTGTTCCGGCCAAGGGCGTGACAATGGCGCGATCCACGCCTGCCAAAGCATTGAGCAAAGAGCTCTTGCCAGCATTCGGTTGTCCCGCAATCACGACGCGCAAACCTTCGCGCAAAACCGCACCCTGCTGACTGCGCCGCAGGGTCCGCTGCACTTGCTGACGCAATGTCGCCAATTGCCCGCGCGCATCGGCCTGCTCGATGAAGTCGATGTCTTCCTCTGGAAAATCCAGACAGGCCTCGACCAACATGCGCAAATGCGTCAAATCATCCAGCAACTGATGGATATCGCCCGAAAAAACGCCCCTGAGCGACTGACTGGCACTGCGTGCGGCACGCTCGGTGCTGGCATCGATCAGATCGGCCACCGCCTCGGCCTGCGCCAAATCGAGCTTGTGATTCAAAAAGGCACGCTCGGTGAATTCGCCGGGACGCGCCGGTCGCAAAGCACCAAGCAAAGCCGCCTCACCCGGCGACGACGCGTGGGCCAACTCCAAACAGCGTTGCTGAATCAACCGCAAAACCACCGGCCCACCATGCCCCTGAATCTCCAGCACATCCTCTCCGGTGTAACTGTGGGGAGCCTGAAAGTACAAAGCGATGACCTGATCCAGTGCCTGCCCGTCGGCATCATGAAAAGGCAAATAATGCGCATGCCGTGGTTTCAGGGGGCGCCCCAGCAGGCGCGTGCCATAGACACGCAGATCGGGGCCACTGATGCGCACCACGCCCACCGCACCGCGGCCTGGTGCCGTAGCCAGGGCGATGATCGGGTCGTGGCGATCGATCAGGGACACGGGGATCCCCGGCGCTTTACTTCAAAACGCCCAACTTCTTGTTGATCATCCACTGCTGTGCGATGGACAAGATGTTGTTGGTCAACCAGTACAACACCAACCCTGCCGGGAAGAAGAAGAACATCACGCTGAAGGCCAGCGGCATGATCCACATCAGCTTGGCCTGCATCGGATCCGGCGGCGTCGGATTAAGCCAGGTTTGCAACATGGTCGACGCCGTCATCAGAATGGGCAAAATGAAGTACGGGTCCGGCGAAGCCAGATCCTTGACCCAGCCAATCCAGGGTGCGTCACGCATCTCGACCGTCGACAACAGCACCCAATACAACGCAATAAACACCGGGATCTGGACCGCAATCGGCAAACAGCCTCCCATCGGGTTGACCTTCTCTTCCCGATAAATCTTCATCATCTCCATCTGCATCTGCTGCGGATTGTCTTTCAGTCGTTCGCGCATTTCCATCACGCGCGGATTGATGGCTTTCATCTTGGCCATGCTGCGATACGCCTGGGCATTGAGCCAATAAAAAGCGATCTTGATCAGCACCACCAGCGCCACGATCGACCAGCCCCAGTTATGGAGGATCTTGTTGAGCTCATCAAGCAACCAATACAAGGGCTTGGCCAAAATCGTCAGCCAGCCATAATCTTTTACCAGCTCGAAGCCCGGGTAGATGGCCTCCAACTGCTTTTCTTGCTGCGGGCCCACATAAAGACGAGCGTCGGTCTTTTGGCTGGCTCCCGCCGCCAAAGCACCCAACGGCGCAATCATGCCCACCGAATACAAATTGCTGTCAATCTTGCGGGCATACATTTCGCGTTGGGTCTGATCCCCCAACAGCCAAGCGCTGGTGAAATAGTGCTGCACCATGGCGATATAGCCATCGGCCGACTGCTTTTCAAATTCGGCCTTGCCTTTTTCGATGTCACTGAACTCGACCTTCTGGTACTTCTTGGCGCTGGTATAAATCGCGGGCCCTGTGAAAGTCGAATAAAACGCCGACTCACCTCCCGGTTTGTTGCCATCCCGCACCAACTGCACATACAACTGCGGTTGCACCGGAGCGTTGGATTGATTCACCACCTCAAACTGGCTCTGGATCAGATACTGGCCGCGTTGCAAAACATAACGCTTGATCAATTTCAGGCCACCCACCGGGTCAGACTCAAACACCACCTCAAGTTGGTTTTGGCCCTCAGCCAACTCGGTGGCCTTGCTCACCAGCCTCATCGGGGTTTTGTGCGTCGGCGCCTGGGCTCCGGCTTCGGCAGAAATCAACCCGCTTTGAGCCAAATAAACACGCTCTTTGCTCTCGTCGAGCAATCGCATGACTTGGTCGGCGTGATCGGCCGACTTGTATTTCAACAAGTCGGCGCGCACGATGCTGGCCCCTTCGCTGTCGATCACCAAATGCAGCACATCGGTACGCACATCGAAGCGCTCACGCGGACGCGGTTGGCTGCTGGATGCAGTGGGCACACTGCCCGCCGAAGCCTGCGAAGGCGCGGCTGTCGGTGCCGGAACCCCGGCCTCGGTGGCTGAGCCATTGGCCGATGATGACGCTGCCTCGGTCTTGACCGGAGCTTGCGGAAAAAAAGTAGGCTTGTTGCCATTGTGAATCTGCCACTGGTCCCACAACAGGACCATGGAGAAACCAAAAATCACCCAAAGGATGGTGCGGCGAATATCGTTCATGCGTGACCCTGTTCGTGTGGGGCAGGGGAAATAAGAGGACCAGAGGCAGGCGGCACAGGATCGTGCCCGCCGGCACACCAGGGATGGCAGCGTCCCAGGCGACGCAAAGTCAGATAACTTCCTTTGGCAGCGCCGTGGTCGGCCAAGGCTTGCAAGGCATACGCCGAACAAGTCGGGGTGAAGCGGCAAGCCGAACCCAGCCAGGGGCTGAGCAACAACCGATAACCCTTGACCACACCCATGAGTAATCGTTGCATCATGATCGGGTCAATTGGGCAAACAAACCGTTGAGCTCTTGACGAACCGCTTGCCGCAAAGGCACAGACTTTGCGCTGGGGAAGTCGGTATGGGCATAGGCTTTTTGGAGTCGCACCACGCAAATGCCGGATGGCAATTGGTTGGCCCAATCAGCCCAAACTTCGTGAATTTGCCGCCGGATGGTGTTGCGGGTAACAGCACGCTTGGCCCATCGCTTGGGGATGACTGCACCAATCCACCGCTGCGCAAATTCACCAACTGCGGCCGGCGGCGCATGCAGCGCAAAGTGTGGACTGCGCGCCAGGATGCGTTGATCCAGCCCTTGTTCATACTGGGCTTTGTCATGGAGCCGAGCCGTGGCCGGACATCCCATCTGCCGCCGCCTGGTAAAAAACCGGGACTCAGACGGCCAGACGCTTGCGACCCTTGGCGCGACGTGCGTTGATGACCGCACGACCGCCACGGGTCTTCATGCGAACCAAAAAACCATGGGTACGGGCGCGGCGAGTCTTTGAAGGTTGATAAGTGCGTTTCATGATGCGCTCTTGAGGTAGGTTGATAAGTGAACCCGCCATTATCGCTGATTTATTGAGATTTTCACAGACTGCCACCCGTTTATGGGGTTGTTGTCTGCCTCATCAAACCCCCCCTTCGTGTTGTTTTTTAGCTAAATTGGGGTCAGACCCCAATTTCTGGTGCTGACCCTGATGGGGTGAACCCTAGCGCTTGTGGATAAATTTTTAATAAATGCTGATTCAGTGCCTTTTTTAGGCACAATATCCACATGGCCTTTTCAGATTCCAGCGTGTGGCAGCAATGCATCGACCGCCTTGCCCAAGAACTCCCCGAACAGCAGTTCAACACTTGGATCAAACCCTTGGTGGCAGACTTGTCCGACGACGGGCAAAAGCTCACGGTTTGGGTCGGTAACCGCTTCAAACTCGACTGGATCCGCGCTCAGTACGGCGCTCGACTGCACCAACTCTTACAAGAACTCAACGGTCTGCCCGTCCAGATAGAGTTTGCACTCACTCCCAAAGAAACAGCCATAAAACATGGACTAGTCCGCCCTGCGGCCGATACAGAACTGACACAACCGGTGTTTGTCGCACCCGTTGAGGAAACAGAAAACCAGGGCTTTCGATCGCGACTCCATGCTGCGCTGACCTTCGAGAGCTTGGTCGAAGGAACGGCCAATCGCATGGCCCGGGCGGCGGCCATGCACGTGGCAACCATGCCCGGAGAACTATATAACCCGCTCTTCATCTATGGTGGCGTGGGGCTGGGTAAAACCCACCTCATGCACGCCATTGGCAACCGCTTGGTTCAAGATCGTCCACAGGCCAAAGTGCTCTACATCCATGCAGAGCAATTTGTAACCGACGTGGTCAAAGCTTACCAGCGCAAAACCTTCGATGAATTCAAATCCTACTATCACTCTCTCGATCTTTTGCTCATCGATGACGTGCAGTTCTTTGCCAACAAAGAGCGCAGCCAGGAAGAGTTTTTCAATGCCTTCGAGGCACTCCTGGCCAAAAAATCACACATCGTGATGACCAGCGACACCTACCCGAAAGGCCTTAACGACATTCACGAACGCCTGGTTTCCCGGTTTGATTCGGGTCTGACGGTTGCGATCGAGCCGCCCGAACTGGAAATGCGGGTCGCCATCCTGATCAGCAAAGCCCTCAATGAAGGCTCTGAAATGCCCGAGGAGGTCGCCTTTTTCGTTGCCAAAAACGTGCGCTCCAATGTGCGCGAACTCGAAGGCGCCCTGCGCAAGATCCTGGCCTATTCTCGATTTAACCAGAAAGACATCTCCATTCAATTGGCTCGGGACGCCTTGCGTGACCTGCTGTCCATCCAAAACCGCCAGATTTCGGTGGAAAACATTCAGAAAACAGTGGCCGACTATTACAAAATCAAAGTCGCTGACATGTATTCCAAAAAACGGCCCGCTTCCATTGCCCGTCCGCGCCAGATTGCCATGTACCTGGCCAAAGAGCTGACGCAGAAAAGCTTGCCTGAAATCGGCGAACTCTTTGGAGGACGCGATCACACCACCGTCTTGCATGCGGTTCGAAAAATCAGTGGCGAACGCCAGCAAATGAGTGATTTGAACCAGCAACTGCATGTGCTTGAACAAACCCTGAAAGGATAAAGCTGTGGATCGTTCTGGCACAACCGGGCAGTTATCCACTGCGAAGCATCAAAATGAGAAGTTATTCAGTTTTGGGGTACATGGCCGTGCGTTGTTTACCCACATGGCTTTGCATTTCAGAAGCCGTTGAAAAAAAAGAGGAAAATGTGGTTTTCAACAGAATGCGGGTTTCCTTATCTACTAATCCTATTCTGATTCATTGATTCAAGAGGAAGACATGATCGTTTTAAAAACAACACAAGAGCGGATCCTGGATGTGCTGCAATCGGTGTCTGGCATTGTCGAACGGCGCCACACCTTGCCCATCTTGGCCAATGTACTGATCCGCAAAACCGGTCAGGTCTTGCAATTCACCACCAGTGACCTTGAAATTCAGATCCGGACACAAGCTGATCTTGAAGGCGACACAGGACAATTCACCACCACCGTCGGGGCACGCAAACTGATCGATATTTTGCGTTCTATGCCTGCTGATCAGACCGTCAGTTTGGAGTCCAGCCAAAACAAGTTGATCTTGAAAGGCGGCAAAAGCCGCTTTACTTTGCAAACATTGCCAGCTGAAGATTTTCCGCTGGTGCAAGAGTCCTCCAGTTTTGGACCCGTCTTCAGCGTTCCTCAAAAGACTCTCAAGCACTTGTTGCATCAGGTGTCGTTTTCCATGGCTGTGCACGACATTCGCTATTACCTCAACGGCATCTTGTTTGTCGCCGAAGGCAAACAACTCAGCCTGGTGGCCACCGATGGCCATCGCCTGGCCTACGCCAGTGCCACGCTGGAAACCGATGTTCAACAACGCCAGGAAGTGATTTTGCCCCGCAAAACAGTGTTGGAATTACAACGCTTGCTCAGCGACAAAGAAGGCAGTATCGACATGCAGTTTGCCAGCAACCAGGCCAAGTTTTCCTTTGATGGCATGGAGTTTGTGACCAAGTTGGTCGAAGGCAAATTTCCGGACTACAACCGTGTCATCCCCAAGGGACACAAAAACAACATCACCCTGGGACGATCCCCGTTGTTGGCTTGCTTGCAGCGAACCGCCATTTTGACCAGCGAAAAATTCAAGGGTGTGCGCTTGAACCTTGAGCCCGGCTTGTTGCGTGTTGCGTCGAGCAATGCCGAGCAAGAAGAGGCGGTGGACGAACTTGAAATCGATTACTCGGGTGATGCCATCGAAATTGGTTTCAACGTCACCTACCTGATGGACGTGTTGGGCAACATGGAGCAAGACATGGTCCGCATCGATCTGGCTGATTCCAACAGTTCGGCTCTGATCACCATTCCTGAAAACGAACAATTCAAATACGTCGTGATGCCCATGCGAATTTGAGCAGCAGCGAAAGAAAAATTAAATGACCGATCAAAACGGCACGGGCACGCCCGGTGCGGACAGTTATGGCGAGGGTTCGATCCAGATCCTCGAAGGTTTGGAAGCGGTGCGCAAGCGCCCTGGCATGTACATTGGCGACACCTCCGATGGAACAGGCCTGCACCATTTGGTGTTCGAGGTGGTTGACAACTCCATCGACGAAGCATTGGCGGGGCACTGCGACGACATCGTGGTCACCATCCACAGCGACAACTCGATCAGTGTGGTCGATAACGGGCGTGGGATTCCCACGGGTGTCAAGATGGACGACAAGCACGAGCCCAAGCGCAGTGCTGCCGAAATTGCCCTGACCGAGCTGCATGCCGGTGGCAAATTCAACCAGAACAGTTACAAGGTCTCAGGGGGCCTGCACGGCGTGGGGGTGTCCTGCGTCAACGCCCTGTCTAAATGGCTGCGTCTGACGGTCCGGCGCGAAGGCAAAGTCCACAGCATTGAATTTGCCAAGGGTTTTGTGCAAAACCGCTTGCTCGAAACTGTCGATGGTGTAGAAGTATCCCCTATGCGCGTCACAGGGGCCACCGATAAACGCGGCACCGAAGTGCATTTTTTGCCCGACACCGACATCTTTCAGCAGAATTTCGATTTTCACTACGAGATCCTGGCCAAACGCTTGCGCGAATTGTCCTTTTTGAACAATGGCGTTCGGATTCGACTGATCGACGAACGCTCGGGTAAAGAGGACGATTTTTCGGGTGCGGGTGGCGTCAAAGGCTTTGTGGATTTCATCAACGCCAACAAAAAGGTACTGCACCCCAACGCCTTCCATGCCATTGGATCCCGTCCGGCCGACACCTATGGGGGCATTCCCGGGACAGAAATCGGCGTGGAAGTCGCCATGCAGTGGAACGACGGCTACAACGAAGCGGTGCTGTGCTTCACCAACAACATCCCGCAACGCGATGGTGGTACCCACTTGACGGGATTGCGTGCGGCCATGACCCGCGTCATCAGCAAATACATCGATCAAAACGACTTGGCCAAAAAAGCCAAAGTTGAAATCAGCGGCGATGACATGCGCGAAGGCTTGTGCTGTGTGTTGTCTGTCAAAGTTCCAGAGCCCAAGTTCTCGAGCCAAACCAAAGACAAATTGGTTTCGAGTGAAGTGCGTGCTCCGGTTGAAGACATTGTGGCCAAGTCACTGACCGACTTTCTGGAAGAACGTCCCAACGATGCCAAAATCATTTGCGGCAAGATCGTTGAAGCAGCCAAAGCCCGCGAGGCCGCTCGCCGCGCCCGTGAAATGACTCGCCGCAAGGGCGTGCTCGATGGCATGGGACTGCCCGGCAAACTGGCAGACTGCCAAGAAAAAGACCCCGCGCTTTGCGAAATTTACATCGTCGAGGGCGACTCCGCCGGTGGGTCAGCCAAACAAGGACGCGATCGCAAATTTCAGGCGATCTTGCCCTTGCGCGGCAAGATCCTGAATGTGGAAAAAGCCCGTTACGAAAAACTGCTGACCAGCAACGAAATCGTGACCTTGATCACCGCCTTGGGCACCGGCATCGGCAAAGCCACGATCGAATCAGGCAAGTCGGGCACCGATGACTTCAACATCGACAAGCTGCGCTATCACCGCATCATCATCATGACCGATGCCGACGTAGACGGGGCTCACATCCGCACGCTGCTGTTGACCTTCTTCTATCGCCAAATGCCCGAACTGGTCGAGCGTGGACACATCTACATCGCACAGCCGCCGCTGTACAAGGTCAAGTCAGGCAAAGAAGAGCTGTACCTCAAAGACGGCCCCGCTCTCGACGGCTATTTGTTGCGCATTGCACTCAAAGACGCACAATTGCAAACCGGTGGTGCGAATGCACAAACGCTGTCTGGTGAAACGCTTGAAAACCTGGCCCGCAAGCACCAATTGGCCGAGCAAGTCATTAACCGACTCAGCGCCTTCATGGATGCCGAAGCTTTGCGCGCTGTCGCCGATGGCGTGCGCCTTAACTTGGACAACCTCGACGACGCCCGTGCCTGTGCCGAGCCCTTACAGGCCAAGCTGCGCGAACTCTCCACCACCGGCGTACCGGCTGAAGTCAGCGCCGAAATGGACCTTCGCACCGACAAGCCCTTGTTGCGCATCAGCCGACGCCATCATGGCAACATCAAGAGCAGCGTCATCACCCAGGATTTCGTGCACGGCGCCGACTATGCCGTGTTGGCTGATGCAGCCGAAACCTTCCGTGGCTTGGTCGGCGAAGGCGCACGCGTCTTGCGCGGCGATGGCGAACGCCAGAAAGAAGAGCGTGTCGGCGACTTCCGTCAAGCCATGCAATGGCTGATCTCGGAGGCCGAGCGCACCACCAGCCGCCAGCGCTACAAGGGTTTGGGCGAAATGAACCCCGAACAGCTGTGGGAAACCACCATGGACCCGGCTGTGCGCCGTTTGTTGCGGGTGCAGATCGACGACGCCATTGAAGCCGATCGGGTCTTTACCATGCTCATGGGCGACGAAGTTGAGCCACGCCGGGACTTCATCGAGACCAATGCGCTCAGGGCGGGGAACATTGATATTTGAGGGGGCAGTGTGGAAAGGGTGAAATCGTCTTTTCAGATCCATCAGTTCAATCAAAAGCGACCCCAAAGGTGATTCGGGGGAGCGCGCTGCGCACCAGGTTTCGGAAAAACAGAAATTAGATCTGAATAGACGATCAATCGATGTATGTTTCTGTTTTTCCGAAATATGATTGACGACACCCCAAAAAGTCGCTAGAGTTTCGGATTAACAGAAATACCGCCCTATGGATCCGTTCCATGGGACTCTCAACTGAAACTCCGAAATGAGTGACACCCTCAGCAGACAAGCCACACGCCTGACCACAGCCACGGCGCTGGGCCCTGTCGTGCGTGAGCGCAGGAAGTCGCAGTCGCTGCGCATCGATGACGCAGCTGGGCTGCTCGGCGTATCAGTGGATCTCATGTCCCGACTCGAGAACGGCCAAGGTTCAGTGCGACTGGACAAGGCCCTGGCCGTGCTCGATGGCCTGGGGCTCACGCTGATGGTCCTGCCCAAGGAGCACCCATGGGCACGCGAGGCGGCCAGCTCGAAACCTTCAGCGGCCACCGGCGCTTCGAAGGCTTGAGGCTGCAGGCATGACGACCCACGCATTGCATGTCTGGGCCGAAGATGCCAGAGTGGCCACCATCGAGCACGAAGGACGCGACGACCGGTGGGGCCTGAGCTATGCCGAGCCCTGGGTCGCTGATGTCCAGTCCTACCCCCTGTCGCCGGCGCTGCCCCTGGTACGCCCGGCAGCCGACTATCCATCCGCTTCTGTCAAGCGCTTCATCGAGCATCTGCTGCCCGAAGGCCGGGCACTGGATGTAGCGGTCGCCTACAACGGCCTGGCCAAGACCAATGTCTTTGGCCTGATCTGGGCCCTCGGCGCCGAGACGGCGGGCGCCCTGCGCTTTACGGGTGCTGCGGCGCTTTGATCGTGATGTGGAAAACGAGGGTGGCTCGCCACGGGTTCACCGCCGGCACATCATCGATGCCTGCCAGGTCTGTGACCTGCCGGTGACGTACAAGTACGAGCGCAATCTGGGCAGCGCGCCGGCGGTCCGCAACATCCGCGACGGCATGAGCTTCGAGCGCCTGTTCAGCTGTGCCGACCTATCGGCCAACAAGGCCGCCGCGCGGCTGGCGATCCTGCGCTGGGCGCTGTTTCAGTTCCTCATCGGCAATAGCGACGCGCACGGCAAGAACTTCTCTTTTTTCGTTCGTCCTGGCGGCCTGCTGGAGCCGACGCCCTGGTACGACCTGGTGAGCGTGCTGCAGTACGACGACTTCGATACCGAGTTGGCCATGGCTTATGGCGACGTCTTCAGCCATGCCGGGGTGTCGGCCTTTGCCCTGGCGGACTTCGCCACACGCTGCGGTGTCGACCGCAAGCTGATGCGCCGGGAAGGCCAGCGACTGGCAAAGCTGGCCGCGACGGAGGCAGCGGAGCAGGCTCGATCCGCTGACTACGTGGGTGAGGAGGAGCGCACCTTTGTTCAGTGCATCGCCATCTTTGTGGCCCAGCAGGCGCAGCGGCTGACCCAACTCGTGGCAGACGCCGCTCGCTGGAAAGCCGAGAACCTCTGACGGCGGGCGGCCCGGGGTCCATTGGCTCACTGGCTTCAAGCGAGCCGACCCGCTCTGAAGTCATCCACCGCTTCCATCAGTTGCTGGCGGGTGTTCATGACAAAAGGGCCGTACTGGGCAATGGGTTCGCGCAAGGGCTTGCCGGCCAACAAGATGGCTTTGGTTCCAGCAGACGCTTGTAATCGCACACCGTCCCCAGAGCCCAAAACGGCCATGCGCCCGGCCGGCACGGCCTGTGCGCCCTTCACACCCAGCACCTCAACGCCACCGCGATAGACATAGATGAGCGCATGGTGCCCGTGGGGCAGCGCATGCTCAAACACAGAAAGGTCGGCCGAGAAATGCACATCCCAGAATTGCGGCTGCGTGTGCCCGCTTTGAATCGGCCCTGCAACGCCGTTGACTGCACCCCCAATCACGGTCACCCGGACACCGGGTGCGGCATCGACCTGGGGCAATTGGGCATGTGGGATGTCCTGGTACTTGGGGTCGCACATTTTCAAAGACGACGGCAGATTCAGCCACAGCTGAAACCCCTCCATCTTGCCTTCTTCCTGTTCCGGCATTTCGCTGTGAATCAATCCGCGACCCGCAGTCATCCATTGCACATCGCCGTTTTGCAGCAGACCTTCGTTGCCGCGACTATCCCGGTGACGCATGCGACCTTGCAACATGTAGGTCACAGTCTCGAACCCCCGGTGAGGATGATCCGGAAAACCCGCGATGTAATCGGCGGCTTCATCGCTGCCGAAATGGTCCAGCATCAGAAACGGATCCAGGCGTTGTTGCCATTCTTGCGTCAGCACCCGGGTCAACTTGACCCCGGCGCCGTCTGATGTGGGCTGCCCAGCCACCAACCGCTCGACCGAACGGGCCTGAGTGACCATGTTGTTCATTGAACGGCGTAGCCTTCTTCGGCAATCGCCTCGGCCAATGCGGCACGCGTTTGCTCGCTTTGCACCGTGACCTTATTTTCGGTCCGCACGATCTCAATCGTCGCTTTGGGGTCCAGCCGCAACAAGGCTTTTCTCACCGCCGATTCGCAATGACCGCAGGTCATGCCCTTGACTTCCAATTGATGTTGCATGGCGCTTCTCCTTTTCAAACAAGTGGGGTTAAACCCCCGATTTATCAACGTGGCGCAAAAACAACCATTAATTGGGGTCAGACCCCAATTAAGCTGATCATGAGCGGCGGCGCAGCAGCAGGGCGTTGGTCATGACGCTGACCGAGCTCAAGGCCATGGCGGCACCGGCGACCACGGGGCTGAGATAGCCCAGCGCCGCCAGCGGGATGCCGGCGACGTTGTAGGCAAAGGCCCAAAACAGGTTTTGACGAATTTTGGCGACGGTGCGGCTGGAAATGTCGATGGCTTCGGCGACCAGCGCCACATCGCCGCGCATCAGCGTGATGCCGGCGCTGCCCATCGCGACATCGGTGCCGCCCCCATCCGGGTTGGCCATGGCCATGCCGACATCGGCGGCGGCCAAGGCCGGAGCATCGTTGATGCCGTCACCGACAAAGATGACGGTTTTTCCTTGGTTGTGCGCTTGCGCTTGCAGGCGGCGCACCCATTCTGTTTTTTGCGCGGGCAGAACCTCGGCATGGATTTCGTCCGCCTGCAGACCCAGACGCTGTCCCATGGCCAGCGCCGCAGCCTGGTTGTCGCCCGAGATCAGCGCCAGTTGGAGGCCTCGTGTGCGCAAGGCGGCCAGGGCTTGTGCGACGCCGGGTTTGGGTTCGTCGCCAAACGCCAGCTGAGCCAGCACCTGCCAGCTCTCGGGACCCGTTCGCTGTGCCAACAGCGAAGCGGTCAGCCCGGTCTGCGCCTGCTGCATGAGGGTCTGTTGTGCGGGGCTCAGGTGACGACCCAGCCAATTCAGGCTGCCCAAGGCGTAGGTCTGGCCGTTGATTTCGCCCATGACGCCTTTGCCACTGACGGCCTGGGCATTGTGAACCGGCATCAAAGCAGGTGCATCAGGTGTTTGTCGAAGGACTTGCAACACCGCTTTGGCCAGCGGGTGCTCGCTGTGCTGTTGCAAGCTCGCTGCCAGATGCAACACTTGGGCATCCTCCAAGTCAGACAGCGCAAGTTGTTGCATCAAGCGCGGTTGCCCCAGGGTCAGTGTGCCGGTTTTATCGAAAGCCACGATGGCGGCACGATGCGCCAGTTCCAACGCCTGAGCATCGCGGATCAACACGCCGCGTTTGGCGGCCACACCGGTGCCGGCCATGATGGCTGCCGGGGTCGCCAAACCCAAGGCGCACGGGCAGGCAATGACCATCACGGCCACGCTGTGGATGATGGCCACTTCAAAGGAGGACCCCTGCATCACCCAAGCGACCCCGGTGATCAGGGCAATGACCAACACCACAGGCACGAAGACGGCGGCGATCTGATCCACCAGGCGCTGGATCGGGGCTTTGGCCGCTTGGGCATCTTCAACCAAGCGGATGATTTGCGCCAGCATCGAGGTGGCACCCACCGCACTCACCCGCAGGCGCAGCACGCCCTCACCATTCAGGGTGCCGCCCCGCACCAGAGCGCCGGGCGCTTTGTGCACCGGCAAGGGTTCGCCTGTCAGCATCGACTCATCCACGCTGCTCTCGCCTTCGATCACTTCACCATCGGCCCCAATCCGTTCACCGGGTAAAACCCGCAAGACATCGCCACGAAGCACTTCAACGATGGGCAACTCTTGTTCGCCATCCGGGGTGAGCACACGCGCGGTTTGGGGGCGCAGCGCTTGCAGGGCGCGGATGGCTTGCAAGGTGCTGGCTTTGGCACGGGCTTCGAGCCATTTGCCCAACAGCACCAGCGTGATGACCACGGCCGAGCCCTCGAAGTACAGATCCGGACCATGGCCGCCGTGGTGTTCGGGGGGGGCGGACCACCACAACCAGACCGACAACGCCCAACCTGCGCTCGTGCCCAACGCCACCAGCAGGTCCATGTTGCCGGTGCCGGCGCGCAAAGCATGCCAACCGGCTTTGTAAAAACGAGCACCCAGCACGAATTGCACCGGAGTGGCCAGCACGAATTGCCACAGAGGCGGTAGCATCAGGTGTTGCCCCCACAGGGCACCGAACATCGGCGCCACCAAGGGCAGGCTTAAAGCCATCCCCACCCAAACGGGCCAACCTTCGCGCCAGATCGAGGGCGATTCGGCAGAGGTCGGCGCATTCGCCTCGCGGGGTTCGTAGCCAGCATCGCGGATGGCGCGGCGCAACAGAGCCATTTGCTCTTGCGGGTTGGCCGGGGCATCGGTCCAAGTGACACGGGCCATTTCGGTGGCCAGGTTGATTGAAGCGTGATCCACGCCGGGGACTCGGCCGAGGGCTTTTTCGACCCGCGTCACGCACGACGCACAGGTCATCCCACCGACACCGATGTCACAAACCAGAGCGGCTTCGCTTGCCATACTCCCTAGTGTAAACCCGCTGGTTTGTTCATGTCTGTGGCGGAGCCGTCGTGGCAGGCTGTGGCTCTTTGTGCCGGGGTGCAAACCAGGCCACATACAAAGTGGGCAAAACCACCAGGGTCAGCAAGGTTGCCGACACCAGGCCGCCAATCACCACCAGCGCCAGAGGCCTTTGGGTTTCAGAGCCGATGTCGTGGCTGAGCGCCATGGGAAGCAGGCCCAGCGCAGCCAGCAGGGCCGTCATGAGCACCGTGCGCAGCCGTTGCATGGAGCCTTCGCGCACCGCTTCCAGCAAGGGCAGGCCCGCAGCCCGCAACTGCTGAAAGACGGTCAGCATCACCACGCCATTGAGCACCGCTTGGCCTGACAGAGCGATGAAGCCGATCGCAGCCGAAACCGACAACGGCACACCAAAAAGCCACAAGGTAAAAAGGCCACCCACCAGGGCCAGCGGCACATTCATCAGGATCAGGGCCGCGCTTTTCAAGGATTTGAACGCGTCAAACAGCAGCACGAAGATCAGCAACAGCGAAATCGGCCCCACCAAGGCCAGCCGCATCATGGCGCGCTCCTGGTTTTCAAATTCGCCGGACCAGGTCAGGGTGTAGCGGTCGGGCAGCGTCACCTGTTGTTTGACGCGTGCTTTCATGTCGGCCACCACCGAACCCATGTCCCGGTCTTTGATGAATATGCCGATCGCCATGGTGCGGCGGCCCGATTCGCGGGCGATGTTCATGGCCCC
>JACCDS010930922.1_pt1 | contig 17925 bp, 4 predicted proteins | sample 7446441 | NCBI WGS metagenome assembly JACCDS01 (sample SAMN15323445, study PRJNA562643) | freshwater metagenome | isolation source: river surface water | place: USA:Blue River Watershed | collected 2017-08-17
CTTCTAAAGTAAGAAGTAGTCCGGAAATATCTACCTGCCCTTGTCCTAATATCCCGCGGGTACTTTCTGAAATTTGAATGTGTGGAGTTAAATCGGCCATTCGTTTCAGCGCCTCGGAGGTATTTTTCTCTTCGATGTTCGCGTGAAAAGTATCGAACATGATTTTCACGTTTGCGTGGTTGATCTTTTTCACCAAAGCGTACAGTTCCTCGGCACAGGAAACCAAGTAGCTCTCGAATCGATTGAGGTATTCGAGGCAGATGGTGATGTTTTTGGATGCGGCATAATCCGCCGCCTCACGAATCCCGTCAACGGCCCAGCTAATTTCTTGTTCGGTCGCAGGTTTTCCGGTGAAAACGCCCAACGCGGAATGAATGGGCCCTGAAATATAAGGGGAACCGAGAAATTCGGCGATATCAATCGTTGCTTTGATGTAGTTTAATCCGGCTTGACGGATGTTGGGATCGGGGGAAATGAGGTTCTCGTTCGGCCCTGCAATGCCACAGGTAAAAATCTGCAAACCGAGTCGGTCCGCCTCCTGTTTCCAAGGCCCCCAGTGTGCGAGATCCGTATTGAATATGGGTATTTCAATGCCTTGATAACCGGTTTCGGCGATGAAGGCTAATTCGGCTAATACGTTTTGATCCATCTCCGGCCCGTAGACGAGCAGGTTCATTGCGATGGGGTGTTTCATGTTGAATAGGTTTGCGGGGCAAGATAATAAAATTGAGCGAAGAGTTGAGAATTAAGAACTAAGATGTTCGTGGGTATGCTTATGTTTTATCCTGTAGAGACGCGATACTTCGCGTCTAAATCCCCAGGTTAAAACCTGGGGTTAATAACCCTAGGCTTCAGCCTAGGGATTCATAGAGGCGAAGTATCGCGTTTTTACGGTTTAGTTGCGAGCCGCTGCTTCTGTATTTCCGCGAAATACTTTCGTAGGGTGCTGGGGCTAATTCGTCGGGCGACGATTTCGCCTTCGCGGTTTAGCAGGAAAAACACCGGATTTGAGAATGCGTCATATTGGGTTCGGATGTCTGAAATGTTTGGGAGTTCTACGTGGATGGCATTGCTCGTGATTTTATAGTCGGAGATGAAATTACGCCAGGTGGATTTCGGTACCCCCGGTTCGTTGCAAACGTAGAAGCGTCCTAGGGTAAGATTGAGGCGACTTTCGACGATTTTCATCGTGCTATCCATTTCGGGGACTTCTTTTTGGCAATGATCGCAAGTGGGGGCATAGAAGGCTAGCAGAGTATAATCGAATTGTTTAGCGAAAGCATGTAGATCTTGTTGAATTCCTGCCGTATCCGGTAAACTTATTGCAGGGCTCTTGGTAAGGCTTACCGTCGTTTGAAGGCGTTTGGCCTCATCGATAAATGCTGTTTTTTGCGAGGCTTGTAGAAAGGGGCAATTTCCCTTCTCCACGTAGCGATCGACAAATTTGATAAAGCCTTCCGTATTGTTTTGCACATTCCGATTGCGCATGACTTGGGCGAAATAATTGAAGGCGTAAGGATAGGATTTTGATTGACAATTGATTTTTTTCAAAACGATATCAACACCTTTTAATAGGGAGTCCCCGTGCGTGGGGAAATATCCCATGTATTCCGTTAAGAGTTCCTTGTAGGTTGGAATAAATAGTAGTTTGTTGACATTAAAATCTAGCCCTTTGATAAACTGTGCACGCGCGGCATAATTTTTCTTGTCGGGCACGGATCCATCTAATCGATTCAGGGCTGAGAAATAGATGTGTAGTACTTCTGAGGGGTTGAGTTTCGGCAAGGCTTTTGTTCGAAAAGCTTTTAGTGCATTGGTTTTATCCTTGAAAAATGCGGCTTTATCGCTGTAACTGAATTTTCGACCTTTTGCGATTTCTGCCGCATAAAGGGAATCAATGATTCCAAAGGACTTTTCAAGTCTTTGGTATTGAAAGAAGATCTGATTGCGCGGGTTGCTTGATTGTATTTCGTTTCCCGTAATCGTTAAGTTAAGGTTATCATTGTTTTCCAGAATGAAGTAGAGTCGCTTTTTACTTTTATCTAATTGGAAATAATAGATGCCGCCTACGATGGGTTTGGTGGAAAGTATTACACTGTTTTTTTTCGTGATGCGAATCGTGTCTTTGGGAAAGTAGTTTTTGTCATCGAAGACGACTCCACGGAGGTAAGCGATGCTGTCTTTGGGTGCCGTAATTTGTAGGTTAATACGGTATTGGGCTTGCGACACCCAACTGATGAATAGAAAGAAAGTGAGGTAAAGATGTCGCATGAATGTTGGCTTATATTCTGCAAATTTCCATCTTATTATTGAATTATTCTTGGAATCGGCATTTAAATTTTGTCAAAAATCTGTGTTTTGGGGCTGTTTTGGGCGATTAGAAAATATTTTTTGTCAAATTTCTGTTGTCAGACCTTTTTGTTGACAATCGCTCTTTCTAAATCTGATTTACTTTGAATGTTAATTCTTCATCCATGAAATGTTTCCGAATACGTGAGGATAGTCGTGTTTGTTTTCTGATGGAATCTCGTGTCGAACGAATCGACAAAAACTATTTGACTGAAAGCGGCCGATTAAGTTTGAAGTTTTATTTGAAGGAGGGTGGAGAAAGGAATTTAGACTTTAGAATGGATGTGGAGACTTATGCTTTATTTGAATTACGCTGGGAGCGCTTTCAAGTGTCGGATGAAATCTTTTTTGATTTCGGCGAATTTCAGTAGAATATTTAAGAATATAATTTAGAACACGGAGTAAGTAAAACCCTGGCGATTTTTTCACCAGGGTTTTTTGTTTCTAACACAAGAATTTTACCTTTGAAGCTAATTGAACAAAACGCAAACCTCTTACTAAAACGAATCAGCCTGTGCTAATACTTGTTGAGTTTTTCTATGATTTCGTTGTTTCTACACTCGTAGCAATATTTGGGTTGCATTTAATTTTCAAGAAAGGCTTGTTGGCTTCTAAATTTTTAGGTCTTTTTTTCATTAACTTTTTTTCACGGATTGTATTAGCTTATTTTGCCACAGACGGAAGAATTGACGAGTTTCCCCACCTATTCTATATTGGATCCCCATTACATTTTTTAGGCCCCCCCGTAGGTTTTCTTTTTGTGTATTACATGTTGTACCCAAGAACTCCATTCATTCGCTGGCATGCTATTTTTTTTCTTCCCTTTTTTCTTCATTTTGCGGAATTAATACCTTTTTATTTTGCCCCAGTGGAAGTTAAAATGGCAGAGATTCGATTGGCTTTGAAATTTAAATCGTTAGTAGATTACCCGGGAAATTTTTCTTTTTTTTCAATTAAGTTTTTATCATTCCTTAAGTTATTGTCGGGTTTTGGATATGCCGTGGCGTCTATGGCGACTGTCTTGATTTTTATTAAAAAAAATTCAAAAGAATATTATCAAAGAAATCGATTCTTAATGAATTGGCTGTTGGCCCATAGTTCCTTAAGCCTTCTTTCCCTTGTATTTGTACTTACTTACTTAGTTGGCTGGATTGGCTTTAATAACCTTCGCTTTTCGTATGCAGATTTGTTGATGCATTTAGCCGCATTTGTCAATTTAGGTGTTGTGCTTTACCGTCCAGCGCTTTTAGATGGGGTGACGTTCAAAGCATTAGTTTTAAGACTAAATGAAAGCGAAAGGGTCCCTGAGCCAGATGAGCAGGCAGAAAAGTTACAGAAATATGAAAAATATGCCGCATGCTTAGAGGCATATTTTGCGGATGAAAAGCCGTTTTTAGATCTGGATTTGAACCTAGAAAAAACGGCGAAGAAATTGCAGATTTCGACCAAGTCGCTATCACGGACTACGAGTTATATTTATCAGTTAGGCTATCCAGATTTTGTCAATTCTTGGCGAATCAATTACATCTTAGAGCAAAGAAAATACGATCAAAAATGGCAAGTCTATTCACAAGATATGTTGGCAGAGTTAAGCGGATTTGGCTCGCGGCAAGGCTTACACAATGCCGTTCAAAGGCTTCACGGGACCACTCCCGCGTTGTTTTTCGCCAGCAAAGAGATGAATGCCTAAATGTCCAACTTTTGTCTTTGGCATTTTTTGTTACAGCGCAACTTGTCCAAATTGTGTTAATTGGTTTTCGTTATTATTAGTTCTAAGATGTTGTATTCTCCGGGTTCCCTGTATGCCTTCTCCTTAGTAAGTTCACTCTGTGTTCTATTTGGTTTGAACTTTTTATTTCGAAAAGGAAACTTGGTCGTTGCGAAGGTTTTAGCTGTTCAATTTTTATTATTAGCGTATTTAGTCGTGGCAGCCTATTTCTTGATGCCCGAAAACATCATACAAACGCCGTATTTTTTTCGCACGCTAGCTCCCATTTTTTATGCATTGCCTCCCTTGAATTTTTTATTCATGTGGCACTTGTTTAACCCGAGGGTGAATTTTAATCCGAAGCATCTTTTATTTTTTATCCCCTTATTAATTCAACTTATCGAGAATACGCCTTTTTATCTCAGTTCGAAGGCTACGAAAATTGCGGAGATTAAATGGATGTTGGCGCAAGGTGATTATTTTGCTTTCAGTTCCCGCTTTATGTGGTTCGATCCTATTTATCATGTGTATGCGAAGTTCGCGATGTATCTGATTTTTTATCTAGCGATGGTGTACTATTACATTCGTTTTCGTCGCGCGAAGGAAAATCAGATTTTATTCCAAAAAGGAATTTTTCATTATTGGATTATCGGTGTTTTTCTCTTTCGAATCTGTACGATTTATTACATTTGGCACACATTTATTTATACAGATAATGGCAAGGATTCATTTCTTCCCGTTGATTATTTGTTGATCGCAGAATTTGTTTTTCACTTGTTTTACCTGGCTTTTAATCCCAAATTATTAGACGTTCAAATTTTAGCGGAGCAATTAAAAGGCCCAGAACCGGAACCAAAAACAGAACAAGAATTGTTTCGGGCGGAGAAGGAAGATGAGCGATTGTTGACCCTTGCCGACAAAGTCGAAGAATATTTTAAGACGACGGAGGTGTTTTTGAATTCCCAATTATCCGCTGAATTGTTGGGATCCTTAACAGGACACCCACATCGAATGATTGGCCAGGCCATTAAGTTAAAACACGATATCTCTTTTCGGGACTTTTTGAATAATTACCGAATCGCCTACATGGAGGAACAGTTGGCCAAGCCAGATTTTCTAGCTAAATCGTCCATTGAAGCCATTGCGGAAGCTTCGGGTTTTGGTTCCCGCCAAAGTTTTTATACTGCTTTTCGTAAGGCCAAAGGCTGTACGCCCAAGGAGTATTTCAGCTCCAGAATAGGTTAGTTCATTCGTCCAACTTCTGTTGGCGGCGTTTTTTTTGACACATCGCCACTTTTCATTTTTATTTCTTTGTTTGCCGTAATTTCCATTTACTGGGGCCTACGTGCACAACTTAGTTTTAAAAATGTATGCCCTGTATGAAAAACGTTCACGCAAAAACGTTTGGATTTGCGCTTGTGCAAGTCTTACTTTTCATTGTTCTAAATTTTGGTTTTAGTCCATTAGCTTATGGGCAAAACATGGCACCGTCCGCCGATTTTGATGGCGATGGGATAATCAACTCGATTGATTTAGATGATGACAATGACGGGGTGCTAGATACAGATGAGTATTGTAAATCATCGATACAATTACCTGCTACAAATACAACGGCGGCTATTACTGAATTTAGTGTGCCTACGGGTTGGACAATCGCGAACTCTTCGCCAGACATCGCCACAACAGCTTATTCAATTTATGGAAACTGGATTGGAGGATGTAATAATGTGGCTGCGCCAGCTGCGCCGAATGGACATACTTCTTGGGTTAACTTTTACTCTAATACCCAAGAGGCGTTTAAAACAAATTTGTCAAATTTGGCGGTTGGGAGGACCTATATGCTTAAGGTATATTATGCCAAATTTGCTTCAACGGCAGCACTCGGCCAAGTGACCGTTAAATTTGGTACGACTGTCATCGATCAATATACACCAAGCTTAGGGTGTGGTTGGGAAACACGTTACATCACTTTTACGGCAACTTCCACAAGCGGTGATTTGCAATTCCAAAACACAGGAATCGTTTCTCCCATGCAAAATGCTAGTGTTTCAATTTCTTCAGACGCCTTATATGAAGTTTGCGATACCGATAACGATGGAATTTCGAATCAATTTGACTTAGACTCAGATGGCGACGGATGTCCGGATGCAAAGGAAGCAGGTGTGTCAGGTACTTTGTCTACTGGTTCTGTTCAGAATGGAAATAATACAGGAGTTGTTACAACGACCACTTCTATAGCGGATGCAATTGTAGGTACTGCGAATAATTATGGTGCCAATGGTTTAGCGAATATAATTGAAACTTCGACTGAAAGTGGAATTATAAATTACACGTCTACCTATACAAATTATGCAATTTCTTCTGGTTTGAATACCTGTGCTGGTTTGGATTCTGATGGCGATAGTATATTGGATTTAGTAGATATTGATGATGATAATGATGGCGTATTAGACAATATAGAATGTGAAGTTAAAGCAAGAAAAATATTATTTGCGGGATCCTCGGAAGATTATCTAGGAATGCGATCCAATTTATTTGCTGAATTTGATAATAACAAATTTGCAGGTGCCACTATCGTTCAATCAAATATTATCGAAACAGCAACTGTTCCTCAAGGTTTCTATGATGGCTATGATATGGTCATTTTTGGTGGGGCAGCATTTAACACGATTCATGCAAATCATTGGGCTGCTTTGCAGACAGCAATACAAAATAAAACAAGTAAATCTTTTATTATTCAATCGGATAATTGTTGTGTTTTTGCCAATCAAAATGGGTTAGTGAATTTATTGAACACGGTTTTTGGAACTTCATATAGTCTTTCAACTACTAGAACTGTTAGTACAAGTGAAACTTATACGAAGAACTCTTCAAATCTATACGCTAATTATTTTTCTACAAATTCACTCCTAGGGGGTATTTACTACCCAATGTTAGGAGTTTCAAATTCTGATATTTTACTGAGTTCCTCAACAAGTTCAGCAGAAGCAGTAGTTGGATTAAAACAATTACCTGGAACTTCAGAAAAAAATCGGTTTGTTTCTTGGTTTGTTGATGGTTCTATTACACAGACAACTCCTTGGTATGCAGCCAATACAGGTAAAATTGCAACTGCATTTTATGATTTATTCAATAAAACAGCTATTTGTGACACTGATAATGATGGGATCCCTAATCAGTTAGATTTAGATTCAGATGGTGATGGTTGTTTTGATGCGATTGAATCAGGGGTGCTAAGTGCTACTAGTACAGGAATTGTAGCGGGAAGCTATGGTGTCAATGGCTTTGCTAATAGTATAGAAGTAGTTGCAGACAATGGAACTTATAACGGATTTTATTCATATGGTTATGCAATGTATAAATCGGCTAGTGTTTGTTTAGATACGGATGCTGATGGTATAAAAGATTTAAATGATTTAGATGATGACAATGATGGTCTATTAGATACAGCCGAAGAGTCAATTTGTACGTATCCTCCAACCTATACTTTTTCTAATATTGATGGAAGTTCAACGGGCGCATTGGCTTATAATGCAGCTTTCCCAACTTGGATGAAACATTCATATACTGAATCAGAAGCTGGATACAAGTTTGTTTTTGATTTACCAGTGAATGACATTGCCTTTGAATTTGCATCTATATATCAAGATGACAGAGTAGGGGATTTTACGGTCAAATTAGGTGATGGTACAATATTAAATTCCATTGATTTTGATTTATCTACTTCCTATGCACCTACAAGTACTATTTGGACACCACAGCCAAATAATACGAATAATTTTACGGGAAACTTCTCTAAATATTCGGGTGCACCATTCGTTTCGGGGATACCTTATTTCAGAACAACAAATCCCAATACAGGATCAACCCAATCATGGGGTATAGTACATTTAAAAAACATACCTGGCGCAAATACTGTTGGTATTGCCGAAGTGAGTTTTAGAATTCTAGGTGGTACGGCTACTTCAGGTACAGGAGGTTTGGCTATTTATACCAGTTGTTTGAGTTATTTAGATACAGATAAAGATGGCATTCCAAATAGAGCAGATTTAGATTCTGATGGTGATGGTTGCCCGGATGCGAAAGAAGCTGGTATAAAAGCAAACTTAAGCTCAGGAACTGCCATTAATTTAGCAGGTGCTACAATATCTTCAGGAACGATATCTACGACCATGCAAAATGCCGTTGTTGCAACCTCAGTGTCTGCGTCAGCTACATTTGGTAACAATGGATTTGCTAATTCATTAGAAACTTCCCCTGAGAGTGGAGTTTATAATGATACCTATGTATTAAAAACTGCTATAAGTAGATATTTGAATGGATGTATTGATACAGATAATGATGGTGTAGGAGATGAATTTGATTTAGATGACGACAACGATGGTATTTTAGATGCACAAGAGATGACAGATTGTAATAGCTCTGTTTTAATCACACCTACTGCTGCTACTTCAAGTCCCGTTTATGGAGGAAATACAGCCGCGCTAACAATTAATGGATCTGGATTTACAGGTACTGGTCTTGCAGCGTTAGCTACAGCACCAGCTAGTTTAAATGATGCATGGTTATTGCAAGACCCCTTAACGTCTGGTTTTATTGATTATACTTTGCCTGCTAATTCAAATATAGGAGGTGTAGTTTTATGGGCACCTGATGCTTATAATTATGGAGGAGGAGATGCTCCGCCAAAAGATTTCACTGTTGAAATTACTTATGATAATGGTAAAGTTTTTACGACTGATGTATATACGACTGCACAACCAAATGGTTCAGGTTCATTGCCAGGGGCTCAGGTATTTAAATTTCCCAAAACATTTGTAAATGCAACGAAAGTAAAATTAAATATTTTAACTGGTTGGTACGATATCAATGGCAATAGTTTAAACCAAGTTAGCACAGAAGGCTTAACGGTAAATATTGCGTATAATATGTTCTTGGGTGAGTTTAGGGTTTTATGTGGTGGGGTGGATATAGATACAGATAATGATGGTATTCCAAATCGTTTGGATTTAGACTCTGATGGTGATGGTTGTTCCGATGCAATTGAATCTGGTATTAAAGCAACTCTAACTTCAGGTACTGCTATCAATTTAATAGGTTCCAATATTTCTTCTGGAACGACTTCTTCCACTATGCAAAATGCTGTAGTAGCAACTTCAGGATCAACTACGGCAACATTTGGAAATAATGGTTTTGCGAATTCGTTGGAATCGTCACTTGAAAGCGGCACGTTTAATGGTACCTATAATTATTTTCCAGCAATTCAGTCTTATGTAAATGCATGTCTTGATTCCGATGGAGACAATATTGGGGATTTGGATGATTTAGACGATGACAATGATGGTGTGAAGGATTGTGTAGAAGGAACTACTATTCCATTTAATTTTTCAGCACCTACCTTATTTTCAGATAGGAATGTCGATGATACAGGGTATGTTCAATACTCAAGTTCTCAACCAGTAGTAGGAGGTCAATTGAATCCTCCTTCGGGTGATGCCAATGGTAATATTGGTGTATCAGTGAATGCTGGTGTGGGAGTTAGAACAAGCTATAGTGTTTCGTTTAGTGCTCCCACAAGTGTAATTATTCGAAATAACACAAAATTAGTTCAGGGTTATGTTACTACTGATGAATACTTTGACTTTAGTACAAGTGTAGGAAATGTCATTTCCCTTTCAGATCCTGCGTTTGAATTACAGATCCTTTTAAATAATGCCTGGGTGGATGTCCCTGCAAATTATTCTGCTGCTACAATACGATGGAGACCAAAGGAAACTTTTCAGCCGGGAGCTGGTAGTTTTGCCTTTACGGTTCAAAATGCATCAAGTTTTACCTTTTATCATTATAACAATACAGGATCTACGGCCAATGGTACAACACTAAACATTTCGAGATATTGCGTAGATACAGATACCGATAATGATGGTATCCCTAACCGATTGGATTTAGATTCAGATGGGGATGGATGTACAGATGCAATTGAAGCAGGGGTATCCGGTGCCTTATCAACAGGTACTGTAAAAAATGGTTTATATGGTGTAGTAAAAACTACAACCGCAAACATGGCCAATGCTATTGCTGCTAGCCCTTATGGATTAAATGGTTTAGCAGATGGTGTTGAGACAGCTGCCGAAAGTGGTATAGCTAATTACAATTCAAAATATGACCCCAATGCAATTAGTGCTAACATGGCTTCCTGCAGAGACGCCGATGGGGATGGAATTTTAGATATAGTAGACATTGATGATGACAATGATGGCGTATTGGATGCCGAAGAGTCTCCTAGTTGTTTTATGTCTGCAACCGATTGGAACACGACTGATAAAACATTGTTTGCAAAAATCACTTCTGAATTAGCAACCCTTGCTGGCTTTAATAATTTTGCTGAATTAACGGATAATGATGGCATTTTATCAGGAACCAAGTTTGTTACAGCAACTGCACAATCGCAATTAAATAAAGCCATTTTCAAAATTGAATTATTAAGTCCTATTCAATTGGATGCGATTTATATTCAAAAAAATGACGCAACTCAAATTTTTGCAGGCACTGCCAATAGTTTAAAAATTCAAGGGTCAACTGATAATAGTACTTGGACTGATCTTACGGCTGCAATTACACCACCTTTAGATGCTTCTAATACGACAGTAAATGGCGCAAAGTCATTATTAACTTCCAATAAGTTCACACTAACATTAAATCCAGGAAAATATAAGTATTACAGATTCTATGGTATGGTTGATGCCAATATATTATCGGGTGTCGCAAATGAGTTTTTCTTTGATGTAAATAACGCAAACTATCAAGCTTCTTATTTCCCCAAATCAGATTGTACCAATGACACGGATAATGACGGGATCTTAAATCACCTGGATTTAGATTCCGATGGAGACGGATGTAGTGATGCGATTGAATCAACAAGTTCGGTCAGTGCGACGAGCGTTTCGGTATTCCCAACAGGCACGGATTCCAATACCAATGGTCTATTGAATGTGTACGAAAGCGGCACCGCAGGTGTAGTTAATTATTCCTCTACTTATGATCCTTTTGCATTAAGTGCGAATTTGGCCTTTTGTAAAGATACCGACGGCGATGGCATTTCGGATAACACGGATTTAGATGATGACAATGATGGTATTTTGGATGCGACCGAATCCCCGGATTGTTTTTACACAGAAAACAATTGGCATTTTGGTAGCAGGCCAGATATCACCGTAACGTCCGGCTTATCTATGACGAGCCCACAAAATCAACCACAAAAACTAGTGGATGGAAAGAACAGTGGCGTTTCATATGATGTGCGATTTGTGGCAACTGCTGGGAATGGGGTTGGATCCGGAGTTGAGGTATACAAGTTTAACATGAACATTCCTGTTAAGCTTTCCAAAGTAACCTTGGGTTATACGGGTATCTATTCCCAATTCAATGACAACACCAAATTAGTTTTGAGAGGATCCAATAATGGGACTAATTGGACGAATTTGACAGCAGAGGTCACCTATGATGCAACGATTAATTCAGTTTCAGCAACTGAAACATCGAGCATTTATCCATATCCTGCAACAACCCAATACGCCACAAGTGCGAATATATTTTCTGTTACCCAAAATGCGGATAAATATCAGTATTACGATATTTATTGGGTAAGCGGAGGCGGTATCAATGCTACGGGTTATGCCAATGAAGTATATTTTGATGTAGCTGCTAATTATATACCAAGCGCACATCCAAAAATAGATTGTACCAATGATACCGACGGGGACGGAATTTTAAATCACCAAGATTTAGATTCGGATGGAGATGGGTGTCCAGATGCGAAAGAGGCAGGAATTACCGCAACACTAACTTCTGCATCGGTTACTAATTTAGCTGGGGCAACCATTGCATCAGGAACGACAACAACAACCATTCAAAATGCAATTGTTGCAGGGACCGGAAGCGCGACATTTGGCAACAACGGATTTGTTGATGTCTTAGAAACATCTTCCGAAAGTGGAGTTTATAATGGTACTTACAATGTAAGCTTAGCAAGCAATAAATCCTTAAGTAGTTGTTTGGATTCAGATGGAGATGGAGCCCCTGATGTGAATGATTTGGATGATGATAATGATGGGGTCTTAGACATCGTCGAATGTCCAACTCCGGGAAAACAACCTTTAGTATCAAGATTTGATATTTCTTCAGGCGCAAGTAAAACAGTTGATATTAATGGGTTCCCACAAGAATTATGGGTCGATATTTGGTCCCTTGACAATAATTTCAGCTTACAAATAAATGGAATCAACATTACTTCGGTAAGCGAATTGAATTTTGCACCAATGGGTTCTGCAACAGTATATTCGGTTCCATTTACGGATGTCGTACGAGCAAATGGTTCGGCGATATACCCATCTGGCCCCGTATGGAATTATCCCAATACAGCTCAATATCCTATGATTCGCGTCAAAATCAATAAAAATGGGTATGCGAAAATATATGGATATGATTTTGCAAACGGTATCGGAAATTATGAAGAATTAGTACTCGTTAATGCCTCGTATCAAAAAGTGCCGATTAATACCAATGGTATTAATACTGTTGTTTTTGATCAAGACAATAGCTTTTCTCCTTCTTACTTGAATGCTGAATTTAATACATTTAACAGCACTGGATTTTGTGATGTAGATGGTGACGGACAAGAGAACCGCTTGGATTTGGACTCGGATGGAGACGGTTGTAGTGATGCCTATGAAGCAAAAACAACAACTGACCTTACCACCAATTTTAAATTTACGTCCGGCTTTGGTACCAATGGATTCATAGATGCCAAAGAAATATCGGCAGATAATGGAATTTACAACGGTTATTACCCCTATGATTTTGCGATCAATGCCAACATAAAATCGTGTTTAGATACAGATACAGATGGCGTTCCAGATGTTTATGATTTTGACGATGATAATGATGGTATTTTGGATGCAATCGAATCACCAACCTGTTTTTATACGCTAACCGAATTAGCGAAGCCGGCAAGCGTTAGCACAGATTTAAATCTGTATGATGCCACGGCAACTTATGCTATAACAAACTCAATAGATGAACTAAATTCAACATACAGTGCATTCAAAGCAGGCCAATACCTAGCGAATAAAGAAATTTTAAAATATACAGCGAATGGCCTAATTGAAATAACGAGCTTAACTTTAGACTTAGATTTCAGAGCTATATCGAATGATGTATCGAGTACATTCCGATTCCAGGGGTCTCTTGATGATGTGCTATGGGATAATTTAAACACCTCCGCTGTTTCTTCGTTGAACTACGTCGCCCCAGCAACCTTAGTGCTCAGCAATGATCTTCAGGCCGGAAAAAAATACAAGTATTTTAGATTATTTGGTGTAGCCGGAACATCCAATTTTGGAGGGGTGGCAAATGCGAAATTTAATTTGGCTACATCGACGCGATCTAGCGCAAATCCGAAACCATCTTGCGTAAACGACATGGATGCGGACGGAATACCTAACCATTTAGACCTAGATTCCGATGGAGATGCTTGTCCGGATGCCAAAGAGGCCGGTGTCACGGGTACCCTGAATGCCGGAACAATTAAAAACGGGATCAATAATGCGGTAACCACCACAAATAGTGTTCCTAATGCGGTTGCGAATGGGTTATATAGTGCAAACGGTTTTGCAGATGCTTTAGAAACTGCGACAGAATCTGGATTATATTCAGGGATCTATCTGTATGACTTTGCAATCAATAAGCAACTGAATGCATGCACGGATACAGATAATGATGGTGTTACAGATTTGGTCGACATCGATGATGATAACGATGGTATTTTAGATGCCGTGGAGTCGCCTACTTGCTTTTTTGATGCGTCGGAATTATCCAAACCCATTTCCATTAGCACCGAATTACTTTCAAATTCAACGAATGTAATTACTCGAGCAATCGATGGCGACGCAACCACAAGTGCCTCATTTACTATTAATCAAAATTGGATTGGTAAAGAAATTTTTAAAGCGGTTGCCCTTTCTCAAGTACCAATTACAGGTGTTGAAATTGATGTTCCATCTGGCTGGTCTTTTTCAAATACGCTTACAACCAACACATTTAAATTACAAGGGTCAACAGATAATTCAGCCTGGACTGATTTATCCACGACCATGTATTCTAGTTTATCGGCAGCTACTTTATCTATTCCCAATACCTTAGCCCCATCCAATAAATATAAATACTATCGAGTTATTGGCGTTGGCGGCGTTTCCTATTATGCGGGAGCTTCCGAAATTCGCTTTAAAATTGCAGGGTCTTATGTACAAAGTCAATATACCAAACCAAGTTGTTTAACGGGAAGGAATGATGCTGACTTGATTCCGAACTATTTAGATTTAGATTCGGATGGTGATGGATGTAGTGATGCATTAGAGGCTGGAACTACGTCGAGCTCGACCCCTAATTATGCCTTTACAGGCTCTACTGAAGACTTTGGCGCGAATGGTTTTTATAATGCGCTAGAGAAAACAGCTGCTGAAAGCAACTTATACAACGGAATTTATACGTACACATACGCGGACAATGCGTCATACAATGTTTGTACAGATACAGATGGAGATGGTGTTGGGGATTTAGTAGATATTGATGATGACAATGACGGCGTACTAGATGCCGTTGAATCGCCAAGCTGTTTTTATTCTAAAGTAGAATTAGCGCAACCGATTTCAATAAGTACGGAATTGGATCCTTATTCTACATTTGTGATTACTAATGCACTAGATGGCGATTTACTTACAAAATCTGCTTTTGCTCCGTCAATCAACTGGATCGGGAAAGAAATTTTTAAAGTCGCTGCGATTTTCCCGATTTCAATTGCAAGTCTAGATCTTGATTTAGTCTCATGGGCGCTTTCTGCAGTAGCAGGGAATACGTTTAAATTACAAGGATCCGGAGACAATATTGCTTGGACTGACCTGTCAACTGCTCAAAGTTCAACTGCCACAACAGGTACATATAGTTTACAAAATACGATTGCCCCCTCTTCGAAATTTAAATACTATAGAGTCATTGGTGTAGCTGGTGTTTCAAACTATGGGGGCGTAACTGAAATTAGATTTAATCTAGCGAATGGTTTCGTACAAAGTCAGTATACCAAAGCTAGCTGTTCAACAGGTCGTTCAGATGGCGATTTAATTCCAAATTATTTGGATTTGGACTCGGACGGAGACGGTTGCAGTGATGCCCTTGAGGCAGGAACGACTACGAATACTGCGACTAATTTTAAATTTACCGGAACATCAACTGACTTTGGCGCGAATGGTTTTTACAATGCATTAGAAAAAATGGCTGCAGAAAGTAATGTGTATAATGGGGTTTATACCTATGATTATGCCACCAATACTACTTATAATGTTTGTACAGATACGGACGGAGATGGGGTTGCTGATCTAATTGATTTAGATAACGATAACGATGGTGTGCTTGATGCCATTGAGTCGCCAACGTGTTTTTATACACTGACGGAATTAGCAAATCCATTGGCAGTTACGAGCGAATTAACCACATATTCTACGTATGTGCTTTCGAATTCCATTGACGGCGTTGGGACCACAGCTTCAGCATTCGCTACAGGTCAAGACTGGGTAGACAAAGAAATTTTTAAGTTTACTGCAAAGAATTACATCGCTATTTCGGGTATAAGTTTCGACCTAGTTAACTGGGCGCTATCTGGTACATTAACGACCAATACATTCAAATTACAAGGTTCTGGCGATAATGCGAATTGGATAGATTTGTCTTTACCAACTTACTCAACTGCTACAACTGGTACATTTACCATTTCAAATACATTAGCAGCATCGACGAAATTTAAATTTTATCGATTAGTTGGTGTAGCCGGAGTATGTGGATACGGTGGGGTATATGAAGCTAAATTTAATTTCCCTGTTTCTGCCTCTGCTAGCGCAAACCCCAAATCAACTTGTGCGAGCGACATTGATGGAGATGGATTGCTTAATCACAATGACCCTGATGCAGACGGTGATGGTTGTCCGGATGCGGCGGAATCAGGATCAGCCTTTAATGCTGGATCGGGTATTTCAGGTGCTGCTCGATTAACGTCAAGCGTTATACCTGGTCCGTATGATGCCAATGGTTTTGCGAATGGCCTTGAGACCTCTGCTGAATCAGGTATCTATTCAGGAGCCTACACCTATTCCATTGCTTCCAATTCATCTGTCAATGCATGTATCGACACTGATAGTGACGGTGTTTCAGATTTATTAGACTTGGATGACGATAATGATGGGGTATTAGATACAGTGGAATGCCCTAGTGCATTTTATCAATTATATACATATAACTATCCTGCATCATCTATTGCTTCTAATGTTCCTGTGAATATTACTGGTTTTACTAGCCAAGATGTTCTTTTAGACCAAAGAACAAATGGCGTAGCTCCGAATGCCTTTACTTATAATGCCATATCAACTTGGAAGCTAGTTGCCACTAATATTCAACAAAGCCTATCAAATAGCATTACTGTTAAAATTGCACCAACCGCTTCTACCTCTGCAACTTATGTATTTGCGGATGCTATGTTGCTTACAAATGGGGTCAATACATATGTTATTGATAACAATACGACCAATACAGGTGGTTTTAATTTAACGGGTACTTGGTCTCAGCAAAACGTTTCCAATGCCTATAATTCGACTAATTCGTATTTGACATCTCCTGCATATGCAGGAAATACGGCCACATGGACATTCTCAAATTTACCAGCTGCACCGTTTTGTGATACGGATGGCGACGGTGTTCCGAATATACGGGATTTAGACGCCGATGGCGATGGATGTTTCGATGCTGTCGAGGCAAAAACAGTTTCATCTTTAACCCAATCCACTGTTTTATCACCTTTTGGAGACAACGGCTTTGCCAATTCCATTGAAACAAGTTCGGAAAGTGGCGGCTATTCGGGAACCTATACGTATAATCGTGCCATTAATGTATCCATCAAAGCGTGTTTAGATACAGACTTTGATGGGGTTGCGGACTTTGACGATCTAGATGATGATAATGATGGTATATTGGATGCCAATGAATGTATTTCTGCTCTATCACAAACTTTTCCTACAACAGGAGGAAATACAAATACACTATCTGGCTGGACAGTTGGAGGTACCTATGCTTCCTCTGGATCGTGGTCGAGTAGTACTGGTAGAATTAATTTAAATTCAAATGGTTTAGAATTTAGAAGAGATGCTTCTACCACATCAACGATAACGAGGACTATCGCGAATATACCCGCAAATAGCGAAATTACGCTAGGCAATTTATATTGGTTTAACACCAATGCGGCGGACAATTCAGTGGTTGCAACATTACATGTCAAGCTGAATGGGCTTACTTATGCGACTATTAAAACAGGTACAGCCAATATAGCACAACCTACAATTACTGTCGCTAATGGCGCCACCACGAATTTAAATTTATTACCAAGTACCGCAGCAAATACCGTATCTTCTAAGTCAAACTTGGTCATTAAATTGCCAAATGCAACAATTGCTTCTGCCACATTAGTATTCGAATTTATTGCTTCGACATCCTCAGGAGAAGTAGATGATATTGGTTTTGCTTCGATTTCCATTAATAGTTGTGCCGCCGACACCGACGGCGACGGAATCCCTAACCACCTAGATCTAGACTCCGATGGCGATGGCTGTTCGGATGCCAACGAAGCTTACAACAATTCCACCGCACAAGGCACCGACGGCAATTCATATTATGGAACCGGCACTCCACCGACCGTAGATGCCTCCGGAAAAGTAACAGGAGCCAGCTATACCACCAACAACGCGAATGTGTTGACCGTGGGCCGTGCCACC
>JACCDS011073172.1_pt1 | contig 17925 bp, 18 predicted proteins | sample 7446441 | NCBI WGS metagenome assembly JACCDS01 (sample SAMN15323445, study PRJNA562643) | freshwater metagenome | isolation source: river surface water | place: USA:Blue River Watershed | collected 2017-08-17
ATGAACACCTCGCAGAATTTGCAAGAAAACCCGCTCGTATTATCTTAAACCTTGCAAATGCCGTCACCTGTTTTTATGGATAACACCGCACCGGTGCAGCGTTTTCGAATTGTTCAGGGCGGACTACCCAGCAACCGACTCCGAAGACCGCTTGTTTTATACGCAGAAAAAAACAGGGTCAGGCTTTACGCCAAACACACTAGCGCAGCACTTCCATTACTTGTACAAGCGAGCCGGCATCGATGGTGCCAGTAGCCATTCAGGTCGTCGTACATTCATCACGAATCTAGCTGCAAAAGGCGTCGGTGTGCGTGTGTTGATGAGCTTGGCTGGACATCGCAATATCGGCACTACCCAAGCTTACATTGATGTAAACGACGACATGAAACGACGTGCGGTGGAGATGGTTTAGTCGCGCTTTGCCCACCGATGGTCGTCGCGCCATCCATCTTCCTCATCGTGTTCACCGTGCTCGTTTTCGTAGTTTTGGTCAGCACGGCTTTGTGCGTCGGCATAGCGCATGAAGGCTTTGATCTTATCTTCTTCTGTCGGCTCTACTGTTTGGGCACCCTGGGCAATTCGCGCGGCTAGGTATTTTTGCGTCCATTCATGTTTCCATTCGGCGGGCGTAACATTAACTGATCGTGGGGCCGGGGTGGCTGGCTTATTCTGGGGCCATGGCGTCGCTGGTTTTTGCTTCTGCAGTGCAGCTTGTTGAGCTTTTTGCTGCTGGCTGATTTTTAATACTGGGCGGGGTACTGGTGCGAATTCATGAAATCTCATCGGTGTCTCCTATCTCGATCATGTATTTACCCAAGACGTCGACAAGTTCCGACATGTCCAGACTATGGACATGTCAATTAGTTAGATATTTCCTTTACAATGTTCAAGCTTCTATTTCTCCCAAATTTTTAAAATAAATTATATTTTTCTTGAAGTATTTTTATTGCTTTTTCTGGTGCATCGATAAGCTTACATCTCCAATTTTTTATTTTTTTGGCTTGAGTAAAGGAAGATAAAGATATTGTGCGAAATGGATACCATAATGGATCTAACACAATGCAGTCATTTTCGATGCTGCCAATCGCAACTGCAACTATAACCGATGCCCTCTTTTCAAAGTGGATTTGCTCTTGCTTATCGGCAGTATTAAATAATGGTAATGTGATCGTAATTCGATAATTTCCATTAATTTGAATACTAGATAAGCTTTCTCGAACAGCTTGATAGCCATTTGCTTCGAATGCACCTACAAACCACGGTACAAGAAAATTTAGCTTAGATCGGGTTGCTGCATTTTTACGAGCAGATTGGCGAGGATCGTTTAGTCGATCGTATCCAGCTGCTTCAAAAGCAGCGTCAATAGATCCGAAGTGCTTAACATACGTTCCTGGAGCTGGGCCATTTTTTAGTCGGCGTAGCAGTACTCCAGATAGATAGCCATGTTCAGAAAGCAAGCTTTGGAGATGAGCAATAAGGTCCCGTTTACGATGCTTACGAGGGTTTTCTGCACGACGCTCAGCAGCATCTTCAAATTGATCTTTGGGGACAATCGCTTCAAACGCATTAGGAACTTCAATCCAGTCGGTTTTTGCGTTTCGTATTTTCGGCGTCGATAATTTAGACGATGTGCGATTGTAAATCATCGTGCCCATATATTTGACATTTGACAGAATACTTTTTATTTGATGTCGGTTCCAGTAGAGCATTCCAGCAGGTGGTTTGATTTGTGCGTTATTCAGCCGATCTGCGATATCTTGATAGTTGCATTTTGTATTATTAAACCACTCATATATTTTCTTAATTATATTAATTTCTTCTTCGGGCCCTGGAATAAGAATTACCCGGTCACTTTGCATCGCTTTGCGTTCACCAAATTCCAAGATGCCGCGGGTCCTGCCGTCGTTCCCGACGAGTAATCTTCTTGTGCCGTACGGTGCTCGTGCACCCACGTGATAGCCCATAGAAGCAAAGCGAGATTGCCCCCGATGTACTTTTTCGGACAATTCACGGCTGTATTCTCCAGCCATTACTCGTTTCAGTCCTTTAATGATTGATGCCATTGCAGAACCATCGTTGTCGAATGGCTCTGCGCAATAGATTAGTTTTTTGCCGGCTCTGCGACAAATAAATTCGTAATGTGCCGCTTCGTCAGTGTCCTGAAATCTCCCCCACCGAGACACGTCGTAAACAAGAATGTACTCAAATGGCGTTTTCCCGCCGATCACATCCTCGAGTAACTTTTGTAGACCAGGTCGTTGCTGCAAACCAAGACCACTTCGTCCTCCATCTGTATAGGTACGAACTATCTCAATGCCATATTGTGTCGCGTACTCCCGTATGCAGGCTTGTTGGTTATCGATTGAATAACATTGAAGGTCTGTAGACATCCTTACATATTCAGCTGCCAGCAGCTTTCTATTGGCGTACTCCATGGCTTGACCTCAAAAAGGTTGTTAGAAAATCAGGCCATATTCAGTAACGTTCTACGTAAAAAATATCCCAACTGTAAAAAAAATTGTCGAAATGATTTAGAAATGGAGCATATTAAATTTGCAATGGTTTGAGCAAATGCCGAAGATGTCTAATATATAAATGTCAACCAATCAAAAGAGGATATATTTTGAATTCTAAAAAAGCAGCTGAATATATTCGAATGTCAACCGATAAGCAGATATATTCAATTGAAAATCAGAGGTCGTTTATTGCCGGTTATGCATTCGATAAAAATATTGAAATAATTAAATCATATGTTGATGGTGGAAAAAGCGGCGTTTTATTAAAGGGGCGAGATGGTTTGCAATCTCTTCTTTCGGAAGTGATATCTGGTAAGGCAAAGTTTAATTTGATATTGGTTTACGACGTATCGCGTTGGGGCCGATTTCAAGATGTCGATGAAGCTGCACATTACGAATTTATTTGTCGTCGTGCCGGTGTTGATGTGATTTATGTGGCAGAGCAGTTCATTAATGATAGTACGCCAATTTCTTCGATTTTAAAGAGCATAAAAAGAGCAATGGCCGGGGAATACAGCCGAGAACTGTCCGATAAGGTATTTCAGTCGCAGATACGTCGAGCAGAAGTTGGAAATTATCTTGGAGGACCTGCAAATTATGGCCTGCGCAGATATTTTTATGATCAAAATGGGGTATTAAAAGGTGTCGGCAATTTTAAAGAGTGGAAAAGTCATAAAACTTACTATGTAAAACTCGGACCAGGGCCTGAAAATGAAGTCAAAGAAGTCAAGGAGATTTTTAGGAAATTTGCAGAATTTAAGTGGATATATCAACAAATTTGCGAAGATTTGATTGAAAGAAACGTCCCCCCGCCAGAAGCAGCTAAGTCATGGAATGCTCAATTGATTCGCAAGATATTGGGCAATGAGAAATATATTGGATCTATGACATTTTATAAAACTACCGAAAAACTTTACACAAAAATGCGAAAGGTTCCTGCAGAACTGCAAGTTGTTGTTCCGGATGCATTTAAAGCAGTGATCGAACCAGAATTATTTGAAAAAGCACAATCAAGATTATTGACAAAGAATATAAGGATGCTTGATCGCGAAAAAATGTTAAATGATCTTCGGGAAATATATAAAGAAAATAAAAGAATATCAAGTTCATTAATGCGAAAAAAGCCAAGTTGTCATGCACCACTTATGTATAGAAAATATTTTGGAAGTTTGGATGCTGCATATAAATTGGTGGGGTTCAATCAGGAAAAACAAGAGTCTGAAACTTTGAAGAAATTTTTTAGAACCCGTGAAATTAACAAGTCATATTTAAAAAGACTAATGCTTGATTTGCAATTTTCTGGCCTAAATATAAAGAAAAGAAATTATTCCGGGCTAACAATCATGGATTGCTTGGTTGTATCGGTTTCTGCTGCGGGATACGATGCAACTAGAGATATTTTTAGGGTAGATTTGAAGCCTGATATCGATGTGGTTGTTACTTATCTGGATTTTGACGGTGATACGGATAGTAATTGTTATATGATTCCTAGATCTGCCTTCCAAAAAAAATGTGTGTCGACTGATAAGAAAAAGTTAAAAGAGTGGCTGTTGAGATGGCAGTGTAATCAATCATTTCTTGTTGATCGATTGCGAGAGCTTGCACTTGCTAAGAAAAGATTTTGTTGAAATAACGGTGTATTTACAAAAAACGTTGGTTAAATTTGAATTCAACTGCCGAGCGAGGAGCTGGGGCGAATTCATGAAATTTCACCGTTGTCGCCTGTTGGTCCTAAGTATTGACTCGTTCTAACGATAAGTTCGGATTTGTCCAGACTATGGACACGGCCAGCACTAGTTCACCATACAAAAAATACGAGCAATGCGTAGGTAATTACGCCAGCTGCTGCCATCAAAGCAACGATGCCATGTATCGTCAAAAACAGCTCGTCATACCATTTCATGGTGGCCTCCCGGCATATGCAATCAACTTGGGTTCGGCGCCATGTCCAGTATCTGGACATGGCGGGTATCCAATACTCCGCTATCGACCCGAATCTAGATCGAGGTGACCGGCAACAAATGCCGGGATTTTTGCTTTGATGGTCGCATCTCTGATTACCTGCCGATCCAAGCGATTAGCTTGCATGATTCGGTAGTGCAGATCGCGCTGATGCTCTTCCCGAACGTACTGCTGCCAAGGTGAATCTTCCGGTGTTGTTTCGTCAGTAGCAGCCAAAAAGTCGGCATGGTGCCGCTCGCCAAACGGCATTAGCTTGGGATTATCGTCAACCTTGCTGTAATCGGGAAAGCTTCCACGCTCAACATGGTATCGAGCGAATCGGGCCTTGTAATAGCTGCGTCCGACCAGACTTTGCAATCGCGCAAACGGGCCTCGACCCCGAGCGAATTCCGAGGCCACGTCTGCCGGTTCGAGGCCGCGCACACGGTTATTGGATGCTATCTGCAGTCGATCCCCGATCTTCCACAGCGGTATCTTGGGATGCAGGATCCTGTAGACCAGTACCCAGAATTCGTTCTCAATTGTTGTCAAATTGAACTTCTTGGTCTTCAGCCGTAACGCCGCATTACTTTGGCCGATGACTGTTGAAGCCGTCATTTGATGCTCGACGCTGGCAAGGATTTGTTTGATGTCCCGGATGATCTTCTTGTTTGTGATGGTCAGCGGGATCTCAACCAGAATGCTTTTTTGATAAAGCTCGTGTTCGGCTCGGCCATCGATATCCACAAGACGTGCGGATGCCGGGCGCTTGGTTTCCTCGAACGCATATTTGCCGTGTTTATTCCATCAATCTGCAAAGTTTGGCCAATGTAGCTTCCCAGCTGCAGCGTAAGCGCCGGCTATCTCGGGAATGACGGGCTCAAGCCCGGTAGTGCGTGCATACCAAAACACCGGGCTGAGCCGCATGAATTCCCACCACCAACGGTAGACGCTGGCCTCGGCCGCAGTCAGCAGTAAGTCATCCGAGCTGACCGTAAATCCCGGAATCCCTTTGTAAAAGCGCGAGCGATGGAATTTCATAGACCGAGCATATTCATAACAAGATAAATCGTCAATGAATAGTACGGTTATGACATGCAATCATCTTTTCTATCGAGACGCGATCAAGTGTGTCGATAGTAATAAAAACTTAACTTTTATAAAGGGTATGAAAATGGAAAACATGACTAACGCAGCAGTGATGAACAACGCACGTACGACGGACGTGAGCACGACTAACGGCTTTTCCGTCGACAAGCTTTTTCGGGCTAAGTCGGCAGCGACGGCTGTGACGGAAACGAAGGCGCTGACGCCTGGCGTAAAAAGCGCGGTCGCGCAAGCGGATGCACTGAGTGCGAGCTACACGCAGCTGAAGGTGGATGTGCTGGATCGCTCGGATCGTGCACTGTGGGCGCTGCTGGAGCAGGTGTATGCGTACGCATTGGCTGTTGAGAGCTCGCCGTTGAAGCGCGAGACTCGAAGCGAGCTGAACCGGGTTATCAAGCAGCGCGGCGGGCAGGGATTGCCTGAGTCGGCATCTACTGCGGCCTTTGTCGTTCGCTACGTTTTTGCCGATGTGTCTCGGCAATCACGCAGCAATTACACGATTGCGATGGAAAAGGCGGCGGCACTGGGTGTAACGACGGACACCTTTGCAGCATTTTTGACAGAGTACGGCGGCGTGAGCAAGGTAGTCGAGCACGTCTTTGACCACGAGGCTGCTGATACTGCTGTCGCTCTTGCTAACAGCAAGGCAGTGCGCGAGGAAAAGCAGTCGCGTACTGGGCTGGTAGGGAAGCTGTATTCGGTCATGGCGCAAGCTGCGACTGAGGAGCTTGAATACAGCGGCACTGTGATGAACTGGGTGCCTGAAAAGCAGGTGAAAGAAGGCAAGGCGGCTGGCAAGGATGAGACGCCTGACCCGAAGTACGAGCGGGGAAACTTTGTACTGTTTTTGACAGTACAAAACCCTGACACGGGTAAGTATCACGTTGTGCAAGGCAACGTGTTTAACAAAGCCTTCGAGGCGCAGCTGCTGGGCACGATTGCTGAGCAGATGGGCGCTGACACGCAAGAGTTGCAGCAGGCAGTAGCTGAGCTGGAACAACAGCAGTTTGCAGCACAACTGCCTCGTGCAGCGTAACAAAAGCGGTAGTTAAAAGATCTAGGCACCTGCGGGTGTCTAGATTCTTTTTTCTCAAAGCAGTCATGTCCAGATTATGGACACCGACGCAATCGACGACGAATTCCTGCAAAAAAACGAAGGGGCAGAGTACTGGTTTCGGCTTCGCCTCTTTCTTCTCTCCTTTCTCATCACGCGGCACTTATCGGGGTTGGAAGCGAAGCTTCTTACTATAAGTGTGTGTATTTTTTAAGCACTGCTAATCAAGGCATCGATCTATGTTCACATTAAAAATTGATCCGGTTGTTTTGCAAAAACTGCGTATGGCATACCCGACGCCGCCGAACTGCGCGGATAAGGCACTGGAGAAATACCGGGTTTTGTTGGAAGGGCTGATTTACAAAGCAATGCAACGTGGACGCGATGCTTATGACTTGAAGATGAATACGTACTCGATTCCAGTCTCGGTCTTGTCGCACAAAGGGCCGCAGCTCGGCAGTGGACAAAAAAGACTACATGCGTGGCTGAAAGAAAATCAGCTTAGCTTGATTCGAAACGTAGAAACCGGGACGAATTTAAAGGGTCGCGTCTCGAGAGCAAAGCTGACCGATTTGGTCACGATCGAGAGCAGTGCAAACGATCTGGCGAAAAAACTCGATACGGCAACGACTGACAGCGATATTGATACGCTGCTCTGTGGCGATACTGTAGAAAATGCTGCAGTCTTCGGCCGGCTGTATCCGGACTACTTCTCTTTGCTCACAGCGAAACACCGATCGGATGCATTCGACTTTGCACCGGTCGATATCAAGTCGTTGCAAGCCTACATTGTTTGGCTGAACACACAGGCGCAGAAATATGCGCCGACCAAGATCCTCGCTGCTACCGAGCAAGCACTGACGATTTTGAAGGTCGCCAAATATACCGGCGGCTTCTTACCCCAACGCAAAAAGAAGAGCGATTTCGGACGCACTTATTACTCGGGCATCAGTGTCCAGAATGTGGACAAAACCCTGCGTCGAGCGATGCTCGGGAATTGCTGGGAATACGACATCCGAGCAGCAGTCATTTCATGGAAGCTGGGTTTTGCTGATGAGGTGGCGAAGATGCTGTATCCCGGCCGAGCATATAAAAGCGTCTTTTGGGCGTCGGATTTGTATGTGACTGGTCGCAAGGAATTTATGCGTGACGTTCGCGCCGAGACATTCGGCAAAGACTCGGGCTTAGATGTGGACTTTCAAAACTCGCTTATTAAGAAAGCAGTTACGGCAATTGGCTTCGGGGCGCGAGTGAATGGTAATGGCTGGCGTGAACAAAACGGCGAATGGGTCAATCCGTCGATTGTATCGATCCTGACGAATAAGCAAGAGCGAGAAAATTTTCTTGCGTGTCCGATTATTCAGCAGTTCGTTGCAGAGCAGGAGCTGCTAGACAAATACTTGGCTGATGGGATGGCGGCTGATTTGCCCAAAATCTATTACGGCCCTTTGATCACGGCGAACGTCAAACCGAGTCGGTCAAAGGCTGTGGCCTACTTTTACCAACATCAGGAAACAGTGGCAATGGACATTGCGCGGGCAGTGCTGGCAAAGCACGGTATTCAACCAATAGCCAACATTCACGACGCTTTTATTGTGAAACATAAGCTGTCGCTGTACGTCCGAGACGACATCGTATTTGAGATGCGACAACAGATGCAGAATGACTATTTTTTCATCAATGGGAACAAGCTGGAGGGCTTCGTTCTTTAAGTGGCCGCCATTCGAGCAACTAGTAGTTGGCTTGCAAGCTCGTTAATTGCTCGAGCTGTGTCCATATTCTGAACACGACTGGTATCAAGCTGAACGTCGGTGCGGTTGCCTTTGCTGGAGACAGTGACGGTGACCATGCCGACTTCGGTCGTTGCTGTGTAGGTCGCGGTAATGCGCGGCAGTACTTCGTCGGCCCGTAGTTCCTGCCGAATCTCACTCTCAATGCCACTATTGCTGGGAATGGCCCAGTAGTCCCGCATCTCGCTATCGCAGCGTTTCACCAAATTGTCCAGAATGCCTAGCACTTCGGTGGTCTCGAGGTGGGCTAGCTGCGGCAGTTCGGCAGTCAAACTTTCCCCGGCTTCGATACGCACTCGGACCTGTTCAAAAAATTTACGATCCGCGACCCGATCCCGGCTGCGGCTCATGGCGCTGCTAGCGAGTTCGTTGAAGTAGTCGGCAACTTCTTGGTTCATAAGATTTTGCGGTCGTGAGGCTAGATTGAAGTGCTATGTATAGTGAAAGAGTTAGCTGCGACCGGACGCCAGCATTCGGCGCAGCTCGCCTGCGTCAACTAATATCTGTAAGTCGTGATGGCCACCAATAAGGACCCCATCGACGAATATCATCGGAAAGGTCGCCCAACCCGTCCACATCTTCAGCGAGTTGCGGCGGCGCCATTGGTTGAAGTAACTACCGTATTCCAAGTATTTGAATTCGACTTTTTGTTCATCTAGTAGCTTTCGTGCCTTTGCGACGACGGGATTGCCTGACATGCCGACCACAACGACACGGTGTTGGGCAATGGTCGTTTGTACCTCTAGTACAGTTTCTTGAAAATGCGTGGCGACTGTATGGCGTACGGCGGGGTGTATGTGCAGTTCATCCAATATCGGTCGTGCCATGCAATGCTCCTCAAGAAATTTCAGTCAGACGGGTAGGGTAGCGGCCATTCCTGGGTTTTGCTACCGCTATCGTTTTCTGGCTGCGGCTTGGGACAGCTCGCGCTGCAGTTCTTGCTCGGCTCGTGGATTGGCTTCGGCCAAGGGCAGGTAGACGCCGGTTGTAGCGGCCACCAGACTCATCACATCGGCGCGGGCAGGGGTGATTTGGGTGAACCGACGGATTTCCTCGGCTTCGGCAGTCTTGGCGTCCGGAATAGCACCAGCCAGCTGTTCGGCAATCATCAGCGGTTTTAGGTGACTGTAGTGCCGTTCAATCATTAAGACCGACGTGCCCATTTGATTGGCTAGCTGGCCGAAGCTGACGCCTTCCAAAATGCGCTGAGTGGCGTAGTAGTGCCGCAGGCTGTACAAGCTACGGGCTTTTCCATCTTTGTCGCCCTTGCTCATCCCACATTCGGCAAGGCAGTCGGCAAACGAATTGACTAAGTTGTAGGGTTTTGTTCCGTCACGGAGCTTGAATAGCAGCTTCGGCGATTTGCTGGCGACCACTTCTTCCAGTGTCATATCCGCAAAGTCGGGATCGAGCTGACGGAGCTTGTCTAGCAGTGGCCATAGCTCATTGCGAGCAATCAAGGTTCGACTGCCACGCTTGCCTTTCGGTAGCGTGATGTGAATGACACGCATATTGGGCTTTTGAATGAACTCAATATGCTTCCAGCAGAGATCTTCGGTCTCGGTGCCCGGTCGTACGCCGGTACAGGCCACAAACGTGATGTAGAGCCCCAGAAGCTCCCGCAGCCAGCGACTACGGTCAGTACGTGCGTTGGCACTCCATTGCTTGATAAAGGACTGCAGCTCGATCAGTTCGTCGGTGCTAAAGATGCCACGCGACTTGGTCGCTTCCCCGGTATTCTTCAATCCCGGACGTTGGCTTTCGGTCATGTAGCTCTTTTCGATCGCGTAATCGAAAACAGCATTCAGCGCAGCGTTGTGATTGTTTTGTGTACTGGCCTTCAGCTCATATCCGACCTTTTCTGTACGCCAGCGATGAAAGTCACTGATGACAGCCGGTGTGATGCGGTCGATGTTGTAGTTGCCGAAGAAGGGGATCAGGTAGCTATCGATTGCGCGGTGATAGTCAGCGAAGCTTTTCTTACCCGTACCTGCAGCGACTTCGTCCTTGAAGCGCCGGCTAACGACCTCGGCGACGCTTTTGAATTTGCGACTAACGATTGCAAGCCCACGACGATCCAGCACTCGCGCTTCGTGGAAGATATCTTCAGCAATGCGCTTGGCTTCCTCCAAATTGGCAGTACCCGATGTCTTGCGATACCAGGTTTTGGAAGCGCCAATCTTGTAATGGATCTGCCAGTTTTTCGTCTCAGGGCGGCGTATCAGGTTGAGTTCCTGTTCGCGCAGCACGATGGTTTCGCTTGAAATATCAGGCACTTGTGTGAATTTTTATTACGCTTGGGCTAGTGTAAAGTATAAATTCACAAATGGGCAAATAAAAGAACTGTGCAATAACTGTGTAACGTTTAAAACCAAATAAAAAGGGCAAAAAAAATGGCTTACCCGAAGGTAAGCCATTGATTTTACTGCTAGTTTTCTGGTAGGCCGTGCGGGACTCGAACCTGCGACCAACGGATTAAAAGTCCGCTGCTCTACCAACTGAGCTAACGACCCGAAAGACCGATATTATACGCAGAGCGATTTGGTTTTGTCAAACTTCTGCGGAAACTTTTTGCCCGCACGGCAATGCCAATCTCAGCGGATTCACTTCGATGGCGAAAAAACTCAACGCAACTCCGACAGCCTCTCGCGTGCAGATGCGGCTGCTGGCGAGTTCGGGAATTTTTTGATCAGGCTGCTGAGGATATCTCGTGCTGCCGGCTTGTCGTTCATGTCGAGCTGGCAGCTCGCCAGATTGAGCATCGCATCGGGAACGCGCGGGCTGTTCGCGTAGCGCTGCACCACGGTCTGGTAGGCCTTGATCGCGCTTGGCCAATCCAGCATCGCGAAATGGCTATTACCCAACCAGAAATAGGCCTGTGCCGACAGGCTGGAATCCGGGTAACGCTGAAGGAAAGTCGACAGCGACTCCGATGCGCTACGGTAGTCGCCTGATTTGAACTTCGCCAGTGCTGCATCGAGCGCTTTCTGCTCAGTGGCCTTTTGCTCGGCCACCGCTGCTTTCTGTTCCGCGCCCTTGGGCTCCGTCGACTTGCCATCGGCGCCGCTGTGCTTTTGCTCGAACACGCGCAGCCGCTGGTCGAGGTCGATGTAGAAATCTCGCTGACGTCGCTGTGCGTTGGCGATGTCGTTCGAGATGACCTCGAGCTGTCCGCGCAGCGCCGCAATTTCGTTGCGCAGTTTTTCGATCTCGCCGGCCAGGTCAATCAGGCTCTTGGTATCGGCTTTCGAGTCGAGCTGCGCCGCGACGGGCGCGAGCCTCGCATCGACGCGCGCGCCCATGTCGGTGATTTGCTTGCGCAACTCCAGGATTGCGCGGCGCGCTTCGGTGTCTTCAAAGACAGCGTGCGCGCTCATCGGGGCACCAACGAAAAGCGCCGCCATGATGGCGGCGCTTCCGACTTTCAAGGAAAGTTTCATTGTTCAGATCAGTAAGCAATGTCCGCGCGGCGGTTTTGTGCCCACGCTTCTTCGTTGCTGCCAACCGCTTTCGGCTTTTCCTTGCCGAAGGATACGGCTTCCAGCTGCGAGTCCTTCGCGCCTGCTATTTCCAGGGCACGGCGCACTGCCTCAGCGCGCTTCTGGCCCAGCGCGAGGTTGTACTCGCTGCCGCCGCGCTCGTCGGTGTGGCCCTGCACCACGACTTTCCGCTCGGGGTTCGACGACAGGAATTTGCCATGCGCTTCGACCATCGACTTAAACTCATCGCGGATCATGAAGGAGTCGAAGTCAAAGTAAACGCTGCGATTGATCAGGACGCTGCCCGGTTCATTCAGCGGATCCTTTCCACCAGCGCCAGCGCCGGCTGCGCCAGACGCGGAGGCTTCTTTCGCGGCTGCGTCTCGGGCGGCGGCAGCCGAAGCAGCGTCGCGTGCGGCGGCATCCTTGCCCGATGCACCGTTCTTCGCGCCTGAGGCCTTCACGCCACCGGCCGGAATGGCGCTGGAGGCCGTCGCCGATGACGGAGAACTCGATTTGGCGGCGCGTTCCTCGACGGGTGCCTGATCGTCAAGCTTCACGGTCGAGCAGGCAGCCAGCAGTACGAGTGCTGCAATACTGGCGGCGGATTTCAGTCCACGCATAGTTGGGTTCTCCCTGGTTAAATTAAGCAATTGTTTCTGTACCTATCGCGTCACCGGCCCCCATGCCGGCTCACGCACGGCGGAGGCTTTCGAGCTCAGGCTGTAACGAGTCGTACCATCGACGGACGCAACGGACAGCTTTCCGTGGTTGCCGTCGGCGTCGCTGGCATACATCACGTATCTTCCGTTGGGTGCAAAGCTCGGTGACTCGTCGCGGGGACCGTCGGACAGACGGCTCTCCTGCAATGTTGCCAAATCGAGTACATAAACCTGAAACCGACCTTCGCGCCGCGAAACATAGGTCAACATTCTACCGTCCGGAGAAATTGCCGGGCTGATGTTGTAATTTCCACTGAAAGTGACGCGTTTGACCTCGCCACCGTCCGCATTCATCCGGTAGATCTGCGGCCCGCCGCTTCGATCGCTCGTGAAATAAATAGTTCGGCCATCTGGCGAGAAGCAAGGCTCGGTGTCGATCGCGCTGGAGCTTGTCAGACGGCGCAGGTCGGAACCGTTGGCATTGATCTGGAAGATCTGCGTAATGCCTTCGCGTGACAGCGCGATGGCCAGCTTCTGGCCATCCGGCGACCAGGCCGGCGCTGAGTTGCTTCCTTTGAAACTGGCGACAGCTGTCCGCTGGTTGCTCGACAGATCCTGCACATAGACCACCGGCTTCTTGTTCTCGAATGATACGTAGGCCAGTCGGTTGCCATCAGGTGACCAGGTCGGTGAGATGATCGGTTCGTTCGAGCGAAGCGCCGGCATCGGGTTTTCGCCATCGGAGTCGGCGACCTCCAGCCGGTAGTCCGCACCGACACGGCTGACATAGGCGATGTGGCTGGCGAACGCACCGCGAATGCCGGTGAGCTTTTCAAAAATGTCATCGGCAATGCGGTGTGCCGCCATGCGGATGAATTGCGGATTGGCGGTGAGCGTCATCATCGACACGTCAGCCGCCTTGACGGTATCGCGCAGCCGGTAGCGGATTTCGGTGCGGCCGTCGCTGAGCTGGCGCACGCTGCCGCCGATCAGCAGGTCCGCACCGAGCGATTTCCACAGGCCGTCATTGATCGAGCCGGTCTCGCGGATCAGGTCGCCTTTGGCAATGATGCGGAAGATACCGCTGCGTTGCAGGTCGACGCGGATGATCGAGATGATCTGGTTTGGTCCCGACGGATCGTCGGCGAATTGCCCGATCGCGATCGGTATCTGGTTGGCGCCCACGCCCGAGATCTCTACGCGCAGCTGCGCGCGTGCGGGCAGAAGCGGCGTCAGGCAAGCAATCGACAGAAACTTCAGGAAGGTTCGTTTCATCTGCTGTCGTCGGTTTAATTGTCTTTGGGACGCTGCACCACACTAATACTTGCTGGAACCTTTCCGGTGCTCGGGTCAGCCGGGAAGGGCGCTGCAGCGGTGATTGCGCGCTTAACGGCTGCATCAAATTCCGGTACTTCGGATGATTTTTTCAGTTTGATATCTCTCAAGCCGCCATCGGGTAGCAACTCGATCACATATTCAACCTCCAGGTTGCCCGCGATATCGGGCCAGCGAGTCTTGTCCCTGATTCGCTGCGCAATAATACTCGAATAGTTGACAGACATTGTGCGCCCGGATGTCTTTTCCGCATCCCCGGCCATTCCCTCGCCAGCCATCGATTGCAGGCGTTTCAGGTCGGCGTCGCGACGAGCGCGCGCACGCTGCTCGGCGAGTTCCTGCTGGCGACGACGCTCATCATCGGCCGTGCGGCGCTCCTCCTCCTGTTTGCGTCGGGCTTCTTCCTGCTTACGTTTGTCTTCTTCCTGCTTGCGCTTGGCCTCTTCCTGCTTGCGTTTCTCCTCTTCTTGTTTGCGCTTCGCTTCTTCCTGTTTGCGCTTTTCTTCTTCCTGTTTGCGCTTTTCTTCTTCCTGTTTTCGCTTGGTTTCCTCCTGCTTGCGCTTTTCTTCCTCGTGCCGGTGCTTTTCGTCTTCGGCAGCACGTTTCTTCTCTTCTTCCTGCTTGCGCTTTTCTTCGTCGGCCTGGCGTTTCTTTTCTTCCGCGATGCGCTTTTTCTCCTGCTCCTTGCGTTCGTCTTCGTCGGCCTGACGCTTGCGCTCCTGCTCTTCGCGCTTTGCTTTTTCTTCTGCTAGCGCCTGTTCCTGCAGCTTGCGCTGCTTTTCTTTTTCCAGTGCGATTTCCGGATCAGGGGCGCTGGACTTGCGCGCGGGTTCTTCCGCTGGCTTGGGTGACGGCGCAGGCGCAGGCTGCTTCGCTGCCACCGGCTTGGCCGGTGGCGGTTCAGGCAGGCGTTTAGGTTGGGGTTCAGGCTTGGGCGCGGGAGCGGGCGGTGCCGGGCGTGCCGCGGGTGCCGGCGGCGCAGCCAGACGCGTTTGAGTGCTCCAGATTTCAGCCTCAACCGTGATCGGTGGTGTGTTCTGCCATGACACGCCCCGCCACAGGAAGGCGAGCAGCACGATGTGCACCAGCATGGCCAGCCCGAAGGCATGCCAGTAGCCGGGCTCAGTGGGGACGCGGAGCGGGTTGGAGCGAACTTTCAAGGCAGCCTCAGCGGGCGGCGAGACCAACGCGGGCGATTCCCGTCTTGTTGGCCAGTGCGATCGTCTGGACGACCTCGTCGTACTTGATGTCCTTGTCCGCCGAGATCATCAGCGGCATGTCCGGATAATTACGTTTGAGCGTGACGAGCTGCTCGCCCAGCTGCTGGCGGTTCTTGACCCGTGCCAGTTTGCGTCCATGGACGCCAATGCTTGCCTCGCCGTTTTCCCTCAGTTCGATCTCGAGATATTCCGACGGCGGCTGCGTTGACTGGCCTGCTTTGGGCAGCCGGATCTCGGTCGGTGGAGTCATCGGCGCCACCACCATGAAGATCACCAGCAGCACCAGCATCACGTCGATGTACGGGACGACGTTGATCTCGGACTTGAATTTGCGGCCTTTACCGGCGCGCATGGTGGAGCCTTGCGCCATCAGCGCGCCTGCCTCTGGAGGATGTTGGAAAACTCTTCGATGAAGGTCTCGAAGCGGATCGCCAGACGGTCGATGTCATGCGAGTAGCGGTTGTAGGCAACCACGGCAGGAATCGCCGCAAACAAGCCGATGGCCGTTGCTACCAGCGCTTCAGCAATGCCGGGTGCAACCGCCGCCAGTGTCGCCTGCTGCACGTTGGCCAGACCGCGGAAGGAATTCATGATGCCCCAGACCGTGCCGAACAGCCCGACATAGGGCGACACCGAACCAACCGACGCAAGGAAGGCCAGATGCGCTTCCAGCGCATCCATCTCGCGCTGGTAGGCTGCACGCATTGCGCGGCGCGCGCCATCCAGGAGCGAGCTGGTATCGATGTCCTTGCCGCTGAAGCTCAGCCGCGCCTTGCGGTATTCCTCCATGCCCGCCTTGAATATCCGTTCGAGCGCGCCGTTGCGGTGGCCCCGGCGACGATTGGTCAGTTCTTCGAACAGCGTATTCAGGTTGGCGCCCGACCAGAATGCGGTCTCGAACTCGGCCGTCTGCCGCGTCGCATTACGGATCGCGAACATTTTACGGAAAATGTAAGTCCAGCTCATGGCAGAGACCACCACCAGCAAGGCCATCACCAGCTTGACCAGCAGCGATGCGTTCGAAACCAGGTAGAGCAGCGATAGATTCTCGTTGGCGGGCATGACGTTGTCAGTAGATTGATGTGCGGCCGCGGGCAATTGTACAAAGCCGTGAACCGCCGGGAAACCAAAAGTAAACGGCTATTCGCTGCCGTTTTGTTTCAAGCTGTTTCGAATTCGTGCGCCGGTCTCTTCCGGTATGGCCGCCGGTCTCAGGCTCTGCGTATCGACACAGCCGACGCGCACTCTGCCTTCGCACAGCAGCCGGGGAGTCTCGCTATTCCTTAGCCATGCCTGCTGCAGGAAATCCACCGACGCGCGTCCCAGCTTTTCCACGACGACCGTGATCTCCAGCGAGTCATCCAATTTCGCCGGCGCATGGTAATCCATAGCGGTAGATTTGACCACAAACATGCGCTGTGCCGTGGCCACCAGTTCCTGCTGCGCGATACCGGCTGAACGCAGCCACTCGGACCGTGCGCGCTCGAAGAATTTCAGGTAGTTCGCATAGAACACGATGCCGCCGGCATCGGTGTCTTCGTAATACACCCGGACCGGCCAGCGAAACACCGCGGTCATGCGTTGCGCTTGACGTTGAATGGCGAGAAGCCCTGGCAGGTCGGCATCATCTCGATGTAATTGATGTTCACATGCGGCGGCAGCGTCGCCGCCCAAAAGGCCGCCTCGGCAATGTCATCGGAGGTCAGTGCGTCGATGCCCTGGTAAACCTTCGCGGCAGCGGTATCGTCGCCCTTGAAGCGCACATTGGAGAATTCAGTACCGCCGGCCATACCGGGCGCGATGTTGGTTGCCCTCACGCCGGTGCCAACAATGTCGGCCCGCAGGTTCAGCGTGAACTGGTCGACGAAGGCCTTGGTCGCGCCGTACACATTGCCGCCAGGGTAGGGGTAGGCACCGGCCACCGAGCCCATGTTGATCACGTGGCCGCTGCCACGCGCCACCATACCTGGCAATACCGCGCGGGTCATCCAGACCAGCCCCTGGCAATTGGTCGCAATCATCGTATCCCAGTCAGCCAGCTGGGCCTGATGCGCCGGCTCAAGCCCCAGCGCCAGACCGGCGTTGTTGACCAAGACATCAATTACCTGCCAGTCGGACGGCAGCGACGCGAGCATGTGGTCGATCGACTCTTTGCGCGTCACGTCCAGCTCGACCGGCAGCAGTGCCGGACCCAGTTCCGCCGCCAGCGCAGCCAGGCGGTCGGTGCGGCGTGCGGCGGCGATCACGCGGTGGCCCTCCCGGACGAATTTGCGGGCGATGCCCGCGCCAAAGCCGGAACTGGCGCCGGTGACGAGTACGATCATGAGAAGATCCTGTGATAGCTGGAATGAGAGGCAAAAAGCTAGCGCATTTTAGCCGAAACCGCACTGAAATCCGGTAACCAACCTTGCTGAAAACCGGGCTGTCTAATAGAATTTCGCGTCATTTTGTCTCGCGTAACTGGCGCAAAACCGGTAGTAGACCGGCAAGGTGGGATTCCACCGGGGAGCGCGAGATTTTTGCATTCCGCCGTACGCCTGGGCAGCTCGACAAGGCGCTTCTCATGGAACCGCCTGATCGTAAAAAGAGGCTGCCGCTCGCCTGCACGCACCGTCGGCAGCCACCTGCTTAAACCAACGCTTTTGCACCGATTGGAGCTATCTGATGTTTTCCAGCCAACACACGATTGCCAACGTTGATCCCGACCTGTGGTCGGCGATCCAGAAAGAGAACCAGCGCCAGCAGGATCACATCGAGTTGATCGCGTCCGAGAACTATGCGTCGCCGGCTGTGATGGAAGCCCAGGGCTCGCAGCTGACCA
>JACCDS011542009.1_pt1 | contig 17923 bp, 17 predicted proteins | sample 7446441 | NCBI WGS metagenome assembly JACCDS01 (sample SAMN15323445, study PRJNA562643) | freshwater metagenome | isolation source: river surface water | place: USA:Blue River Watershed | collected 2017-08-17
GTTGGCTCAGGGTCTCGAAAGGCAATCCCGCCTCTCTGATTCGGGCCCTTGTTAAAACCTTGGAGAAACTCGCAATGAAAAAGTCTCTGATTGCTCTGGCTGCCCTGGCTGCCACCGCTTCTTTCGCTCAGTCCACCGTGACCATCGCTGGTACTGCTGACGTTGGCTTCCAGTCCATCGACTTCAAAGGCAACAAAGTATCTGGTTTCAATCAAAACGGTTCTGCCACTTCTGGTTTCCGTCTGATGGGCTCCGAAGATCTGGGTGGCGGTCTGCGCGCCAACTTTGTTTTTGGCACTGACTTCAACTTGGTTAGCCGTAACGCTAACACTGGTTCAACCGGTGCCTCTGGTGCAACTCCCGTTACGGCTGGTACTTTCGGTAACGGCGAACTGGGCGCTGGTCTGCAAGGTGGCTTCGGTAAGATCGACATTGGTCACCTGAACCTCAACACCCTGACCACCTTCACTACTGGTCAGCCCTTCGGTACCGCCATTGGTGGTGGCTATGCTTCTGTCACTCGCGTGAACGCAGCTGGTACCCTGGTTCGTGACGACAACGCTCTGCGTTATGTGTCGCCGAATTTCAATGGTTTTACCGCGTCTGTGTACAAATCGAACAAGCAGACCAAGGCCACTAGCACTGACTTTAGCACCACACTGGGCGCCTATGACAAGCTCGGTAGCGACGAAATCGGTGTGAACTACGCCAAAGGTCCGATCGCTGCTTCGTTCACCCAACTCAAGCAAGACAGCCGTAACGTGGGTACTGGTACTACCGAGTCCACAGTCAAAACCTTTGGTGCAAACTACACCATGGGCGCTGCTCGAGTCTTCTTGCTGAATCAGACCAACAAGACCAATACCGGCAGCACTGACACCACCTACACTTCTATGTCTGGCTCCTACACCATGGGCGCGGTCACTGTGATGGCTCAAGCAGGTACCCTCACTGACAATCGCGACAGTGACAAGTCCAAGCTGGTTGGCTTGGGTGCCGATTATGCTCTGAGCAAGCGTTCTGCACTGTATGCTCGTTATGAGACCATCGACGACAAGGCTGGCGTGATCGCTGCTGCCGCCACGATCGACGGTTCCAGCACCAAGCGTACCCGTACCGCTCTGGGCCTGCGTCACACCTTCTAATCCCACGCTGTCGTAAGACAGTTTGAGATTGAGAAACTAAAAACCCACCGTGGCAACACGGTGGGTTTTTTTCATGGTCGGTCGCCGGCGCAGTATTCACCCTGGCGTATGCGACTCCGGGAAAGTCCTGATCAAATGTCCTATCGATGGGACTTATTTGTCTTATTGACAGGACAATAAGGCTGCCTGAGTATGCAGGGCATGCGCAATGTCATGCCCTTGCCCAAATACCATCAGATCTATCTGGTGTTGCGTGAGCAGTTGCACGAAGGACGTTTTGACGCCGGTTTGCCCGGCGAAATGCAGCTGGTGCATCAGTTCGGCGTCGCCCGCATCACCATCCGGCGGGCCCTGGAGCAGCTGGCACAAGAAGGCCTGATCGAGCGCACCCCCGGGCGTGGTACCCGCCCGCTGCGGCAGGACAACGGCCTTCAAGTGCCCTCGACGCCCGGACGGGGCGATGGGCAACAAGCCCGCCTGACAGGCCTGCTGGAGAACCTGGTGACCATGGGCCTGCGCACCACGGTCCAGGTGCTGTCGGTGGAGGTGCTTTCCGCCCCGGACGATGTGGCCAAGGTCTTGCGCTTGCCCCCGGGCGAGCCAGTGCAAAAGGCCGAACGGGTGCGCAGCACCGAGGCCGGTCCGCTTTCGCACATCACCACCTGGGTGCCCCAGCGCATTGCCCGCACCTTTGGCAAAAAGGAACTGGCCCGCCAACCCATTCTCGTGCTGCTCGAGCAGTCGGGTGTGCAGGTGGGCCGCGCAGAGCAGACGATTTCGGCCCGGCTGGCCGATGCCGAGATGGCGCGCCACCTCGATGTGTCGGTGGGCTCGGCCCTGCTGGCGGTGCGCCGCCTGATCTACGACGAACAGGACCAGCCGGTGCAGTGGCTGCACGGCCTGTACCGGCCCGACCGTTACGAATACCAAATGCAGCTCTCCCGCGTTGGCAGCATCGATGCCAAGGTGTGGGTGAGCAAGGAGTTGTCTGCCCATTTTCACTGACCTCCCAAGAAAGGAAGATCCCATGAGTACGCGTCGCCATTTCATCGGCCAGTCGGCCGCCGCCGCTTCGGCACTGGCCTTCCCGCTGGTCGCCGGTGCCCAGCCCAAAACCATCAAGGTGGGGGTGCTGCACCCGGTCACCGGGGCGCTGGCCTATTCGGGCCAGCAGTGCCGCATGGGCGCCATGATGGCCATCGAGGACATCAACAAGGCCGGTGGCATCAAGTCGCTGGGGGGCGCCAAGATCGAGGCCCTGCTCGGCGATGCGCAATCGAACCCTCAGGCCGGTTCGGCCGAAATCGAAAAAATGAACGAAGCCGGAGTGAGCGCGGTGGTGGGCGCCTTCGCCTCGGCCATCTGCCTGGCCACCACCCAGACCGCGGCCAAGTACAACCTGCCCCACGTGGTGGACGTGGGGGTGGCCGACCAGATCGTCGAGCGCGGCCTCAAGAACACCTTCCGTTTCGGGCCCGGCTACCGCAAGTGCGCCGAGGTGTCGGTGGCCAGCCTGCACGCGCTGAATACCGCCGCAGGCAAGCCCGCGCGCAGCGTGATGATCGTGCACGAGGAGTCGCTGTTTGGCACCGGCACCGCCAACCTGCTGGCGCGCGAGCTGCCGGGCTACGGCTACGAAGTCAAGGAAATCATCAAGCACGCCAACCCGACGCGCGATTTCAACAACATCGCCCTGCGCATCAAGCAGGTCAACCCGGACATCCTGATCCCGGCCAACTACTACAACGAATACGCGCTGCTGGTGCGCACCCTGCAGCAGCAGAAGATCACGCCCAAGGCCATCTATTCGGTGCTCGGCGGGGCGGCTTCGAGCTACAAATTCGTCAAGGAGTTCCCGGACGCGGCCAATGGCATCATCGATTGCAACCACTGGTTCAATCCGCGCGACAAGCGTTCGGCCGAGCTGCGCAAGCGCGTCGAAGCGCAGGGCCAGTTCTTCAGCTACGAGGTCTTCATGACCTACACCGCCATGATGCTGCTGGCCGATGCGATCGAACGGGCCAAGTCCACCGACCGCGCAGCCATCATCGATGCGCTGGCTTCGAGCAAGTTCGAAAACCACATCATGCCCTACGGCCCGACCCAGTTCGTCAACGGCCAGAACATGGGCGCCCAGCCGCTCATGACGCAGGTGCAAAAGGGCGACATCAAGGTCATCGTGCCGCGCGACTACCGCCAGGCCGAGCCGATCTTCCCGCTCAAGGCCTGAAGCTGACCGTCCCGTGCGCTGCACCCGCCACGGCGGGTGCAGCTGCCCTGTTTGCCTGACGCCCTTTCAAAGGGTCCAGCATGTCTGAACTTTCCATTCTCTTTCCATCGGTGCTCAACGGCATCACCACCGGGGCGGTCTACGCGCTCATCGCGCTGGGCCTGACCTTGATCTATGGGGTCCTGCACATCATCAATTTCGCGCATGGCGCCTCCCTGATGGTGGCGCTGTATGGCGTCTACATGCTCAAGCAGCGCTGGGGCGTGGACCCGTACGCGGCGCTGGTGGTGATGGTGCCGGCCATGTTTGCGCTGGGCTACGGCCTGCAACGCCTGATCATCAACCGGGCCAGCCACGGCAAGGATGAAAACATCCTGCTGGTCACGCTGGGCCTGTCCATCGTGCTCGAAAACCTGGCCCTGCTGCTGTTCAAGTCCGACACCCGAACCATCGACACCGCCTACACCCTGAGCACCGTCGAGATCGGGCCGGCCTTCATTGCCCTGCCCAAGCTGGTGGCCTTTGCCGGCGCCTTGGTGACGGCCGCGGTGCTGCTTTTGATCGTGCAGAAGACCGATCTGGGCCGTGCCATTCGCGCCGTGGCCAAGGAAAAGCAGGGGGCGCGGCTCATGGGCATCGATGTGGACCATGTCTATGCCATGTGCTTTGGCCTGGGCCTGGCTTGTCTGGGCGCAGCGGCCTGCTTCCTCATGCCGGCCTATTACGTCAACCCGCAGGTGGGCAATGGCTTTGTCTTGGTGGCCTTCACCATCGTGGTGCTGGGCGGCATGGGCAGCTTTGCCGGTGCGCTGTTGGGCGGTTTGTTGATTGGTGTGGTCGAGTCCCTGGGGGGGCTGTACCTGGGTGAGTCCCTGGGTCAGGTGGGCATCTTCCTGATCTTCATCGTGGTGCTGCTGTTGCGCCCGCAAGGCCTGTTTGGAGCCAAGGCATGAAAGACCTGCGCCACATTGTGATTTTCGTGCTGGTGGTCGCCAGCATCCCGCTGCTGACCAGCTCGGGCGTCTGGCTGAACTTCGTCATGACGGCCCTGTATGCCTGCTTGCTGGCGCAAGCCTGGAATGTGCTGGGCGGCTTTGGTGGCCAGTTCTCCTTCGGGCACGCGCTGTTTTTCGGTACGGGGGCCTATGTGCAGGCCATCGCCCAGATGCAATGGGGCCTGAGCCCCTGGGTGGCCTTGCCGCTGGGCATGGCGATCGCGGCGGCGGTGGGCGCTTTTGTCGGCGCCGTCTCTTTCCGGTACGGGCTCAAGGGCTCCTACTTTGCCCTCGTGACCCTGGCGTTTGCCGAGGTGTTCCGCATTGTGGCCACGTCGGTGCCCTTCACCGGCGCGGGTGTGGGCCTGATGCTGCCCCTGCGCGAGTCGGCCGCGAACATGCAGTTCGGCAGCCGTACCGGTTTTGTCTGGCTCATGCTCGGCCTGGTCACCCTGGCTCTGCTGCTCACAGCCTGGCTGCGCCATTCGCGCTTTGGTGCCTGCCTGCAGGCGGTGCGCGACAACGAGGACGCGGCCCGCGCGGTCGGGGTCGACCCCTTCCAGGTCAAGTTGGTGGCCACGGTGCTGTCGGCGGCCCTGATGGGGGCGGCGGGCGGTTTTTATGTGCAGGTCTTCCAGTACATCGATCCGGCCATCGCCTACGGCCCGCACACCTCGGTGGAAGCCCTGGTGGGGGCCATTGTGGGCGGCATGGGCACGCTCTGGGGGCCGGTGCTGGGCGCCGTGGGGCTGCACATCCTGGCCGACCTCACGCGCAACCTGTTTGGCCAGCTGCCGGGCATCAACATGGTGATTTATGGCGCCGTGCTGGTGCTGATCGTGATGTTCCTGCCGCGCGGCATCGCGGGCCTGGGCGCCTTCACGCCGCAGCAGTGGCTGCGCAAGCCATCGTCAGGAGAGCGCCCATGAACCCGTCCGACATCCTCCTGGACATCGCCCACCTGAGCAAATCCTTTGGCGGCCTCAAGGCGGTGCAGGACGTTAGCCTGCAGGTGCCGCAAGGCAGCCTCACCGCCCTGATCGGCCCCAACGGCGCAGGCAAGACCACGCTGTTCGCGCTGATGTCTGGCTTCATCCGTCCCGACAGCGGCACGGTGCGGTTTGCCGGCCAGGACATCACCGGGCAAACCCCCGAGCGCAATGCGCGGTTGGGCATGACGCGCACCTTCCAGATCGTGCAGCCCTTTGCCGCCCAGACCGTGCGCGAGAACATCGCCGTCGGCGCGCACCTGCACCTGGCCCCACGGCGCGAGGCCCTGGCCCGCGCCGAAGCGGTGGCGGCCCAGGTGGGCTTGGGGCCGCAGCTCGACAAGCTGGCCAGCGACCTCACCGTCGCGGGCCGCAAGCGGCTCGAACTGGCCCGCGCGCTGGCCACCCAACCCAAGCTGCTCCTGCTCGACGAGGTGCTGGCTGGGCTCAATCCGCAGGAAATCGCCGAAATGATTCCGGTGGTCCGGGCCATCGCCCGCAGCGGCGTGACGGTGCTGATGATTGAACACGTGATGCAGGCCGTGATGAGCCTGGCCGAGCAGGTGTGGGTGCTGGCGCAGGGCCAGCTGATCGCCAGCGGCAGCCCCGCCGAGGTCACCAGCCACCCCGCCGTGGTCGAGGCCTACCTCGGCCATGGCACGGCCGAACGCTTGCGCCAGAAGAACGGGACCTCCCCGGCAGGAGCGGTGGCATGAGCACAGCACTTCTGCAGATTTCGGGTCTGAGGTCCGGCTATGGCGCCGTCGAGGTGCTGCGCGGCGTGGACCTGGACGTCCATCCGGGTGAAACGGTGGCCCTGCTGGGCAGCAATGGGGCCGGCAAGACCACCCTCAACCTCACCTTGAGTGGGCTGGTGCCCACGCGTGGCGGGCAGGTCCGCTTCGAAGGGCAGGACATCACCGGCTGGCATTACCGGCGTGTGGTCGGCCAGGGGCTGATCCATGTGCCCGAGGGCCGCAAGGTCTTCCCCAACCTCAGCGTGCACGAAAACCTGGAGCTCGGCGCGTTCACCCGTGGCCGGGCGCGACGCCTGGACAACCTCGAGAAGGTCTACGGCATCTTTCCACGGCTGCGCGAGCGCGTGGCCCAGCTCGCTGGCACCCTCAGCGGGGGCGAGCAGCAGATGCTGGCCATTGGCCGTGGTCTGATGGCCGAGCCGCGGCTGCTGATCCTCGACGAACCCTCCCTTGGGCTCTCGCCACTGTTGGTGGAAGAAATGTTCAGCCTGATCGGCCGCCTCAAGGCCGACGGTTTGGCGGTGCTGCTGGTCGAACAAAACGTCGGCCAGTCCCTGGAAATCGCCGATCGGGCCTATGTGCTGGAAAACGGCGAAATCCGTTTCAGTGGCCTGCCCGCCGACCTGCTGGCCAGCGACACCTTGCGGCAAGCCTACCTGGGCATGTGACAGGAGAGACACGATGTGCCATGAAAACGCCTGGCCTTCTCGCCGTGATCTGCTCGGACTGGGGCTGGCGGGCATGTCCAGCCTGGCCCTGGCCCAGACGGGCGTGCAGCCCCCCATCCGCATCCTGGTGGGTGCACCGGCCGGTGGCACCACCGACACCATGGCGCGCACCCTGGCGCAGGCGCTGGGCAGCCCGCTGGGCCGCACGGTGGTGGTGGAAAACCGCCCGGGTGCCGGCGGCAACATCGCCGCCGACGCGGTGGCCAAGGCCGCACCCGATGGCAACACCTTGCTGATGAGCTTCACCAGCCATGCGATCAATGCCTCGCTCTACCCCAAGCTGCCCTTCGATCCCCTCAAGGACTTCACGCCGCTGACCATGGTGTCCACTTCGCCATCGGTGCTGGTGGCCCATCCCCGCATTCCGGCCAACACGGTCAAGGAGCTGGTGGCGCTGGCCAAGGCCCAGCCCGGCAAGCTCAACTTCGCCATCGGTGCGGTGGGCTCCTCGCTGCACCTGGCGGGCGATGCCTTCAAGATGAAGGCCGGGGTCTACATCGTCAACATTCCTTACCGCGGGACGGCACCGGCGGTGCAGGACCTGCTGGCCGGCCAGGTGGACCTGATGTTTGCCGCGGTGGGCAATGTGCAGCAACACATCCGCGCCGGCAAGCTCAAGGCCCTGGGCGTCACCAGCACCAGCCGCCTGCCGGCCTTGCCCGAGGTGCCGACGATTGCCGAGACCTTGCCAGGTTACGAGTCTTCGGCCTGGTTTGGTCTGTTCGGACCGGCCCGCATGCCGAGCGAATTGACCCAGCGCCTCTCCGATGCCGCACGGTCGGCGGTGCAATCGCCGGATGTGCGCAAGCGCATCGAACACGAAGGGGCCACGCCCGTGGGCAACAGCCCAGAGGCATTTGCCAAGTTTGTCGAAAGCGAAATCCAGCGTTGGGGCGTGGTGGTCCGCTATGCGGGAGCCAAGCCCGAATGAGCGAGCCCATGACCCTGCCCCAAACCCTCGCCCAGAAACTGATTGCCCGCGCGGCCGGCCGCGCCAGCGTGCAGGTGGGCGAGGTGGTGACCTGCGCGGTCGATCTGGCCATGTTCCACGATTCATCCGGTCCCCGGCGGCTCCAGCCCATGCTCGAAGAGCTGGGCGCCGGCATCTGGGACCGAAACAAGGTCGTGCTGGTGCTCGACCACTACGTGCCGGCCCGGGACGCCGACGCCCAGCAGATCGTGCAGATCACCCGCGACACGGCGCGCCAGTGGCAACTGCCCCATGTCATCGACAGCGAAGGCATCTGCCATGTGGTGCTGCCCGAGCGCGGGCACCTGGCCCCCGGCATGTTCTGCGTGGGCGGGGATTCGCACTCGCCCACCGGCGGCGCGTTCGGCGCCTACATGTTCGGCATCGGTGCCACCGAAATGCTGGCGGTCTGTGTGACCGGTCAGATCTGGGTGCAGGTGCCGCGCACGCTGGCCATGCACTGGGCGGGTCGACTCTCGCCCGGGGTCAGTGCCAAGGACATGATGCTGCACATGATTGGCCGCTTCGGCATGAACGGTGGCCAGTACCAGGCGGTGGAATTTGCGGGCGAGGCGGTCAGCGCGCTGTCCATGCCCGAACGCATGACCTTGTCCAATATGAGCGCCGAACTGGGCGCCCAGGTGGGCCTGATTGCGGCCGATGACACCACAGTGAGCCACCTGCGCCAGTGTGGCGTCAGCGAAGACCGGCTGCAGGGCGCCCTGCAGTGGCGCGGTGATGCCGGGGCCGAGCAGGAACGTTTTGACTTTGATGCCAGCACCCTGGCCCCGCAGGTGGCCGCCCCCCACAGCCCGGCGAATGTGCATGCTGTGGACGCGTTGAGCGATGTGAAACCCACGATCGCCTACATCGGGGCCTGCACCGGTGCCAAACTCGAAGACCTGCGGGCAGCCGCGCGCGTGCTGCGCGGTCGGCAGGTGGCGGCGGGCGTGCAGCTGCTGGTGGCGCCGGCCAGCGCCCGCGAGCAGGCCCAGGCCGAACGAGAAGGCGTGATGCAGGTGCTGCGCGAGGCGGGCGCCAGCGTGCTGGGCAACAGCTGCGGCGCCTGCGCAGGCTATGGCGCCACCTTCGAGGAAGGCGCCACCGTGATCTCCAGCACCGCCCGCAATTTCCGCGGCCGCATGGGCCCGGCCAGCGTGCAGGTTTACCTGGCCTCGCCCTACACCGTGGCCGCCTCGGCCCTGCGTGGCCGTCTGACCGATCCGAGAGAGGTGCTGGCATGAAGCCCTCCATCCACCAGGCCCGTGTCTGGCGCCTGGGCGCCGACATCGACACCGATGTGCTCGCCCCCGGCGCCTGGATGAAGCACGGGCTCGAAGTCATCGGCTGGCATTGTCTGGAGGCGGTGCGCACGGACTTCGCTGCGCAGGTGCAGGCAGGCGATGTGATCGTGGCCGGGGCCAATTTCGGCATCGGCTCCTCGCGCGAGCAGGCGGCCGGGGTGCTGCGCCACCTGGGCGTGGCGGCCGTGATCGCCCCGTCCTTCAGTGGCTTGTACTTCCGCAACGCCTTCAACCTGGGCTTGCTGCTGCTGACCTGTCCGCGTGCCACCGAAGTGGGCGAGGGCGAACGCATCGGTGTGCGCTTCGCGCCGGGTTCAGACACCCCACAGCTCGTGCGGGCCAGCGGCGAGTGTTTGCCCTGCGCGCCGATCCCCGGCTTTCTGATGGACATGGTGCAGGCCGGTGGCCTGTTGCCCTTGCTCAAACAACAACGCAGGAGTGTGGCCCATGGTCACTGACCCCAAACTCGATCCCGTCACCCTGGCGGTGCTGCGCGGCCGGCTCGAGCAGATCGCCGACGAGATGGATGCGACGCTCTACCGCAGCGCCTTCAACCCCATCATTGCCGAGGCCCATGACGCCTGCCATGGCCTGTACGACGCGCAGACCGGTGACACCCTGATTCAGGGCAAGTCGGGCCTGCCGGTGTTTGTGGGCGCCATGGCCTTTGCGGTGCGCGCAGCGATGAAGGCGGCCCAGGGCCGCGGTGGCATGCAGCCCGGCGATGTCTGGCTGTTCAACGACCCCTACGAAGGCGGCACGCACGCCAACGACTTCAAGCTGGTGCGGCCCTGCTTTCGCCAGGGGCAGCTTTACTGCTTTCTGGCCTCGGCCGCGCACTGGCACGACGTGGGCGGCGCGGTGCCTGGCAACTACAACCCGGCGGCCACCGAATGCTGGCAAGAGGCGGTGCAGATTCCGCCGGTGCGCATCGTGCGCGGTGGCCAGATCGATGAGGACGTGCTGGCCATCCTGCGCGCCAACACCCGCCTGCCCGACAGCCTTTGGGGCGATCTGAACGGGCAGCTGGCGGCCCTTGAACTGGGCGCTGGGCGGCTCGATGGCCTGCTCGACGAGTACGGCGACGCCCGGGTGGCGGCGGCTCTGCAGGCCTTGCGTGAACGCGCGGTCAAGCTCATGCGCAGCCACATCGCCAGCCTGCCCGATGGCCGCTACAGCTTCGAGGACGTGCTTGACAACGACGGCGTGCGCGATGAAACGCTCACCATCGCGCTGGACATGACGGTGCAGGGAGATCGGCTGACGCTGGATTTTTCGCGCACCGCGCCGCAATGCGCCGGCCCGGTCAACATCTCGCGCGCCACCGCCGTGGCCGCCTGCTATGTGGCGCTCAAGCATGTGTTTCCGGATGTGCCGGCCAATGCGGGGGTGCTCGATGCGGTCGAATTCGTCCTGCCGGAGGGTCTGGTCATCAGCGCAGCGCGCCCCCGTCCGGTGGGTGGCTATACCGAGACCATCCTGCGCATGATCGACGTGATCTTCAGCGCGACGGCGCTGGCCGACCCGAAGCGGGCCGTGGCCCATGCCTACGGCACCATCAATGCGCTGTCGATCGCTGGCCACCGCACCGACGCCAAGCGCCGGGGCCAGCGTTGGGTGATGTTCAGCTTCTTCGGCGGTGGCCACGGCGGACACAGCGGGGGCGACGGCCTCTCGCATGGCAACGCGCCCATCTCCACGGCCACCATCCCGCCGCTGGAAATCCTGGAGGCCGCCTACCCCGTGCGTTTTACCCAATGGGCGCTGCGCCCAGGCTCCGGCGGCGATGGCCAACACCGTGGCGGGCTGGGCGCAGTCTACGAGATCGAACTGCTGGAGGAGGCGGCCGAGGCCTTCATCTTCGGCGAGCGTGGCAAGGCGCCACCCCAGGGCATCCACGGGGGCCAGCCGGCCTTGCCCAACGTCTTTGAATACGAAAACCAGGGCCAGTGGCAGCGCCCGCCCATGGTCTCCAAGATGCTGGGCATCCGCCTGCAAAAGGGCGATCGGGTCCGTCTGTCCACGCCGGGTGGCGGTGGCTGGGGCCCGCCGTCCGAGCGCAGCGCGGCCGACCGGGCCCGCGATGCGGCTTTGGGTTACACCCAGGATGACACCAAGGAGAAAGCGTGATGTCTGCAGTTTCCGGGACACCGTCTCTGGTGGTGGGGGTCGATGTCGGTGGCACGTTCACCGACCTGTTTGTGCTCGACGAGGCCAGCGGGCAGGCGCGCATCGTCAAGGTGCCGTCCACCCGCGGCGAAGAGGCGCGCGGTTTCATGAACGGCATTGCCCAGGTCACCGGCGCGCATCCGCCGGACGCACCGGATGCCGCGCGCGCGATTGCCACCATCGTGCACGGCACCACCGTGGGCACCAACGCCCTGCTCGAACGCAAGGTCGCCAAGACCGGCATCCTCACCACACGCGGTTTCCGCGATGTGCTGGAGATGCGCCGCCGTGACCGTCCGCAGACCTGGGGCCTGCGCGGCAGCTACACCCCGGTGGTGCCGCGCGCCTTGCGGCTCGAAGTCGATGAACGCGTGCTCGCCGATGGCACACTGCACACCCCGGTGGACCTCGAGCAGGTCAAGGCTCAAGCCCAGGCTTTGCTGGCCGCTGGCTGCGAGGCGATTTGCATCTTCTTCATCCACGGCTACGCCAACCCCTCCAACGAACGTGCAGCGGCCCAAGTGGTGCGGGCCCTCTGGCCCAACCCGCACGTCACGGTGGCCAGTGAAGTGCTGCCCGAAATCCGCGAGTTCGAGCGCTGCTCGACCGCCACCCTCAATGCGGCGCTGCAGCCGGTGGTGGGCAGCTACCTCGAGCGGCTCGAAGGCGATCTGCGGGCGCAAGGCTTTGGCGGCGAACTGCTGATCGTGCAGAGCAATGGCGGCGTCATGTCGCGCCAGACCGCCTGCGATGTGCCGGTGCGCACTGCCCTGTCGGGCCCGGCGGCCGGCGTGATGGCCTGCGCCGAAATCGCCCGCGCATCGGGCTTCCCGAACGTGATCACCGGCGACATGGGGGGCACCTCGTTCGATGTGTCGCTGATCGCCGATGGCCAGGCCGCGCTGGCGGCGCAAACCGCCATCGAATTCGGCCTGGTGGTGCGCTCGCCCATGATCCAGATCGAAACCATCGGCGCTGGGGGGGGCTCGATCGCCTCGGTCGATGCCGGTGGCATGCTGCAGGTGGGGCCCGAGTCGGCCGGCAGTGTGCCGGGCCCAGCCTGCTACGGCCGCGGCAACACCCGGCCCACGGTGACGGACGCCAATGTGCTGCTCGGCCGCATTGCCGCAGACCGGCCCCTGGGCGGCGGTCTGCTGCAAGCGCTGGATGCCCAAAAGGCCGAAGACGCCATCCGTACCCATGTCGCCGAACCCCTGGGCCTGGACGTGCTGGCGGCGGCCGAGGCGATCCTCACGGTGGCCAATGCGCGCATGGCCGGTGCCATCCGCGTGGTGTCGATCGAGCGCGGTCACGACCCGCGCGAATTTGCCTACATGCCTTTCGGCGGCGGTGGTGGCCTGCATGTGTGCGCCATGATGCGCGAGGTCGGTGTGCGCACCGGCATCGTGCCGCGCTACCCCGGCGTGACCTCGGCCCTGGGCTGCGTGATGGCCGACATGCGCCACGATGCGGTGCAGACCCTGAACCTGTCCCTGGCCGAAGTGGACTGGAGCGCCCTGGCTGAGCGCGTCGAGTCGCTGGCCCAGGCCTGCCAGGCCCGGCTCGATTCGGCGGCTGTGCGTTTCGAGGGGGTGCACGACAACATCAGCCTGGACATGCTCTACATGGGTCAGACCCACACCCTGCAGGTGGCGGTCACGCGGGAGCAGTTGCATGCCGCGGGCGTGCAGACAGCGTTTGAAGCGGCCTACCGCCAGGCCTTTGGCCGCGTGCTGCAGGGCCCGGTGATTCGGGTGATGAACCTGCGCTACGCCCGCATCGGCCGCCGTCCGCGCTTTGACCTGACCGTGCTGGCCCCACAAGGCGAGGGCAGCACGCAAGCGGTGGGCGTGCAGCGTGTTTACCACCAGGGCCAGTGGTGGGAAGCGCAGCGCCATGCCCGGCTGAATCTGCCGGTGGGGGCGCAGCTGCGGGGGCCCGCGATTTTGGAGCAGGCCGACACGACGGTCTGGCTCGAACCGGGATTCAGCGCCCGGGTCGATGCCCTGGGCAATCTGCTGGTGGAGCGCAACGCATGAACCTGAAAAACGCCCGTCTGGGCATGGTCATCGTGGACCTGCAAAAAGATTTTCTGGCGCCCGACGGTGCCTACGCCCGCGGTAACACCGTCAGCGCCGAGGCCCAGCAACTGCCGGCCCGCATGGCGCCGGTGGCGCGCGCCATTCGGGCGCGCGGCGGTTTGGTGACGGCCAGCCTGTTTACCCTCTGGCCCGATGCGCAGGGCCAACCGATGATTTCCGAGCACCTGAAGGCGCGTCGGCCTTTTTTGCGCCAGGGCGACTTTGCGCCCGGCAGCCGCGGCCAGGCCAATGTGGACCTGCTGGCGCCGCTGGTCCAGGTGTCGGTCTGCAAGGTGGCGTATTCGGCTTTTTTCAACACCCAGCTCGACTGGGTGCTCAAGAAGGCGGGCGTGGACACGCTGGTGGTCTGTGGCATCGTCACCAACGGCGGCGTGGCCAGCACCGTGCGCGATGCGCATGTGCGTGACTACCACGTCATCGTGTTGTCCGATGGCTGCGCTGCTTTCAGCGCGCAGGCGCACCAGGCTGCGCTGGCCGACATGGCCTCGGTGGCCGAGGTGAGCGACAGCGCCACCTTGCTCCAGGCGCTGCAGGCATGACCATGTCCGGCCCGGTGCAGGTCTTGCCCGCAGAGCGTTTGCAGGCCGACAGCGGGATGCCGGTGGCCATCGTGGGCGCGGGCGCCTGCGGTCTGACGGCTGCGTTGGCCCTGCAGCGCGCGGGCGTCGATGCGGTCTTGCTCGAACGCGACGCCTTTGCATCGGGTTCGACCGCCCTGTCTTCGGGCTTCATTCCGGCGCCCGGCACGCAGGCGCAGCGCGCTTTGGGCATCGACGACAGTCCGGCGCAGTTCGAAGCCGACATCCAGGCCAAGGCGCATGCGCAAGCCGCCCCGCACCTGGCCCGGGCCTATGCCCAGGCCATCGGTCCCGCACTCGATGCCCTGGCTGAACACCACGGCCTGCCCTGGCAGGTGCTGACCGGTTTTCTGTACCCCGGCCACAGCCGCCACCGCATGCACGCGGTCCCGGAAAAAACCGGCGTCGGCCTCATGAGCCGGCTGCTGGCGGCGGCCGATGCCGCGGGCGTGCCGGTGCTGACACAAGCCCGCGTGACGCAACTCTTCGCCGACCCCACGGGCCGCATCCAGGGCCTGGCGTACCAGCGGCCGGACGGCGCCACCGAAAGCCTGCGCTGCCAGGTGCTGCTGTTGGCCTGCAATGGATTTGGCGGCGCCCCCGAGCTGGTGCGCGCGCTCTTGCCTGAAATGGCCGATGCGCTCTATGCCGGCCATGTGGGCAACGATGGCAGCGCCATCCTCTGGGGCCGCGCACTCGGTGCACGGCTGGCCGATCTGGGGGCCTACCAGGGCCATGGCTCCTGGGCCATGCCGCAGGGCGCCCTGATTTCATGGGCGCTGATGATGGAAGGCGGCGTGCAAATCAATGCCCAGGGCCAACGTTTTCATGACGAAACCCAGGGCTATTCCGAGGCGGCCGTGCAGGTGCTGGCGCAGCCCGGGGGCGTGGCCTGGAATGTGTTCGACGACGACTTGCTGCGCATGGCGCAGGACTTCCCGGATTTCGTGCAGGCGCAGACGGCAGGTGCGGTGCAGCACGCGGCCGATGTGCCCGCGCTGGCGGCCTTGATCGGCTGCGGCGTCACCCCGCTGCGCGAAACCCTGGACGCGGTGCAGCCTGGGGTTTGTCCCCAGACCGGTCGGCACTTCCAGCGCCGGCTGCAGGCCCCCTTCCATGCGGTGCGTGTGACGGGCGCACTGTTCCACACCCAGGGCGGACTGGACATCGACGCCGACGCCCGCGTGCTGCGCGAGGATGGCAGCCCACTGCCCAACCTGCTGGCCGCCGGTGGCGCCGCACGTGGCGTCTCAGGCCAGGCGGTCTGGGGCTATCTTTCAGGCAATGGCCTGCTCAGCGCCGTCGCGGGCGGCCACATCGCAGCGCAGACGGCCGTCCGTCTGCTCCACCGGTTCCAGGAGAACGCATGACCCCCAACCTGCGCGAACGCTTGCAGCAAGCCCAGCCCCTGCTGGCCCCCGGCGTGTATGACGCGCTGAGCGCCCTGGTGGCGCAACAAGCGGGCTTCGAGGCCCTCTACCTCTCGGGCGCATCGATTGCCTATACCCGCCTGGGGCGCTCCGACATCGGACTGACCACGGCCACCGAAGTGGCGCAGACGGTTGCCCACATCACCGACCGGGTCGATCTGCCGCTGATCGTGGATGCCGACACCGGCTTTGGCAATGCACTCAACACCCAGCGCACCGTACGCGATTTCGAGCGCGCCGGCGCGGCCATGGTGCAGATCGAAGACCAGACCTTTCCCAAGCGCTGTGGCCATCTCGATGGCAAAGGGGTGGTCCCGGTAGCTGAAATGGAAGGCAAGCTGCGCGCTGCGCTCGATGCCCGTCACGATGAGCGGACCCTGATCCTGGCACGTACCGATGCGGTGGCGGTGGAAGGGCTGGATGCCGCGCTGGAGCGGGCCGAGCGTTACCTGGCCTGTGGCGTGGATGCCTTGTTCATCGAGGCGCTGCGTTCAGACGAACACATGCAGCGGGCCTGCGCGCAGTTTGCCGACCGCGTGCCCTTGCTGGCCAACATGGTCGAGGGTGGCAAGACACCGGTGCAAAGCGCCCAGGCGCTGGGCGCGCGGGGCTTCAAGATCGTGATCTTTCCCGGCGGCACCGCCCGCGCGGTGGCGCACACCCTGCAGGCTTATTACGCCAGCCTGCATCGGCACCAGACCACCGCCCCCTGGCAACAGCAGATGCTGGATTTCGACGGGCTCAACCGCCTGATCGGCACCCCGGAGCTGCTGGCCCAGGGGCAGCGCTATGCCGAATGAATGGGCCGCGGACTTCAGCTTTCAAGAACCCAGCGCAGATGGTCTTCCCGAATCTGAACAGGTCTTTTTCCTGCCCGCCAGTATTCGCCGTTGGTTTCGCGCACCACCCAGCGGCCGAGCTGCGGAGACAGCCACAGGGTATCGCGGCGGGTGTAATTCAATCGGCTGCTGTCCTCGTGTTCGAGCCGAATGAAGCGCTCCACGCGTGCCGTGTCGTGCCATTGCCCTGCAGCCTCAATGCGCTCCAGGCCGGTCACCCTTGCATGCACCTCGATCCAAAGGCTGTAGCTTGCACCCAAAGGGCGGTAGCGGGTGCTGGCCTGCACACGCTTGCCGGGCTGCAACGGGTCGGGCCACAGGGGTAAGGGGTGCAGGTAGACCACCGTCCTGTCCCATGCGGGGTCTTGCAGGATCTGTCCCCATTGGTTCTGCAGTTCCTCGGGTAACTCACCATGCCTTGAGGAACGTCGGCGGACTAAGATGCCGGGCGAAATGGATGCCACAGTCTCTTGCACGGTGTCGACCAGCTCGCCGTTGTACATGTTCAAGACCCGGTAAGTCCACGACTGACCCACGCCCGGATCACGCCAGGCAGGCAGCTGCGCCTGAGGATCCATCGCTTGCCGCGGCAGTGGCTGCAGGGGGTGGATACTGCAAGCAGCCAGCGGCAAGGCCGCCAACCCGAGTGCGGTTCGTCTTTTCATGCCATTTTCCTGTTTCAGTTCGAATTGTGAGACCCCACGGTCCCGGCGGTTTGAATGGGCGTGATAGTCTCAGGTGAATTGATTTATTCATGCGCTCTTTTACATTCGTTCTGATGTCTTTGCTGGTGGCGGGCTTACCCGCTTGCTCCATCTTGACTCCTGTACAACAGCCAGCTGTCCCCGAACAGCTGCCCTTGAGCTACAGCGCCAAAGACATCCTGCGCTGGCAGACCATGCAGCTGCCGGGCAAGTTGCGCACGGCCTTCCGCCTGGCCCAGAGCGAGCAGCGCCCGGCGGTCATGACCGAATCGGCAGGTTCCATCAGCATGCTGCGCCAGAAGTTGCGTATCGACCCCGCGCAACTGGGTGCGCTGCATTTCGAATGGCGGGTGGACAACCTGATCGAAGGCGCCGACATGACCCAGCGCGAGAGCGAAGATTCTCCCGTGCGGGTGGTGCTGGCCTTTGACGGTGACCGCAGCCTTTTTTCGCCCCGCAACGCCATGCTCAGCGAACTCAGCAGCACCATGACGGGCGAGCCCATGCCTTATGCGGTGCTGATGTATGTCTGGAGCAATGAGCTGCCGGTGGGCACGGTGATCACCAACCCCCGCACCGACCGCATCCGAAAAATCGTGGTCGAGTCGGGGCCGCAACACCTGCGGCAGTGGCTGCAGTACCAGCGCGATGTCCAGGCCGATTTCAAGCAGGCTTTTGGCGAGGCGCCAGGCGCCTTGCAGTCTATTGGCATCATGACCGACACCGACAACACCCGCGGCCGCACCCAAGCGGCCTACGGCCCCATCCGGCTGGAGCGTGGCGCCGACCGCCGCTGAAGGTGCAGGTTTCAGATTCGTTTTTTCATCCAGGAGATCCTCCATGTTCCAACGTCGTCAGATCCTTCAAGTGCTGGGCGCTACTGCCCTGGCCGCCCATGCGCCGCAGCTGCTGGCCCAGAACTTTCCCAGCAAGCCCATCCGCATCGTTGTGCCTTTTGGTGCGGGTGGTGTGGCCGATCTGA
>JACCDS011470203.1_pt1 | contig 17919 bp, 18 predicted proteins | sample 7446441 | NCBI WGS metagenome assembly JACCDS01 (sample SAMN15323445, study PRJNA562643) | freshwater metagenome | isolation source: river surface water | place: USA:Blue River Watershed | collected 2017-08-17
CTAGAGAGCAAGAGCGATGCCCAGAAGGACAACGGGTCGCCGAAGCGACCCGTCCAGGCGGCGCAGGCGGGCTGGATGCCCGCCGCCACATTCAGAACCGGTGGCGAACACCCAGCATGGCACCCGCTCGCTTGGTCGCGCCGTTCAGGAAGGCAACGGAGCCGCTGGTCTTGGTGTAGTCGACCTCCAGGTAGACATCGGTCCGCTTGGAGAACGCGTAGTCGGCCACGGCCGCATGGAAGTCGGCCTTGGAACTGCCACCCGCCGTCGTCGACAGCCCGAGCGGCGCCAGCGCGAAGCCGTAATGCGTCTGCTTGGTCAGCCAAACATTCGCGCCGACATTGAACTGTGGCGTCAGCTGGTAGGTCGCACCAAGCATATACATGGTGCGCTTGTTGACGTCGGCCGAATTGTTGTTGAAGACGCTCGCACCCAGCAGCCCGCTGGTGTAGGCCCCCCGCGTGCTCAAGCCCACACGGAAGGCGCTGGTCGCGTCGGACACCGACGCCGCCGAAGTGATCAAGCCGTTGATCGAATCGAACTTGTTCTGGCCCCACGACGCATGCACGTACAGCGGGCCGCTGGTGTAGGACGCGCCGAAGACGGTCGCCTTGATCTTGCGGCCGGTCTGCTCCGTGGCCTGCAAATAAGCGCCGCCCACGCCGTACACGCCATCGTTGTAGCGCAGCATGCCGCCGATGGTCTTGTTGGGCAGGGCCGCCGCTGCACCAGATTGGCCCTCGCCGGCGCTGACCTGCACTTCGGCATAGACGTCGCCGAACTGGGCCAGGTACTTGACCATGTTGTCCTGGCGCGCCGTCATCGCAAGGCCGATTTCCGGCTTATAGGCTTCGATATAGGGCGAATATCGAAACGATGCAAATGTCGAGGTATAGATGTCGAACAGAATGTTGTATTGGCGGCCAAGGCGAATCTGGCCAAAATCATTGGACTGCAGACCCACCCAGGCCTGACGCCAGAAATCCGTGGTTGAGCCCGCGGTGCCGGTATCCGAGTTGAAACGGTGCTCCAGGTTGGCCAGCGCCTTCACGCCCCCGCCCATGTCCTCCGTGATATTGACGCCCAGCCGGCTTTGCGACATGCCGCCTGGCACCATCGTCTTGTCCGACGTGCCGGGGTTGGCATTCGAGGTGTAACGCACGGCGGCATCGACGATGCCGTAAAGGGTGACGCTGGACTGCGCCCACGCGGCGGAGGTGCTGGCGGCCAGAACGGCCACAGCCAATGCGGCTTTATTCATCAAGGTTGTCTCCTGTAATTGGTATGAAGCCGGCTGATTCTCAACCAAGCCTCACCCCAGCAGGGCAGCCCTGTTGCTCGTCGTACACAGCGATTCCCCTGACCTCCCGATCCGCGCGCAGAACGAAAAAAGCCGCCCGAAGGCGGCTTTGTCTGACAGGCTCGCAACCCGAAGGTCGCGATGACGATCAGAAGCTGTGGCGAACGCCGACGTCGAAGCCGCTGGACTTCTGGCCGTTGGCAGCAGCAGGTGCGCCAGCAACGATGAAGCGGCCGCGGCCGTTGTTGTCGATCTGAGCGAACGTCGTGTACAGAGCCGTGCGCTTGGACAGGTTGTACTGGTAGCCGATCGCGAACAGCGTGGCATCGCCCACGCCATTGATGGCTTCGGCTGCAACGTTGGCCTTGGCATCGGTGTACGAAGCCATGACTTGGCCTTGACCCAGCGGCACCACGACGGCCAGCGTCCAGATGCTTTGCTTGGCGGCGTTGTACTTGCCTTCCGTGTACGAGAACGACGGCTTGGCGACGCCGAAGTCATACGAAGCGCCGACCGAAGCCAGCTTGTACTTGCTGGTGGCCGAGTTGGCGTTGGCGTAAGCGCCCGACACGTGCAGCGCGCCGGCCTTGTAGCCCAGGCGGACGGACTGATGCTTGTTGGCGACCGTGCCTTCCGGCGCGGCGACGTCAACACCACCGTAGAAACCGTTCAGGCCTTGCGTCGGCAGCGAGTACGACGCCAGGTTGTCGGCGCGGCCGTAAGCCGTGCTGTTGCCGCTGCCCAGGTTGCTGTACACAGCCAGGACATTGCCCAGGCCGGTCGCGGCGTACGGATCGAAGTCTTCGATGTGCAGGCGCGAAGCGGTCTTGTTGCGGCCCAGGCGCACTTCACCGAAGTCGCCAGACAGGCTCACCGTGGCGCGACGGCCCCAGAAAGCACTGCCGCCACCGGCAACACCGGTATCAGCAGCGACTTCAGATTCCAGCCAGAAACCAGCCTTCAGGCCGCCACCCAGGTCTTCCGTACCACGCACGCCGAAACGGCTGGTGTTCAGACCGCTGGAGTCCAGCTTCTTCATCTTGGTGTCGCCGGTCTTGACGTACTTCATGTCCGCGTCGATGACGCCGAACAGCGTGACGGACGAGGATTGCGCAACAGCAGCGCCGCCGGTCAGACCGAGGACGGCCAGGGCAATCAGAGCTTTCTTCATTCGATACTCCTAGGTATTCATCGAAGCTGCCCGCCGAGACGGCAGGGCAGCTCACCTCCTGAGAGGAAGTGCACGTATTCCACTACAGGTTTGGCTGGCGAGGGAATTCACGGATATGAAAATCTGCCGCCACGTTGCCGATCCACAACGCCTTGGCCGTGTCACCATTTCCTCACATATCAGAGCGTGTTAATGCAATGCACCACCATAAAGCCATCACCCCGCTTGCGCTGAGTGCGCATGACCGCCTGCTCGCCGCGCTCGATTCCGGCCTGAGAACAGTTTTCGCGCCCACCCGCGCGACACGCACTTCGCCCGCAAGGGGCAGCGAATCCACCGAACTGAACCCGACGGAGGTCCGCCAGGCCGGCGCCCTCATGCGCGTCAATCACGTCGGTGAAATCTGCGCTCAGGCGCTATATCAATCGCAATCGCTGTTCAGTCGCAGCGAAGAATTGCGCGAGCATTTCCACCAAGCCGCGCAGGAAGAACTCGACCACCTGGCGTGGACGGCAGAACGGGTGGCCGAACTCGACACGCACACCAGCCGGCTCGCACCGTTGTGGTGGATCGGCGCCTTCGCTTGGGGCAGTGCTGCCGGCCTCGCCGGCGATCGCTGGAGCCTGGGCTTTGTCGTTGAAACGGAGCGTCAGGTCGAGGCCCATCTGGCTTCACATCTGGATCTGCTGCCGCCCGGCGATGCCGCATCGCGAGCCATCGTCGAACAGATGAAGCAGGAGGAGGCGGAACACGCCGCAGCCGCCCTCGACGCCGGCGCCGCACCGCTGCCCGCGCCGGTCCGCGGCCTGATGCGCCTGGCGGCCAAGGTCATGACGACCGTGGCCCACCGCGTCTGATCAGGCCTCGACAACCTCGAACGAGGTGCTGATCGCGGAGGTCTTGGCCAGCATGGCCGTGGCCGAGCAGTACTTCTCGTGCGACAGCGCGATGGCGCGCTCGACGATCTCAGGCTTGAGAGCGCGCCCGCTGACGACGAAGTGGAAGTGGATGGACGTGAAGACCTTGGGGTCGCTGCTGGCACGCTCTGCCTTCAGCGCCACCTTGCAGCCGCGCACGTCGTGGCGCCCACGCTTGAGGATGAGCACGACGTCGTAGGCCGTGCAGCCGCCGGTGCCCGCAAGCACGGTTTCCATCGGGCGCTGCGCGAGGTTGCGCCCGCCGCCGTCCGGCGCGCCATCCATGCTGATCACGTGCCCGCTGCCGGTCTCGGCGACGAAGCTCATGCCGCTCGGGCCTTCGGGGCCCAGCCAACTGACAGTGCATTCCATGCTCATGTAGAGGAAGTACTCAATTTGTCACAGATAAATATTGCAGCGCAGCATAACTCGACGCTACACTGCGGACACGCGAAAAGAGCTTTCGCACCGATTGTCTCCTCCACCGCCTCCATGGTGGATTCAACCCGAGCTTGCAAGAGCTCGGGTTTTTTTTCGTCCGCTCCGCACAAGCCCAGATCCGAAGGGTGCGCCGAGGGCCTCCCCTATCATGCGTCGCCGCAACACGATCCCCGGAGACCCGATGAGCGCCCCCTCGCGCCGCCGCCAGCCCGCCGCCTCCAAGGCCAGCGCTTCCTCGTCCAGCCGGGCGCCGGCCATGTTGCCTCCGGGCAGCAGCTATCTCCAGCGCATCTTGAATGCCCGGGTCTATGAGGTCGCGCGAGAGACCGACCTGACCGCCGCAGCCAAGCTGTCCAAGCGCCTGGCCAACAAGGTCTGGCTCAAGCGCGAGGACGAACAGGACGTCTTCAGCTTCAAGCTGCGCGGCGCCTATAACAAGATGGCTCACCTGACACCCGCGCAGCGCGCCGCAGGCGTCATCTGCGCATCGGCAGGTAACCATGCACAGGGCGTCGCGCTGTCCGCCAGGAAACTGGGGTGCCGGGCCGTCATCGTGATGCCGCTGACCACGCCGCAGGTGAAGGTGGAGGCCGTCAAGGCGCTGGGCGGTGAGGTGGTGCTGGCCGGAGAGAGCTTCACGGACGCCTACGGCCACGCGCTGACGCTGCAAAAAGCCCAGGGCCTGTCCTTCGTCCACCCGTTCGACGATCCCGACGTCATCGCCGGCCAGGGCACCATCGCCATGGAGTTGCTGCGTCAGCACCCGGGGCCTATCGACGCGATCTTCGTCGCCATCGGCGGCGGCGGCCTGATCTCGGGCATCGCAGCCTACGTCAAGGCCTTGCGGCCCGAGATCAAGATCATCGGCGTGCAGACGACCGACTCCGACGCCATGCTGCGCTCCGTGCGGGCGGGCAAGCGCGTGACGCTGACGGATGTCGGCCTGTTCGCCGACGGCACGGCCGTCAAACTGGTCGGCGAGGAGACCTTTCGCATCGCGCGCGAACTGGTGGACGACTACATCGTCGTCGACACCGATGCCGTTTGCGCGGCGATCAAGGATGTCTTCGAAGACACACGCTCCATCCTCGAACCCTCCGGCGCCATGAGCGTGGCGGCACTCAAGCAGTACGTCGCCAAGACCGGCGCCAAGGGCCAGTCACTGATCGCCATCACCTGCGGCGCCAACATGAACTTCGACCGGCTGCGCTTTGTCGCCGAGCGGGCCGAGGTCGGCGAGCATCGCGAGGCGCTGTTCGCCGTCACCATCCCCGAAGCCCGCGGCAGCTTCAAGCGCTTCTGCGAACTGCTGGGGCCGCGCAGCGTCACCGAGTTCAACTACCGCATCGCCGACGCCGACGTCGCCCAGGTGTTCGTCGGTGTCGGCATCTCCAAGCCCGACGAGGCCACCAAGCTGGCGCGTGCGTTCACGAAAGCGGGCTTCCAGACGCTGGACCTGACCCACGACGAACTCGCCAAGCAGCACGTGCGCCACATGGTGGGCGGGCACAGCGAGCTGGCGCGCAACGAGCGCGTGTATCGCTTCGTGTTCCCCGAGCGCCCCGGCGCGCTGATGAAGTTCCTGTCCAGCATGCACCCGGACTGGAACATCAGCCTCTTCCACTACCGCAACCAGGGCGCCGACCACGGCCGCATCCTCGTCGGCATCCAGGTACCCAAGGGCGCCGTCGGGGCGCTGCGCGAGTTCCTGCTGGGACTCAACTATCCGTTCGAGGACGAAACCACCAACCCCGCCTATCGCCTGTTCCTCGGCTGATCTGCGTTCCAGGCCTGACGCCTCCGCGCCCATGAACATCGCCCCACCCTCGCTGATCACCCCCACCGCCAACGCCGAGCTGGAGAAGGCGCTGCGTGACCGCGTCGACCGGCGCTCGGCCGTTGCCGGCCGTCTCGGCGAACTGGAGCCGTTGGCGGTGCGGCTGGGCCTCGTGCAGAACAGCCTCACACCGCGCTTTCGCGACCCGGTGCTGGCGCTGTTCGCGGCAGACCACGGCCTCGTCGTCGAGGCGGCAGGCGCCCATTGGGGACGCCCCACGCGCGAACTGGTGCAGATGGCGCTGCACGCGCAGTTGCCGGTGTCGGTGTTCGCCAGGGTGCAAGGCATGCATCTGACCGTTGTCGACTGCGGCGTGGCCGACAACCTCCCGCCCCACGCCCGCCTGCTCGCACGCAAGGTCGCGCACGGCACACGCAACGCGCGCTCGTCGCCAGCCATGAGCGCGGAGCAGGCGCATGCCGGCGTACGCGTGGGCATGGAGATCGCCGACAACCTGCCGGGCAATGTGCTGGCCTGCGCCGCCATGGGCCAGGGCTCGGCCGAGTGTGCCGCGCTGATCCTGTCGCGGCTTTCCGACAAGTCCGTGCGGGACTTCATCGCACCCAGCCCATCGCTGGGACAGGAAGACCTGACTCAGCTGCTCAAAGTCCTGCAAGGCGCGCGGGCCCGGCACCGCAACGCCCGCGAGCCGATGGAAGTGCTGGCCGCCTTCGGTGGCCATGAACTCGCCGTCATGGTCGGCGCGATGCTCGTCGCGGCCAGCAAGCGCAGCCTCATCATCGTCGACGGCATCGCCGCCTGCGCCGCACTCAAGCTCGCGTCGCTCATCTGCCCTCCGGTGACCGACTATGCGGTGTTCACCCGCAGCCATGTGCACCAAAGCCTGGACGAAGCGCTGGCACTGCTCCATGCCTCCGCCCTGCTCGAGTTGGGCATGGACAGCGCCGACGGCACGGGCGCCACGCTGGCCTGGCCCATGATCCGCTCAGCGGCGGCGCTGCTGACCGATCTGCATGAAGTGGCCGAAGCGCGGCTGGGCAGCGGCAGCGCATCCGCCGCCACATCCCTGCCGACGCCAGCCGCCTGAAACCTCAGCGCGGCCGCATTTCGACCGCGGTCCCAGGGGGGTTGCCCCCCAGCACCACGGGCGACGGCGACGCCACCGGCAGCGAACCCGTCGCCGGCTCCGACGGCATGCTGATTTGCAGCGTCTGCGTCACAGCCTGACCGGCGCGGCCGAGCCCGGCACTGCGGGCATCCACGCGCAGCAGGCGCAGTTCGCCGTCGACGACAGCGCCAACACGCACCGTGCGGGCGACACCGTCCACGTCGATCAGTGCCACGCCCTCCCCGGCCTCCGCCGCCGCAGCGTTCTTCGGGGCCACCACGCCCAGCAGGCGCAGCCGGGTCGACGGCGCCTCGGCCTCGGGGGCGACCTGAGGCGCGTCGTTACCGAGCAAACGAGCCAGGTCGACCGCACCCGCAGGTGCGCCGCCAGCAGGCCGCACCATCGGCGGCATGCCCAGCGGACGGGTTAGCAATTGCAGGCCCCAATAGGCCACCGAGCCGCCAAGTAGCAGCCAAATACCAAAGGTCGTCAATCGTGCACGCATGGCCCATTATGATCGCCCGCTCACCGCTGTCTCAGCGCTCTTTTACGTTTGCCATGCGTCGCTCCCCTAATTCCCGCGGTTTCACGCTAATTGAACTGCTGGTGGTGCTCGTCATCATCGGCGTGCTGGCGGCACTCGTCGTGCCCAACGTGCTGGATCGAGCCGAGGATGCCCGCGTCACGGCAGCTCGCACCGACGTCAACAACCTGATGCAGGCGCTCAAGCTCTACAAGCTCGACAACCAGCGCTACCCGAGCTCCGAACAAGGCCTTGATGCGCTCGTGAAGAAGCCCACCGCCGGAACACCTCCCACGAACTGGAAGCAGTACCTGGAAAAGCTGCCCAACGACCCCTGGGGCCACCCCTACCAGTACGCCAACCCTGGCGTGAAGGGTGACATCGATGTCTACAGCTTTGGTGCCGATGGCCGTGCGGGCGGCGATGGTCGTGACGCTGACATCGGCTCCTGGCAGTAAAGCCAGGCGGGCGGGCGGCTTCACGCTCGTCGAGCTGCTCGTCGTCGTGGCGCTGCTGGCCATCACCAGCGCCACGGTGTCGCTCGCGCTGCGCGACCCGGCTGAAATGCAGCTGGAGCGCGAGGCGCAGCGGCTTGCCGCGCTGCTGGAAAGCGCACGCGCCGAGAGCCGTGCCTCCGGGCTGGCGGTGCGCTGGGTGCCCAAGGCCGTCAAGTCCGGCGACGACTTCCGTTTCGACGGCTTGCCGAGCGCCATCCGCCTGCCCTCACGCTGGCTGGGCGACCCGGTGGCCGTGTCCATCCAGAACACCAACATCGCCAATCCGGTGGTCGTGCTCGGGCCCGAACCCGTCATCCCGGCGCAGCGCGTCGTGCTTCAACTCGGCAACCAGCGGATGGTGCTGGGCACGGACGGCCTGTCGGCGTTCGACATCGTCCAATGACCATGGCACACCGGCCCAGCCCGCTGCATTGCCCCGCCGACATCATCAGCGGGACTGGCAGCGCACGACAACAAGGCTTCACGCTGATCGAGGTGCTCGTGGCCCTCGTCATCGTGGCCATCGCGCTGAGCGCCGGCATCAAGGCGGCTGGCGCGCTGTCCAGCAACGCCGACCGGCTGGCGCAGGTCACGGCGGCGCAGTGGTGCGCCGAGAACGTGCTGACGGAAATTCGCCTAACGCAGCAACAGCCGAGCATCGGCGAATCCAGTTTCAGCTGCGAACAACTGGCACGCACTTACTCCGGCACACTCAAGGTTACTCAAACCCCCAACCAGAATTTCAAGCGTGTCGATGCATCCGTCGCGAACGACGAAGGCCTGCCCATGCTGACGCTGACCACCATCGTGGGCCGTTGAGCATGCCAACGACACAGTTCGCCCCACACCTGCAGCCCAGCATCGAACACCAACGCGGCTTCACGCTTGTCGAAGTGCTCGTGGCGCTGGTCGTCATGGCCGTCATGGCCGCCATGGCCTGGCGCGGCATCGACGCACTCGTGCGCACGCGCGAGATTGCCCAGGGTCATCTCACGCAGGCGGCCCGCCTGCAAACCGTCATGGCCCAGTGGGAAGCCGACCTGCGCGCCGTTCAAGACAGCCACAGCGCGGTGCAACCCCTGGTGTTCGACGGCGCCAACCTCGTGCTGACACGCCAGGCTCCCGCCGGCCTGCAGGTCGTCGTCTGGAGCCTGCGCGACGGCAGCCTGTGGCGCTGGGAGAGCGCGACCGTCAAAACACTGCAAGACCTTGCAACAGAACGTGAGCAAGGGTTGCAACAGTTGTCTCAGCGCAACCCGCCATTGCGGGCGATCGTCGGCGTGTCCGGCTGGCAGCTGCACTGCTTCTGGGGCAATGCCTGGAGCAACTGCCAGTCCACCGGCAATTCGGCCAACGGGCCGGTCAACCCCAACACGACGTTGCCGCCGTCTGGCCTGCGCGTGGCCCTGCAGTTTGGAGAAGGCAGCGGATTGTCGGGCACGATGACGCGCGAACTCGAGGTCACTGTCCGATGACGCAGTACCGCCAGGGGCAGCGTGGCGCTGCCCTGCTCACCGCCATGATCATCGTGACGCTGATCGCCAGCCTGGCCGGCGGCATGGTCTGGCAGCAGTACCGCGCCGTGCAGATCGAAGCCGCCGACCGCGCCCGCGCGCAAAGCACCTGGGTGCTGCAAGGCGCACTGGACTGGGCGCGCCTGATTCTCAGAACAGACAAGGCCGACGTCGACGATCTCAACGACTTCTGGGCCACGCCGCTGGCCGAGTCGCGGCTGTCCACCTTCCTGGCCGGCGAAAGCGGCTCCGCCAACGCCGACGACGGGCCGGAGGCCTTCCTGTCCGGCTACATCGAAGACGCACAAAGCCGCTACAACCTGCGGGCGTTGGTGGGCGGCGCGCAGGTGCCGGAAGAAGAGAAGATCACCCTGCAGCGGCTGTGCAGCCAGGTCAACGTACCGCCCGAGACGGCCACGCTGATCATCGACGGGCTGCGTGCCGCGTTCCCCAACCCTGCCAGTGCGCCGGCCAACAACACGACCAGCGCCAACACCGAAGGCCCGATCCAGCCCGCCGGGCTGGAACAGCTGACCTGGCTGGCCCTGACCGCCGACACCATCAAGCGGCTGCAGCCCTATGTGGTGCTGCTGCCCAAGGCCACACCGGTCAACCTCAACACGGCGTCCCGCGAGGTCATCGGCGCGCTGCTCAACGTGGACCTCGCCTCCGCGGAGCGCGTCGTGCAGGGGCGCAAGGGCAAGGCGTTCAAGGCCCCGACCGACGCAGCCCAGTTCCTCCCCGCAGACACCCCGATCGCGCCCGACCGAGCCTCGGTCAACTCGTCCTACTTCCTGGTCACGGGCCGGCTACGGCTGGACGAGCGGCAGTTGGAACAGCGCTCCCTCGTCGAACGACAGGGGCGAACCACCACTGTGCTCGCCCGTGAACGCATCAGCCAGTTAGTCGATCGCTGAAAACAGATTCGACAACCACCCCAGATCCGCCCGCCATCGCCCCAGCCCCCTCCTAGAATGCGCCGCGCCCGCCTGCCCCTATGAGCACCCTGCTGCTGTTCCTCCCCCCCGAACGCGTCTGCGCGCGTTGGGAAAACCCGCGCCTATCGCGTCCGATTCGACCCGCGCCGGCATGCCACGCGAGTACGAGTGGGCGTTGACCGACGACGGCAGTCACATCGAACGTGAAGGCCGCTCGCCCGTCACGCGGCTGCCTGCGGCCGAAACGGTCGTGGCGGTGGTCTCCGAGTCGGATATCAGCTGGCGTCGCGTCGACCTGCCACGCGCTGGCCGGCAGATGCGGGCTGCGCTGGCCGGCAAGCTCGAGGAGGCGCTGCTCGAAGAGCCGGAGACGCTGCACTTCGCGGTGGAGCCCGACGCCGCAGGCGGCGACTCCGCCTGGGTGGCCATCACCTCCAAGCCCTGGCTGGCGGAGCATCTGGCTCATCTGGACGCGGCCAATATCTTTGTCGACCGGGTCGCCCCGCTGGCCTGGCCCGAAGAGCTGGCGCGCGGCCACTTCTTCGAGACCCAGAACGGCGTGTCCGAAGACGGCATTTCGCTGCGCTGGAGCCATGTGGACGGCGTCTCGACACTGCCGCTACAAGGCGGCATGCCGCGCCAGTTCTTCCAGCCCGGCCTCGTGAACGCGGCCCAATGGACGGCCACGCCCAGCATCGCCACCAGCGCCGAACGCTGGCTCGGCACTGCCGTCGCCGTGCTGACGCCCGCGCAACGCGCACTGGGCGCCATCGACAGCCCCTGGGACCTGCGCCAGTTCGACCTCGCACCGCGGACGCGCGGCATCCGCGCGCTGCGGCTGGCGGGCCGCAACCTGATGCGCAAGCCCTGGCAGCCCGCGCGCCGAGGCCTGGCGGCCCTGCTGGTGGTGCAGGTGCTGGGCCTGAACCTCTGGGCCTGGCACCAGCACCGCGAGGTGAATGCGCGCCGCGAGGCTGTCAATGCGACCTTGACCAGCGCCTTCCCCGAAGTGCGCGCCATCCTCGACGCACCGGCACAGATGCAAAAGCAGGTGGACATGCTGCGCATCGCCGGCGGCGGTATCGGGCAGCAGGACCTTGAATCGCAGCTGGCCGCCGCCGCGTCGGCCTGGCCCCAGAGTCGCTCGCCGGCGGACACGATCAATTTCGAGAGCGGACGCCTGGCCTTGTCGGCCCAGGGCTGGAGCCCGCCCGAGATCGACTATTTCCGCAGCCAGTTGCAGAGCGACGGCTGGCAACTTGACGTCACCAACGGCCAGCTGACCCTCAGCCGCGCCAGCGCCCAAGGACGACGCTGATGGCACGCTTCTCTCCCACTCCCACGTCCCCGCTCAACGAGTTGAAAGTCCGGCTGCGCCAGTGGCAGGAACAGGCCCAAACCCACTGGCAGGGCCTTGGCGAGCGCGAACGCTTCGGGCTGACGGCGGCTGGGGCCGTCGTGGCCGTGCTGATCGCCTGGAGCGTTCTGCTCGCGCCGGCACTGCGCACGCTCAAGACGGCGCCGGTCGAACTCGAGGACCTGGAAGCCCAGTTGCAGCAAATGCAGGCGCAGGCCGCAGAGGTCTCGACGCTGCGCCAGATCGCACCCGTTCCACCCGCACAGGCCCTGGAGGCCTTGAAAGCATCCGTCGATCACCTGGGCGCCGTCGCGCGTCTGGAGGTGATGGGCGACCGCGCCACCGTCCGGTTCACCGGCATCGGACCGGGCGCGCTGCAGGGGTGGCTCGTCGAGGTGCGCTCCGCCGCGCGTGCGCGGCCTGTCGAGGCGCAACTGCGACGCGAGGGCAATGGCTTCACCGGCACCCTGATCCTGACCCTGGGAGGGGGTAACTGATGCGCTGGTTCACAAAGAAATCCTCGGCCGCACCGATGACGTCCATCCAGGACTCGGTGTTTGGCGTCAGCACGCTGGGCAACGCCCGTTCCGCGCGTCGCGACGCAGCGCAACGCTGGGGTATCGCGGGCGGCGTCATCGGCCTCGTGGGCGCGCTGATCATCTTTGCGCCGGCGAGCTGGCTCGCCCGCGGGCTTGCTGCCGCCACCGGCGAGCACCTGCTGCTCGTCAACACGAATGGCAGCCTCTGGAGCGGCTCCGGCGTGCTCGTGTTGACCGGCGGCATGGGCAGTCGTGACGCGGCGTCTCTGCCCGGTCGGCTGCACTGGAAGCTGTCCTTCAAGGGCACGGGTCTGCAGCTGGCCGCGCGCCAGGAGTGCTGCACCAACGGCGACCTGCTGATCGGCATCAAGCCGGGCCTCGGGCGCATGGAAGTCAGCATCGACAGCCGCGCCGACTGGCTCGCCCGCATGCCGGCGAGCGTGCTGTCCGGTCTCGGCACGCCCTGGAACACGCTGCAGCTCAATGGTTCGCTGCGCCTCGCGGCGCGTGACTTCAAGCTGGAGAACGTGCAGGGCCGCTGGCGCCAATTCGGCGAACTGAATTTCGACCTGGTGAACCTCTCTTCGCGCGTGTCCACCGTGGCACCCCTGGGCAGCTACCGCTTCACGCTCAGGGCCGATCCGGGCAACCCTGTTGTCAGCACCTTGCTGCTGTCCACACTAGACGGTGCGCTGCAGCTCAATGGCGTGGGCACCATCATCCCCGGCGGCAAGAGCCGCTTCAACGGTGAAGCCGGCGCAGCGCCGGGTCGCGAGGAAGCGCTCAACAACCTGCTGAACATCATCGGACGCCGTCAGGGCGCCCGCTCCGTCATCACGATCGGATGATCATGAATTTCCAACGCACCGTCATCGCCGCCGCAATCACGGCCCAGTTGCTGACCGCAGGCAGCAGCTTCGCACAGCCCGACAACGCCACCGTGCAGCGCGCTCGCCCCGGCGCCACCAAGGCCACCGCGTCCGGCAAGGGCCCCGCCGTCAAGGCCAGTTCCCCGGTCACGCTGAACTTCGTCAACGCCGACATCGAGGCCGTGACCCGGGCGATCGGCGTCATGCTGGACCGCCAGATCATCATCGACCCGCGCGTCAAGGGCACGGTCACCGTCTACAGCGAACAGCCCGTGTCCGTGGGCGAGGCCTACCGCAACTATCTGGCGGCACTGCGTGGGCTGGGCTTCACGGTGGTGGAGACGGCCGGCCTGCTGAAGGTGCTGCCCGAGGCCGATGCCAAGCTGCAGGCTGGCTCCGTCGCCGTCGAAAGCACGGGCGCTCGCGGTGACCAGATCCTCACGCAGATCTTCCGCATCCAGCACGAAAACGCGAACAACCTCGTTGCCGTGCTGCGCCCGCTGATCAGCCCGAACAACACCATCAACGCCAACCCGGGCAACAACAGCCTGGTCATCACCGACTACGCGGACAACCTGCAGCGCATCGCCAAGATCATCGCGGCGATGGACACGCCCGGCACCAGCGACATCGAGATCGTGCCGCTCAAGCACGCCGTCGCGGCCGACCTGGCACCGCTGCTGCAGCGCCTGGCCGACGGTGGCGCCACCGCTGGCGGCGGGGCCCCCGGCCAAGGCAACACGGCCGTCAGCGTGCTGGTGGACCCGCGCTCCAACGGCCTGATCCTGCGCGCCAGCAACCCGACGCGCCTGGCCGCCGTGCGCTCCATGGTGGAGAAGCTCGATCAGCCCAGCGTGGACGGCGGCAACGCCATCCGCGTGGTTTACCTGAAGAATGCCGATGCCGTGAAGCTGGCGGCCGTGCTGCGCGCGGCCTTCGGCGCCGCAGCCTCGGGCGGCGGCAGTGGCGGCTCGTCCGGCGCCAGCAGCGGCGGGCTCAGCGGTTCGGGCAACAGCTTCAGTGGCACCCCCAACAACACCGCCAACGCCAACAACAGCACCGGCAACACCAGCGGTGGCGCTTCGGCCGCCAGCACGTCGCCGCTGTCGGCCTCGTCCGGCCCATCGACCGGCGGCTTCGTGCAGGCTGACCCGTCGACCAACTCGCTGGTCATCACGGCCCCCGAGCCGCTGTATCGCCAGGTGCGCGCCGTCATCGATCAACTCGATTCGCGCCGGGCGCAGGTCTATGTCGAGTCGCTGATCGTCAAGGTCGACGTCAGCAAGCTCGGCCAGTTCGGCGTGCAGTGGCAGAACCTGATCGGCACCAAGGGTGACAACGTCGTCGGCGTGAGCGGAACCAACTTCGGCTCCGGCGGCAGCAACATCTTCAACGTCATCGCTGCCGCCTCTGGCAACAGCACCTCGATCGGGACGGCACTGGCCAGCGGCGCCATCTCCAACGGTTTCAATCTCGGTCTGGTGGGCAAGGTCAGCGGCACCTACTCCATCGGCATGTTGGCCAACTTCCTGGAGTCGCAGACCGGTGCGAACGTGCTGTCCACGCCCAACCTGCTCTCGCTGGACAACGAGGAAGCCCGCATCGTCATCGGCCAGAACGTGCCGTTCGTGACCGGCTCCTACGCCAACACGGGCAGCAGCTCCAGCACCGTCAGCCCGTTCACGACCGTGGACCGCAAGGACGTGGGCCTGACGCTGAAGATCAAGAGCCAGATCGGTGAGGGCGGCACGATCCGCATGCAGGTCTACCAGGAGAACTCCAACGTCGTCAACGGTACCGGCAGCAGCAGCAACGGCCCGACACTGGACAAGAGCGCCATCGAGACCTCGGTCGTCGTGGACGACGGCGACATCATCGTGCTGGGCGGCCTGCTGAAGGACGACTATCAGGACAGCCAGGACGGCATTCCCGGCCTGCAGAACATCCCGGTCATCGGCAACCTGTTCAGCAGCAAGACCCGAAAGCGTACGAAGAGCAACCTGATGGTCTTCCTGCGCCCGGTCGTGCTGCGCAGCGCCGAGGGCGCGAACCAGCTGTCGCTGGACCGCTACGAAAGCATCCGCGCCGTCCAGCAGGGCGTGCAGCCGAGCAAGAGCCTGGTGCTGCCCAGCACCGGCGCGCCGATGCTGCCCGAAGCGAAGACGCCAGTCGTCAAGCCCGCTCCGCAGCAACCGGAAGCGCAGCCGCAACAGCAGCCACAGCAGCAGTAAATCCGATGGCCGCCACCCGCCACCCCCTGCCCTACGCCTTCGCGAAGGCCAACTGCGTGCTGCTGGAAGACGACGGCAGCTCCCTGACACTGTGGATGCCGCCGGACGCCGGCTGGGCCACCCTGTCCGAGGTGCAACGCCAGTACGTCGTGGACCGCCTCGAGGCCGAACCCGCCAACGCCTTGATGGACCGCATCAACGCGGCCTATGCCGGCAGCGAAAGCAGCGCCGCGACGGTCGTCGGCGAGGTCGAGAGCGCGGTGGACCTGTCGCGCATGATGCAGGACCTGCCCGCCGTGGAAGACCTGCTGGAGGCGGCCAACGACGCCCCCATCATCCGCATGCTCAACGCGCTGCTGACGCAGGCCGCGAAGGACGGGGCGAGCGACATCCACATCGAGCCCTACGAGCGGTCCAGCTCCGTGCGCTTCCGTGTCGACGGCACGCTGCGCGAGGTGGTGCAGCCCAACCGGGCACTGCACGCGGCGCTGATCTCCCGCCTGAAGATCATGGCCGAGCTGGACATCGCGGAGAAGCGCCTGCCGCAGGACGGTCGCATCTCGCTGCGCATCGGCGGGCGCGCCATCGACGTTCGCGTTTCCACGCTGCCATCCGCCCATGGCGAGCGCGCCGTGCTGCGTCTGCTCGACAAGAGCGAATCCAAGTTCACGCTCGAAGGTCTGGGCATGGACGGCCGCGTGCTGACCTCGTTCAAGAACCTGGTGCAGCAACCGCACGGCATCGTGCTGGTCACGGGCCCGACCGGCTCCGGCAAGACGACGTCGCTGTACGCCTCGCTGCAAACCGTCGACACCAGCACGACCAACGTGCTGACCGTCGAGGACCCGATCGAATATGAACTGCCCGGCATCGGCCAGACGCAGGTCAACGCCAAGATCGACCTGACCTTCGCGAAGGCGCTGCGCGCCATCCTGCGCCAGGACCCGGACGTCATCATGATCGGTGAAATCCGCGACTATGAAACCGCGCAGATCGCCATCCAGGCCTCGCTGACCGGCCACTTGGTGCTGGCCACGCTGCACACCAACGACGCCACCAGCGCCGTCACGCGGCTGACCGACATGGGCATCGAACCCTTCCTGCTGTCCTCCTCGCTGCTCGGCGTGCTGGCTCAGCGGCTGGTGCGCCGCCTGTGCCCGTCCTGCAAGCGTCAGGACGAAACCACCGGCCGCTGGCATGCGGTGGGCTGCGAGAACTGCGGCAACACCGGCTACAAGGGCCGGCTGGGCGTGTACGAACTGATGGTGGCCGACGAAACCGTTCGCGGCCTCATCCACAACCGCGCAGCGGAGAGCGAACTGCTGGCCGCCGCGCAGGCCGGCGGTCTTCGCTCGATGCGCGAGGACGGCGATCGCCTCATCGCGGCCGGCGTCACGTCGCTGGAAGAAGTGCTGCGCGTGACCCGCGAGTGAGGGAAATCGCGTGCCTGCCTACAAATACGAAGCCCTCAACGACGCCGGTCGCCAGACCTCCGGCCTGATCGAGGCCGACAACCCACGCGCCGCCCGGGCGGCCGTGCGCATCATGGGCCTGACGCCGCTGTCCATCGAGATGGTGCAGCAGCACGGCGGGCAGGAGGGCGGCCGCTTCGCCCGGCGCGTCTTCGGCACGACGGCGCTCGCCGTCTGGACACGCCAGCTCGCCGGCCTGGTCGGCTCGGGCCTGCCCATCGAGCGCGCGCTCACCGCGCTGGCCGACGAATCGGAAGACCACCGCCAACGCGAGCTGGTCAGCCAGCTCAAGGCCGAAGTCAACGCAGGCTCGGCGTTCGCGCGCGCGCTGGCGACCGCGCCGCGCGAGTTCGACGACGTCTACCGCGGCGTCGTTGCGGCCGGCGAGCAGAGCGGCGCGCTGGGCCTGGTGCTGGAGCGTCTGGCCGACGACCTGGAGGAGCGCGAGGAACTCAAGGGCAAGCTCGTCGGCGCCATGGCCTACCCGGCCATCATTTCGCTGATCTCGTTCTTCATCGTCATCTTCCTGGTGACCTACGTCGTGCCGCAGATCGCCACCGTGTTCACCAGTTCCAAGCGGGCACTGCCCGCGTTGACGGTGGCGATGCTGGCGCTCAGCGACTTCGTTCGCGCCTGGGGCTGGGTCATGCTGGGCGCGCTGATCGCCGGCGCCATCATGCTGCGCCAGTCCTTGAAGGTGCCCGCCTTCCGCGAGCGCTTCGATGCCGGCATCCTGGGGGTTCCCCTGCTGGGCCGACTGGCCCGCGGCTACAACGCGGCGCGGTTCGCCGGCACGCTGGCCATGCTCGCCGGCGCCGGTGTGCCCATCCTGAAAGCGCTGCAGGCCGCCGCCGAGACGCTGTCCAACCGCGCCATGCAGGCCGATGCGCTGGATGCGCTGATCCAGGTGCGCGAAGGAGCGCCGCTGGGCCAGGCCCTGGCAGGCAAGAAGCGCTTCCCGGGCATCCTCGCCATGTTCGCCCGCCTCGGTGAGCAGACCGGCCAACTGCCCGACATGCTGGGCCGCGCGGCGCGCCAGCTCAGCGTCGAAGTGCAACGCCGCTCCATGGCAGCCGCCACGCTGCTGGAGCCGCTCCTCATCGTCGCCATGGGCGCCGTCGTGCTGCTGATCGTGCTGGCCGTGCTGCTGCCCATCATCCAGCTCAATACCTGGGTGAAATAGACCACCCCCTACCGCAGCGAAGCTGCGGCCCCCTCAAGGGGGCGCTCCCGAGCGACCGGCC
>JACCDS011721378.1_pt1 | contig 17917 bp, 10 predicted proteins | sample 7446441 | NCBI WGS metagenome assembly JACCDS01 (sample SAMN15323445, study PRJNA562643) | freshwater metagenome | isolation source: river surface water | place: USA:Blue River Watershed | collected 2017-08-17
CACCGGCGCACAGTTCCGTGCCAGCGCGGCCTACCTGGCCAACGACCTGGTGGGGCGGCTGTGGACCGACAGCACCCAACTGGCCCAATACGACAGCGCCCGCTGCGCCGGATACGCCCCCTGCCAGGCCTGGCTGGACAAGGTGGGAGCCGCCCTGCCGGAAAGCACCGCCACCACCTCCGTGGACACCTCCACCGGCACGGTCACCATCGCCCTGACCTGGAAAGTACCCGGCGAAGACACCCACCGGCTGAACACCACCACGTCCATCAACCCGAACACCCTCTGAATCCGACTGTGTCCGCCCACCGCCTAAGCCCGATGCGATCCGCCCTCCGTCCCCGTTGGTGGGTGGCGGCGGATCGCTTCGTGCCGGCCCGCCGCGTCCGCCGGACGTCCCGGGCCACCCCGCACTCCCTGCGGGGGTTCACGCTGATCGAGCTGCTGGTGGGCGTGGTGCTGGGCCTGCTGGCGGTGGGGCTGATCAGTTCGGTCCTGCTGACCTGGGAGGGCCGCAAGCGCACCACCACCGCCGGATCGGACGCCCAGGTCAATGCCGCTCTGGCGCTCTACACCCTGCAGCGCGACATCCAGATGAGCGGCTTCGGCATGACCACCACTGGCGCGGCCGGTTGCGCCGTGCGCATGCGCCGAGGCAGCACCGACGGCCCGAGCCTGACGCTGGCCCCTGTCCACCTCTCGCGCACCCAGACCGACGGCCCCGTCACAGTCACGGTGATGATGAGCGGACAACGCAACTTCACCATGCCCGTGCGCGTGGCCGAAGACCACCGCCGCGACGCCACGGCCTTTGTCGTGAACGCCCAGACCCACCTGGGCAACACCGTGGGCGACCTCATGCTGGCCGTGCCGTCTACCGACTCCTCCACGCAGGTCGCGAATCCGTGGTGCACCGTCTTCCAGGTCAGCAGCCGCGCCGACGATCGCCTCGGCCACGAGGCCAGCGCAGGCACCCCCTGGAACCAGGACCTCGCCAACTCAATCTTTCCCGGCGCGGTCAACACCGACGTCAGCTACGGCGCAGGCAGCGCGCTGATCAATCTCGGCGACCCGGAGCGCTTTGTCGTGCGCCGCTACAGCCTGGCCGACCAACAACTCCAGTCCGAGACCCTCGACCCGGCCACCGCCGCCTGGGCCACGCCCGAAGCCATCTTCCCCCACGTCATCGACCTGCAGGGCGTGTACGGCCTGGACCGCAACGCCGACGGCACCGTCGACACCTGGACCGCCACCTCCCCGACCACCCAGGCCACCTGGGCCCAGGTGCTGGCCGTGCGCCTCGCGGTGGTCACGCGCAGTGAACAGTACGAGGGACGGCCCGGCCAGACCGCCACGGAAGTCACCTCCACCGCCCCCACCTGGACCCCGGACGGCGTCAACGCCACCGCCCTGCCCGTCAGCGCCCGCGTGACCTGTCCCGCCAGCGAGAGCGACTGCTGGAAGCACTACCGCTACAAGGTCTTCGAGACCGTGATCCCGCTGCGCAACATGCTGTGGCAATCCTGAGCCGGAAGACCGTCGCGATGAACCGCCTGCGCCTGCCGAATCCGCTGCGCCACTCGCCCCGGGCTCCCGCCCCGGGCGCGAAGCCCCCCCAGCTCGCCCAGCGTGGCGTGTCTCTGGTGTTCGCGCTGCTGACGGTGGCGGCGTTGTCGCTGGCAGCCGTGGCGCTGATCCGGGCGGTGGACGCCGGCACCGGCATCCTGGGCAATCTCGGGTTCAAGCAAGACACCGTGCTCGCCGCCGACGAGGCCACGCGCCGCGCCGTGGTCTGGCTGGCGGCCCACCGCGCCGATGCCGCACTGCACGCCGACGTGGCCGACCACGGCTACTTCGCCGCCCTGATCGAGGCCCTGGACCCGACCGCGCAGACCGCTTCGGCCAGTCGCGTGCTCGTGCAATGGACCGACCGCCCCTGCTCGGGCAGCTACGCCCGCTGCGTGTCTCCAGCCCCCGACACCGTGACGCTGCCCAACGGCGTGACCGCGCAATACCTCATCATGCGGCTGTGCTCGGCCGCAGGCGATCCGGCCCTGGGGGTCATCCGCTGCGCCCAGCCGGTGAGCGCCGCCACCGCCGTCAGCACCGAACGCGGAGAGATCAGTGCCCAGAGCCCCACCCGGGTGGGGGGCTCTGCCCTGGCGCAGTACTACCGCATCGTGGTGCGCGCCGTGGGCCCGCGCAAGACGGTCAGCACGACCGAAACCCTGGTGCACTTCTGACGCGACGAGACCGACGATGAGCCCACAGCCCCCCCTGTCCCCCCGTCCTGTCCCGACCCACGCCGCCACACGCTGCCCTGCGCGCGCGCGGCGGCGCCTCGCCACCCTGGCTCCGCTGCTGCTGGCCACCTGGGCGCTGACCGGTCACAACGGGGCCCTGGCGGCCCTGGCCGACATCGCCCAGCTGCCCGTGGGATCGAGCGCGAGCGTCAAGCCGAACATCATGTTCATCCTGGACGATTCGGGCTCGATGCAGTCGGAGTTCATGCCCGACGACATGAACAACCGCTCCGCCTATGGGTACCGCAGCGCCCAATGCAACGGCCTGGCCTACAACCCGCTGTTCACCTACACGCCCCCGCTCCAGGCCGATGGCACCCGCTATCCCGACGCCAGCTTCACGGCCGCGCCCGCCGACGGCTACAACACCAGCGCCGGCACGGTCGATCTCTCCGCCCAGGACTCGACTTACTACACCTACAGCGGCACCCAGTCCGCCCTCGACTGGCACTACGCCGCCAACGGCAACGTGGACACCTCCACCTTGTTCTACACGGAGTGCCACACCCCCAACAGCGGCAGCGGCGGAGCCGGTGTGGGCCGGTTCACGGCCGTGACGCTCTCAGCCACCTCACCGCAAGCCCAGAACTACGCCAACTGGTACGCCTACTACCGCACGCGCCAGTTGCTGATGCGCACCGCCGTGGGCCGTGCCTTCCAGTCCCTCGGCGACGACTTCCGGGTCGGTTTCACGGTCATCAGCGATCCCACCGTGAACAGCTCGCTGTTCCTGGACGTGCAGGACTTCAACACCTCGACCCGCTCCAGCTTCTACCAGATGCTCTACACCGCGCCGTCGGGGGGCTACACCCCCTTGCGCGGGGCCCTGTCCAAGGTGGGCCGTTACTTCGGCCAAGCCTTCGACGGACAGAGCCACGATCCGGTGCAGTACAGCTGCCAGCGCAACTTCGCGCTGCTGTCCACCGACGGCTACTGGAACTCTGGCGGCGGCCGGGAAACCGGCAGCTACGGTCCGCTGCGCCTGGACGGCAGCACCCCGGTGGGCCAGCAAGACGGCGCCGAGGCCCGTCCGATGCGAGACAGCACCGGCAGCACGGGCGGCGGTGACGCCAACTCGCTGGCCGACGTGGCGCAGTACTACTGGGCCACCGATCTGCGCCCGGACCTGACGAACAACGTCGTCGCCTCCTCCAGCGACAGCGCCACCCATCAGCACCTGAGCACCTACACCCTCGGCCTGGGTGTGCAAGGCACGCTGGAATACGACCGCAACTACCTCACCCAGACGTCGGGGGCCTTCGCCGACCTGAAGTCTGGAGCGGCGCAGTGGCCGGTGCCGAGCGGCACCCTGGGATCCGGCACGGACGGCGACGCCACCCACGTCGACGACCTCTGGCACGCCGCGGTCAACGGTCGCGGCCAGTACTTCTCGGCCCTGGACCCCAGCGCCCTGGCCGACGCCCTGAGCGCCACACTCACCGAGATCGGCCGTGTCAGCCGCGCCGGGGCCGGCGGTGCGGCCAGCACCCTGACGCCCGTGTCCGGCAACGACTGGGTCTTCGTGCCCAGCTACTCCAACACCCCCACCTGGCATGGGGACCTGCGCGCGTTCAAGTACACCTTCGATGCCAACGGCAACGCGGTGGCCCCCGACACCGGCGCCGGCCGCGAAATCTGGAGCGCCGCCGCCCGGCTCGATGCCCGCACCAGCGCGCGCCGCGTGCTGTTCAACGCGGGCGGATCGCTCCAGGCCTTCACACACGCCAACCTGTCGGCCGCCGGGCTGTCCTCGCCCTTCGAAGGCCGCTGCACCACGGCAACCCGCCTGCTCTCCCAGTGCGGCAGCCTGTCCGCCAGCGCGCTGGCCAAGGTCACGGGCGCAAACCTGGTCAACTTCCTGGCAGGCGACACCTCGCTGGCCCTCAACGCCAGCGACAGCGCCAACCGGGTGTTCCGCACCCGCTCCTCCCGCCTGGGCGACCTGATCGGCGCCTCGCCGGTCTACGTGGGCAAACCGCCTTTCAAGTACGCGGATGCCGGCTACGCCGCCTTCGTGTCGGCCAACACCCGCCGCACGGCGGTGGTCTACGCCGCCGGCAACGACGGCATGCTGCACGCGTTCAAGGTCGGCAGCGGCAGCGGCGACACCACCGGAGGCGAGGAACTCTGGGCCTTCATCCCCACGGGGGTGCTGCCCGAGCTCTGGCGCCTGGCCGATGCCAACTACGACAACCAGCACCGCTATTTCGTCGACGGCACCCCCAACGTCACCGACGTGTGGGACGGCAGCCGCTGGCGCAGTCTCCTGGTCGGCGGGCTGTCGGCCGGCGGCCGCGCCTACTACGCCCTGGACGTGACCGATCCGCTCAACCCCAGCCTGCTGTGGGAGTTCTCCGACGACCAGCTCGGCCTGAGCTACAGCAACCCGGTGGTGACCAAAAACGCCGCGGGCACCTGGGTGGTGGCGTTCACCTCGGGCGTGAACAACGTGAATCCGGGCGACGGGGTCGGCCGCCTGTTTATCGTCAACGCCCTCACCGGCCAGAAAGTGGCCACCCTCAGCACCGGCTCGGGCTCGACCGCCACCCCATCCAATCTCGGCCGCCTCAACGCCTGGATCGAGAAGGACACCGACAACACCGCCCTGCGCCTGTACGCCGGCGACATGCAAGGCGATCTGTGGCGCTTCGACCCGGACGACCGGGTCCCCCCCAGCGGCGCCGAAGCCGTCCGGCTCGGCACCGCACGCGGCCCCAGCGGCACCGTGCAGCCGATCTACATGAAGCCCCTGCTCAGCGAAATCCAGACCGCCACCGGCGTCAAGCGCGCCATCGTCACCTGGGGCACCGGCCGGCTCCTGGGCCACACCGACCTGACGGACACCACCGTTCAGAGCATCTACTCCATCCAGGACCGGCTCGGCGACACCGGGCTGGGTGTGCTGCGCAACACGAGCGCGGCCCTGGTCGCCCACACGCTCAACAGCGCACGCCAGATCGAAGCCCTGCAGCCGGTGGACTGGACGACCCAGAACGGCTGGTACGTGGACCTCACGCTGTCCAGCGGCGAGCGCGTTCAACTCGACGGCACGCCGCTGGCCGAGGGCGTGCTGGCGTTTGCCTCGACCCTGCCGTCCGCCGACCTGTGCAACGGCGGCGGCGTGTCCTATCTCTACCAGTTCGACCTCCACACCGGCCGAGTGCTCAACAGCCCGGTGCAACTGCCGCTGCTGGTGGGCCTGAGCCGCATCGTCGGCCAGAACGGCCAGGTCAGCGCCCTCATGACCACCGCCGACCAGCAAACGCTGCTGACCGCCTCATTCGAGAGCGGCAGCGTGGCGTCCAGCGTGCTGCGACGCAGCGCCTGGCGCGAGCTGGTGGACTGAAGGAGCCCCGCCGTGCGCCGTGTCCATCCAATCCTGTGGCTCAGTGGCGCTGGACTGGTGACGGGCCTGCACGCGGCCATCCTTCAGGCCGGATGGCCCGCGCCTTCCGCCTCGACCGCCGGAACGGCCCGCCCCCTCGCGGTGTCCACCCGAGCCGCGCCACAGCACGCGCCCACGGCCCCCGACACCCGGTGGGCCCGAAAGCCCACGGGGCCCACACCCGAGCCGCGTCGAGATCCGTCCCCACAGGTCTGGAGCGCCTCTCCCGCCGCCTTCCCGATCGAGACGCTCCCCCTCGACATCGCCCCCGCCGCAGGCCACCCGGCCGAACCGGTCTACCTGCCCCGATCGGCACTGACCCGGCCGCCACGTCCCCTGACCCCGATCGAGGTCCCGTATCCGGACACCGCCCCACTCGGACACTGGCAGGCGCAACTGAGCCTGTTCATCGACGCACAGGGCCAGGTTCGCCAGGTCCGGGTGGACGCGGCCACGCCTCTTTCCGGCCCCCACGCCGACGCCTCCGAGGACGGCGCGGTCCCCACCTTGCCCGCAGCCCTGGCCGACAGTGCCCGCCAGGCGTTTCTGCAAGCCCGTTTCGCCCCGGGAGAGCGATCCGGCCAGGCCGTGGCGAGCCGGTTTCGCATTGAAGTCGAGTTCCAGGCCTTGCCCCTGTCCGAACCCCAAATGGACGCAGGCGGCCCCGCTCTCGCGGACCCGCCTGCAGATCAAGCCCCACCGATCGGCTAGTTCAACTTGAAGCTGGCTACCTTCTCGCTGAGGTGATCGCCCTGCGTGCTCAAGGCGTGCGAGGCGGCTTCCATCTGGCCCACCAGGCGGGTGTTCTCCTGAGTGACCTCGCTCAGGCCCCGGATCTCGTCCAGGATGTGCTGCGAACTGGACTGTCCCTCACGGGTCAGCGCGACGATCTGCTGCATGGTCTCGTGGATGCGCTGCACATGGCCGTCCGTGTCGGCCAGCGACTGTGACGCCAGTTGCGACAGGGCGCTCCCCTGCTCGATGTCGTCGGTGGAGCGCTGGATGATGTCGGCGATGCGGCGGGCAGACTCGGCACTGCGCTGCGCCAGGCTGCGCACCTCCTGCGCCACCACGGCAAAACCCCGCCCGGCTTCACCCGCCTTGGCCGCTTCCACGGAGGCGTTCAACGCCAGGATGTTGGTGCGGAAGGCGATGTTGTCGATCAGCTCCGAGATTTCACCGATCTCCCGGCTCTTGCCCTGCAGCGACTGCATGCGCTCGTCGAGCCGGCTCATGCGGGTGCGGCTGCGGGCCGCGTCCAGGCGCATCGACTCGACCACCTCGACCGCACGGTCGATCTGCTGGCCGCACTCGTCGAGCTGGGCGGTGTAGCCGGTCACCCCCTGCAGGATTTCCTGGATGGCCTGGGCCGACCGATCGGTGCGCTTGGACAGGTCGTGGTTGCCGCTGGCGATGTCGCGCGATGCGTGCGACACCGCGGACACGCCCTGCCGAACCGCCGCAAACAGATCGGCCAGACGCGCCAGGGAAGCCCCCAGGGAGCTGAGCGCCTGGGCCACTTCATCGTTGCCCCAGGGCTGCGGCCGGGCGCTCAGGTCGCCACTGGCCATGCGGGCCACCTGGGAGCGCACCTGGTTCAAGCCCCCGTGCATCACCCGGTAGAACGCCAGCAGCAGGTACACCGCCAGAATCACCAGCACCGACACGGACACACCCGTCACCAGGCGCTGGCGGTGCAGTTCACGCTCCGCCGCGTCCAGGTGGACTTGCAGGTCACGCAAACCGCGCTGGTGCAGGTCCTGGACCTGAGGCAGCAGGTGCGAAATGACGCCGGGCAGTTGGGCCGGGTTGGGCACTCGATCGGCAGCGGATTCGGTCAGGCCCGCGTCGCGCAGCATCTTCTCGGCCTCTTTCCACAGCGGCTGCTCACGGTAAGCCGCCAGCGACATTTGACCCTCGCCGTAGCTGTCCAGTCGCTCCTGGATCTTGCGCAGCACGGAATCCAGCAACACGGCGCGGGCCTCCATCAACCGGCGCGGCGTTTCGGCGTCCCGGTTCTGCAGGACCGACACCGCCCGGCCCCGCAAGGTGATGAGGACTTCCTCCATGTCGGTCAGGTCCAGGATCACCAGGCTCTGCAGTTGCGCCAGCGCAGGCTCGCCCAGCGCCGACATCAGGGACTGCTGGACCACGTGGGCCTGCAGATGCCGCAACCGGTTGATGCAATTGGTCTCCCGCATCACGGTCGGCTCCGGTCCGGTGGCCTCGGGCTGGAGATCGGTCACGCACTGGACGGTCTTGTGCAAATCCTCTCGAGCCGACTCGGGAAGCAACCCCTGCCCCAGTCCATCCACCTGGGACAGCTTCTGAAGCGCCGCCTGGACCTGCGCCCAGGCCTCGGCTGGGGAAGTCAGGCTCACGCCGGCCGGAGGTGGCAGTCCACGCGAGACGTAAAAGCGGGTCCGGCGCAGGTCGCGCACATCGGCGAGCAAGGCGTGGATGTGGTTGGAATATCCGAGGGCCGCCTGGGCCTGATTGATCTGGTGCCCTTTTTCCAGACTGCGGTCCACGTAGTCGGTGCACATCAGCGCCAGCGGCAGCAAGAACGCACCGGACACCACCGCCGCCTTGGCACCAAACGGCAACGCACGCAAAAGCCTCACACCGGGAGCCAACACCCCGTGGTAACGGAAGAAGTCGCGCACACCGCCGCGGACGGGCCCGGTGGCAGGTGCGTGTCGAAACCAGGCTGATGGCAGCGTGGCATGAAACTTCATGTGGTTCTCCCAGGTCACCGAAACCTTCCGGCCGCCCGGCACAGGCGCAGTCGCGGAATCATCGGACCGGCCCATTCTGGGTGCGCGAGGGGGCCAGCGCTCCAGGGAATTGGCCCGGTTCCGCCGCTGATTTCGCGGCCTGACCCTTGGCAGACAACGGCAAAGTGCCTCCTGAGTTCACAGATGCCACGGGTATTGATCCATGAGCGCCCCCCCCGAAGGAAATCAGAACGCCGCTGAGCGGACCTGGACACCGAGCGGTGTGCACCTGCTCGGCTGGACCACGCCGCTGAGCGTGATGGCCGTGGCCTGCGCAGGCGCCTGGGGGGTCGCCCTGACCCACGGGCCGCTGCAGTGGAGCATCGGCCTGGCAGCCGGGCTGGCCGCCGCCGGATTGTCGCGCCGGCCGTCCGGATCGGACCCCTCCAAAGGCCCCGCCGCCGCGCCGACCGCCGGCCCCCGGTTGATGGTCCGCGAGGTGGTGCCCGTGTGGCAACGCCATCTCCAGGCCTCGCGCAAACAGGCAGAGGACGGGGTCGGCGCCCTGCTGACGTCGTTTTCCAGCCTCAGCGACGGCCTGTCCGCCGCCGCCCAGAACGCCGAGGGGGCTCGAGGCACGCTCGGAGCGGGGGTCACCGACGACTTGCTGGACCGCCACGCCGGTACTCTGGACGCCCTCCTGGCCCCCATGCGCCACGCCGAAGCCCAGCGCGAGCGCATGTTCGACCAGATGGTGGCCTTTTCGGACGACCTCAACGACCTCGTCCAGCAATCCAAGGAAGTGCGCCAGCTGGCCAGTCACACCAAGCTGGTGGCCTTCAACGCCTCCATCGAGGCGCATCGGGCCGGACGGCAGGACAACGGCTTCATCGCCGTCGCCCAGGAAGTGCAGGTCCTCGCCACCCGGTCGGACCAGGCCGGGCAGCGCATCGGATCGCGTGTGAACCTGCTCGCCCGCCGGCTGGAAGACCTGCGCCGCGAAGCCGCCCTTCAGGCGGGCAGCGACGAAGAACTGCGCCTGTCGGCCCGCATCCAGGCCCGCCAAGTGATCGGCGCGCTCCTGGAGGACCTGTCGGCCTCCATGCAGTCCTCACGCGAATTGCGCGAACTGAGTGTGAAGCTTCACCAGGACATGGACCAAGTCTTCATGGGCTTCCAGTTCCAGGACCGCTTCAACCAAATGATGGACGTGATCGACCAGGACATGGCGCGACTGACCGCCTGGATCAGCGAAAACGATCACGCCACCCCCTCGGACGCCGTGCGCTGGCTCGAAGAACTCGAGCGCACCTACACGATGGAAGAACAGCGCTCCCATCACCACGGCACGGTGGAAATCCAGCGCAGCACCGGCGTCGAATTCTTTTGAACCAGGAGAAGTGAAATGGCAAAAACCATCATGGTCATCGATGACTCGAGCAGCTTCCGCACCGTCGTGAAGCTGGCCCTGCAAAAGGCCGGCTACAGCGTGGTCGAGGCCGGCGATGGCATGGACGCCACCGAAAAGCTGGGCGCTGCCCGCCCCAACCTCATCGTCTGCGACGTGAACATGCCCCGCATGGACGGCCTGACCTTCGCCCGCAACGTCAAGGCCGGCCCGCACAAGTTCACGCCGATCATCATGCTGACCACGGAGTCGCAAGAGTCCAAGAAGGCCGAAGGCAAGGCCGCGGGCGTGCGCGCCTGGATCACCAAGCCCTTCCAGCCCTCGCAGCTGGTCGAAGCCGTGACCCGCCTGTGCCCTTGAACCACGGCTCGATCCACCGGACGCCGCGATGAGTGCCCCCTCCTCCTCCCAGACGCTGGCCCTGACCGGCGACCTGACCATCCGGGAAGCCGCCGACACCCACGAGCGGCTGCGCGCAGCGCTGTCGGCGGGGGTCACGACGCTGGACCTGTCCGGGGTGACCGAGATGGACACCGCCGGGCTGCAGCTCCTGGCCGCCTGGCGACACAGTGGCGTCGCACGCGACCTCCCGACCCGACTCCAGGCCCCGTCCGAAGCCGTGCGCACCGTGGGCACGACCTACGGGCTCGACGCCTGGCTCCACGCCGCCTGAAGCCCGACCCTCCAAGGACACGCCATGACCGACGACGACATCCTGGCCACCGCACAGGCCGGTTTCCTGGACGAGGCGCAGGACATGCTGCGCCAGTTCGAGGAAGCCCTGCTGGCGATGGAGGAAGACCCCCAGGACGCCGAAGCCATCAACTGCGCCTTCCGGGCCGCGCACACCATCAAGGGCACCGCCGGCCTGTTCGGCTTCGACGCCGTGGTGGCGTTCACCCACGAAGTCGAGACCGTCCTGGACGCCATGCGCGACGGCAAGCTGGCCCTGGACGACCGTGCCATGGCCCTCCTGCTGCAGGGCCGCGACCAGATGGAGCGCCTGCTCGGCGAAATCGGCCAGTCCGAAGCCGACCCCGAAGTGGCCCGCCTGAGCGTGCAAATCGGCGATGGCCTGCGGGCCTTGCAAGGTGGCGCATCCACGGCCCCGCACCCCACCCCCGAGGCCCCCTCGACGGGCGCCCAGGCGGTGAGCCCCCAGACCGCCGACACCCCGTCCGCGGCCGAAGGCTCAGTCTGGCACCTGTCCCTGCGCATGGGCGACGACGCCTTGCGCAACGCCCTCGACCCTCTGTCCTTCATCCGCTACCTCAGCCAGGTCGGGCATGTGGAAGGCATCCGCACGCTGCTCGAGCGCGTTCCCGCCCTGGAACAGCTCGACCCGGAAGGCTGCCGCATCGGCTTCGAGATCCGGCTGTGCAGCACGGCCAGCCGCGAAGAAATCGAACAGGTCTTTTCCTTCCTGGCCGAAGACTGCGACCTGGCCGTGATCGACCCCGGCGCCGGTCCCGAAGTCTACGAAGCCCTTCTGCAACGCCGTGCGCCCACCCCGGCCGAGCGCGAAGGACTGCTCGCGCACTGGCAGGGGCTGGCCGGGCCAGACGCCCCGCCCTTCATCGAACGCCGCGAACCCGAGGCCCTGCCCGATCGCCGCCAGGAAGAACCCGAGCGCCGCAAGGGCAAGAACGACCGGCGCCAGACCGCTGGTGAAGAAACCCGTTTCATCCGCGTGCGCGCCGACAAGCTCGATCACCTGATCGACCTGATCGGCGAGCTCGTGATCGCCAGCTCCGGCGCGCAGCTGGTGGCCCAGCAGGAACAGTCCCCCCGATTCAGCGAGGCGGCCCTGCGCATCCACGACCTGGTGCAGGAAGCCCGCGACGGCGCCCTGGGCCTGCGCATGGTGCCCATCGGCGAGACCTTCGCGCGGTTCAACCGCGTGGTGCGCGATGTGTGCAAGCAGCTCGACAAGGACGTCGAGCTGCAGATCACCGGCGGCGACACCGAAATGGACAAGTCGATGGTGGAAACCATCGCCGACCCGCTGATGCACCTGGTGCGCAACAGCATGGACCACGGCATCGAGTCCACGGCGGACCGCCTGGCCTGCGGCAAACCGGCCCAGGGTCGACTGGCGCTGCACGCTTACCACGAGTCCGGCTCGATCGTCATCGAGGTCAGCGACGATGGCCGGGGACTCAACCGCGAGCGCATCCTGGCCAAGGCCCTGGAACGCGGCATCGTCACGCCGGACCAGGATCTCAGCGACGAAGAAATCTACGCGCTCATTTTTGCCCCCGGCTTCTCCACCGCCGAGCAGGTCACCAACCTGTCGGGCCGCGGTGTGGGCATGGACGTGGTCAAGCGCAACATCGAGTCGCTGCGCGGCCAGATCCGCATCGCCAGCACGCCCGGACAGGGGGCGACGATGCAGATCCGCCTGCCGCTGACGCTGGCCATCATCGACGGTTTCCTGACCAGCGTGGGCGACGTGAGCTACGTGCTGCCGCTGGAACTGGTGGCCGAGTGCCTGGAAGTGCCCGACGAATGCCGCCAGCACCCCGAGCGGGTGGCCGGACATTTCGACTTGCGCGGCGAGGTGGTGCCCTACCTCGACCTGAGCAACTTCTACCACTATCCGCGCCGCCAGCAAGGGCGCCGCAGCCTGGTGCTGGTGCGTGACGGCGCCAGCCGCATCGGCCTGGTCGTCGACCGGCTGCTGGGCGAGCACCAGACCGTCATCAAGCCGCTGGGCAAGGTGTTCGAGCAGATCCGCGGCCTCGCGGGCTCGACCATCCTGGGCAGCGGCGAGGTGGCCCTGATCCTCGACGTGCCCTCCCTGCTCAACCTGGCCACGGCGCCCCAGGCACCGGGGCGTCCTCAGTCCGCAGCGGCCTGAAGCCCCTGCCTCCCCACCCGATTCACCCGCCCCGACGGAGCCCTCCATGCCCTACGCCCACCCTGCCCGCAACGGGTCCGACGCGCACCGCCCTCAGTGGGCCGAACGCCTGTATGCCCCGGCCAACGGGGTCCTTCACCAGCTCAAGCTGAGCGGTCGCATGGGCCTGCTGGCGGCGCTGCTGGCGGTGCCGCTGGCGACCGTCCTGGTCTCGAGTGTCCAGGGCATCCAAGCGAACCTGGCCGTCACACACGCCGAGCACATCGCCGTGCCGGCCGTACACGAAGTGCTGGACCTGAGCGCCACGATGCAGACCATCCGGGGACTGACCGCCATGCAGCAAGGCGGGGTGGCCACTGGCAACGAGCTGACCCAGGCCCGTCAGTCGGTCGACCGTTTGCTGAAGGAGACCGAGACCCAGGTCAAGGCTGCCCAGGTGGGCCTGGATGCCGAATGGGCCACGCTCCAGAACCACCTGCGGGACACGATGGCCAACGCGGGCAACGGCCCGACCGCCTTCCGCGCCTACTCGGAGCTCATCGAGCAGCTCAATGGTTTTGCCGTGCGCATCGCCGAAGGCAGTGGACTCCTGCTCGACCCGGAAGGCCCCTCCTTCACCCTCATGGATGCGTTCGTGGAGCGGATTCCCAACTTGATGGAGGGCGTGGCGATGCTGCGCGGCACGCTGGCCGGCGCCATGGCGCATGGCGGTGAGTGGACCGCGGCCGACCAGACCCGCCTGTCCGTGGCCCTGCGTGAAATCGACCGCAGCCGACTGGCACTCAAGCAACGGCTGGAAGCCACCCAGCGCTATGGCGACCGGATTCCCGCCGGCTGGGCCGAGGCCGACGCCGCCATCACCGCCTTCAAGGCGCAGGCGGTGGCGCTGTCGGAAAGCGGCCAGGCCAGCGGCGATGCCATGGGCATGTTCCGCACCGGCACCCAGGTGCTGGCCACCGTCGACACCTTGCACGCCGCCGCGCAGGATCGCCTGACCGCCTTGCTCAGCGAACGCACCGCCCGCCTGGAACAGCAGCGCAATCTGATGGCGGGCCTGTCGCTGCTGGGCTTGCTGTTTGCCGGCTACATCTTCATGGCGGCCGCCTACGCCACCCGACGCAACGCCCAGCGCGTGGCCGAATCGGCCCGTGCCCTGGCCCGAGGCGACCTGAACCTCGACCTGAACGTGCGCGGCAAGGACGAACTCGCCGAAATCGCCGAAGCCTTCCGCGCCTTGCAGGGCACCCAGCGCGACCTCATCGCCTCCATGAACCACATGGCCTCGGAGCACGAGCAGGGAGACATCGACGTCGTCATCGACGCCCAGAAGTTCGAAGGCGAGTTCCGCACCATGGCCCAGGGCATCAACGACATGGTCGGCGCCCACATCGCCGTCAAGAAGATGGCCATGGGTGTGGTGGCCGAATTCGGCCGCGGCAACTATGAAGCCGACATGGACCGCCTGCCTGGCAAGAAAGCGTTCATCAATGAAACGCTGGAGACCGTGCGTGGCCTGCTCCAGGAAGGGGCCCTGGCCGCCGGCGAGAACCTGCGCATCCGCCGCGCCCTCGACACTGTGCCCAGCGCTGTGATGATCGCCACCAACGACGGCATCATCCGCTACTCCAACGAAGCGGTCATGAAGCTGCTCAAGCTGCTGGAGAAGGACCTGCGCACCGTGCTGCCGAACTTCTCGGCAGAGCCGGGCAAGATCCTGGGCGCCAACATCGACATCTTCCACAAGAACCCGTCGCACCAGCGCAATGTGATCGCGCAGCTCACGGGCCCACATTCGACCCAGTGGAAATTCGGCGATCGCACCGTGCGCCTGACCGTCAGCCCCATCAGCGACGCCCAGGGTCAGCGCACCGGCGCCGTGCTGGAGTGGATCGACCGCACCCACGAAGTGGCCGCCGAAGAGGCCGTGACCGCGCTGGTCCAGGCCGCCGGCAATGGCGACTTCACCCAACGCCTGGATGTGGCCGGCCAGACCGGTTTCTTCCGCACGCTCAACGAGCACATGAACCGCCTGCTGGAAATCACCGGTGCCAACCTGGCGCAGGTGAGCGAGGCCGTCAACCGCGTGGCACAGGGCGACCTGAGCCACCAGATGTCGGGCGAGTACCGGGGCGTGTTCGCCGACCTGCAGGCCGACATGAATCGCATGGTGGGCCAGCTCACCAGCACCATCTCCGACGTGAACGCGGCAGCGCAGGCGCTGACGGCCGCGGCCGGCCAGGTGTCGTCCACCTCGCAGTCCCTGTCCCAGTCCGCCTCCGAGCAGGCCGCCAGCGTCGAGGAAACCACCGCCAAGCTCGAAGAGATGGCCTCCTCCGTCAAGCAAAACTCCGACAACGCCAACGTCACCGACGGCATGGCCACCAAGGCCTCCAAGGAAGCCGTCGAAGGCGGCGCCGCCGTCTCCCAGACCGTCGAAGCGATGAAATCCATCGCCTCCAAGATCTCCATCATCGACGACATCGCCTACCAGACCAACCTGCTGGCCCTCAACGCCGCCATCGAGGCCGCCCGCGCCGGCGAGCACGGCAAGGGCTTTGCCGTCGTCGCCGCCGAGGTCCGCAAGCTCGCCGAGCGCTCCCAGGTCGCCGCCCAGGAAATCGGCCAGCTCGCCGGCTCCAGCGTCAAGCTCGCCGAGCAGGCCGGCTCCGTGCTCACCCAGATGGTGCCCACCATCAACAAGACCAGCGAGCTCGTGCAGGAGATCTCCGCCGCCTCGGGTGAGCAGGCCCAGGGCGTCACGCAGATCACCACGGCCATGGGCCACCTCAACAGCGCCACCCAGCAGAACGCTTCGGCCTCCGAGGAGCTCTCGGCCACCGCCGAGGAGCTGTCCGGGCAGGCCGCCCAGCTGCAGGAAATGATGGCCTTCTTCCAGCTCGCCCAGGCCCCGCGCGGGGCGGCTTCGAGCGGATTCGGTGCCCGCCCGGCCACGGCCAGCCGGGCCGCCACGAGCCGTCCGAGCGCGATGCCGCAGGTCTCGCACCCGGGTGCTGGCCGTGCGGTGGTGCGCAGCAGCACCCCCCCGGCGCCTGCCGCTCGCGGCGGCGCCGTCTCCTGGAGCCGCAGCCAGGCCAACCCCTCGGCCCACGCCGTCGACGAAGCCAGCTTCTCCAGTTTCTGAGCCCTTTTTTTCCACAGTTTCCTGAAGCGGTCCCCCACCATGCGTTCCAACCTCCCTGTCACCGGCCGTGAATACCGCCCTGCCGAGGGCTCGGCCATCGTGTCCCGCACGGACACCAAAGGCCGGATCACCTTCGTCAACGACGCGTTCATCGAGGCGAGCGGATTCACCGAATCCGAACTGATGGGGCAAGCGCACAACATGGTGCGGCACCCGGACATGCCGCCCCTGGCTTTCGAGGACCTGTGGAACACACTCAAGGCCGGTCGCCCCTGGACCGGCCTGGTGAAAAACCGGCGCAAGGACGGTGACCACTACTGGGTGGTGGCCAACGTGACCCCGTTGTGGGAGGGAAACACCGTCAGCGGCTACCTCTCGGTGCGCACGCTGCCCACCCGCGACCAGATCGACGGGGCCGAAACCGCCTACCGCGAATTCCGCGAAGGCCGCGCCACAGGCCTGACGGTGCGCGACGGCCAGGTGGTGCCCGACAAGGCCCTCGGCTGGTTCGCCCGGCTGGGCACCGCCCCCCTGGGCCAGCGGGCCACGGCCGTTGCGGCGGCCAGCACGGTGGCCCTGGGCACCGCCATGACCGGCGCCGCCCTGCAGGCCTGGTGGCTGATGGCCCCCGCCCTGCTGGTGGCGGCCGCCTGCGGCCGCGCCGGCATGCGCATGGTGGCCGACCAGACGGCCGGCATGCACACGGCACAGGATTGGCTCATGCGCTTCGGCCAAGGCCGCTTCGACGGACTGGTCCAGGCCCGGGGCGAAGATGAAGTGGCCGGTGTGATGCGCGCCCTGCGTTGCGTGCAAGTGCGCCTGGGCTTTGAAGTGGCCGACACCGCCCACCGTGCCGCCGAGGCCGGCCGCATCCGCCAGGCCCTGGACGTGGCCGCCACCAACATGATGGTGGCCGACGCCGACTACAACATCGTCTACATCAACCAGGCCCTGCGCTCGATGTTCGCGCAAGTCGAGGCCGACATCCGCAAGGACCTGCCCCACTTCGACGCCAGCCGCATCGTGGGCAGCAACATCGACGTGTTCCACGCCAAGCCCGGTCACCAGCGCCAGATCCTGTCGCGCCTGCGCAGCGAACACCGCGCCCGGCTGAACCTCGGCGGACGGCAGTTCGACCTGATCCTGAACCCGGTCATCGACGCCTCGGACCGCCCGCAAGGCGTGGTCGTCGAGTGGAAGGACATGACCGAGACCCTGGCCGCCGAACAGCGTGAAGCCGAACTGCTGGCCGAGGAGCGCCGCATCAAGGAAGAGTCGCTGCGCATCCGCCAGGCCCTGGACGTGGCCGACCTGCCCATGCGCATCGCCGATGCCGAAGGCACCATCATCTACGTCAACCGCGCACTGCAGAACATCCTGCACCGCGACACGGCCGCGTTCCGCCGCGTCAACCCGAACTTCCATCCCGACCGGGTGGTGGGGGGATCGGCCGGGATGTTCTACGACGATCCGGCTGCGGCCGTGGCTCGCCTGAAGGCGCTGCGCGAGCCGACGCAGTCGCGCCTCGTGTTGGGCGGGCGCACCTACGACGTGACCACCTCTCCGATCCTGGACGCCGAAGGGCGCCAGCAGGGCACCTCCAGCCAATGGATCGACCGCACCGAACAGCTCGCGGCCGAAGCCGAGATGTCCGAGGTGGCCGCCAGCGCCGCACAGGGCGACCTGAGCCGCCGCGTTGTGCTCGACGGCAAACAAGGCTTCTACCTGGCCGTGGGCGAACACCTCAACGGCCTGTTCGACACGCTGTCGCGCACGCTCAACGACGTGAACACCGCCGCGCAGGCGCTGACGGCCGCGGCCGGCCAGGTCTCCTCCACCTCCCAGTCCCTGTCCCAGTCCGCCTCCGAGCAGGCCGCCAGCGTCGAGGAAACCACCGCCAAGCTCGACGAGATGGCCTCCTCCGTCAAGCAGAACTCCGACAACGCCAACGTCACCGACGGCATGGCCACCAAGGCCTCCAAGGAAGCCGTCGAAGGCGGCGCCGCCGTCTCCCAGACCGTCGAAGCGATGAAGTCCATCGCCTCCAAGATCTCCATCATCGACGACATCGCCTACCAGACCAACCTCCTGGCCCTCAACGC
>JACCDS011520133.1_pt1 | contig 17911 bp, 1 predicted proteins | sample 7446441 | NCBI WGS metagenome assembly JACCDS01 (sample SAMN15323445, study PRJNA562643) | freshwater metagenome | isolation source: river surface water | place: USA:Blue River Watershed | collected 2017-08-17
CTGCCGGTCGTGCTGGTCACACCCGTGGTGCCCGTCACGTCCAGGGCGCCCGTCTGGGTCACGCCGCCGTTGCCGGCGACCGTCAGGTCGCCACCCACCGTCGACTCGCCCAGGCTCACGCTGCCGCCTGACGAAATGCTGAGGTCGTCTCGCACAGAAACGGCAGGCGCTGTGATCGACTGGGAGCTGCTGATCGAGACGTTGCCGAATTGGCCGTCCGATTCGCCACCGATCGCACCACCAAAGGCGGTGGATCCCACTCCAGAAGCCAGAGTCAAGCTGCGGAAATCGGAGGTCGTCCCGTCACCGCTGCTGTCCAGCGTGGTGCTGAAACTCAGATTGCCGCCTTCCGTGTCGACGGTCGTATCACTGGTCACGCGAACCGGTCCAGTGATCGTCAGATCCTTGCCGCCAGCCAAGATGGCGCCGCCCAAGTTGACCTGAGGGCCTGTGAGGGCGATATCACCACTGACACCGCTCAGTACGCCAAAGTCGAATCCGTTGACGTTGACAGCGCCCGTGCCTGTGCTGGACAGCACCAGGTCCCCACTGGTGACTTTGCTGGCCAACTCGGTTTGCGACAGCACCAGGCCGGTCAAGCCGGCAACATTGCCTGCGGCGTGCAAGGACGTGGAGCCGATCGCATTGATCGTGGTGGTTGCGGCACCGCTCGTGATGTTGCCCGCCAGATGGAGGTCACCACCCACATTGAGGGTAATCGCGTTGTTGCCGCCGGTGTTGATGCCATTGACCGTCAACGTCTCATTCGAGGTCAGGGCAAAGGTTCCTTGAACCGCGGCTGTGACTGCCGAAATGCGGTTGGTGTTGGTCAGCGTGGCACCGCCAGCGCTGGTGGTCAGGTTCAGGTTGGAAGCCCGCACCGTCGTGGTACCCGACTGCGTCACGGCTCCCGCGCTGGTGATGGTCAAGTCCGCCACGTTGACCGTACCCAGCGACAGGGGCCCCGCCGACGACAGCACAGCATCCATGCCGACCGAGTTGATGCCTACCGCGCCAGTGAAGTTGTTGACACCGTTGTCGAGGTCGATGTTCAGGTTGCCGGCCGTGTTGGCGGCACTCTGGGTGGCGACGAAGCTGACGTTGCCCAGACTGAGGTCACCTTGCTGAACGATGCCGGTCTCGACCGCAGCCTCTCCCGTGTTGCTGTAGACACCTTTGGTGGTGATCTTCAGGTTGCCAGCCACCACGTTGTTGGCCAGGTCCAGGCTCACGGCACTGTTGCCCGTGTCGACACCACCCAGACTGATGCTCTTGCCACCGGCATCGGACGTGATGACCACATTCTTGGTGGCGGCATCGACGATCGTCTGCGTCTTGCTGGGGTCCGATGCGGTGTCAAAGCTGTTGGTCGAAGCCAGCAGCGAAGTGCCAACCATCTTGATGGTGATGACACCGATCAGGCGGATCTCGCCATCGCCCAGCGCCGCCGTGCCACCACCGAAGAGGTTGTCCGGAGAGTCGCCCTGGATGAAGGCCCCGCCTTGGACATCGAACGTGCCACCCACCCGCAGCCAGGCGTCCGTCTCATTGGGCGCTGTGCCATTGACATCCGCCCGTTGCGTGACATCCCCGCTGCTGATGAGGGTGAAGTCGTTGGCCACCAGCGAGTTGTCCAGGGTGGTGCCGCCGGCATTGGTGTTCTTGAAGCTGACATTGCCGGCGGTGAACGCGGTGGTGTCGATGCTCAGATTGCCCTGCAGATTGATCGCCGCACCGGCCTCCTGGGTCAGCAGACCGGCCACGGTGATCGTGACATCTGAACCATTGCCGCCATTCAGGCCAGACACCTGAAGCGATCCCGAGTCGATGGTGCCAATGGTCACGCCGTCGGCGTCCACAAAGGCCAGCGAAGCACCACCGCTCAACATGGCGGCGAGGAAGTCGACATCGTTGCCAGCATTGGTCAGGGTCACATCGCCGGCCGACTTGATTGCCAGTTTCGCGACTTTGATCGGTGCCCCACCCGCCTGGGTGACCACCCCGGCAGACTCCACCCGCAAGGTAGACAGAGGCACCGAGCCTCCGATGGCGTGGTTGAAACTGACACCCCCTGCGCCGTCCACCTTCAGGCGCAGCGCACGTGGAGAAACCCCGTCACCATCGACCGTGCCGGCCAGGGTCAGGCCACCACCCACGTTCAGGCTGACGTCTCCAGTCAGGGTCACCGGACCGGTGTAGCTCTGGTTGCCCGTGGTGCTGACCCCACTGGACGACAGTTCGATCGCATCAGCCGTGACAGTCAGGTTACCCAGGTTATCAACCGATCCGACGGCGCCAACCAGCGACACGTTGCCCACATTGGCAGCGTCGCCAGCTGACACCGTCAAGTCGTAAGACGTGCCGTCGGCGGAATCAATGTTGCCTTCGAAGCGGATATCGCCACTGCCTGTCACCGACAGAGTGATGGAGTCGCCCAGCGTCACATTACCGCTGTAAGTCAGAGCACCGGCTGTGGTCACCGAGCCAGCCAGCGTGCTGTCGCCTGCCACCGTCAACGATCCCGTGCCGCTGATGGCTTGGTGGGCATCCACCGCACCGGTCAGGGTGGTGTTGCCAGTCAGGCTGACATTGCCAGCGTAATCCTGCTCACCCGTGGTCTTGACAGCGCCGCCCGCAATGGTCGTCTCTCCGCTGACGCTCAGGTTGCCCAGTTGCCCCAGGCTCACGTTACCGGAAGCATCCGTACCGACCGCGCCGTTGAAGACCGCGTCACCGGTGATGGCCACGGAATGTCCGCCGTCGGCCGCGCTGTTGAGCGTGCTGTCAAACGTGACGGTGGTACCCGTCAAGGACACATCCTGAGCAGCCACCACCGCACTGGCGTACTGCTGAGAACCAGCGGTGCTGATCGAGGCCGAGTCCAGCTGGACGGTCCCCGGTCCCGACAGACGGAGGTCGCCGGTCAGGGTGATGCCGGTGCTGCCGTCGACCGTGCCGACCGTCAACCCGTCCATATCGTTGAAGTTCAGGTTGCCCGTCTCAGCCGTCAGGGTGTTCACGTCGTTGTCGGCGTGCGTCAGCACGTAGGACGTGCCAAACCCGCTGAGCTTGAGACCATCGGCGACGATGGCCTGGCTCTGGGTCACAGTGCCACCGGCATCAATGATGACGTTCCCCGTCGCGGTGATACCCGTCGGATTGACCGAGCCGATGTCAAAGCCTGCGTCGGTCTTGATGCGCAAACTGTCGGTATCGGCCGCCAGCGTGCCGATCGTGTTGTCGCCTGCCGACAGATCGAAGCTGGCACCTGCCCCCTTCAGGGCGAGTCCATCGGCTTCCAGCACGCTGGAACCCATCTGGCTCATGGTCTTGCCAGAAGCGGCGGTGAACACCGCGTCTCCCGTGGTCCTGACCTGGTCCAGCACTGTGTCCCCCACCAGAGAGGCCGTGATGTTGCCACCGGCCACCGCAGTGCCATCGGCTGTCAACGACTTGGCCGACAACTCACCGATGCTGCTGCCATCCTCCAGTGTGATGTTGCCACCCGCGTCGTTGCGGGTTTCAAAGGTGCCGGCGCCCGTGACCGTGACCGAGCCCACCGTGGCGATGTCACCCGAAGACACGATGCTCAGGTTGCCTGCGCTCACCGCGCCCAGACTGGTGCCGTTGCCTTCGGTGATCGAAATATCGCCACCCGTCAGCGTCAGGTTGCCAAAGCTGTTGGTGCTTTCGTTCAGGGTGATGTTGTTCGCGCCGGCATTGAGCGTCACATCGGCACTGCCCAGGGCCCAGCCCGACGACTGCGTGATGGCCGTTGTGTCGGTAATGCTCACCTGTGTCGGCGAGCCAGTGATGGCAATGTTGCCCAGGCTGTTCGCGGCGTTGTCCAGCTGGATTGCCCCACTGGAGTTGAGGTTCAGGTTCCCCGACTGCACCAGGCTGCCGCCAGTCTGGCTGATACCACCAGAGCCCGCCTGCAGCGTCAGCGGCATGGTACCGAAGCTCACGTTGCCAGCGATGTCCAATGCCCCGGTAACGCCGACACCGGCCTTTCCGAAACTGAGCGAACCAGCGTTGAGCGGTAGACGTGCCAGTTCGGCGGCCGTGATGTCCAGACTGGCGACGCCTGCGTCGGACGTTCCGCCGATGTTCATGTCCTGACCCTCGGAGTGGGGACGAATGCTGATCGCCCCGGTGCCCGAGATCTGAGCGGCAATCTCAACCTCATCGCCTTCCAGGGTCAGGTCGTGCGCATTGGCGTTGACGATGTCCTTGAGCTCCAGGGTCCCGGTACGTGCATTGAGGGTCAACGCGGCGGTTGTCTCCACCACGTTGTTGAAGATCAGGCCCACACCACCCATGTCACCCTGCAGGGTGATCTTGCCCCCGGTGTTGAACTCCTGCAGGCCATTGATGATGATGCTGGGCAGTGTGATCTGGGAGTTGCTGTTGATCTCCAGACCCGTGATGGTGTTCTGGATCTGTCCCAGGCTGCTGGTCGATACCGAGCCGCCACCCAGGTTCAGCACCAGCGTACTGGTGCTGGCGACGTTGTTGCCGAAGATCAGTGTGCCGTTGCCGGTCGTCAGCGTCAGCGGATTGGCAACGTCCAGAGCACCCTGGAAGTCGATGTTGCCGCCACCGCTGTTGATCGTGGATGCCCCGGAAACGTTGGCCCGCGTCTGGAAAGTGATCTTGTCGTTGGTCGTCGACAGGTCCACACCGATGTTTGCCACACCACCGGCCGACACGATCAGTTCGTTGAACACCGAGGCGTTGCCGGAGAAGTTCACATCACCCTGCGATTGCAGCGTCAACGCGCCCGAGATGCTATTGCTGTTCAGTGCCTGAATGCCATCGACAGTGATGTCACCGGTGTTGGCGCCAGAAGTCGTGGTGACCAGCTTCAGGCCGCCGGAAGTGCTGATGCGCTCCAGTTCGTCGGCCGAGATGGCCATGCCAGCCCCCGTTCCGCCCAGGGCGATGTCATTTCCGCCCGAGGCGGTGATGGTCACATTGCCGGATCCAGAGGAAATGGTGCTGATGCCTCCCATCTGAAGATCCGCGGCCGTGATCGAAATGGCGCGGTTGGAGGTGTTCAACGCCACCCCGTCGGACAGGATGAAGGCACCCACGCCGTCGTTGTCGGCATCGGCCACGAAGGTGGCGGCTGCGCCCAACGACCAGTTCTGGTTCAGCTGGATGTCGCTCAGGGCGGTGTAGCTCTGGTTGGTATCACCCACCGTCAGCACCACCGGCAGAGAGATGCTGTTGGCATCAATCGACAAGCCCGTCAATCTGGTGATCGATCCGACGCCGCCTTCCATGGCCACGTTGCCTTCGCCCGCGGAAATGCTGAGATTGCGAGCGCCGTTGATGGTGCTCGTCGTGCTGACAAATCGGACATCGCCGGCACCGGCACCGGTATCGATGGTCACATTGCCACCCAGGGTCGTGGCACCGGTCACGGTCACGTTGCCGCCGTCGGTGGTGATGTCGCCATTGAGGCTGATCGCGTTGGCCGTCAGTACCACCTCGGTCAGCGCCGTGTTGGAGCCGATATCACCCGTCACGCTGGCGGTACCGCTGGTGGCGTCGATGGTCAACTTACTGGCGCCGTCCACGGCAGCGACCGACACGCCCAGACCGGTCAGCGTCACGTCCTGCTGCAGGGTCATTGCGTCGCGCAGCGTCTGCGCGCCCGTGGTCCTGATGGCCGTGGTGTTGACCACCACCGTTCCCGCTGCGTCCGTGCTCAGTGTGGCCAAGGCCTGGGTACCGCCCACCGCCCCATTGAAGACGGTGTCGCCAGCGGTATTGACCGTCAGCGCACGCGGATTGATGCTGGCGTCGTCGCTGTCCAGGGTCGAGCCAAAGCTGATGTTCCCGCCGCCTGAGCTGCTCAGGGTGGTGGTGGCCGCCAGCTCAACCGCGTCACCATAGGTCTGGTCTCCTGACGTCTTCACCTGACCACCCTGCAGCACCGTCTTTCCACCGGCATCGGTGGTCAGGCTGCTCAGTTCCGTGGTGGTGCCCACTGCCGACTTGAAGGTGGTGGTCCCGGTTCCTGCGCTGACGGTCAGTGCCTGGGCACCATTGACCGCTCCGTCGAAGGTCACGTTGCCATCGGCCGATGTCACCGACACCGCCCCGGTCGCAAGGCTCACCGGTCCGGTGAACAGCACATCACCAGTGGCCGGTGCGGCGTTGCCATCGGTACCCACGGCGCCGTTGAGCGTGATACCTCCCGCTGCCGTGAAGCTCATGTCACCGGCCACCGACAGACCCGACTGCGGCAGGCTCAGTGTGTGGGCCGTGATGCTCAGACCGTCCAGTTCTTCGTTGATGCCAATCTGGTCAAGCCCGGTGACCGTGCCGGCACCGGAAGCGAGGGCATTGATGCTGAGCGCATGCGTGTCAGAACCTGTGGTGTCGACCGCACCGCCAAATGCGACCGTGCTGCCGTTGGACGTGATGGTCAGGTCGGCACCCAGGGTCAGTCCGCCATTGAAGGCCAGCCCATCGAAGCCGCTGATGTTGCCCGTATTGGCGCCAGTGGTCACGCGTCCAGTGAACGTCGATCCAGTGTCGCCATTGCCCAGGGTCACGTCACCACCGAAACTCACGTCGCCCTGCGAAGTGATTCCGGAACGAGCCGCCACCGTGCCTGCAATCGTCGTGGCACCGCTGCCCTGCAGCACCAGTGCGGCACCGCCGGTCGAAGCACCCAACTGGTTGCTGGCACCGATGTTGCCGTCAAACTCCTTGACCGCCGTGCCCGAGTTGAGCGTGAGGGTCCTGGTGCCATCGACGTCGCCCTGAAACTCGATCTTGGAGTCCACCGACGTCACGGTCGCGTTACCCGTGACGTTCACGTCGTCCTTGAAGGTGATCGCCCCCGCAGCCGTGCTGGTCACATCTCCCGCCAGGGTGATGGTGCCAGAGGTCGATGCGTAGGTCTGGGCGCCGGCAATGCTCAACCCACCGGACGGAATGGTCAGACCATAGGCGGTCACATCGAGACCGGTGAGGTTGCTTCCCATGCGGGCCAGGCTGGTGGTGCTCAGCGTGGCGTTTTCGCCCGCCCCGGTATCGATCGTCAGGTTGTGGGGGCCGCTGACCGTACCGCCGCTGAAGATCAAGGGCGAGCCGTTGCTCAGGATCGTGGCATCGCCGGTCAGCAAGACGCCATTCTGGAATGTGAGGCTGTCATAGCCCGAGAACGTCATGCCCCCTGGCTTGGCCAGGGTCACCTGGCCCACAAAGTTCGACCCGATGCCACCGTCGGCCAAGGTGACGCTGTCCTTGAACGTCACAGGACCACCCACACTCAGGCCATTGTTGGCGGAAAGGGTACTTTCAAACGTGGTGCCACCGGAAGTGGCAGAGACGGTCAGGGCGGCGGTCGCTGTGAGCGCGTCACCCAGGTTGCTGACGGCAGACTCGAAGACGACCGACCCTGTTCCGGCGTTGATGGCCAAGTCATTGCCGGCACCAGCGACGGTACCTTCGAACACGATGCCCGAGTTGGTGGACTGCACCGACAGATCGCGCCCCAGCGTCACATCGCTGTGGAAGGTGATGTTGCCAGCGGCCGAGCTGGCCAGGTTGCCGTCCAGGGTGATGCCCGCCCCGCCGGCCGTGTAGCTTTGAGGCCCGGCGATGGTCAAGGTAGGCACCGTGAGAGCGGTGCCCGTCTGCATGGTCAGCGAACTGGTGGCCGAATTGATGGTATTCAGGCCGGTGAAAGTGCCTGCAACCGACGTGAGGTTCACCGCGTTCGCACCGATCGACACGGCCGTGAGCGTCACATCATCGGCGTCTTTGTAGATCAGCGCGCCGCCGCTGGTGAACGTCACGGACAGCTGGTCCACATCGTTGGTGGCATTGCTCAGGTTGGCGGAAGCACCGGTACCCCCCAGCGTCAGGGTGGCGGCCGCCACCGATGTGCCGGTTGCCTGCGTGATGGCACCGCCAGCGGTCACGGCCAGCGTGTTCGTCACATTGGCATTTTGGAGTTCGAGTCCATTGACATCGGCAATGCTGGTGTTGCCAGCCGACACGATGGCCACCTGGTTGAAGTCGCTCTTCGGATCGGCATCCAGCGCGATGGCATTGGTTCCGGCGGTGAGCGTGGTCAAACCCGACACCGTCCACTTGGCACCATCGGTGATGTCATGGTCCTCGACCACCGACACGTTGCCCGCCGTGATGGTCAGGTCACCGAACTGGTTGCCCGCCTGAGTCAGCTCCACGTTTCCGTCGGCCAACGACACGTTGCCCGAGTTGACCGATGTCAGGGTCACGGTGGCCGAAATCGCACCATTGACCAGATCCCAGGCAGAAGCCTGCGTGATGGCGTCCGATTCGGTCAGTGTGACCGCCGTGGCGCCGGTGGTGATGGCCACGTCGCCCAACCGGTTGGCGGTGCTGTCCAGGATGATGGCGTTCTGACCGGCGTTAAGGGTGGTGACGCCAGAGGTCTGCCAGCCCGCGCTGCCGTCGGTCAGTGTCCCGCTGTCGGTCACGGTGACTGTGGCGCCCTTGATGTTGAGGTCACCCAGTGCGTTGGCTGTGTTGTCCAGCGTGATGTTGCCACCACCGAGCGTGGTGCCGTCCTGGGCATACGCATGCAGGGTGGTGGTACCGGTTGTCCAGGCACCCGTGCCGTCGGTGATCGCGTCCTTGTCGGCCGTCTGCTTGGCCCACACGGTGACGCTGGTCCCCGTCTGGGTACCACCCAGCAACTGCAGGTCACCCAGCACGTTGTTGGCATTGTTCAGCGTGATGCCATAGCCGCCCTTGGCCTCCAGGTTGGTGTCGCCGTAGGTGGTCCAGGCTTGTGCCCCTTGCGTGATGCCGTTGCTGGTATCGTTCTCTCGCACATTGACGTCACCGAACACACCCCCGACGCCGTCGCCGTTCTGCGTGATGGTCAGGTTGCCGAAAACGTTGTCCTGGCCACCCAGCTCAATGGCCTGGCCATCGGTGGTGACCAGCGTCACCGGAGCTGTACCCAGCGCCCACGCGGTGGTTTGCGTGATGGCGTCGTTCTCGGTGATGCTCACCGCCGAGGGTGCGCCACTGATGGACACGTCAGCCAGCACGTTATTGGCCTGGGTCAGCACAATGGCATTGCCAGAGCCGGCGTTGAGCGTGGTCACACCGTGGGTGGTCCACGCGCCGGCCTGGGTGATACCGTTGGCATCGGTTTCGGTGATCAGCACCGCACCCTTGTCTGCCGCACCGGTGTTGTATTGGGTGATGATCAGATCACCCAGCACGTTGTTCTTGTTCAGCGTGATGGCTTGATCGTTCGAAGTGATCAGGGTGACTGGCGATGCCCCCAGATCCCAGGCGCTGAGCTGCGTGATCGCGTCGTTCTCGCGGATGGTGACCAGGGACGAGGTGCCAGAGATCGCAATATCACCGAGCTTGTTGTTGGCGTTGCTCAGGACAATCTGATTGCCGTTGGCGTTCAGGGTGACCGGCGCAGAACTGGTGTCGGAGATGCCAAGGCTCCAGGCGGAAGCCTGGGTAATGTCATCGTTCTCGAAGATGGTGACGGCGTTCGGCGAGTACAGACCGTTGACCGTGATGTGTCCCAGCACGTTGGCCGAGTTGGACAGGACGATGGCGTAGTCGGTGTCCAGTGTGGTTTCGCCCCGGGTGAGCCATGCGCCGCTCTGGGTGATACCGCCGGTGTCGACCTCGCGAATGCTCACCGCCCCCGTACCGGTGCCGTTCTGCACCACGGTCAGGGCACCCAGACTGTTGTCAAGGCTGCCCAGCAGGATGGCCTGACCGTTGGTGGTCTTCAGCGTGACCGCCGATGTGGTGCCTGTGGTCGGCTTGAAGTCCCAGACTGCGCCTTGCGTGATCTGGTCGTTCTCCACGATCGTGACTGACGTGGGCACCAGGTTCAGGTTCTGCGTCAGGTTCAGATTGGTCTTGGTGTCGATCGTGATGTTGCCCAGCACGTTGGACGTGTTGTCCAGCACGATGTCGTGGGTGTAGGCATTGAGCCTCACCGGGGCGGTGCCCACCAGCCAGGCACCCGACTGGGTGATGTCATCGTTCTCGCGGATCAGCAAGGATGAAACGTTGCTGCCGCCGGTGATGGCAATGTTGCCGATCTGGTTGTCCGAGTTGTCGAGCGCAATGGATCGGCTGGACCCCACCACGTTGAGTGTGGTCGACCCGGCCGTGGTCCGCCAGCTGCCCGTCGTGGTCATCACGCCAGCGGTCAGCTCGCCGCCCTGATCGGTGACATTGCTGTTTTCGGTGATCACCACATTGCCCGCATGCAGGCTCAGGTCGCCCAGCACGTTCGCACTGTTGTCAAGGGTGATCGTGCCGGTTTTGTTGGTGGCGGTGCTGTCGTAGGCGTACAGCGTGGTCTTGCCGGTGGTCCAGGCCTGGTCGGCTGCCGAGCCGGCCTTGATGGCGTCGTGGGCCACGCTGTTGCCATCGGCCCAGTCCTTCGCATAGACGGTGACTTCGTTGTAAGTCCATTGACCCGAGTCGGTACCAGTGGGCGACGTCACTTCCAGCGAGTTGAACTGGTTGTTGGCGTTGTTGAGCCTGACAGTCCACTCGTCACCCGTGTTGTAGACGCCATCGCGCTCCCAGCGCCCGTTCGTGGTCAGGTTGGTGTGCCCGTAGGTCTTCCACGCATCTGCACTGCCCGTTCCGTGTTGGGTAATCGACTGTGCCGTCACCGTGACATTGCCACCAGCAACACCATCGCCAGCCTGGCGGACGGTCAGGGTCAGATCATCGGTCGACAGGATGGACACGTCCCCGGCAGAAGCGCCGGTGCCGTTCTGGTTGACGCGCAGGTTGGTGAAGCTGTTGCTGGCGTTCGTCAGCGTGACGGCCTGATCATTAGTGGTGCTGAGCGTGATGGCCGAGGAGCCCAGCTGCCAGGCCGAGGCCTGGGTGATCGCATCGTTCTCGGTGATGATGACCTGCTGGCCATTGGTCCCGGATATCGCCAGGTTGCCAAAGCGATTGGTGGTGCTGGGCAAGTTGATGCCACCGGACTTGCCAAAGTTCGTGAATGTCGTGTTCCCGGCGACATCGACCGTTGAACCCGAGACCTGATTCAGTGACGAGTTCCAGTAGACGCCATATCCAGTGCTGTAGTGCCCCGTCAGTGCCAGCGTCCCGGAAACGGACATGTTTCCAAGGGTGAGGTCGTTGCTCTCGCTGATCGCGACATTCCTGGCGGAAGTCACCACCAGCTGGTTGAAACGGTTGCCAGAGTTGAAGCTGTTCCAGTAGTCGTAGCTCGACGCGCTGTTCAGCGTGATGTCATTGCCAGTCCCAACGTCAAAGGTCGCCACACCTTTGACGCCGATGAAGCCTGACTGCGTTATGGAACCCGACGTGGTGACCGACAGGTTCCCGTTGCCGGAGGAGCTGAACACGTCGACATTGGTGAAATTCAATCCACCCACATCCTTGATCGTGGCGTTCTCCGCCGACTGGATGTTGATGTTGGTGAACGTGTTGCCAGCGTTGTCCAGCACGAGGTCCCGGTTCCAACCCGCACGGAAGGTGGCCGTCTTGCCGGCGTTTTGAACAATCGCACCCGCCTGCGAGATGCCGGCTCCGTCGGTGGAGTTGTTTCCAAGATAGACCGCCAGGTCACCGGACAAGGTCATGGCGGGGATCACAAAGCTGGGTGCACTGTTGAACGTGAAGGTCACGTTTCGCAACGATGTGCTCGGGAACCCGGTGATGACGCTGGAGGTGCTGGTGTTGTTGCTGAAATCCAGATCCCGGTAGCTGCCAGAACCCGTGGTGTTCATTGAGATATTGCCCAGGAACTGGTTGCTGGCGTTGCCCAGTTTCAGATCGGCGTTGGCCGCGACCACTGTGAACGAGGTGTCGCCAGTCACAGAGAACACACCGCTGCCTGTGAATGGGTGATCCGGGTCAGAGCAGCAGGGGTTGTACCAGTTGTCGTAGATCACATCGTTGGTCTGACCAGAGCCGATAGACCCCGCCGCGGTCACGGTCAAATCGCCTGAAGCCGTCACACCCGTGAACCACAGGCCGATGCTCTCGCTGCCGTTGAAGTTGTTGCCACTGATGATGTACGGTACCGTCGAGTTGGCGCTGTCCACCAGGGTCACGTTCTTGGCGTCGGCAACAAAGACGCTGTGCAGGTCGTTGCCCGCGCTACTGAAGTTGATGTCGTACTTGGTCGCACCGTTGGCTGCCGTCAGGTGGGTATAGCCCTGGCTGTTCGCGATGTCGATGTTGCCCGAGGCGCTGATGTCCCCCTTGGCGTTGATGCGCAGTTCCTGATCGACATTGACATCCTTGAGGCTGACGGCCCCGCCTGCCATGATCGTCAGCTTGCCTTGATCGAAGGCATTAGATGCATAGTCGGCCTGGGCATTCAGGCTGGCCGTGCTGGTGAACGTGGTGCCCGCATTGACGGTGATGCTCTTGCCAGTGGAGGTCACGTCCGACGCAGTGCTGGTGGTCGTGCCGCTGGTCAGGTAGACGTGCTGACTCGCCTGAAGACTGGAGCCTGTGCCCACCGTCACCGATCCCGTGCTACCGGCGTCCAGCGTCAGGTCACCGCCGTTGGCCCTCAAGGGAGAATTGTCGGCAATGGAGATGGAGCCGCTCGTGCCGTTGGCCTGCAGCGTCAGCGCATGGCCCGCCGTGACGGGCGTGCCCGCACCGATCGATACGTTTCCGGTGCCGTTGGACGACATGCTGATGCCATGGTCAACGGTAATGTTGCCACCCGCCCCCACTGTCACGCTGCCGTTGCCACCGGCCGACAGCGACATGCCTCCGCTGTTCACATCCAGCACCACGCCGTCTGCCACCGAGATGCCACCACCCGCGACCGCATTGCTGGCGGTCACCGACAGCCCCCCACCCGTGGTGAGGTTGCTGTTGATCGCAATGTTGCCCGTGCCAGCCTGCAGGTTCATCCCCCCTGTGCTGGTGCTGGCACCTCCGTTGAAGGTGAATCCGTTGCTGTCGCGGATGTCCGTGGTCGCACCAGACACCACACGCAGTGTGTTGAAGTCGTTGCTGCCGTTGGTGAAGCTGATGTCGGGCGCGGTTGTGCCAAAGCCACCCGATTGCGCATTCAGCGTGGTGTGGCCCGCAACCGTCACCTTTTCGTCGCTGCCACCCCCGAAGTTGGCCATCGGGCCACGGGTGGTCAGGGTGAAGTCACCTGCAATGGCGCTGTTGCCGATACGAATGCCGTTGAGGTCGGTGATCGCCACGTGGTTGGCCGAGGTCACCTTGACGATCTCGAAGTCGTTGTTGGTGTTGGTCAATGTGACATTGCCGCCCTTGACGTCAATGGTGGTGGTGCTGTTGGCAGTGCCCTGCGCACTGACCACACCGTTGTCGTTGGTGACGTTACGTGCCTGGCTGGCACTGATCGACAGGTTCTGGACGCTGGTGGAGCCCAGGTCAATGCCGCCGCTGGCGGTCGTACCCTGGTGGCTCACCGAGAGGGTGGCGGCGTTGACCACTCCCGTGCTGATGCCGCCGCTGGTGTTGTTGGTCTGGCCTGTGCCCGCACCAAGGGTCATGGTCACGGTGCCGGTGCCGGCATTGATGACCCCGTAGTTGTAGAGATTGGCCGCGCCTGCGTCGCGGTTGGCATCGACCACACCGGCTGCGGTGCCTGCGTTGGCGGTGATGGTCAGGTTGGCGCCATCGGTGGTGATGGTGGTGTTGTTGATGAACGAACGACCGGCGGTGAAGGTCAGGCTGCCCCCCGTGCCGCTGGCGTTGTTGGTCACGATCGCCTCGCTGACCGTGATGTCGTTGTTGGCCTGCAGAACAACGGCGGTGCCGTTGTTGGTGATGGCCGTGATGGTGGCTGCCGAGATGGTCGAGTCAGTGCTGGCGCTGTCGCCGAACTGGTCAACCTCGGTAGCGGCGGCGGTGCCGCTGCTGGTCACGGTGATGTTCTTCGGGTCCAGCAGCAGGGTGCCGCCTTTGCCCTCGGGCGCCGAGGTGGAGAGGTCTACATGGCCGTCAAAGACCAAGCGGTCCTTGCCTGAGACTTCCGCGAAACCACCGTCGCGTCGGCCCGTGCTGACCAGGGTGGTCGGCACCGGGGTGCTGCTGGGGCTCGCCGGTGCGTTGTGCGCGGGCAAGCCCGCCGGGTCGGTGCCACCGGCCAGCGTGGAATAGGGATCGGCCGAAGCTGACGTTCCACTTTCGGTCGTGGAACCTTGCACAGGCTCCGGTGCCGCGGTCATCTCGTTCTGCGGCTCGGTGCTGGCCTCTTGCGTGGTTTGCGGCAGGTCATCCAGCGTTGCAGACGCACCTGCCCCCTTGGCGCTGATGCTGCCGTGGAAATCGGTCTGACCATCGGCCCAGACGATCACCCGGCCACCGCTGCCGGAGACCGTGGCGTCGGCCGTGAGGCGGGCGCCATCTTCCACCAGGGTTTGCAGCGCGTTGGGCACATTGGCGTTTTTGCCTTGGTAGTCACCGCCCACGAGCACGGTGCCGCCGCCCGTGGCGCCAGACGCGTTCACCAAGGAGCCGTCACGCAGTTCTACGCGCGCACCGGTGATCTCCACCCGGCCGCCCTGCCCGCCGGCAGCACCGGCGTTGATCGAACCGCTGTTGACGGTGGTGCCGCTGCCACCCGACAGGCGAATGGTGCCGCCCGGCCCGCTTTCGAGGCCGACGGCCTCGATCAGGCCCTGGTTGTTGATGGCCAGGGAAGTCAGGCTGCCAGCCGCCTGCGCCGTGAGCAGCACCGTGCCGCCGTCGGCGCGGATGGCGCCGCCGTTGCGGATCAGGGCGTCCACCGCGGCCGCTTCCACTTCGATGCTGACGGGACCGCCCATGTTCAGGCGCACGCGAGAGCCAGCAGCCAGCAGCACGTCACCGCGCGGCGCTTCGATATTGCCCAGGTTCTCGATCTTGGCCGCGATGAGGGCGACGAAGCCGCCCTCTTTGGTGCGGATGTTGCCCTCGTTGACCAAGGCATTGCCAGAACTGCCGCTGAAGCGGTAGTTGCCGGAGAGGAAGTCCTGATCGGAGATTTGCAGCGTGGACGCCACCAGGGCGCCCACGTCGACCTGCGCGTCTTTGGTGAACACCACGCCGGACGGGTTGACCAGGAAGACACGGCCATTGGCCGTCATGGCACCGCGGATGACCGACACCTGGCTGCCCAGAACACGGTTGAGCACCGCTGCACTGGCACTGGGTTGCTGGAAGTGCACCTGGTTGCCACTGCCGATGCTGAAGGTCTGCCAGTCGACCACCATCTTGTTGGTCTCTTGCGAGACGGTCATACGAGTGCCGTCGGACGCGATGGAGCCGGTGCCGGCCTTGATCTCGCCGCCGGTGGGCAGTTCGCCGGCCTGCGCTGGTAACCCTAACAAAAGCAAACTACCCGCCGCCACCGCCGACCACACCGAGCGCAGCGCATGGCCTGCGCGGGTGGATTTGGTCTTGCCGCGCGAGCGCGTGATTTCGGATGCCACCTGCCACACGCCAAGCGTGGCGTTCCACACCACACGGAAAACGCGATTCATGGAGCCAGGACCGTTCATGATGTACCTCTAGATGTCGTTTGTTTCTTGGTCGGAGCGCTCACGGCCCCGGTGGGAATGGGGAGTGGGTTGGAACTCAGAAGGCGTAATTCACCGTGAGCCAGTAGCGGGGCTTCTTCAGGTCCGCTGTCTGACCAGCCTCCAGACCGCTCTGGCCTGGCCAGGCGGCGCTCATGTCCGCCGAAAGGCGCTCGCGCTGCCAGCGCAATCCCACGCCGTGACCCGAGAGGGAACGGGTGCTGTTGCCGGCTTCGGAGTCGATGCGCGTCATTCGCGCTGCGTCGACAAAGAGATAGGGCGTCAGACCTTCGATGGGTGACTGGTACCGCAACTCGAACTGGGTGAGCAGGCCGCGATCACCCGAGGCCTCGCCAGACAGGAAGGCGCGCACACCGTTGGGCCCGCCAGCGGACATGCGCTCGGACGAGTCCAGCACGTCGTTGCTGTGCTGACTGGCCACGCGCAGATAGCCGCTAAAAGCGCCCGGCAGGTTTTGGATGCGGGCCATGTCCAGCGCCAATTTGGTATACGACCCCAGGGAGGCTGGGCTGAGGTATTTCTCACGGTCACGGATGCGACCGGTGGTCAGGGTCAGAGCCCCAAACGAAACCCCGCCAGCGGCAAAACCATCCTGCTGGCTAAAGCGCAGGCTGATGGGCAACGACGTGGCGTCGTATTGCTCCAGCACACCGGTGCGGATGTTTTCGAAACGACTGAAGGACAGTGCCGTCTGCAGGGTCAGGCTCGAGCGTTGCCCCAGGACCAAGGGATAGGACAGTCCCAGCGTCAGCACGTCACTGCTGCCCCGGAAGTCGCCGTCATCGAAGCCCGTCAGTCCCGACAGTTGGTATGTGCTTCGGCTGAAGCCCATATTCCCGCGCCAGCCTTTGGCTCCGAGCGGGCGGCTGTACTGCAGGTTCAACAGGTCGGTGCTGCCATCGCTCACCAGCGCGTCGAGTTGCAACTGGTCGCCGGGCATCCAGTTGCGGTAGCGCGTTCCGCTGAACAACACACGATTGGTGCCCGTGAGTTCCCCCCCGTGGTTATCCACCCGGACAGAGCCGCGATAACGACCTGTTTCCTTGACGACCACATCAAGATCGCCCGTGCCCACCTCAGCCCCCGGGCGCACCACCGGCACCACGTCGTAACCGGGCAGATCCGCCAGCAGCAAAGCGGCGCGCTCCAGCGGCTCGGACGCGATCACATCGCCGGAACGCAAAGCCTGCAGATACGGCGCGAACGCGGCAGATGCTTCGCCCCCCACGGTCGCTTCGACTTTGCCGTAACGGCCTTCCAGCACCTGTATCCGCAAGCGCCCACCCACAATGTCCTGTGCCGGCAACGCGGCCTTGGCAAACACATAGCCGCGGCTGCGGAAAAGGATCGAGATCTGGTTGGCCATGGCCCGCAGATCGCCAAAGTCCACCTCTTTCCCGATGCTCGAGGCAACGAGTGCCTGAAGTTCCTCGGTCGGGATCACCGTGTTGCCCTCAATCAGCACCGCTTCCAGCCGGAAGCGCATACCACCCTGCTCGACCGGCAGCAAGGGTTGCCCCTCCAGTCGCAGGTCCACCGGTCTGGGCGGTTCAGGCGGTTGGTTGCTGATTTGCTCACGCACGCTGCCCGCGCTGGGCAAGTCTTGCGCACTGGCAATGGAAACCGGCAGGAATTGGGCCGCAACGAGGCAGGCGAGCAGGTGTTTTTTCATGATGTGGCAGGCAAAAGCATCCCGTGCAACTCTGAGGGCGCGTCGACACAGGACGAGGGATTTTTGCCATGCTACATCACCTAGATCATTTTGAAACAACAAAAATCACGGTAAATGCCATTTTCAGCAATTCATGTGGTGCCACCCTCACGGCACACAAGAGCGAGCAGGCCGCGCCTGCGCTTGACGCGTCCCCTAAGGCTCGTTTTCACCAATGGCCAGGTCCCTACGTAGGGCTTATGGCGGCAAAAAGCAGTCCATGGACAGAGCAACGGCCTTCGTACCCCATCAACAACGCCGATGGCGCCGCGCCACTGGACGGATTGACTTGTCAATACTGATACATAGACATATACTGACAGTCATAGCACTTGGTTATCAGTTTGAGCAATTGTTAACCGAGCACGGTTCTCCCCCTGGCCCGTGATCAGCACGGGTTAAGGCTTGCCTTCGGGCAAGCCTTTTTTTTTACAAATCAATGGCGATGAGCACTTTTTTTGACGTCCGCTTCAAGTTCCCATGGAACCTGCATGGCTACAACCGACATGACCGGATCGCCTTCGGTCAGCTCACGGGCTACAAGCACTTCTTCATCGGCGTCAACCCGGATCGAACATTCCACCACCTGCGCATCCACGACGAAAGCGGACACGTCAAGATGGAAAGC